>BFBZ01000027.1_pt2 | contig 104186 bp, 97 predicted proteins | sample 1888401 | NCBI WGS metagenome assembly BFBZ01 (sample SAMD00112614, study PRJDB3348) | symbiont metagenome | host: Chara braunii
CGCAGCGACCACGGCCGCACCCCGGTGCATGAGCAGATCGCCAAGATGTACGGCCAGGTCACCGAGCGCGCGCAGATGGAGATCTTCGTGCGGGGCATGCCGGCGCCGATCGCCAAGGCGCTCGACGTCAAGACCGGATCGCCGGCGCTCACCGTGGTCCGCCGTTACTATGGCCAGCGCGAGGAACTGTTCGAGGTCACCATCACCACGCACCCCGAAGGGCGCTACACCTACACGATGGATATGCAGCGCTCGCTGCGGCCGAAGCTCTAGCCAACGAGCTATCGCGCGAAACGCGCTACCGCACCCGAGCCAGATGCGTGCTGGCAGACGTATGTGCCACCTGCGGGGTGCCGCTCACACCCCAGATCGCGACCGCAATCAGCGCGGCCGCCCAGACATATGGCACAGCATTCGGCTTCTTCATTTCCGAGATCATCCCCAAAGTCTCACGGGAGCACCGACCGACCTCACGACGTCGATCGTCAGCGTGTCATCAGGCACCCGTCCTTCACAACGCTACTAAGGTTAGACCTTGTCGGTTTCAGGACGTCTTCGTCCGAATCTCGAAATGATTTCGTGGGAACCCGGCTCTCTCATCCGAATTGATGAGATCGCGGCTTCGACATCATTCGACACAATACTGGGAGAAATTCGTGGGGAGAATTTTCTGCTCAAATTTGAGTCAGGTGCACAACAAACGTTCTAATCGACCCCCGCTGAATTCTTTTTGATTGTTCGCCCGACCTCGGTCGTGGCATGCCTGTGACAATGTGATGACAAGGGTTTTTCAGTGACTGCCCAACCGGCCAAATCGCAAAATAGCTCCCGTCGCCCTTCCAGGGAAACGCAACAGGAGGTTGCGCGGTCGCTGGAACGGGAACTGAAGCTCTTGACCGAAGAGCGCCAGGAACGCGCACTCCGGCTCGGCCTCGACATCGCAGGCAAGACGCCGAAGGTCGACCAGTAGGTCCGCCGCGCCGCGCGCCCCGGGGCGCGCAATTTCGATCATGTCGCTGATCCGCGCGGCCATCTGCCGATGGCCGGTGCGACCATGGCCATTCGCGTGGACCTGCTCCAGCCACGCGAGCCTGTCCCGCGCTTAGAACTGATAAAGTTACGAGGTGAATTGCGCGGACGAGACATTGCGCTCGTCATGCTGGTTTGGATTCCGCGATCGGGCTCAGGTCGGTTCCGATCTGCTGATGCCGATTGCGCCCAACGCACCTACGTTGAAAATATTCGGCGCATCGCATTGGCTGCGCTGTCCTTTTGCAGGCGAGCGGGCCGGATCTCCTTGCGTCGGACGCATCATCGCGCTTACGAGGCCGTCCCCTTCCCGCGTCCATCATGCAGCGACGCCACCGGACGGCGGCTAGATGAGAGCCGAGCCCGATGATATCTTGATCCGCAAATCGATCAGCGAAATCGGCCGCCGGGAAGCGGCGGGCTTCGCGGAGAACCTGCACTTCATTTGCCTCTCCTGCCGATCTCAGGATGGCAGAGGGCAGCGGATCGTGAAGCGTTTCCGTGGAATCGCATCACGATCTGATCTCTGGTTCGAGCATGAGCTCTGTGCAAGCGCTTGCCGTTTTGTCGCAGGGGAAACCGGTTTCCACTTCTCGGGATCATGCTCTAGTGGCCGCGGACACGCTGCTGCCGATGCGCGGAGACTCGAATGCTTGGCCGTCCCGATGACGAGGAAGCCCTCAGGCTCACACTGGCGTTCTACTGCATCATGGAGCCGGACAAGCGCGCGATCATTCTCGATCTCGCCGAACGGTTTGCGCGTGCATCGCAGACGGTCGACGGTTGCGTGCACTTCCTGCTGCTGGATCACAGCGCACCCTCGGCCGAGCCCGTGACGCAGGACTCCTCGAACCGCAAGCGTCCGACCTGACGCGCCGTCCTATCGCTGCGACGAAGCCGCGAGGCTCGGCAAAGGCGCGAACTGCATCTCTGCGACGGCCGACCCGGCGTATGCACTGGCGATCAGGATCATGACTCGAATAGCGATGAACATGGAGCCTCCTCAGTCTTCTTGTTGGCCCATCAATGCCAGAGACTTCTTTCGGGCCGGTGAGGAAAGCTGGTTGCCGCAACCTTGAGGCCGTTGGTAAGCGAGCCGTTTACACGCCACGTTCACGAAACGGGAACCGTATCGGCCGGTCGATCTTGCAGCTAAACCCACGGTTCACCGTGGCCGGGCATTGTTCGCCTCAATCAAGAAGGCGCAATCACAATGCCGGTTTTCAGGACGATCCTTGTTCTCGTATCGATTTTTCTTGCTGTCTTGTACGTCTACGATAGCTGCCGCAGCTACGGCATCGCCTTGGCGGCTCCGGCAACCGACATCGTTGCCAGCCGGTGGCCAGACCCCGACGCGTTCCGCCCCACGGCGGCCGAGGCCTCCGCGCCTGCTGACGCGCCGACGCCGGCGGCGCGCGTTAGGGAAACGTTTGCGATGTTTGTCCCGGCGGACGGGCGACGCCACCCGACCCAGCGCAGCCTCTGACGGCGGCAAATCGTTTGCAGACGACGCGGCGATTCAGCCCAGCGATACGCCGGCCTTTGCGCGGCTCATGCCGAGCGTCACGATGCGATGCAGGAGACCCGGGTAGTCAAGCCCATCGTGCTGGGCCGCCGTCGCGAACTCCTGACTCTTGGCGATCTCGGGATTCGGATTGGCTTCGATGAAATACGGAGTACCATCGGCGGAGAGGCGGAAGTCGATCCGCGCATAGCCATCGAGCCCGAGCGTGCGGTAGATGCGTTTCGCCAGCCGCTGGATATGCGCGGACAGTTCCGGCGCTAGATCCCTGGCCGGCCCGTCGGCAATTCCTATGCGCTCCTGATAGTTCGGATCGTGCTTCGCCTTCTCGGTGGCGATACCGGGGCCGCCCATGCTGCCGAACTTCAACTCCCAGACCGGCAGCACGCGCAGCCTGTTGTTGCCGAGCACGCCGACATAGAGTTCGCGGCCCTCGATGAACTGCTCGGCGATCGCGGCCGTCCCGATCCGCTCGTGGATGAAGGCGACGCGCTCGGCGAGCTTCTCGTCGGTATCGACGATCGATGCCTGCGAAATGCCCAGCGATCCATCCGAGCTCAGGCTCTTGACGATCAGCGGCAGCGCAAGACGCGGCGGCCGCTTGACCTTGCGACGCATCGGAAACACCGCGAAGGCCGGCACCGGAATCCGGCGATGATGCGCCAGGGTCTTGGACAGGTCCTTGCCGCGCGCCAGGATCAGGCCACGCGGGTTGCATCCCGTGTAGGGGACCTTCATCAGTTCGAGGTAGCTCGCGATGTGCTGGTCGTACACCACCTCGTAGTGGAACTCCTCGAGCAGCGTGAACACCACATGCGGCTTGAAATCCTCGATAGCGTCGCGGACCGGCTTGATCTCCTCCTGCACGCCGAGCGGCCGCACCTCATGGCCGGCTGCACGCAAGGTGCTGACGACGTCGTATTCGGTCTTCCACGCGTTGATCTCGCGCGCGGAATATCCGTCGGTGGTCTCAGGCGGCACGAAGTCCGGGTGCATGAGCACGAGAATGCGAAGACGTTTCATAGCGCAATCCATTTGCGGCGGGAGGGGCCGAACAGCGCGTGCATGGTCTTGGCGGTGAGCAGGATGGTGAAGTTGGTCACGAGCTTCTGCTCGGGACCGACGGCGCGCAAATTGAGCTCGCGGCAGCGCAAGATCATGTCATCGAGCACGGCATCGAGCGTCAACTGGTTCTCGCCGGTCCAGCGCGCGACCAGCTGCCTGATCTGGGCGCGGTGCCGCCTGATAAAGACCGCAGCCGGCGGCTGCCGTCGATGCCGTGGATCGGCGGAGAACAGCTTCGACAGATCACGATCATAGGTCTTCGGTGGATTGAAGGCGTAGAACGCCTGCTTCTTCTTGTAGTGCTCGGCGAGCGTCTGCTTCAGGGAATGCAGCGGATCGACGCGCTCGCGCGTCGTGAGCAGCGGCCGCTTGCCGGCGATCTCGGCCATCAGCTCGTCGACATATTCGAGCTTCTTCAGCGCAGGCCAGCCGGCATAGCGCGTCCGCCAGTTCGAGCGCGGCCGCAGCCATACTGCAAAGGTCTCGGCGAAATCCTCGTCCGGATGGCTCTGCGCATACCAGAGCCGAAGATGCTGGACATAATTCCGGCTGGCCGGGTTGGGCCGGTAGTAGCGCGGATAATGCCTCGAGGACGGACCGAACAATTGCTGCCAGCGCCGGCGGCGGTGCAGCTGGTAGCCGTGCTGCACGACATGGCCCGCCTCATGGCGCAGGATGGCCATGCACTCAGACCAGGTGCCCCCCTCGACGTCGAGCATCATCTTCTTCTCGAGCTTCATCAGGCGCGGATGCGCGAGATAAAACGGAATGGCGATGCCGGGCGTCGTCGAGGGGCTGAACCACTCGCTCGATATCCATGCGTGCGGCCGCAGCCGGATGCCTCGCTCCTCGAACTCCTCATGGAGGGTGCCGAGGCAGTCCTGGAGCCAGGTGCCCTCCACCGCAACCCTCAAACTGCTGAGGCGCTGGTTGAGCAACTGCTCATCAGACAGCTTCTCCCAGGCATATTTCCGGCGCGGCATGGGCCTCCCACGTCAAACCAAATCGGAGTCCGGATGGTGTCATAGGTTGTGGCCGGCAACAACCGCGGGGCCTTCCCGGGCCCTCGCGGGCGGGACCTGACCCGTGCCAGCGATAGGCCCGGGCCCTGCCCGCGACCACCCGTGCGTCAGGTCACGGGCCGGCGTCACTCAGTCACTGGCGGATGCCTGCGCGCGTTCTGCTATGGTCGGCCGTTACACAAACGAAGCTATTTGTAGGGGCGAGCATGGATTATCGGCGACGACTGCTTTTTCACGGCATGGCCCTGTTCCTGATCGGGCTGCTGACCGGCCTTGTCGAGCAGCATTTCACCAACGTGCGGATGGCGCTGGCGGCCCATCTCGAGGGCGTCATGAACGGCACGTTCCTGCTCGCGGTCGGGGCGATCTGGACCGAGGTCAGGTTGCCGTCGCGCACCAGCGCCGTCGCCTACCGGGCACTGCTGTGTGGTACCTATGGCAACTGGGCCGTGACGACGCTCGCTGCGATTCTCGGAACCGGGGCGCTTTCGCCAATTACCGCTCCCGGGCTTGCCGCCGCGCAATGGCAGGAGACGCTGGTGACCGCCGGGTTCGTCGCGATCGGTCTTGCGATCATCGCAGCGTCGATCCTGCTGCTGTGGGGGTTGCGCGGCAAGGCTGCGCTGATCGCGCCCAGGGCCTGACCCAGATTCGCCGCGCCGTGTCCGGCCGATCGCTTCGCGGATACGGCTACGCGATCGATGGATCCTTGCGGCCGCCTGGATCCTGCGCGGCCCGCGCGGCGACCGCGGCGCGGCGCTTGAGGAATTCGCGCTCGCGCGCGTTGCCGGCCGATGCGGCCGCAGCCTCGAACGCGGCGTGCGCCTCGGCGAAGCGGCCGAGCCGGTGCAGCAGGTCGCCGCGCACGCTCGGCAGCAGATGATAAGATTTCAGCGCCGGCTCGTCTGCAAGACCGTCGACGATCGCAAGCGCAGCCGCCGGGCCTTCGGCCATGCTGATCGCGACCGCGCGGTTCAGCGCGATCACGGGCGAATCCAGCAGCGCGGCGAGATCGCCGTACAGCGCGGCAATGCGGCGCCAGTCGGTCGCGTCAGGCGTATCCGCCTCGGCGTGGCAGGCGGCGATCGCGGCTTGCAGCGCATAGAAGCCGCCGGCGCCGCCGAGCTCCCGGGCGCGGGCCAGCGCGAGCTGCCCGCGCCGGATTTGCAAGCGATCCCATAGCGCGCGGTTCTGCTCGGTCAACAGGATCGGCTCACCGGCTGCATCGGTGCGCGCCGCAATCCGCGAGGCGTTGAACTCCATCAGCGCCAGCAGGCCGTGCGCCTCTGGCTCCGACGGCGCGATCGAGGTCAGCACCCGACCGATGCGCAGCGCCTCGTTGCAGAGCTGCGGCCGCAGCCATTCGTCGCCGCGCGCCGCGGTGTAGCCTTCGTTGAAGATCAGATAGACGACCTCGAGTACGGAGGCGAGTCGTTCGGACAGCTCCGCGCCACGCGGTGTCTCGTAGGCGAGACCGGAGTCCGACAATGTGCGCTTGGCGCGCACGATGCGCTGGGCGATCGTCGCCTCCGCCTGCAGGAAGGCGCGCGCGATCTCCTCGGTGGTGAGGCCGCAGATCATGCGCAGCGCCAGCGCGGCGCGGGCCTCGCGCGACAGCAGCGGATGGCAGGCGGTGAAGATCAGCCGCAGCAATTCGTCGCCGATGTCGTCGTCGAGCATCGAATCGAGATCGGGCATGGACTCCTGCTCCCGCGCCAGATCATGCGCCAGCATGCCGTGCTTCTGCGTGCGCATGCTGACATGACGCAGATGATCGAGCGCCCGGCGCTTGGCCGTCGCCATCAGCCAGGCACCCGGCTTGTCCGGGACGCCATCGACCGGCCAATGCTCGAGCGCGGCAATCAGCGTTTCCTGGGTCAGATCCTCGGCGAGCGGCACGTCGCGCAGCATCCGCGACAGGCTGGTGATCAGCCGCGGCTGCTCGACGCGCCAGACGCCGAGGATGGTGCGCTTGACSTCGTCGYKCGTCATGCCGGCCACCGRCRWGCGAWSRYGGCGATCGTCAGCMCGCCATGAACGGACGAACCTCGCATGACAACTCCCAATCCGGCATGTGATCGAGATGAAGCTGCATGAACTCGACCGCGCGCGCCACCGCCTCCTCCTTGTCCTTCAGCTCGAACACCGCATAGCCGCCGACCACTTCCTTGGCCTCCATGAACGGGCCGTCGGTGACGGTGAGCTTGCGGTCCTTGATCTTCACCTCGGCGCCCGCCGTGCGCGGCAGCAGCGCGCCGGTATCGAGCATGCGGCCGGCCGCGATCTCGCGTTCGGCCAGCTTGCCGATCGCCTCCCGCAACGCGGGGTTCGGCAACATCGGYTTCTCGGCMACCAGGACRTACATGAAGCGCATSGWCTRTYCTCCCCTSGCCTATTCCGGACAYTGTCCGGCGAAGCCGGCGAAGGCGCGGACCTCGCAGGTGCCTTCCCAGCCKGGCATGTGGTCCTTGTGGAGCTGCATGAAYTCGACSGCGAGYGCCACCGCCTCCTCCTTGCTGCGCAGCTCGAAGATCGCATAGCCRCCGAYSACYTCCTTGGCCTCGACGAACGGACCGTCGACGACACTGAGATTGCCGTCGGCAATGCGCACCTGCGCGCCGGTCGCGAGCGGCATCAGGCCGCCGGTATCGACCATGCGGCCGGCCTTGATCTCGCGGTCNCTGAGATTGCCGTCGGCAATGCGCACCTGCGCGCCGGTCGCGAGCGGCATCAGGCCGCCGGTATCGACCATGCGGCCGGCCTTGATCTCGCGGTCAGCCAGTTTGTGCATGGCCTCCAGCAGCGCCGGGGTCGGCTGCGCGGGCGGCTGCGGAGAGGTCACGATCGACATGAAACGCATGAAAATGCTCCTGCTTTGAACGAGGCGCGGCGATCATCGCCGCCAAAACCGGCTCGGTACAGGAAACGACGATCCGGAAACGGCCGGATCGACAGCAGCTGGAGAAATATTTCGCGGGTGGATTCGGCCGGATCGCGGTCTCGGGAGCCTCAATTCGGCGTTATTGGCCGGCCGCCGACCACTGCCGGCGATCCATCCGTGCTATTCTCAATGACCAAGGTCTGGCGCCGGAGCATGCATCATGGACTTACTGAGCTTGGCCCTCCTCATCGGCTCGATCGCCTCGATCGTTCTGGCGGCCCGAATGGCCGGGCACCGCGGGCGCAGCCTCAAAGCTTGGGCATGGATCGCTGCTCTGATAGGGCCGCTGGCACTTCCGCTCTTGTTGCTGCTCCCGAACCTGCCTCGCAAGAACGGCGACCACGCCTAGCGGATCAGCCACCGAATGGAGGTATCCCTTACTGCTCCCGCAGCATGATCAGGGGGTCGGCGCTGTCGGGGACGCGGCGCCACTGGGCGTTGTCGTCGGCCTCGAACTGCCAGCTCTCGCCCTTGGCCGACATCAGGATCATCTGGCCATGGTCGAGCCGCCACAGCGTCGGGTTGAAGGCCGCGACCGCCGGATCGCATTTGCCTTTCATGAACACCTGGAAATTGTCGTTGCCGGCCTCGGTGTTGGTCAGCACCAGGGCGCAGATCGCCTGGCCGTTGCCGCGCACCAGCGACCAATCGCCGATCATCTGGTCCATCGACTTGGCGAGCGAGCGGGCCGCGGCGAGGTTTTGCAGGATGTAGACGCCTTCGTTGGTGCGCAGCCCCTCGAAGATGCCGGTCTCGACCTCGGTGAAATCGATCACCGCCTCGCCCGCCGCGTTGTGCAGCCGCACGATGTCGCCAAGGCCCTTGACGCTCCAGCCGGTGATGTCCTTGGTGAAGGGCAGCGCGGTGGCGCAGGCCGGCTCCAGCTCGAGCTTGAAGCCTTGCGGCACCGGATCGCCCTTCAGCGTCACCACGCATGTCTTGCTGCGTTCGGTGGTGGCGAGCTCCCACTGCCCGATCATGTCCTTCTTCAACGTCGTGACATCCTGCGCGGATGCCGGACCGCACGCGGCCAGCAGCGCAAGCAGCACGACGCTGAAGCGGGACAATCTCATCAGCGGCCCTTCACCGGGGTCTCGGCAACCGGTGTCAGCGGGGCCTTGCCGGCGAACCAGTTCGTGATGTTGTCGACCACGAGCTGGTCCATCGCGTTGCGCGTCACCACTGAGGCCGAACCGATATGCGGCAGCAGCACGACGTTCTGCATCGCCTTCAATTCGTCCGGCACGTTCGGCTCGGATGCGAACACGTCGAGGCCGGCGGCCAGGATGGTCCCGGATTTCAGCGCCGCGACCAGCGCCGGCTCGTCGACCACGGAGCCGCGCGCGACGTTGATCAGCACGCCGCGCGGGCCGAGCGCCTTCAGGACGTCGGCATTGATCATCTTCGCAGTCGAGGCGCCGCCCGGCACGATCACGATCAGGGTGTCGACCGCCTTCGCCATCTCGATCAGGTCGGGATAGTGCTTGTAGGAAACGTCCTTCGCCGGGTTGCGCGAGTGATAGGCGACCGGCACGCGCGAGGCCTCGAGCCGGCGCCCGATCGCCTGGCCGATCCGGCCCATGCCGACGATACCGATCTTGCGGTCACGCAGCGAGCCGACGCTGAGCGGATAATTCTGGGTCTGCCAGAGGCCGGAGCGCACATAGCGGTCGGCCTTGACGAATTCGCGCAGGGTCGCGATCAACAGCCCCATCGCGACGTCGGCGACCTCCTCGGTCAGCACGTCCGGCGTGTTGGTGACCACGATGTTGTGATCGCGTGCATAGGCGGAATCGACATGGTCGTAGCCGACGCCGAAGCTGCCGACGATTTCCAGCTTCGGAAACAGCGCCATCGCGGTCTTGTCGGTCGCCATCGAGTGATAGGTGACGGCGATGCCGCGGATCTTGGCCATCGTGTCAGGCGTCAGGCGCTCGAGATCGCCGCGGCTCTCGGCCTTGTGCAGCACATACTGGTCGGGAAAGCCGTTTTCGAGGATTGGCCGGATCGGTCCGTAAATCAGCAGATCGATCTTTTCGGAAGAAATCGGGGCCATCAACTGTCCTTTCCTAACGCGCTTTCATGCCAACGTCGCAACAAGAGGTACGAAACTAGCGCCAGCAACCCATAGATGACAATCCCGGCCAGCGATAGCAGCAGAAGGGCCGCGAACATGCGGGGAATATTCAGCCGGTAGCCCGATTCAGCGATCCGGAACGCGAGCCCGGAGCCGGCGCCGGCGCTGCCCGCCGCGATCTCCGCGACCACGGCACCGATCAGCGACAGCCCGCCGGCGATGCGCAGGCCGCCGAGGATGTAAGGCAGCGCCGCCGGCAGCTTCAGGAACAGCAATGTCTGCACCTTCGAGGCGCCATAAAGCTGAAACAATCCGGCAAGGTTGCGGTCGACCGAGTTGAGGCCGAGCGTGGTGTTCGACAGCACCGGGAAGAACGCCACGATCCAGGCGCAGACGATCACCGCGGTCTGCTGTTGCAGATAGATCAACAGCAGCGGCGCGATCGCGATGACCGGCGTGACCTGCAGCACCACGGCATAGGGGAACAGCGAGTATTCCAGCCATTTCGACTGGTTGAACAACAGCGCCAGCACGACGCCGCCGACCGCGGCGGCGACGAAACCCTCGAGCGTGGTCAACAGCGTGACGCCGAGCGATTGCGATAGCATGGGCCAATCCGCGACCAGCGTCTTCAGCACCAGCAGCGGGCTCGGCAGCACATAGGGCTGGATGCCGTTGATGCGGACGATCGCCTCCCAGAGCACGAGGCCAGCGGCGAACACCGCGACCGGCAGCACGAAGCGGACGAGGCTTTGCGGAGACTTCATGCGCCGGTCTGCCCCGCATAAGACGGCGCCAGCGCGCCCGAGACCTCGCGGCAGAATGCGGCATATTCGGCCGAGGTGCGGAATTCCTCGCCGCGCGGCTCCGGCGAGGTGATGCGAAACTCGGCGCCGATCCGGCCCGGCCGCGCCGTCATCACGATCACGCGCTGCGAGAGATAGACCGACTCGAACACCGAATGAGTGACGAAGACGGCGGTGAAGCGCTCGCGCCACCACAGGTTCAGCAGGTCGTCATTGAGGCGATGGCGGGTGATCTCGTCGAGCGCGGCGAAGGGCTCGTCCATCAGGAGGATATCGGGATCGGTGACCAGCGCGCGCGCCAGCGACACCCGCATCTTCATGCCGCCGGACAGTTCGCGCGGATAGGCGCTGGCAAAATCGGCGAGCCCGACCTGATCGAGCGCCGCATCGATGCGCGCATCGGCGTCGGCTGCCGGCGTGCGGGCAAGCTTGAGCGGCAGCCGCACATTGTCGCGCACCGTGGCCCACGGCATCAGGGTCGGCTCCTGGAACACGAAGCCGATCCGGTGGCTGCCGCGCCGCTCGACGTCGTGATGCGCGAGCTCGACCGTGCCCGTACTCGCCGCGGCGAGGCCCGCGATAATTCGCAGCGCGGTGGACTTGCCGCAGCCGGACGGCCCGAGCAGCGAGACGAACTCGCCGCTGCCGACGTCGAGGTCGAGCGGTCCCAGCGCCATCACGCCGCTGTCATAGGTCTTGGTAACGCCGCGCAACCGCACGGCGAAGCTGCTGGCATCGGTTTCCGGCACGATGCTCTCTACCATCGGCGGCTGGATATTGGTGGGCGCGGTCGAGCCGCAGAGTTCACCTCTCCCCGCCGGGGAGAGGTCGCGCCGCAGGCGCGGGTGAGGGCGGATACGTCCCGCGTGAGAGCGTCACCCCTCACCCGGATTGCATCTGGCGATGCAATCCGACCTCTCCCACAAGGGGAGAGGTGGAGCACCGTCGCTGCAACGTCCGGACTAAATCTCATCGCGCGTCCGCACCGTCAGTTCTTCGGCCTGAACTCGACGCCGACCGCCTTGTTGACGAAGCGCAGCGTGTAACCCTGGCGATAGTCGATATTGCTCTTGACCACGCCGGCACTCACCATCTTCTCGAAGAAATCGGCCATGCGCTCGTCGGTCATCGCGCCAATGCCGTTCTTGATGGCGTCACCGGAATCGACGATGCCATGCTCCTTCATCGCGGCGACCGAGTAGGCCAGCAGCTCGTCGGTCATGTCGGGGTTGAGCTTCTTGATCATGGCGTTGCCGGCCGAATTGTCGCCGTAGAGGTAGTGATACCAGCCGACGATCGAGGCATCGACGAAGCGCTGCACCAGGTCCGGCTTCTTGTCGACGAGATCGCGGCGGGTCTCGATCAGGGTCGAGTAGGCATTGAAGCCGTAATCGGCGATCAACAGCACGTTCGGCTTTAAGGCCGCCGCCTTCTCCACCGCGTAGGGCTCGGAAGAGACATAGCCCTCCATCGCGACGTCCTTGTTCACGATGAAGGGCTGCGCGTTGAAAGTATAGGGCTTCACCTTGCTCTCACTGAAGCCGTAGCGCGATTTCATCCACTGGAAGTAGGTGACGATGCCCTCCTTGGAGACCAGCAGCGTCAGCGGCTTGAGATCCTCGATCTTGCTCACCTTGGCCTCGGGATGGCTCAGGAAGACCTGCGGATCCTTCTGGAACATCGCCGCGACGGCGACCAGCGGCACGTTGTTGGTGACGGCGTCGAAGGTCTGCAACGAATTCGCGCTCATGAAGAAGTCGAGCTTGCCCGCGATCAGCAGCATGCGGTTGTTCTCGTTGGGACCGCCGGGCACGATGGTGACGTCGAGGCCATATTTCTTGTAGGTGCCGTCGGCGACCGCCTGGAAGAACCCGCCATGCTCGCCCTCGGCGACCCAATTGGTGCCGAACGAGACCTTGTCCAGGGTCTCTGCCCGGGCCGGTACGAAGCCCGCGGCGACGCCGAGGACCGCGGCCAGCAACCCCGTGGTTAACGCTCGCGGCAAAAAGGCCCGGATCATGGTTGGACTCCGTCTGACATTATGGCCCATGATGGAAGGCGGGAAGACGTGGACCGCGCCCGGAGACGCGAACGCCTCACTGATGCCAGATAAACTAGCCTGCAAATCCATCCAATGAAACGCTTGTATTGAAACGACGGCCTCGATGACTTCTCAGCTTCCGCCCCGTGACTGGACCGCCATCCACTGGCCCGATATCGCCGGGGGCGCAGCCGCGCGCTGGATCGCGGTGCTGCCGCTGGCGGCGACCGAGCAGCACGGGCCGCATCTGCCGCTCGGAACCGACGTCATGATCGGCGAGGCCTATCTGGCGCGGGTGCGCGAGCTGCTGCCGGCGGCCAGCCCGGCGACCTTCCTGCCGTTGCAGCCGGTCGGCATCTCAACCGAGCACCTCGATTTCGAGGGCACGCTGACCTTGCCGACCGAGGTGGCGCTGAGAAGCTGGATGGCGCTTGGCGAGAGCGTGGCGCGTGCCGGACTGAAGAAGCTCGTGATGGTCACCAGCCATGGCGGTAATTCCGCCGCGATGCAGCTCGTCGCGCAGGACCTGCGCGCGCAACACGGGATGCTGGTGGTAACCACGAGCTGGTCGCGCTTCGGCGCTCCGGACGGGCTGTTCGACGCCGACGAATTGCGCCACGGCATCCATGGCGGCGCGGTCGAGACCTCGATCATGCTGGCGAAATATCCGCACACCGTGCGCAAGGAGGCGATCGCGGACTTCAAGCCGGCGAGCGTGCAGCTGGAGCAGGATTATCGCTTGCTGTCGACGCAGCGGCCGGCGCCGTTCGCCTGGCAGGCGCAGGACCTCAATCCGAGCGGCGCGATCGGCGATGCGACCAAGGCCTCCGCCGAGAAAGGCGAGAAGCTGATCGAGCACGGCGCACGCGCGTTCTGCGAACTGCTCGCCGACGTCGACAGGTTCGATCCGGGCGTCTTGCGCGGCAAGTGACCGCGCCGCGGCCCGATCGCCACGACGAAACAATTCACGAAACCATATTTCGGCGACCGCGTTCGAACCGGAACCGAAAAGCCTCCGTCCAACGGGCATGCGGACCATAGCGGGCCCGCCGCTCAAACAGGATGGAGTATCCGATGTCGATCAAGACCAGGCTTGCCGCCCTCGCCCTCACCGCGCTTGCCGTGACCGGCAGCATCGCGGCCACCACGTCACAGGCCGAAGCCAGGCCGTATGGCTGGGGCTGGGGCGTTGGCGCGGGCCTCGTCGGGGCCGCCATTGTCGGCAGCGCGATCGCGGCCAATGACGGCTACTACTACGGCGGCTATCGCCGCTGCGTCTGGGTGCGCCAGTTCGACGCCTACGGCAATTACATCGGCCGCGTGCGCTCCTGCTACTGATCGGCCCGAACAGGCCTAAAGGCTGCGGATCCTGCGTTCGGCGCGGGTCCTCATCCACCCCGTGCCGCAACCGACCCGCCCGGCGATCTCCCGGACGGGTCAACCCTTGCAAAGCCCAACGATGCCGCTTGCGATCACAGATATTTCGCGATCAGCCTGAAGTCGCGCAGCACGCTGCGGCCCTTCGGGCCTGACGCCTTCAGCGTCTCCTCCAGGCTGTGGCCGATGTGATCGTGAATCAGCGCTTTCTTCGCACTTTCGATCGCGCTCTCCACGGCCTGCAATTGCTGGGCGATCTGCGCGCATGGCTTGCCCTGCTCAATCATCTCGACGATGGTCTCGAGATGGCCGTTGGCGCGCTTCAGGCGCCGGGCAATCGCAGCGTGCGGGTGGTCATCGGGCATACGGTTCTCCTATCCTCCCCGGAGGATAATCGTGATCCTCCCCGGAGGATAGCAGATTCGGCTTGACACGCGTTTGTGTCAGGCGTAGTGCCCGATTGTCGGAACATTCGTTCCGCACCGGGGTCCTGCTCCGGAGACCAACCCGACCACGAGCCAACACAGAAGGCACATGGGCAGTAGCAACTCAGGCGACAGTAGACCCACGACGGGACTGTTGACGCCGCAACACAGCAAGACTGATCGCGCAGAACTCGCCTGCGTGGATGGGTGGTCGCGCCTTAGCTGACCGCCGCTCCTCACCGGCCTGCCGCGCGACAGCGGAAGTGGAGGTGAGCGATGTTCGAAAAGCTCGCAAGATTCCGGCCGTTCGAGCCGCGGCGCATGGAGCCGCGACCGGCCACGCATTCCAATGACAACCTGCCGGGCTTTCGCCGTCCGGCGGAACGCCGGCGTCCAACCCCGGTCTGTCATTGGATCCTGATCGACGGCCACCTGGAATCCCGGTGGATCGTCGACCCCACCACCGAACCAACCAACGGTGAGCGATGCGCGGACCGGCCTTCCGGCCCGCGCATGACAATCGCGCGTGCCGCTGAACTCAAGATGGCTGCAAGCGCCTAGAGGACGGACATGGACGAAGGACCTAGACGTCCCGTTGCCCGCCGTTCCGGCGCCGCAACGGGACTCCCTCCGGGGAACGACATCACGTTTGAGAATGCCGCTGCTCACGGCAGCGGAGGTTGCGCGCGCGTGTAAAGCCGCTCCGCGTTCCTCGCGCCGTGCCTGACAGGCAGCGCGGAGACGATCGGAGCAGCTATGACGGAAACCGCCAGACAGACAGAGACCGAGATACACCGCCGGCAAAGACGCTTGCGCCGGCAAGCCGGTGCAAGTCCGGCGAACGACGGCCCCCACGCTAGGGCATCAGGGACGCAAGGCGAACTCGATCGGCTGCATGCGTCGCTCGCCGCGGTGACGCCGGACAATCACCCGCGCACCGCAAGGCTGCTCAACGCGAGCACCCGCAAGATCGCGCAGAAGGTGATCGAGGAGGCCGGCGAGGTCGCCCTCGAGACCGTCAAGCACAACACGCAGGCCATCGTCCGCGAAAGCGCCGACCTGCTCTACCACCTGGTCGCATTGTGGCATCGCGCCGAGATCGATCCCGGCTCGGTGTGGGCCGAGATGCGCCGCCGTGCCGACGAACTCGGGATCGCCGAGAAACCACCGAAATCCCGCGACCGGAATTCGAGTCCATCCACGCCAGAGTGGACGGGAGGCAACCATGACCAAGCCAAATGACATCGTCGAGCTGCCGGTTCGGCCGACGGCCGCGCGGACCGTCCGGCCCACCGGCTCCACCAACGATCCGCTCGTCCCCGTGATGCGCAGCGTCATCGGTCTCGTCAGCGAGAGCGCGGGCTTGGTGCGCCATGTCGCAGCCCTCGGCATCGTCCTGGTCTTCGACGCCGGCGCCGCGCCGAAGCGCCGGCCGGCCGCAAGACCTGCGCCCGCACCTGACGCGACCAACATCATCCGCTTTCCAACAGCCAAAACAACCAAACCACGCAAGTAAGAAGGAATGAGTCATGACCGTCGTCAATGACTTGAATATGCACGCCCCCGATCAAGACGCCGCCACCTCGGTCAGGACCGCGGTCCTCGACCGGGCCCATCTCGGCGATATCCATGGTGCACTCGGCAGCATCGCCGAGGATGATGTCGCGCCCCGCGCGACATTCGCGGCACGGATGAAGACGCTACTGGCGATCGTCGGCCCCGGCCTGATCGTGATGGTCGGCGACAATGATGCCGGCGCGTTCGGCACCTACACCCAGGCCGGCCAGAACTACGGCACCACGCTGCTGTGGACGCTGCTGCTGCTGATCCCGGTGCTCTATGTCAACCAGGAGATGGTGGTGCGGCTCGGCGCCGTCACCGGCGTCGGCCATGCGCGGCTGATCTTCGAGCGTTTCGGCAAGTTCTGGGGCGCCTTCAGCGTCATCGACCTGCTGGTGCTGAACGCGCTGACCATCGTGACCGAGTTCATCGGTATCACGCTGGCGCTCAGCTATCTCGGCGTCTCGCAGTTCTGGGGCGTGCTGGCATCGGCCGTCATCGTGATGGCGGCGGTCTCGACCGGTGACTTCCGCCGCTTCGAGCGGTTCGGCATCGTGCTGGTCGTAGGCAGCCTGCTGCTGGTGCCGGTCATCCTGATGGTGCATCCGCCGGTCGGGCAGATCGCGGCGGACTTCTTCGTACCGAAGATGCCCGAGGGCGCCAAGCTCAGCGAGGTGATGCTGCTGATCGTTGCCATCGTCGGCACCACCGTGGCGCCGTGGCAATTGTTCTTCCAGCAGAGCTACATCGTCGACAAGCGGATCACGCCGCGCTTCATCCGCTATGAGCGGCTGGACCTGTGCATCGGCATCGTGCTGGTCGTGGTTGGCGCGGTCGCGATGATCTCGTTCTGCGCGGCGGTGTTTGCCGGGACGCCGGAATTCGGCAACTACACCGACGCGCTGGGGACCGCGGTCGGACTTGAAAAATACGCCGGGCGGCTGCCGGCGGTGCTGTTTGCCCTCGCACTGCTCGATGCCTGCATCATCGGCGCGGCCGCGGTCTCCCTCTCCACGGCCTATGCGATCGGCGACGTGTTCGCGGTCAAGCACTCGCTGCACCGCAAGCCGTGGGACGCCAAAGGCTTCTATGGCGTCTATTGCGGGCTGATCGTGCTGGCCGCCACGCTGGTGCTGACGCCGGGCACACCGCTTGGGCTGCTCACCAACGCAGTGCAGACCCTGGCCGGCGTGCTGCTGCCGAGCGCGACGGTATTCCTGCTGCTGCTCTGCAACGACCGTCACATCCTCGGACCCTGGATCAATTCGACCAGGCTGAACCTGTTCACCGGCGCGGTGGTCGCGGCGCTGGTGATGCTGTCGGTGATCCTGACCGCTGCGGTGCTGTTCCCCGACCTCGGCGAACAATGGATCATCGGCATCCTGATCGGCGGCAGCGTGCTTGCGCTCGTCGTCACCGCGCTGGTCAAGCTGTACGAGATGTCGTCGCGCCGCAACGCGTCGTTCCGCTTCAAGCACCAGCCGCCGCTGTTCAACCGCGACACCTGGCGGATGCCGCCGCTCGATCGGCTGCCGCCGGCGCGGCTCAGCCCGCTGAGCCGGATCTGGATGATCGTGCTGCGCGGCTATCTCGTGGTCGCCGGCGGGCTGGTGCTGCTGCGCATCTTCCAGCTGGCCACGGTGGGCGCGTGACCGCAGCCACGCCGGGCCGCTTCCGGCGATGGGGCGCGATCGTGCTGCTCAGGATGGCAAGCGCCATCCTGCGCAGCGCCACCGCGCTCTACCTGAAACGCACAATCTCGGGCGCCGAGCTCCGCGCGGCGCTCTCAGTGGCGCGATCCTTCGAACGAGCCGGCGCGTCGATCGTGCTGGGACGATGGTCGCGGCCGGAATTCACCACGACAACGAAAGCTAAAGACGATGACGGCATCGAATGAACGGCGGGCGCTCGACCTGACTGCCACACCCGCGCAGCCAAATGAGGTGAACCGCGCAAGGGGCCTTGCCCTGTTGCACGACTGTCATAGAGGCAGTGCACACCGGGAGGCACCCGGGACACCTCAGCTGCAACTGCGAATTATTTGCAACAAAATGCGGACGGTGCTAGGTGCTGGTCTGGTTTTGGATGGGACGGTACGGATCGGACCGGGGATGGCGGGCAATGACTTCAAATCTCGGGTGGCAAGCGGCCGTCAAATCTGGCGTGATGGCAGGGAATACCTCCAACCGCCCGAGGGGCAACGCCGCATGACCCGCGTCCGCCTGTTCCGGGCTCCGATCGTCGCCGGGGCAGCGCTCGGCGCGGCTGCCTTCGGGACGCCCGCGGCGGCGGCCGACATGGCGGTGAAGTCACCGGCCATGACCGCAGTCTACAACTGGACCGGCTTCTACGTCGGTGGCCATGTCGGCTATGGCGACGGCAGCCTCGGTCCCGATACCAATCCGCTTCCCCTGCAAGGCGTGTTGCTCCCGCACACGGTCACGGGCGGGGTCGGCGGCTTCCAGGTCGGCTACAATCACCAGTTCGCCAACCGCGTCGTGCTCGGCGTCGAGGCCGATGCGACCTTCGTCAGCCCGGTCGACCTGCCGCGCCGCACGCTCGGCCCCTTCAACGCCTCGATCGATTATCTCGGCACCGTGCGTGGCCGCGCCGGTTACAGCTTTGGCAGCTGGATGCCCTATATCACCGGCGGCTTCGCCTGGGGACACACCCAGGTCAGGGTCAATGACGATTCCGGCAACGTCGTCTCCGAGCCTGGACAGTACCAGACCGGATGGACCGCTGGTATCGGCGCCGAGTTCGCGCTGAGCGGCAACTGGACCGCCAAGATCGAGTACGAATATGTCGACCTGTCGCGCCGGACACTCGGGCTCAATGATTTCGGCATGCCCGGTGTCACCATCGACCCGCGGATTCATCTGCTGAAATTCGGCCTGAACTACCAGCTCGGCGACTCGCCATGGTCGGCGACGCCGACCCAGCCGCGGCTGCCCGACTCCGACAATTGGTCGATCCATGGCCAGACGACCCTGATCGGACAGGGCTACCCTGCCATTCGTTCGGCCTATGCCGGCACCAACAGCCTTCCGGCCGGTGGACAGGTGCAGCAGACCTGGACCACGACCGCGTTCGTCGGCGTCAAGCTTTGGGAAGGTGGCGAGCTCTACTTCAATCCGGAAACCGCCCAGGGCTTCGGCCTCAACGGCACGCTCGGCATCGCCGGCTTCCCGAACGGCGAAGCACAGAAGGCCGGCGCCGAGTATCCGAGGATCCGGCCGCAGCGCTACTACATCAAGCAGACCTTCGGCTTCGGCGGCGAGCAGGAAGACGTCCCTGACGGCCCGAACCAGATCGCGGGCAAGCGCGACATCGATCGCCTGACCCTGATCGTCGGGCGGTTTGCGATCGGCGATTTCTTCGACGGCAATTCCTACGCCAAGGACCCGCGCGCCGATTTCATGAACTGGGCTATGTGGGCGTCCGCCGCCTATGACTTCCCGGCCGACCTGCCGGGCTATACCCGCGGCGCGGTGGCCGAGCTCAACCGCAAGGATTGGGCGGTGCGCGCCGGCCTGTTCCAGGTGCCGGACGCACCGAACAGCGACGTCCTGACCTTCAAGACCGGCGGCGCCGTCGTCGAATTCGAGGGGCGCTATTCGATCTTCGACCAGCCCGGCAAACTGCGCGTCGGCGTGTTCGGCAATCGCGGCTTCACCGGCAATTACAGCCAGGCGCTCGCGATCGTGGCCAGCGACCCGACGCTCGACATCAACGCGGTGATGGCGAGCATCCGCAAGGACAATCTGAAGTACGGCTTCTACCTCAATGCCGAGCAGCAGATCGCGACCGATGTCGGCCTGTTCGGCCGGCTGAGCTGGAACGACGGCCAGAACGAGATCCTGTCATTCACCGACATCGACCGCAGCCTTTCGGGCGGTGTGTCGATCAAGGGCAGCCGGTGGGGTCGGCCGGACGACACCATCGGCATCGGCGGCGCAATCAACGGACTGTCGGCCTCGCACCGTGATTACCTCGCCGCCGGCGGCCTCGGCCTCTTGATCGGCGACGGCGCGCTCAACTACCGCAACGAAGGCATCTTCGAGAGCTATTACGCCTACTCGGTGAACAAGCACCTGACGGTGACGGCGGACTACCAGTTCATCGCCAACCCCGCCTACAACGCCGACCGCGGCCCGGTGCACATCTTCTCCGGCCGCCTGCACGGCGAGTTCTGAGTCTGCTGTGGCGGCGTCAGCGGATCGGCAAAAGCCGGTAATATGATGCCGCCCCCGCCGGGCAATTGACGCCGCAGCCGACGATCCGGCCGCAGACAGGACTGCGACATAGTGATGCCGCAGTCACAGCTCCTGACGGAAAAAGCCAATGTTGCTGGTGCGTGCGATGCGAACGCTTCGCACGACCTTGCTCATGCAAATCCTTTGCAAACAGATCGGTTGACGCTCTTCGGCGATCTCCATATTTGCGGCGTAACGGAGCTTCGGACCGCTCTCGCGCAGGCTTCATCGGCAGCTTGCGCGATTTCGGGTTGCATCGCTCGCATACTGCTGCCGGGGAGCAACCATGCTGAATGGCATTGTCTACTTCATCGTCCAGACACTGATCCTCGATCCTTTGCAGACCGAGATTTCCAACCGCCTCGTGAGGGCGGGCGTACCGCCGCAGACCGTCGCTGAGATCACCGAGTGCACGAAGTCGTCGCTGCCCGCGGCAGTGCGACGTGCAACGGAAGATCCGCAATGGGCGGTCGTGGTCGCGCTCGACGTCTGGCTGGCGAGGAAGACGCCGGAACAGATTGTGCAGGAGGCCGCGCCCTCCTGCAAACCCGCGATGGATTCGGCACGATCCTATTTCGGCAAGGGAGCCGTATGATGTTCAGGGTGATCGACGAGCCGATACCTGTCCGTGCGCCCGGACGCAGCCTCGATCGTTCGCTCAAGATTGCGATCGGAAGCTTCATCGTCAGCGCTTCGGTGTTCGCGATCAAGTACATCGCGTATGTGATAACCGGAAGCGTCGCGCTGTATTCGGATGCGATCGAAAGCATCATCAACATCACGACCGCGGCGGCCGTCATCATTGCAGTCAAGATCGCGGCCAATCCGCCTGACGCCGAGCATCCCTACGGTCATCATAAGGCCGAGTATCTGTCCGCCGTCGTCGTCGGTGTCATGATCGTCGCGGCCGCGATCGCCATCATGAAGGAGGCGTATGGAGGCTTCGTATCGCCCAAACCGATCGAGTCGGCGGGCCCCGGTCTGACCGTCAGCATAATAGCAACCGCGTTCAATCTGAGCTGGAGCCTGTTCCTGATCCGTCAGGGACGGATCCACAAGTCGGTGTCACTGGTCGCGGACGGGAAGCACCTGATGGCGGACGTGGCGACGTCCGTCGGCGTCCTTGTCGGCGTTGTCCTCGTCGTCGTCACGGGCATCATCGAACTCGATGCCGTGATCGCAGCACTGGTCGCCCTCCACGTTCTGTGGAGCGGCTGGGGCGTGATTCGCGAAAGCACCAGCGGGCTGCTCGACGAATCCGCGCCCGCCGAGGATGTCGCGGAGATCAAGGAGGCGATCGCCCGCAATGCGGACGGTGCGATCGAGGCTCGCGGCCTGCGGACGCGCCACGCCGGCAAGGCACTATTTGTCGAATTTCAGCTCGTCGTACCAGCTGAAATGAGCACCGGGCGCGCGCACGAAATCTGCGATCGAATCGAAGCGGGAATCAAGGACCGGTTCGAAGGAGCGATGACGACGATTCACGTGGAGCCGGAGGAGCGGGCCACGCACGACAACGCGGCCGTCCAATCAGAGTGAAGTCGCAGCAACCGAATCCAGGGCATCAGGATTGACGTGCGCATGAATCCCGGCCTGCTTCATCCGGGCCATTGGTTCCCTGCAACACCTGACGGATGGGATCGGGCAGTCATCCTCTTCCCACTCAAATATATGTAGCCCCCCCGGGCTTGCCGCAAGCCCGGGGTCATCCCGTAGAAAGCGCGCCCAATCGATCGAACCGAGGGGATGCGAAATGCGGGAACATGATGTGGTGATTGCCGGCGGAGGGCCGACCGGGCTGATGCTGGCGGGCGAATTGATGTTGGCCGGGATCGATGTCGCGATCGTCGAGCGGCGGGCGAGCCCGGATCTCACCGGCTCGCGGGCGGGCGGCCTGCATGCGCGGACCATGGAGGTGCTCGATCAGCGCGGCATCGGCGATCGATTCGTCGCGGCGGGAACGCGCCATCCGGCGGTGCTGTTCCACTCGCATCTGGTTCCGCTTGATATCACCGACTTTCCGACCCGGCGCAATTTCACGCTCGGGCTGTTCCAGACCCGTATCGAGCGCATTCTCGGCGAATGGGTCGGCGAGCTCGGCGTGCCGATCTATCGCGCGTGCGACGTCACCGGTTTCACGCAGGACGAGGCCGGCGTCGATGTCGCGTTGTCGGATGGAGAGAGCATCCGGTCACAGTATCTCGTCGGCTGCGACGGCGGCCGGAGCATCGTCCGCAAGGCGGCCGGCATCGAATTCGCCGGATGGGATCCGACCAGAAGCTGGCTGATCGCCGAGGCCGAGATGTCCAGCGAACCGCAATGGGGCTTTCGCCAGGACGACACCGGCACCTATGCGATCGGCAAGGTGGAAGACACCACGCGCGTGCGTGTGGTGCTGACCGAGCGGCAGCTCGGCACCGAGAGAGAGCCGACCCTGCGCGACGTCAGTGAGACGCTGGCCGCCGCGTATGGCACCGATTTCGGCATCCATGATCCGGTCTGGATCTCGCGCTTCACCGACATGACCCGGCAGGCGGCGACCTATCGCAGGCAGCGCGTGCTGCTGGCCGGGGATGCCGCCCATGTGCATCCCCCGATGGGCGGACAGGGCCTCAATATCGGCGTACAGGACGCGGTGAATCTGGGCTGGAAGCTCGCCCAGGTGGTCAAGCAGATATCGCCGGATAGCCTGCTCGACAGCTATCAGGCCGAACGACATCCGGTGGCGGCCCGCGTGCTGCGCAACACCATGGCGCATGTCGCGCTCAGCCGCACCGACGCGCGCAGCAAGGCGCTGAACGAGGTCGTCTCCGACCTATTGCGCATGGACGAGCCGCGCCGCCGATTTGTCGCGATGATGTCGGGCCTCGACCTGCACTACGATCTCGGCGATGGCCATCCGTTGCTCGGACGCCGGATGCCGGATCTCGACCTCGTTACCGCGAACGGTCCCGTACAGCTCTTCATGCTGCTGCACTGGGCGCAACCCGTGCTGCTCAATTTCGCCGCGCCGAACCGCGTCGATATCGCCGGCTGGACCGATCGCGTTCAGTCGGTCGATGCCGGCTACGCCGGCCCGTGGGAGCTTCCCGCGATCGGAACGGTGCCGGCACCGGCCGCCGTGCTGGTCCGGCCCGACGGCTATGTGGCGTGGGTCGGCGAGCAGGCGCAGACGGGGCTCACCGAGGCACTGACCAGATGGTTCGGCGCGCCGCTTGGTTGATAGAGTTCTTCGTCATGGCCGGGCTTGTCCCTGCCATCCGCGTTTTCCTGGATCACCCAAGACAAGGACGCGGATGCCCGGCACAAGGCCGGGCATGACGGGATCGCACAAGAGTGCCTGATTTCTTCGCCCGCGCCCTACCCCGCCGGCTGGAACGAATCCGCGCGCGCCATCGCCCAGGCTTCGCGGAAGCGCGGATCCTGCGTGCCTTCGAGCAACTCGCCCGGGCGCAGCGCCGGGTAGAGTTGCGCGAAGGAGCGGACGTCGGTGGTCGAAGTCCGCTGCGAGAAGTGGATCGGGCGCAGATCCTGGGTATGCTCGAGGCCGGCGGCCGCGAGCAGCTCGGTCAGTGCGTGCAGGGTCGAGTGGTGATAATTGTACACCCGCTCGCTCTTGTCCGGCACGTAGAGCGCGCGGTTGCGAACCGGATCTTGCGAGGTCACGCCGGTCGGGCAACGATCGGTGTGGCAACTCAGGGACTGGATGCAGCCCAGCGCGAACATGAAGCCGCGCGCCGAATTGCACCAGTCGGCCCCGATCGCCATCGCGCGCGCCATGTCGAAGGCGGTCGCGATCTTGCCGGAGGCGCCGATCTTGATCCGGTCGCGCGCGCCGATACCGACCAGCGCGTTGTGGACGAAATTGACGCCCTCGCGCATCGGCATGCCCAAATGGTCCATGAACTCCAGTGGCGCCGCGCCAGTGCCGCCTTCGTTGCCGTCGACCACGATGAAATCGGGATACAGCCCGCTCTCCTTCATCGCCTTGCAGATCGCCAGGAATTCCCAGGGATGGCCGATGCACATCTTGAAGCCGGCCGGCTTGCCGCCGGACAGCTTCCGCATGTTGGCGACGAATTCCATCATCTGGATCGGTGTCGAGAATGCCTTGTGATAGGCCGGCGAGATGCAGTCCTCGCCGAGCGGCACGCCGCGGATCTTGGAGATCTCCTCGGAGACCTTGGCGGCCGGCAGCACGCCGCCATGGCCGGGCTTGGCGCCCTGGCTGATCTTGAGCTCAACCATCTTGATCTGGTCGTCGCTCGAGACCCGCGCGAACTCGTCCGGATTGAAGGTGCCGTCGCGGTTGCGACAACCGAAATAGCCCGAGCCGATCTCCCAGATGATGTCGCCGCCCATCTCGCGGTGATACGGACTGACGCCGCCCTCGCCGGTGTCATGGGCGAAGCCGCCCTTCTTGGCGCCGGCGTTCAGGGCCCGCACCGCGTTCGGGCTCAACGCGCCAAAACTCATCGCCGAGATGTTGAAGACCGAGGCCGAATACGGCCTGGTGCAATCGGGGCCGCCGATGGTGATGCGGAATTTCTCGTCGGCTTTCGGCTTCGGCGCCACCGAGTGGTGCATCCACTCATAGCCCTCGCGGTAGACGTCCTCCTGGGTGCCGAACGGCCGCTTGTCGAGCACCATCTTGGCGCGCTGATAGACCACCGCGCGGGTGTCGCGCGAGAACGGCATGCCGTCCTTCTCGCTCTCGAAGAAATACTGCCGCATCTCGGGGCGGATTTCCTCGAGCAGGAAGCGGACATGCGCCGAGATCGGGTAGTTGCGCAGCACTGCGTGGCTCTTCTGCGTGAGGTCGCGGATACCGAGCAATGTCAGCGCGCCGAAGATGACCAGCGGGATCAGGACGATCTTGAAGACCTTGTGATCGAAAATCCCGACCAGCAGCAGCAGCGCGGTGACGACGGCGCAGATCGTCAGCACGATGAAGCGCGGCGAGAACGGAAGCAGCATCGTGTCCATAGAACCCCTCAGCCGGTCTGCCTGGATACCCTGTCGGTCGCGAGCCTAATCCAACTCGCGGAACCAGCGCTACACGGTAATACGGCCGGTCGGTCACAGATGTGACAACCGCCCGGATGGGCGGGTGCGAGCGCCATGATCGTTCAACTTAATCCCTATTGCAGTGCAACGAAGTCGGCCGCGCACTCGCTGGTGCTCCCTCGCCCCGCTCTTGCGGGGAGAGGTTGAGAGCCCCCGACCTCAATGGTCGTGCGGCTGCAATTCGTGCGGGATGTGGCCCGGCTTCAGGCCGTCGCTCGCGAGCCATTCGTTGGTGGTATCGCGCGCGCGTGCGATATGGTCCGCAGTCCGGGTGAAATCGTAGGGCGAGCCGACCAGCGGACAGAGCGGCGGCACCACGAAATACTCGACGTCGGGGCCGATATTCTCGAGCTCGTTGACGAGTTGCCGCGCGATCAGCAGCGTCAGCGCATGCAGCGCGTTGGCAAGCGCACCGACCGGCGGCGCCTGATTGGCGCAGGCGTGTCCAGTCGGCAGCACGATCAGGCGTTTCGCCCCATGCTTCACGGCGACGCGGACCGGTGTGTTGCTGGAGATCGCCCCATCGGCCAGGAAACGATCGCGGTAGTGCACCGGCGTGAACGCCCCGGGGATCGCGGTCGAGGCCACGATCGCTTCCGCCGCCGAGCCTTCCGACAGCACCACGCTGTCGCCGCTGATGATGTCGGTGGTGACGATGTGGATCGGCATCCGGGCGTCCTCGAGATTGCGGAACGGGATGTAGTCGTCGATCAGACGGCGGATGCCTTCATGCGAGATCAGGAAGTCGCGCCGCCACAGGAAGCTCACCAGCGTCCGCCAGGTCACCGGAAACACATCCTGCCGGGTCAAATGGCGCCAGATGTCGGCCAACCGAGCGACGCCCGAGACGGTGGGATCACCGGCATAGAATGCGCCGTTCAGGGCGCCGACGCTGGAGCCGACCACCATGTCGGCAACGACGCCGTGTGCGGCCAGCGCCTGCAGCATGCCGACCTGCACCGCGCCAAAGCTGCCGCCGCCGGCGAATACAAACGCAGTCTTCGGCGCATCCGGATTGGTGATGGACAAGCTGCGGCTCCTCGGGTCGCCGCGTTCGGGAAACGGCTGCGCGGCGTTGGGAGGGTTATAGCAAAGGAAAAACGGTGCACGCCACCTGCACAGCCGTCGTCCAGGCGAAGGCCAGGACCCATAACCACAAATGCTAAAGGCTGGAGCCCGATGGGGCCCCAGCCTTCGCAAAACAGAGAGTGGTGGTAATGGGTCCTGGCCTGCGCCGGGACGACACCGATTAACGCTCGACGAACGCCTTCTCGATCACGAAGTGACCGGGCGTGTTGCCGCTGCCCTCCTTGAAGCCACGGGTCTCGAACAGCTGCTTCAACTCTTCCAGCATCGCGGGGCTGCCGCACATCATGATGCGGTCGGTCTCGATGTCGAGCGGCCCTTGATGCAGGTCGGTGAACAGCTGGTTGGAGGTGATCAGGTCGGTGATGCGGCCGCGGTTACGGAACGGCTCGCGCGTCACGGTCGGATAGTAGGACAGCTTCTCGGACAGCATGGGCCCGAACAGTTCGTCGTCGCGCAGCTTGGCGACCAGCTCCTCGCCATAGGCGAGCTCGGAGACCTGGCGGCAGCCATGCACCAGGAGGATCTGGTCGTAGCGATCATAGACCTCGGGGTCCTTGATCAGGCTCGCGAACGGCGCAAGGCCGGTGCCGGTCGACAGCAGCATCAGCCGCTTGCCGGGAATCAGGTTGTCGGTGATCAGCGTACCGGTCGCCTTGCGGCCGACCAGGATGGTGTCGCCCTCGCGGATCTTCTGGAGCTTGGAGGTGAGCGGGCCGTCCTGCACCTTGATCGAGAAGAACTCGAGCTCTTCCTCGTGATTGGCGCTCGCCATCGAATAGGCGCGCAGCAGCGGCCGGCCATCGACCTCGAGTCCGATCATGGCGAACTGGCCATTCTGGAAGCGGAAACCGGAATCGCGGGTGGCTCGGAAGCTGAAAAGCGTATCGGTCCAGTGCTGAACGGAAAGAACCTTCTCTCGATAGAACGCGCTCATGTGTTTTCGTTTTCTCGATTGACCAGATTTAGAATGGTTTGATTTAGACTGCCCGCGACGACGCAAAAGTGGCCGAAATCATTGAAGATCTCGCGTGTCCATTGCGCCTATGGGAGAGATAGTCAAGATCAACTGGCGTGCAATTGCGATCTCAGAATGGCAGTCGTTCGATTTCGCGCGGAGGTTCAACCACGACATCGTTAACACGCGGCGACGCGCGTAATATACTTGCCGAGATCAGCGCCGATCTGGCAATTAATTGCTGCGAAGTCAGCAACAAAGGGAAAATGATCTCGTGGTTCTGATCAGCCAGCGAATCTTCCTGGAAACCATCAAAAAATATTGCCTCGCGCACGATATCGCGATCGAGATCAGGTCCGGCGGCTGGCTGCTCATCATGACCAGGGGCAACGAGCGACGGCTCGCGATCGGTTACGACATCGGGCTGAACAGCGCGGTCGCGCATCAGGTTGCCAATGACAAATCGGCCTGCGCTGACGTGCTGGCGTCGGCGGGCGTCCCCGCCCTTCCGCACACGCTGGTTCTCGGCGCAAAGCTCAGCAAGCACATCCCGGGATCGGACTCGCTGGACGCGATACAGCTTCTGCTGGACAGGCATCCGCTCGGGCTCGTCGTCAAACCCAATGCGGGGACATCAGGCGAGCTGGTGTTTCGGGTGACGACCCGGGCGCAACTTGAGACGGCGGTGGCGCGCATCCTCGCCGCGCATCCGAGCCTTGCGATCTCGCCCTATGTCGAGATCGAGGACGAGGTGCGCGTCGTGCTGCTCGATGGGCGCGCGCTGATTGTCTACGGCAAGACCCGCCCGTCGGTGGTCGGCGACGGCGTCCATTCATTGCGCGCGCTGGCGCGGGCGGCGACGACCGAAGATCAATTCAAGATCATCACCACGGAACACGACGTCGCCGCGCTCGACGCCATTCCGCCGCTTGGTGAGCGGCGGCTGTTGAACTGGCGGCACAACCTCGATGCCGGCGCAGAGCCGGTGCTGCTTGCAGATGGCGCGGCACGCGAGGCCTGCGTCGCACTGGCCATCAGGGCTGCACAAGCCGTCGGCATTCGCTTCGCTTCCATCGACGTGGTGCGCGCCGACGGTGCGTGGAAAATCCTCGAAGTGAACGCCGGCGTGAAGATGGAAGCGCTGGGCCGCCGCCATCCGGAATTGGTCGAGGCAGCCTATGGCTCCGCCCTCGACTGCCTGTTCGGCTGAACAACGCAACCGAGGTGCGACCGTCGTCAGGCGGTCCGCGCCAATTCCCGGACGGCAGCCTTGTCCTCCCTTGGCGCTTCGTCGCCACTGTGAGTCAGTTCGCGGAACGTCTCGATCCTGGCTGGCGCGCCGAGCAGATAGCCCTGCATCTCGTCGCAGAACTCGTCACGCAGGAAACGCAGCTCTTCATCCGACTCGACGCCTTCGGCAAGCACCGGCAGGCCGAGCCCGCGACCGATGCCGAGCACGGCGCGCACGATCGTGGCAGCCTGTTCATTGGTATCGACCGATTTGATGAACGAGCCGTCGATCTTGATCTTGTCGAACGGGAATGCGCGCAGGTTCGACAGCGACGAATAGCCGGTGCCGAAATCGTCCATGGCGATGCGAACGCCGAATCCCTTGATCCGCCGCAGCGTCGCCAGCGCGCGATTGAAATCGCGGACCAGCGCCGTCTCGGTGATTTCGATTTCGAGCCGGCGCGGCGACAGCCCGGTCTCCAGCAATACCTTGTGCACGTCCTGCACGAAATTGGCGTTGTAGAGCTGGGCACCCGAGACGTTGACGGCCACCGTCAGCGGTTGCGTCCAGTTCACCGCCTCCTGGCACGCCTTTCTCAGCACCCAATCGCCGATCTCCAGGATTGAGCCGGACTCCTCGGCGATCGGAATGAAGACCGCGGGCGAGATCACGCCGCGCGTCGGGTGCTTCCAGCGCAACAGCGCCTCGAAGCCGGTCACGACCCCGGTGCGAATGTCCTTCTGCGGCTGGTAGACCAGCCACAACTCGTCACGCGAGATCGCATGCCGCAGATCGTGCTCGATCATGCGCCGCTCGCGGACGTCGGAGCCCATCTTCGCCTCGAAGAAGCGGTAGGTGGAGCGGCCCTCGGTCTTGGCGCGATAGAGCGCGGTGTCGGCATGCACCAGCAGGGTCTCGCGCTCGGACCCGTCATCCGGGCAGATCGCGATGCCGACGCTGCTGGAAATACTTTCGACCTCGGGCATGATGTCCTTGCGGCGCAACGCATCGAGGATCGATTCGGCCAGATGGCTGACCGCCGAGGGGCTGGCAAGCTGCGGCACCAGGATGGCGAACTCGTCGCCGCCCAACCGGGCCATCATATGCCGCTCGCCGAGCACTGCGGTGACGCGCGAGGCGACGGCCTGCAGCACCTTGTCGCCCGCGGCATGACCGAACAGGTCGTTGACCTCCTTGAAGCGGTCGAGGTCGAGACAGAGCACCGCCAGCTTGTCGCCCTTGGCCAGCGCGTTGCCGACCTCCTGATCCATCCGCGTGTTGAAATGGCTGCGGTTTGGCAGCGACGTCAGCGCGTCATGGTGCGCCAGATAGCGAATGTGCCGCTCGGCCTCGCGGCGCGCGCGCAGATCGCGAACCGCGATGACCTGATGCGGCCGGCCGGCAAAATCCAGCGATCGCCGGATCAGTTCGACCGGGATCACCGAACCGTCGGCGTGATGCAAATTGGTCTCGATCGGCTTGTGCGGATCGGCCGCGATCCTGGCGAGCGCGATCTGGTCCGGAAAACAGGTTGCGAGGCGGCCGCCGACGAGTTGCTCTGACGAGGAGCCGGCGAGATGCACGAAGCTGTCATTGACGGTCACGATGATGTCGCCGTCGCAGACCAGCAGCCCCTCGACCGCGCCGTTGGCGAGACCGCGCATGCGGTCGGCCTCGATCTCCATCCGGCGGCGTTCGCGCAGGTCGAGCGCGCTGCCGGTCAACGCAAGCAGGATGATGACGAAGCTCGCGACGCCCACGGCGCCGGCAAGCCATTCGGCCGGCAGCGCCGAACGCGGCACCACGATCGTCGGGTCGGGGATGATCGATACCGCGCCCATCGCCGTGAAGTGATGGCTGCAGATCGCCAGCGTCAGCAGCAGCGCACCCAACACCTTCCACTTCAGGGACCGGTCATGGAGACCCGCGGGCAGCGCGGCCGCGCCGATCACCGTACCGATCACGATCGAGGCCACAACGAGCGCGGGGTCCCAAAGGATCACTCCGGCGACCTCAAACGCGGCCATGCCGGTGTAATGCATCGCGGCGATGCCGCCGGCGACGATCGCCCCGCCCAGTGCCGGCCCGAAGCGCCAGCCCGGACGCATCGCAACCGCCAGTCCCACACCGGTCAGCACGATGGCCGCAACCAGCGACAGGAAGGTCAGCTTGATATTGTAGCCGCTCGGAAGTCCCGGTGCGAAGGCGAGCATCGCGATGAAATGCGTCGCCCAGATGCCGAAGCCGGTGGACACCGCCGACACCACGATCCAGACACCGCGCATCTGACCGACCGAACTCCGTGCGTGGCGCAGCAGGTTGATGGCGGCATAGGAGGCAAGGCTACAGACGACGGCGGCCAGCCCAACGAGCCACAAATCATGCTCGGTCGCGATGCAATTATAGACCTTGAACATCTGATCAGTACCGTAATTGATGGATCCATAAGAGGCCGTTATGGGTCCACCGTAGGCAGCAGCGTATTACGAGTGGTAAACCCCCGTAAAAGACCGGTACTGATGCTCGACATGGTAAACAATCGGTCCGGTCGGGGGCGGAGCGACAGCTTGCACCTGTCCATCCCGGGCAGCATCCAGCCCTTGGTAACCAGCGGTCAACCAAGCGGCCCCAGCACGACAATCGTCCCGGCCGCGGCCGGGGCAATCGCTTATGGCCACGAACAGTTTTGCGCGGCCGTTTCCACGTTCGTCATGGCCGGGCTTGTCCCGGCCATCCACGTCTTTCTCACGCGGTAATCAAGACGTGGATGCCCGGCACAAGGCCGGGCATGACGGAGTTTGTGGGGAGATCGAGCCCATATGCGATTGCCCTGCGGCCAAGGCCGGGACGATCTCGAACGTATCACGCCAAGCTCAATTGCTCTCGTCGAGCACCTTGAAGGCCTCTTCGAGCTGCGGAGACAGCGCGACGTTGAGCTTCTCGCCGGTCGGCAGGCGGGCGACGAACCATTTGTTGTAGAGCGGGATGATGTCGCGGTTCGAGGCGAGCTTGCGGAATGCGCGCTCGACCACTTCCTTCATCTGCGGCTCACCCTTGCGGTACATGATGCCGTAGGGATCGTAGGACAGGTAGTCGCCGGTAACGCGGAATTTGTCCTGCGACTTGTGCCGCGCGATCAGGCCGTAGAGCAGGATGTCGTCGGTCGCGAACGCATCGGCCTTGCCGTCCACCAGCATCTGGTAGGACTGCTCGTGGTCGCCCGATGTGACGATGTTGAGCCCGAGCGATTGCTTGGCATCAACATTGTGCATCGCCTGCTCATTGGTGGTGCCTTTGGTCACCACCACGGTCTTGCCCTTGAGATCGCCGACCTGATTGACGCTAGAAGCCTTCGGGACCATCAGCTTGGTGCCGGCCACGAACATCAGTGGCGAGAACGCGACCTGCTTGCCGCGCTCCGCATTCGCCGTGGTCGATCCGCATTCGAGATCGATCTTCTTGTCGACGACCGCCGGAATGCGATCGTCCGAGGTGACCTTGACGTAGTCGATCTTGAGGTTGGCGTCGTCGACCTCTGCCCCGATCTCGTCCACGATCGCGTCGCACAGCTCGAGGCTGTAGCCGATCGGCCGATTGGAATGGTCGAGGAACGAGAACGGCGGCGAACTCTCGCGATAGCCGAGCCGCACACTATGCGTGGCCTTGATGTTGGCGAGCGTGGGGCTGAGCCCCTCGCCGCCGGCCGTCTGTGCGAGGGCCGGTGCTGCCAGCAGACATGCTGCCAGCACCAGCCCTTCAGCCAGGATCGGCCTCCAGCGGGCAGGATGCATGCGTCCCTCCCGTCAATGTGCCGGCACAGCGTCACCGGCGACGGCATCGGACGGCACGGCGTCGTCGGGCCCGAGCTCATGCTCGGCCTTCAGCTCGCCCTCCCACTTCGCGACCACCGCGGTCGCCAGCGAGTTGCCGATCACGTTGGTGGCGCTGCGGCCCATGTCGAGGAAGGTGTCGATGCCCATGATCATCAACAGCCCGGCCTCGGGGATGTTGAACTGCGACAGCGTCGAGGCGATCACCACCAGCGACGCGCGCGGCACGCCGGCGACGCCCTTCGAGGTGATCATCAGGGTCGCCAGCATCGCGAACTGGGTGCCGAGCGACATCTCGATGTGATAGCTCTGCGCGATGAAGATGCTCGCGAAGGTGCAGTACATCATCGTGCCGTCGAGGTTGAAGGAATAGCCGAGCGGCAGCACGAAGCTGGCGATGCGCGGCGGCACGCCGAACCGGTCGAGCGCGTCGAGCGTGCGCGGATAGGCGGCCTCGGACGAGGCGGTCGAGAACGCGATCATCAGCGGCTCGCGGATCAGCCGCAGCAGATGGCTGTAGCGTGGCCCGATCACGATGAAGCCGACCATCACCAGGATGCCCCACAGGAGCAGCAGCGACAGGTAGAAGCCGCCCATGAACACGATCAGCTTCCAGAGCACGCCGAGGCCGTTCTTCGAGACCGTCGCCATGATCGCGGCCCACACCGCGATCGGCGCGAACAGCATCACGTAGCCGGTGACCTTGAGCATGATGTGCGCGAGGTCGTCGATCAGGCTCATGATCGGCTTCGACCGCTCGGGCATGGCGCCGAGCGCGACCGCGAAGAACACCGCGAACACCACGATTTGCAGGATCTCGTTCTGCGCCATCGCGTCGGCGATCGAGGTCGGGATCAGATGGGTCAGGAATTTCTCGACCGAGAACGCCGACACCGGCAGGCCGGTGGATTGGGCCTTGTCGGGCAGCGTGCCGGGGAAGTTGGCGCCGGGCTGCAGCAGATTGACCATCACGAGGCCGAGCAGCAGCGAGATGAAGGAGGCGGAGACGAACCAGCCCATGGTCTTGGCGAAGATGCGCCCGAGCTTGGCGCCGCTGCCCATATGCGCGATGCCGCCGACGAGGGTTGCGAACACCAGGGGCGCGATGATCATCTTGATCAGGCGCAGGAACAGCATGGCGATCAGGTTGACGTCTGCTGCGATTTCGGCACGGCTGTCAGGAAAATAGTTGAAGACAATCGTCCCCATCGCGATGCCAAGGACCATCGCAATCAGGATGTACTGCGTAAACCTGTTCGACATTCTCTTACCCCCGTAAGTTCCCGGCGAAGGGCAAGTGTGGCAGATTTACGCACCTATGCAACACGCTTCGCGCCGAGCGGGACTTTGCCGAAATGTTCCCGTTGTGGAATGCCAGCGCGCGGACTAGCGTTCATGCAGCGCACAATCTGTGCAATGCGCTGCGTAACGCGCAGCCAATTGCATGCGAAACGACCAACGCGAGGGGGAGACATCGCCAATGAACGACACCGTCAATCGCCAGATCCTGCTTGTTGAAAAACCGACCGGCAAGCTTGGCCCCGAGCACTTTCGGCTGACCAAGGGCACCGTCCCCGTGCCGAAGGACGGCGAGGCGCTGCTGCGCACGCGCTACATCTCGCTCGATGCCGCCAACCGCGCCTGGATGCACGGCGCCACCTACCGCGCCGCGGTGGAAGCCAACACCGTGATGGCCGGCGGCAGCATCGCAGAGGTGGTGTCGTCGAATGACCCCGCCCTGAAGCCGGGCGATGTCGTGTTCGGCGACACCGGCTGGCAGGATTACGCCGCGGTGCCTGCCAAGCACCTGTCGAAGATGCCGAAGCTCGAGCCGATGACGCATCTGCTCAGCGTCTACGGCATTGCCGGCCTGACCGCCTATTTCGGCCTGCTCCATGTCGGCAAGCCCAAGGAGGGTGAGACCGTGGTGGTGTCGGCCGCGGCCGGCTCGGTCGGCTCGATCGTCGGCCAGATCGCCAAGCTCAAGGGCTGCCGCGTGGTCGGCATCGCCGGCGGCAAGGACAAGTGTCACTGGCTGACATCGGAGCTCGGCTTCGACGCCGCGGTCGACTACAAGGACGGCGCCACCTACAAGGCGCTGCGCGCCGCGGCGCCCAAGGGCATCGACGTCTATTTCGACAATGTCGGCGGCGACATCCTGGAAGCCTGCCTGTCGCAGATGAACAACCGCGGCCGAATCGCCTGCTGCGGCGCGATCTCACAGTATGACGGCGTGCCGTCGGCGCATGGCCCGCGCGGCGTGCCCGGCCTGATCGTGGTGAAGCGGCTGATCATGCAGGGCTTCATCGTGATGGACTACATGGACCAGCGCGACACGGCGCTCGCCGACCTGCAATCCTGGGTCTCCTCCGGCAAGCTCAAGGTGCAGGAGGACGTCATCGACGGCATCGAGAACACGCCGCAGGCGCTGATCGGGCTGCTCGCCGGCGAGAACCGCGGCAAGCGCATGGTGAAGGTGTAGAGCCGAGAAGCAGGTGCGTAGGGTGGGTTAGCGAAGCGTAACCGACCTTTTCCTTCGCATTGGCATGGCGGGTTACGCCTTCGGCTAACCCGCCCTACGCAGCTGGGTGACTGGGATGCATTGAGGACGCGGGGCTAGTGCACCGTACCCGAGGCCTGCGGCGCGGCTTGCGGCCCGGCCGTCTTGCCCTTCTTCGCCTTGCGCCAGTTCTCGAAATTCTGCACCACGACGAAGAACGCCGGCACGAACAGCACCGCGAGGCAGGTCGAGGCGATCATGCCGGAGAACACGGTGATGCCGATCGACTTGCGGGCGTTGGCGCCGGCGCCGGTCGCGATCACCAGCGGCAGCACGCCGAGGATGAAGGCGAACGACGTCATCAGGATCGGCCGGAACCTGGCGCGCGCGGCGTCGATCGCCGATTCCAGCACCGGCTTGCCGTCGCGGATATGATGCTCGAGCGCGACCTCGACGATCAGGATCGCGTTCTTGGCCGACAGCGCGATCAGGAGAATGGTGCCGATCTGGGTATAGAGATTGTTCTCAATCCGGAGCGCCGTCAGCACCAGCATCGGCCCGAGCAACGACAGCGGCACCGCCAGGATCACCGAGATCGGCGCATACCAGCTCTCATATTGCCCGGCGAGCACGAGGTAGACCAACAGCAGCGCCAGCGCGAACACGAAGTAGATCTGACCGCCGACCGCCTTCTCCTGGTACGACATCGCCGTCCACTCATAGCCCGTCCCCGGCGGCAGCGTCTTGGCGGCGATCTCCTCCATCAGCGTCATCGACTGACCCGAGCTGTAGCCCTGCGACGGCAGGCCGATGATGGTGGCCGACGGATAGAGATTGTAGAGGCTGATCAGCGACGGCCCGACCGACGGCGTGATGTTCGCCACGGTGCCGAGCGGGATCATGTCGCCGTTGCTGTTGCGCACCATCATGTTCTGGATGTCGCGCAGCGTCAGTCGGTATTGCGCGTCGGCCTGGGTGTAGACCTGGAAGGTGCGGCCGAACTTGGTGAACTGGTTGACGTAGCTCGCGCCCAGATAGGACGACAGCGTCGAGAAGATCTGGTCGGTGGTGACATGCAGGGTCTGGGTCTTGATGCGGTCGACCTCGACGTCGAACTGCGGCACCATCGAGCGGAACGACGACTGCACCCGTTGCAGCGAGCTTTGCGTCTGGGCGTTGCTGACGACGGCGCCGGTGACCGCTTGCAGCTTGCCGTAGTCGGCATTGCCGTCGCGCAGCTGCACCTGCATGGCAAAGCCGGCGGCGTTGCCGATGCCCTGGATCGGCGGCGGCGGGATCACCAGGATGCGCGCCTCCGGGATCACCGCGAGCCGGTCGTTGAGGCCGTAGACCAGCGAGCGCAGATCCTCACCCGGGCCGCGCGAGCCCCAGTCCTTCAGGATCACATAGGCGACGCCGGCATTGGCCAGGCTCGACGAATTGTCGAGCGCCGAGATGCCGGCGATGCTGACCACCTGCTCGACCCCCGGCGTCTTGCGGGCGATCTCGGTGACCCGGTCGAGCACCCGCTGGGTGCGATCGATCGCAGCGCCGTCGGGCAGTTGCACGGCGGCCAGCAGGTAGCCCTGGTCCTCGATCGGGATGAAGCCGGTCGGCACCCGTGACAGCCCGTAGCCGGCAATTCCGATCAGGACCAGCGCGACGAGCACCGAGGTCTTGGCGTGGCCGGCAATGCCGCCGATGATCCGGGTGTAGCCCCGCTCCACCCGGTCATAGACCGCGTTGAAGCCGCGGTAGAAGAAATTGCGCTGCGCCGGTGGCACCGGCGGGCGCAGCCACAGCGCGCACTGCGTCGGCTTCAGGGTTGCGGCATTGACCGCACTGAGCAACGCAGTCGCCGCGATCACCAGCGCGAATTGCGCGTACATGCGGCCGGTCAGCCCGGGCAGGAACGCGGCCGGCAGGAACACCGAGATCAGCACCAGGGTGATGCCGACGATCGGCGCGAACAGTTCGTCCATCGCCTTGATCGCGGCGTCATGCCCGGACATGCCGCGCTCGATATTATGCGCGGCGCCTTCGACCACGACGATGGCGTCGTCGACCACGATGCCGATCGCCAGCACGATCGCAAACAGCGTCGACAGGTTGATGGTGAAGCCGAGCGCGGCCATGGCCGCGAACGCGCCGATGATGGTGACCGGCACGGTGGTCGCCGGCACCAGCATCGCCCGCCAGTCCTGCAGGAACACCAGGATCACCACCAGCACCAGCAGGCCGGCTTCGATCAGGGTCCGGTAGACCTCGTCGATCGAGGCCTGGACGAATTTGGTGGTGTCGAACGGCGTGTCGTACTGGATGTCCCGCGGGAATTGCCTGGCGAGCTCCGCCACCTTCTTCTGCACTTCCTTCTCGACCTGGAGCGCATTGGCGCCCGGCGACAGGAACACACCGATGCCGGTGGCCGGCTTCTGGTTCAGCGAGAACACCTGGCTGTAGGTCTGCGCACCGAGCTCGACCGAGCCGAGGTCGCGGACCCGGATGACGTCGCCGACATTGCCGGTCTTGACGATGATGTTCTCGAACTGGCTCGCGTCATCGAGCCGGCCGTTGACGTTCAGCGTATACTGGAAAGCCTGCCCCTGCGGCGCCGGCGGCGCGCCGACCTGCCCGGCGGTGACCTGCTGGCTCTGCTGCTGGATCGCCTGGATGACGTCCTGCGGCATCAATCCGCGCGCTTGCAGCTTGTTCGGATCGAGCCAGACCCGCATCGAGTATTGCCCGGCGCCGAACACCGTGACGTTGCCGACGCCCGGCAGGCGGGACAGCTCGTCGCGGATGTTGATGGTGGCGTAGTTCGACAGGAACAGGCTGTCATAGGTCTTGTTCGGCGAGGTCAGCGTCACGAACAGCAGGATCGAGGTCGATCGCTTCTGCACCGTGACGCCCTGGTTCTGCACCGCGGTCGGCAATTGCGACAGCGCCGAGGAGACGCGGTTCTGCACCAGCACCTGCGCGAAATTGAGGTCGGTGCCGATCTTGAAGGTCACCGTCAGGGTGTAGGTGCCGTCGGCGCCACTATAGGACTGCATGTAGAGCATGTCCTCGACGCCGTTGACCTGCTGCTCGATCGGCAGTGCCACGGTGTCGATCACGGTCTTCGCCGACGCGCCGGGGTAGCGCGTCGTCACCTGCACCGTCGGGGGCACCACGTCGGGATATTGCGCAATCGCGAGATTGAACAGCGCCACCCCGCCGATCAGGATCATCAGGATCGCGATGACGTTGGACAGGACCGGCCGCTCGATGAAGAATTTCGAGATCATGGCGCGCCCCTCACTTGGCCGCGGCCGGCGTCGCGGCGCCCTTTTGAATCTGCGGATCGACCTTCTGTCCGGGGATCGCGCGCAGCAGACCGGCGGTCACGACGCGGTCATCGACCTTCAGCCCGCTCTCGATGACGCGCAGGCCGTCATCGAGCGGGCCGGTCGTCACCTTGCGCTGCTCGACCACATTGTCGGCATTGACGACCAGGACGTAACGGCCGGCCTGATCGCTGCCGATCGCGACGTCAGGCACCAGCAGCGCGTTGTCCTGCTTGTCGAACGGCACGCGAACCCGGACATAGAAGCCGGGCAACAGCACGCGCTCCGGATTCGGCACCAGGCCGCGGACGGCGAGCGTTCCGGTCGACTGGTTGATGGTCGGCGAGATGTAGTCGAGCTTGCCTTTGTGCGGATAGCCGGTCTCGGTCTGTAGGCCGACCTCGATCGGCAGCTGCCTGATGTCGCTGACGGAGATGCCGCGCCGGCGCGCTTCGTCGCGCACCCGCTGCACATCCTGTTCATTGACGTTGAAATTCACATAGATCGGGTCGAGTTGCACGATGGTGGCAAGCTGGGTCGGCGATGCCACGCCGACCAGTTCGCCGACCGAGACCAGATGGTTGCTGACGATGCCGTCGAACGGCGCTGCCACATTGGTGTAGCCGTAATTCACCGCGGCGATCTTGGTGTTGACCTGGGCCTGTTGCAGATTGGCCTGGGCGTTGTCCCGCGTCGATGTCGAGGTGTCCAGCGTCGCCTGCGACACCGCCTGGCGCTGCACCAGATCCTGCTGCCGCTTGAAGTCGGCCTCGGCCTGCTTCAGCGTCGCCTGCGCACCGACCTCGGCGGCCTGCGCCTGCTCCAGCTTCAGCTTGTAGGTCTCCGGCTCGATCGTGAACAGGGTGGTCCCCTGCTTCACGGCGGAGCCGTCCTGATAGTTGATCGCCTGCAAGAAGCCCTGCACGCGCGCGACGAGATCGACGGTCTTGATCGGCGCGGTGTTTCCGGTTGCGTCCAGATAGCGTGTGATGGCGCGCTGCACTGGCGGCGCAACCTCGACCTTGGGCGGCGGCGGCGCCACAAAACTGTTTTGCTCGCAGGCACTTAAACCGACGAAGGCGGACATGACGAACGCCGCACGCGCAAGCGGTGCACTTCGCAGCCGCACAAAATTGATCCGCATGAAATGTGCCGATGCGCGCGCATGCTTCATTTCCGGGCCTCAATGCAAATGACTTAAATCAAACACGCCGAGTGAAATCAGCTTTGCCCTCCATAGCAACAATCCGCTTGCAGCGGAACTCGAAAGCGAAAATGATACCGCTCGCGAAGGTTGCTACAGCAAGAATTTTCAGAACGCAGTTCAGTTGAGCCGGCGGCTTCCGGCGCGACAAGAGGATTTATTCAGATGATCAATGCGTTGACACGTGCAACGAAGCACTCCGCATGGCTTGCGGTTGCGGCATTCATCAGCACCACGCCGGCGATGTCGCAGGCGCCGAGCCAGGCGCAGCGCGACGCCATCAAGTCGCAATGCCGCAACGACTACATCGCACACTGCTCCAGCGTCCCGCCGGGCGGCGAAGCGTCGCTGCAATGCTTGCAGAAGAACATGGCAAGCCTCGGTCCCGGCTGCGCCAGCGCGGTCAAGGCCGTGGAAGCACCGGCCGCCGCGCCCGCGGCAGCCAAGACCGACGCGGCGCCCGCAACCACCGCGGCCAAGCCCGCGGAGACGGCGGCGCCGAAAGCTGCCGCCGCAGGAAAGCCAAGCAGCGCGCAGATCTCGGCGATCCGCAGTGCGTGCCGCTCCGACTATCCCAAGGTTTGCGCCGGTGTGCCGACCGGCGGCGCGCCCGCATTGCAATGCCTGGAGAAGAACAAGGCGAAGCTCTCACCGGCCTGCGAGAAGGCGGTGGCGGCTGCCGGCGGCGGTGGCACCGCGCCGGCCGCGGACGCCGCGCCGGCACCAGCGGCCGCGCCGGCTGCGGCACCGGCTGTGATCGTACTACGGCCGTTGCGACCGCGCGAAGAGCTGTTCGTGCTGCGCTCGGCCTGTGGCGGCGACGTCCGCTCGATCTGCGGCGGCGTGCAACCTGGCGGCGGGCGGATCGTGCAATGCCTGGCAACCAATGCCGGCTCGCTGTCGCCGGCATGCCGTGAGGTGCTGGCGCCGTTCGCGGCGCGCTGATCCCGCTTTTTTCACGCGACTGACCGGAAGAGGGAGCGATCGATGCTGCGTATTGTCCTGACCGCCGCGCTGCTTTGCGGCTCAACCGCCGTCCTTGCCCAGGAGCTGACCACGGCGCAACGCGACGCCTGCATGGGCGACTACCAGAAGTTCTGCAAGAGCGTGACGCCCGGCGGCGGACGGATCATCGCCTGTCTCGCCAAGGAGAGCGACAAGCTGACGCCCGCCTGCAAGAAGGTGCTGGTGGAAGCGGAAAAGAAATAGCCGCCCGACGGTGAGACGACATGTGTCCGGCGATTGGCCGGGCACGGAGCCGCAGCACCTTGTTGTCACCCACAGGCCAACAATACTTCACTCCGGGAGAGGGAATCATGACGCGTTCAATTTTGCTGATCGCCGCGGCCCTGCTGTGCTTTGCCGCGACCATGACCTTTGAGTCCTCCGACGCCAATGCGGTGGTTTGCGCCCGCGGCGTCTATCGCGCCGGCTGCGCCGGCTATCGCGGGGCAGTCGTGGTCCGCAGGCCGCCCGTCGCCGGCTGCCGCTGGATTTGGGTCGACGGGGTGAAGGTCCGCCGCTGCTACTGAGCGCTTCGCCGCCACGCAGCGGCGTCGGTGCGCGCATTTTCCCTCTGGCGTTCCCGCCAGAGGGCGATTAGTCTGGACCCAAATTGTAAGTACACTGTCAATCTGGGAGGCAGACGTTGCGTATCGCCGTGATCGGCGGAGGCCCCGGTGGGCTCTATTTCGCCTATCTCTGGAAGAAGCGTCACCCCGACGCCGAGATCGATCTGTTCGAGCAGAACGCGGCCGGCGCCACCTGGGGCTTCGGCGTGGTGTTTTCCGAGCAGGCGCTGGACTTCCTGCGCGCCGATGACCCCGAGACGGTCGACGCCATCACCCCGAAGATGGAGAGCTGGAAGAACATCACCCTCAACCTGCGCGGCGAGAGCGTCGAGATCGACGGCGTCGGATTCTCCTCGATCGGGCGACTGGCGCTGCTGACGATCCTGCAAGAGCGCGTGCGCAGCACAGGCATCACGCCGCGCTTCGACACCGCGGTGCAATCGGTCGACGAACTCAAGGGGTACGACCTGATCGTCGCCGCCGACGGGCTGAACTCGGTGGTCCGCCGCGGCAATGAGGCCGCGTTCGGGGCCTCGGTCGCGCATTCCTCCAACAAATTCGCCTGGTATGGCACCACGAAGCCCTTTGCGACGCTGTCGCAGACCTTCGTCGCGACCGAGCGCGGCAGCTTCAACGCCCATCACTATCGCTATGCGAAGGACATGAGCACCTTCCTGGTCGAGTGCGATGCGGCAACCTGGGAAGCCTATGGCTTCGCCGACAAGAGCATCGAGGCGTCGCAGGCGATCTGCGAAGAGGTGTTCGCCGCGACACTGGACGGCCACCGGCTGATCTCGAACAAATCGGTGTGGCGCAACTTCCCGTGGATCTGGAACGAGCGCTGGTCGCACGGCAACATCGTGCTGATCGGCGATGCGCTGCATTCGGCGCATTTCTCGATCGGTTCGGGCACGCGGCTTGCGATCGAGGATGCGATCGCGCTGACCAAGGCGCTGGAGAGCGAAAGTGGCGTTGCCGCGGCGCTGGCGCGCTACGAAGCCGAACGCAAGCCGATCGTGAAGAAGCTCGTCACCGCGGCGCGGACCAGTGCCGACTGGTACGAGCATTTTCCGGCGCATATGAAGCTCGATCTGATGGATTTCGCCTACAGCTACATCACCCGCTCCGGCCGGATCGACGACGCGCGGCTGCGCGCGATGTCGCCCGCCTTCATGGCCCGGTACGAAGCCGCAAAGGGACAATCATGACGGGGATCGCCGACCAGGTTCCGCTGGATAGTCCCGGTGCGCGCGAGATCGGCTTCACGATCCCCGAGCGCTACAATGCGAGCCGCATCCTGTTCGACAATCTCGGCAACGGCAACGCCGGGCGTCTGGCGCTGACCGGCCCTGCCGGCACGCGGACCTATCGCGGGTTGTGCGCCGATGCGGCGCGCTGGGGCCACGCCTTCCGGTCGCTCGGGCTGCAACGCGGCGACCGCGTGCTGCTGTTCCTCGACGACACGCCGGCCTACCCGGCGGCGTTCTTCGGCGCGGTGCGCGCCGGCTTCGTGCCGCTCCTGATCAACACGCTCACGACACCGGAGCTGTTGCAGTTCTATCTGTCCGACGCCGGTGCAAAGGTTGCCGTCACCGATGCCGAGTTCTGCTCGCGCTTCAACGCGGAGGCCTGCAAGGACACGCCGCTGCGTACGCTGATCGTGGTCAACGGCACCGCCGACGATCACGCGGTTGCCGAAGCCCGCAACGCCGGCGATTGGCTGCAAGGTTTTCCCGGCGACCTCGACGAAGCCGACACCCACCGCAACGAGATGGCGTTCTGGATGTATTCGTCGGGCTCGACCGGCCGGCCCAAGGGCATCGTGCATTTGCAGCACGACATGGCCTATAGCGAGCAGGCGTTTGCCCGCAGCGTGCTGAAGCTTCAGCCCGGCGACATCTGCCTCTCGGTGCCGAAGATCTTCTTCGCCTATGGCTTCGGCAATTCGATCACGTTTCCGTTCTCGGTCGGCGCCGCGACGCTGCTGCTGCCGGGCCAGCCGAAGCCGGCCGCGATCTTCGCGGCGATCGGACAATACCGACCGACGGTGTTCTTCGGCCTGCCGACGCTCTACATCTCGCTGACCAAGGCCGAGGGCGCTGACGCGGCGGATTTCTCCTCGCTGCGCATGGCGGTGTCAGCCGCGGAGGTGCTGTCGGCCGAGGTCTTCAACGGCTGGAAGCAACTCACCGGCCTCGAGATCATCGAAGGGCTCGGTTCGACCGAGGTGCTGCACGTCTATCTCAGCAACCGCGCGGAGCAGAAGAAGCTCGGCGCGGCGGGTCTGCGCGTGCCCGGCTACGAGATCATGCTGCGCGACAGCGACGGCCGCGAGGTCGGCGACAATGAGGAGGGCATCCTGTGGGTGCGCGGCGATTCCGCCACGCCGCTGTACTGGAACCGGCCGGACAAGACCGCCGAGACGGTGCGTGAGGACGGCTGGATCTACACCGGCGACCGCTTCATCCGCGACAGCGACGGCTTCCACTTCTTCCGCGGCCGCGCCGACGACCTGATCAAGATCTCCGGCCAGTGGGTCTACCCGCTGGAGGTCGAGCTCTGCCTCGCCGATCACCCCGATGCCCGCGAATGCGCCGTCTACGCTGCCGAACTGCCGGACCGCCGCATGACGCTCAGGGCCGTGGTGGTGATGAACAAAGGCGGCTTCGACAGCAACGAGGCGACGCGGCGGCTACAGGACTACGTGAAGACAAAACTGCTGCCGTACAAATATCCGCGCGAGGTGAAGTTCATCGACGAGCTGCCGAAGACCGGGACGGGGAAGATCGACCGCCAGGCCGTGATGCGGATGTGAGGCGGCCTTTCGAGTAAGCGCGGCTTCCACAAATTCGGTGTCGTCCCGGCGAAGGCCGGGACGACGACTGAATTTGCCGAGACTAACTGCCCAGCCCCGTCCCGCCATACAGCCACGCGATATCGTCGCACCATTCGTTCTGCGACTTCGCGCTCATGATCGCGTTGCGGATGCGGGCGTGGTCGCCCGCGGGGTGATAGACGTGCTCGCCGATTGCGCGGGACATCAGCTGCACCTGCGCGGTGCGCGGGAAGCGTTGCGCGCGATAGGCGTCGAGCGCCGCCGACTGATCATCATGATTGGCCAGCATGTGCGACAGGCAGACCGCGTCCTCCATCGCCTGGCAGGCGCCCTGCGCGAAATATTGCAGCATCGGATGCGCGGCATCGCCCAGCAACGCGACGCGGCCGTCGATCCAGCGCTCGGTGGGATCGCGGTCGCACAGCACCCAGAGCTTCCAGTTGGTGCCGTGGCGGATGATGCTTTGCGCCCGCTCATGGACGTGGGCAAAGCCCCTCATCACCTCGTCCTCGGAGACCGGCTTGCCGGCGACCGGCTCCGGCGCATCATTGTGATAGGTGACGACGAGGTTGAACACCTTCCAGCCCGACAGCGGGTAATGCACGATGTGGCATTTCGGGCCGGCCCACAGCGTCGCCGCGTTCCAGCGCAGATCCTCCGGCATCTGGTCGGTGGGGATCACCGAGCGATAGGTGGTGTGGCCGGAGACGCGCGGCGGACCATCCGCCGTGACCTGCTTGCGGATGTTCGACCATAGCCCGTCGGCACCGATCAGCAGGCGTCCAATGATCCGCTCGCCATTGGCGAGCTTTGCGGTCACGGACGAGCCATCCTGCTCATAGCCTGTCACCTCGCTGGAGACGCGCAGCTCGATCAGTTCGTGATTTTGGCAAGCGCGCAGGAACACGCCGTGCAGGTCGCCGCGATGCACCACCGCATAGGGATTGCCGAACCGCGCCCGAAAGCTATCGCCGAGGTCGATATGGGTGATCTCGTCCGCTGTCAGCGCATCCATCAATCGGAGCTGATCGATATAGACCGCCATGTTGCGCGCGGCCTCGCCGACGCCGAGATAGTCGAAGGCGTGGAACGCGTTCGGCCCAAGCTGGATGCCGGCCCCGATCTCACCGAGCGCTGAGGCCTTTTCCAGCAGGATCGAGCGGATGCCCTTCTGCGCGAGCCCGAGCGCCACCGCGAGGCCGCCAATGCCGCCGCCTGCGATCAGGACCGGCTTGCTCTCCGCCATCAGCCCGATCTCCCGAGATGTTCGAGCGCATCCTCGGCACGCAGCGGCACCCGCGACGCCTCGTTGTTGAGGTCGACAAGTTGGGTCAAGAGCGAGAGCAGCGTCTTGCGGTCGGCCGGCTTCAGCGGCTCCAGCATCCGCGCCTGCGCCTTGTCGACCGAAGGCATGATGTCGTTGAGCACGCCAGCTCCGGCCTTGGTGAGGTAAAGCAGCTTGACGCGCTTGTCTTCGGCTGCCGGCTTGCGCACGATGAACGCCTTGGCCTCCAGCCGCTCGATCACATTGCCGAGCGTGGAGCGGTCGAACGCGATCACCGCGGAGAGCCTGGTCGCGTCGATGCCGGGATGGGTCGAGATCGTGACCAGCGCGGCATATTGCACCGGCGTCAGGTCGAACGCGCTGCATTCCTCGATGAACAGCGCGACCGCGATCTGCTGCATCCGCCGGAACAGATAACCGGGCGCGGTGTAGACCGCGTCCATGGTGACGGGCGTCGGCTTGCTACTCGGCATCGGGCTGCTTGTCCGGGGCGGCGTCGGCGAACGCCTTGACTTGCTTCGCCACCGCCTCGGCCTTGATCAGGCGTGGATAGGCCGACACATCGACACCGAACCGCCGCGCATTGGCGAGCTGCGGCACCAGGCAGAGATCCGCGAGCGTGGGCGTATCGCCGAAGCAGAACGGACCGGCCTCGTCCGCGATCAGGGTCTCGCAGGCCGCAAGTCCCTCGCGATTGGCCCAGGCCGCCCATTCGGTCACCTGCTCCTCGGGCAGGCCGAGCTTGCGCAACCGCGCCAGCACCTTCAGGTTCTGCACCGGGTGGGTGTCGCAGGCGATCGCTTGGGCGAAGGCGCGCACCTTGGCGCGGCGCAGCGGATCCTGCGGCAGCAGCGGCGGATTGGGATTGGTCTCGTCGAGCCATTCGATGATCGCGAGCGACTGGGTCAGGATCGCGCCGGCGTCGCTCTCCAGCGTCGGCACCAGCCCCTGCGGATTGATCGCGAGATAGGCCGGGGCGCACTGCTCGCCCTTGCGCAGATGATGCGGCAGGTGCTCCGGCGTCAGCCCCTTCAGATTGAGGGCGATCCGGACCCGGTAGGACGCGCTGCTGCGGAAATAGCCATGCAGCTTCATCGGAACCTCCCTCGCGTTTTCGTCATTGGGTGTTCGTTGACGCTAGCCATATTGTCAGTATACTGTCAATTAAATTGAACCGACAAGAATGATGGGAGGCTTGCCATGGAAGCCGTGCAGAAGACCCCGGAGCGCGAGGCGTTCTACAAGAAGATCGACGGCGAGAATCTATCAGCGCTCTGGAACGTGCTCGGCGACCTGGTGACGCCGGAGCCGCGCAGCGCCTGCCGCCCACATCTGTGGAAGTTCGACCAGATTCGCGACTACATGAACGAGGCCGGCAAGCTGATCACGGCCAAGGAAGCCGAGCGCCGCGTGCTGGTGCTGGAGAATCCCGGCCTGCGCGGGCAATCCAGGATCACGACCTCGCTGTTCGCCGGCGTACAAATGGTGGTGCCGGGCGACGTCGCGCCCGCCCATCGCCACACCCAGTCGGCGCTGCGTTTCGTGCTCGAAGGCAAAGGCGCCTATACCGCAGTCGATGGCGAGCGCACCGCGATGGCGCCGGGCGATTTCGTCATCACGCCGTCGATGACCTGGCATGACCATTCCAACGAAACCTCAGAGCCGATGTTCTGGCTCGACGGGCTCGACATCCCGATGGTGCAGTTCTTCGACTGCTCGTTCGCGGAAGGCGCCAAGGAGGACCAGCAGGCGATCTCCAAGCCAGCCGGCGACAGCTTCGCGCGCTACGGCCGCAACCTGCTGCCGATCGACCAGAAGCGATCGTCGAAGACCTCGCCGATCTTCAACTATCCCTATGAGCACACCCGCGAGACGCTGGAGAAGGCCAGGGCCCGCGACGAGTGGGATGCCTGCCACGGCCTAAAGCTGAAATTCTCCAACCCCGAGACCGGCGATTTCGCGATGCCGACCATCGGCACCTTCATCCAGCTGCTGCCGAAGGGCTTCAAGACCACACGTTATCGTTCCACTGATGCGACCGTGTTCGCCGCGATCGAGGGCAACGGCCGCACAAGGGTCGGCGACCAGACCTTCGAATGGGGCCCGCGCGATCTGTTCGTGGTACCGAGCTGGCACTGGGTCACCCACGAGGCCGACGCGGACTCGGTGCTGTTCTCGTTCTCGGATCGCCCGGTGCAGCAGAAGCTGGACCTGTTCCGCGAGGATCGGGGGAACGCGTAAGCCAGCAACGTGTAGTCGTCGTCCCGGCGAAAGCCGGGACCCATACGCCGCGGCCTCAGGAAGGGGCACGCGGCAAGTCATTCATCTTACAAACGCCAGCGGTGGTTATCGGTCCCGGCCTTCGCCGGGACGACGCCTGTGTTGTGGCCGACGGCCTGCATTCACCGCCAGTGCAGCAGCCGCGTCTCCAGCAGATTGATCAGCTTGCCGACCGCGAGCCCGAACAGCGACAGGATCACGACGCCGGCGAGCAACTGATCGGTCTGCATCAGATTGCCGGCCTGCAACACGAAGGCGCCGATGCCGTATTGCGCGCCGATCATTTCGGCGCTGACCACCAGCAACAGCGCAACCGATGCGGTGATGCGGAAGCCGGCAAGGATCGAGGGCAGCGCGCCAGGCCAGATCACGCGGCGCACAATGGCATGGAACGGCACATTGAAGCTCTGCGCCATCCGGATCAGGTTGCGCGGCACCGCGTCGACGCCGCTATAGACCGAGATTGCGGTCGAGAAGAACACGCCGAGCGCAATGGTGGCGATCTTCGGCTCCTCGCCGATCCCGAGCCACAGGATCAGGAGCGGCAGCAGCGCGATCTTCGGGATCGGGAACAGCGCCGAGATGAAGGTGATGCCGACGCCGCGCGCCATGGTCGACAGCCCGATCGCGAAGCCGACGATGACCCCTGCAACCGTGCCGAGGATCCAGCCGGTCCCGATCCGCATGATCGACCACGACAAATGCTGCCACAGCGCGCCCGACGTCGCGAGCTTGGTGATCGCGACCGCGATCGCCGAGGGTGCCGGCAGGAACAGCGGATTGACCCAGCCCGCGCTGCCGGCGATCTGCCACACCGCGATGACCAGCGCGAGCGCGATCCAGCCGGCGTAGCGGCTGCCGCCTGATGTGAAGCCGGCGCCGCGAAACGCGACCGGCCGCGTCGCTTCTTTCGCTTCCTGCGGCGCGCGGTCAAGCATGCTGGACCTCGCGCTCGGCATCGATCGCCTCTTTCCGGATCAGCGACCACAATTCGCCCTGCAATGCCGCCATCCGGCCGCGCGCATCCACCGTGCCGCGCTCGGCGCGCGTCATCGGAATGCTCACGATCTCCCGGATGCGGCCGGGACGGCGCGACAGCACGACGATGCGATCGGCGAGCCGCACCGCTTCGTCGAGATTATGCGTGACATAGACCGCGCCCATCGCCCCGTCGGCGAGCAGGCGCACGAAATCCTCCATCAGCAGCTCGCGGGTCTGCGAATCCAGCGCCGACAGCGGCTCGTCCATCAGCAGGATCGCCGGACGCACCGCGAGCGCCCGCGCGATGCCGACACGCTGCCGCATGCCGCCGGACAGCTGCTTCGGATAGGCGGCGCGGAAATCCGTTAAGCCCGTGCGGCGCAACGCGTCGTCGATCACGGCGCGGCGCTCGCCGGCGCTCAGGGGCGTGTGCAGCAGCGGAAACGCGACATTCTCCTCGACCGTATTCCACGGCAGCAGGGCAAAATCCTGGAACACGAAGGTCAGCGGATTGAGGCTGCCGGCCGGCGCCGCGCCGCGCAGCTCGGCGGCGCCTTTGCTCGGCCGCAGCAAGCCGCCGAGGATCGACAGCAGCGTGCTCTTGCCGCAGCCGGACGGACCGACGATCGCGACGATCTCGCCGGCGGCGACCTGGAAGGAGACATCGTCGAGCACGTCGAGGTCGTCGAAACGATGGCTGATACGGTCGGCGATCAGGTCCATGTGATCGCGCCTTCCGCTGTCGATCCGTCATCCTGAGGAGCGCGAAGCGCGTCTCGAAGAATGCACGGCCCGGATGCAGGTGGGCCGTCGACCCTTCGAGACGCCGCTGCGCGGCTCCTCAGGGTGACGGAGATAGAGTGGTGCGCGCCGTCGACCATCAATCCGCCTTCACATAGTCCTTGGCGATGATCGCGTTCGCATCAAAGCCCTTGTCGACGAAGCCCTGCTCTTGCAGCCATTTGATCTGGTTGTCGACGTTCTTCACGTCGAGCTTGCCGTCGGGATCGACATAGGCGCAATTGCCGACCACCTGCTCGACCGGCAGGTTTGTGTACTTGGCGATGATCTCGAGCAGCGGCCTCGTCTTGTCGTTGATCGGCACCACGCCGTCCTTGATCGCGCTCAGGATCACGTCGTGATAGTCGTGATCGGCGCGGGTCAGCGCGGTGAGCAACCTCGTCACCAGTTGCGCATGGGTCAGCGTCCTCGGCGACGCGAAGATCGCCCCCAACTGCCACGGCGTCTCGTCGCCGACCCAGCCGAGCAATTTCGCACCGCCCGAATCCATCAAGGTCCGCGCGGTCGAGATCGGCAGCAGCGCGGCATCGACCGTCTCGCCCTTCAGCGCCGCCGCCGCGTTCGACAGCGATTGCAGCGGCACGATCTTCACATCGGACAGTTTGAAGCCGTATTTGTCGGCGAGCAGGCCGAGCGAGTAATGGAAGCTGGAGCCGACCTGGGTCACCGCCACGCGCTTGCCGGCGAGATCCTTCGGCGTCTTCAGGCCCGCCGCATAGGCATTGTTGCTGGCGAAATAGCCGATCAAGGGATAACCGGCCTTCTCGCGGCTCATGCCGCCGATCACCTTCAGCGTGCCCTTGCCGGCGAGATTGTAGAGCCCCGCGGTGAAGGCGGTGATGCCGACATCGACATCGCCCGAGGTGGTCGCCACCGCGATCGGCTGCGCCGCGTCGAAGAACTTCAGCTCGACATCGAGCCCGGCGTCGCGGAAATAGCCCTTGTCCTGCGCGATGAACACCGGCGCCGAGGACGACAGCCGCAGCACGCCGATCTTCGCCTTGAGGACATCGTCGGCCCGCGCAATGCCGCTCGCGGCCCACATCAGCAAGCCCGTGAGTGCGAGCCGCGCCCAACCCTTCATCCCTGTACTCCGCTTATAGTCCATCAGGCACGGTTTGGTCGCGCCCGATGAACGCGCCCTGCGCCGCGAGCTGTTGTTGCAACTTTTCGACGGAAATGTCGCGCGGAATCGTGTTGCCCGACAGCGCCAAGGCCGCCGCGGTTCCCGCCGCCTCGCCCATCACGAAACAGGCACCGGAGACGCGCGCCGCCGATTGCCCCTCATGGGTCATCGAGGCGCAACGGCCGGCGACCAGGAGATTGTCGACGCCATCGGGTACCAGCATGCGGTACGGCAACTCATTGTAGCCGCGGCTGTCCGGGATCGGCGGAAACTCGAAGATCACGTCGCCCGCGACATGCGATTCCTTCGGCCAGCCATTGACGCCGATCGAATCCTCGAACGAGGCGCAACCCAGCACGTCCTCGCCTGTGAGCATGTAGCCGCCGATCACGCGCCGGGTCTCGCGGATACCGAGCTGCGGCGGCAGATCGACGATATAGGAGTTCTCGAAGCCCGGCACCGTGCGCAGGAATGCAAAGGCCTCCACCGCCTGGCGGCGGCCCTCGATCTCGCCGCGCGTCATGTCGTCGGGATCGATGCCGGAAATGGCGCGGCCATCGTCCCGCGTCACCTGGGTGAAGTTCACCCGCCATTCGATCTGCGACTTCTGCGGCCGCACGATCGCGGATTTGCGCGGGAATGTATGGGTACCGGCGGCCTCGGCCTCCGCCATCAGCGCCGGGATCGTGCGCCAGGCATCGCCGGCCCTGGCCGGATCGATGCCGTTGAGGCGGAACATCATCGAGGGGTAGAGCATGCCACCCGCATTGTCGCCGACCTCGTAGGGCGCGCCGGCCCACACCGCGAGATCGCCGTCACCGGAACAATCGATGAAGATGCCACCGCGCACCGCGCGCCGGCCGGCCTTGGTTTCCACCATCAGCGCGCGGATATGCGCGCCATCCATCACGACGCCGGCGCCGAGCGCGTGGAACAGGATGTCGACCTTGTGATGCGCCAGCAGGTCGTCGGCCGCGATCTTGTAGGCCGCGGTGTCGTACGCCTGCGCCAGGATCTTGCCGAGGATCAGATGCGGCGCGTTCAGGCCGCCGAGCCGGTCGATCCGCGCCAGCAGGTCGGAGGCGATGCCCTGCACCACCCGATGCATCTCGCCGAAGATGTTGGCGTGCAGGCCGCAGAAATTGGTCACGCCGGCCGCGGTGCCCATGCCACCGAGAAATCCGTAGCGCTCGATCAACAGCGTCCGCCGTCCGGCGCGCGCCGCGCCGACCGCGGCTGCAATGCCGGCCGGGCCGCCGCCAAGCACCACCACGTCATATTCGCCATAGAGGGGGACCTGCCGCGCAGGTTCTTCGATCGTGCTCGCTCGCATCATTTCCGCCCTGAACAAGTTGATTGGGCCGACTATGAATTGATGCGGATTGCAGTACAATCCACCAAATTATGTAATCAGCTTTCGCGAATCGAGAAAGGCGAGAGATGAGTTAAAAGGACGGCAGATGGATACGCTGGTCAATCTCGAAGCCTTCCTCGCCACCGCCGACGCCGGCGGCTTCTCCGCCGCCGCGCGCAAGCTGAACCTCGCAACCTCGGTCGTCGCCAAGCGCGTCACCCAGCTCGAGGAGCGGATCGGCACCGCGCTGTTCCACCGCTCGACCCGTAGCGTCACGCTGACGCCGGACTGTCTCTTATACACATCTAGATGTGTATAAGAGACAGGCCAGTTGCGGCTGACCGAGGCCGGTCAGCAATATGTGCATCGCGCCCGCGGCGTCGTCGCCGATGTCGGCGATCTGCTGTCGCGGATGGGCGAGAAGCAGCGCGACCTCTCCGACCATCTCCGCGTCAAGGCGCCGACCTCGCTGACGGTGGCGCGGCTTGCCGATGCGTTCACGATCTTCCAGCGACAGAACCGCAGCGTGAAGCTCGAGATCGTGATGATCGATCGCCCGGTCGATCCGGTGACCGAAGGTTTCGACATCGCGATCGGCGCCTTCCCGCATTCCTTCGGCGGGGTTGTCGACGAGCCGTTGTGCCGGCTGCCGCGGCTCGTGTGCGCCGCGCCGGCCTATCTCAGGAAGAACGGCACGCCGAAACATCCGCGCGATCTGGTCGATCACCGCTGCCTCAGCTTCCTGCCCACGGGGCCGGAATGGCCGTTCGAGGGGCCGCGCGGCCGGATCAATGTCCAGGTCCGCCCGATCCTGTCGTCGAACGAGGGCCGCGTGCTGACGCAGAGTGCGATCGCCGGCAACGGCATCGCGCTGCTGTCGCATTACCTGGTCGCCGACGCACTGCGCGACGGCGCGTTGCAGCCGATCCTTGCCGAGTTTCCGATTCCGGAACTGTGGGTGAAAGCCGCCGTTCCCGAACGCCGCATCGACGCTGCCGCGGTGCAGGCACTGCTGAAGACTTTGAAAAAGTCGCTGTCGCAGCCGCTGTAATCCGGCACTGGTCTTGGCCTTCGCATGCAGACCTGCGAGAACAATGCGAAAGGATCGCCTGCTTGAAACTCCTGCTGTCAGTATCGCTCGGTCTCATCATCGCCGCTCAGCCCGCGGCAGCGATCGAGACGTGCCGCTTCATCGAGGCCAAGGCGGAGCGCGAGGCCTGCTACCATCGGCAAGAGGAGGAACTGGCGGCCCGGCGCAAGCCCGAACCGTCGATCACCCAATCGAGCCAATCGATGACGTTCGACTCCTTGCAGCAGATGCGCCGTGACGACGAAGAGGTCTATCGCAGCATGCGCGGCATCTGCCGCGGCTGCTGAGCGAGGCGGAATCTGTAGGGTGGATTAGCGAAGCGTAATCCGCCGACTTATCGCGGTATGAACGGCGGGTTACGCTACGCTAACCCGCCCTACGCCGCCCTACGAATTGCCGCCGCCCCACCGCCCCGCGCGCTTCTCGGCAAAGGAGGCCAGCCCTTCGGCGGCCTCGGCGGTCTGCCGCTTCGCCGAATGCAGATGGACGAGACGCTTGTAGGCCGCATCGTCCACCGCCATGCCGCCGAACGAGCTTTCCATCGCGAGCGTCTTGGTTTCGGCCATCGCCTCCGGCGCGTTGCCGAGCAACTGTTCCACGACCCTGGCGCCGGCGCTTTCGAGATCGGACAATGGCACCACCTCATGAACGAGACCGATGCGCCGCGCATCTTCCGCACCGAATCGTTCGCCGGTCAGGGCGTAGCGGCGTACCTGGCGCACGCCGATGGCGTCGCAGAGCTGCGGGATGATGATCGCAGCCGTCAGGCCCCAGCGCACCTCGGTGATCGAGAACAGCGCGTTGTCGGCCGCGATCACGATATCGCAGGCCGAGATCACGCCGGTGCCGCCGCCGAAGCAGCCGCCCTGCACCAGCGCCACGGTCGGGACCGGCAGCGTGTTGAGGCGCTGCACCGCCTCGAAGGTGGCTCGCGACGCCGTCTCGTTCTCGTCAGACGATTTCGGCCGCACGCCGTTGATCCATTTCAGGTCGGCGCCGGCCTGGAAATGCTTGCCGTTGCCCTTGAGCACGACGACGCGCACCGGCTTGGTCGAGAGATCGTCGATCGCGGCGAGCACGCCGGCGATCAACGCGCCATCATAGGCATTGTTGACCTCGGGCCGGTTCAGCGTGACGGTCGCGACCCCGCGCGCATCGAGGCTCCACAGGACTGGGCTGGCCGACATGACGTTTCTCCCTGGCTCGGCATTGCTCTTGGCAGGCACTATGACGAGAGCGGCCGCCTTGATCCATCACTTTCGGGCGCGCACGACCGCGCCTTGCGCATGACGGGTTGCGCGATGCCCCGCGCTTGTGGAAACTGACGCGGCACGTTGCAAGGACCAGTTCCACTCATGCGCATTTGCATTTTCGGCGCGGGCGCCGTCGGCAGCCACTTCGCGGTCCGGCTGGCCCGCGCCGGCCACGAGGTGTCCTGCGTGATGCGAGGCCCCCATCTCGATGCGGTCAGGACCAACGGCTTGACGCTGAAGGTCGGTGACAGCAGCGTCACCGCGAAAGTCAAGGCGTCGGCCGATCCCGCCGAGCTCGGCCCGCAGGACGTCGTCATCAGCACGCTGAAGGCCACCGGAGTCAGTGCGCTCGCCAGCGGGTTGTTACCGCTGCTTGAGCGGGACACCGCAATCGTGTTCGCGCAGAACGGCATTCCCTGGTGGTACGATCTCGGCCCGCCGCCGCAGCATCCCAGCATTCCTGATCTCGGCTTCCTCGATCCCGGCGGGCGCTTGCGCCGCGCCATACCGAAAGAGCGAATCATCGGCGGCGTGATCTTCTCCTCCAACGAGGTGATCGCGCCCGGCACCGCGGCCAACCTGTCGCCGGAGCGCAACCGGCTCCTGATCGGTGAATGCGACGATCGCCGGAGCGAGCGCATCGCCCGGCTGCGCGCGGCGTTGAACGAGGCCGCGATCGAATCGCCCGAGGTCACGCAGATCCGCGAGACGATCTGGTCGAAGCTATTGACCAACATGTCGATGTCGGTGCTTTGCCTCTTGACCGGGCTGACCGCGCGCGGCGTCCGCGACGATCCTGACATGCAGGACGTGATCCCGCGGCTGCTCGACGAGGCCAACACGGTGGCGACGCACTATATCCCCGGGGTCAAGCGCGTCACCCGCTCGGGACCCGCGCCTGACCACAAGCCCTCGATCCTGCAAGACTACGAGCTCGGCCGTGCCATGGAGATCGACGTGCTGGTGCGCGCACCGGCGGCGTTTGCCCGCGCGGCTGATATTGCGACCCCGATGCTCGACCTGATGGCCGCGCTCGCGATCCAGAAGGCGCGTGACAAGGGCCTGTATCAGGGCTGACAATCCAGGCATCACGACAACAAGCAGGGACATCGAACCATGCACGTCAAGGACAAGGTCTGCGTCGTCACCGGCGGCGCCAGCGGGATCGGCGAAGCGGTGGCGCGCGCCTATGCGGAGGCCGGCGCACGCGGCGTCGTGGTCGCCGACCTGAAGACCTCGCGCGACCGGCTCGCCAGCGTCGCCGGCGATATCGACGGGCTCGCGGTCACCGCCGACGTCGGGCTCGAGGAGGACATCAAGGCGCTGATCGCGGCCGCCGAGGACAAATATGGGCCGGTCGACGTGTTCTTCTCCAATGCCGGGCTGTCGCGCAAGGGACAGGAAACCGCATCCGATGCCGACTGGGATGTGAGCTGGCGCGTGCATGTGATGAGCCACGTGTTCGCGGCGCGGGCGCTGGTGCCGGGCATGCTGGCACGCGGCTCCGGCTATCTGCTCAACACCGCGTCTGCGGCAGGGCTGTTGGCCTCGCTGAACTCGATGCCCTACGGCGTCACCAAGAGCGCCGCGGTCGCGCTCGCGGAGCATCTGGCGATCCAGTATGGCGATCGCGGCATCCGCGTCTCCGTGCTCTGCCCGCAATCGGTACAGACCGGGATGACCACGCCGGGCCCGAGCGCGGCCCGCGTCGACGGCGTGCTGCAACCGGGCGAGGTGGCGCGGATGGTGATCGAGGCGATGGCTGAAGAGCGTTTCCTGATTCTCTCGCATCCGCAGGTGCAGGAATACATGCAGCGCAAGGCCACCAACCGCGAACGCTGGCTGTCCGGCATGCGCCGCCTGCGCGACCGGATCTATGGCGGCGCCGCGTCAGGCTGACGGCCCCATCGTCATTGCGAGGAGCGACAGCGACGAAGCAATCCATTCATCCGCGAACGGCGAGATGGATTGCTTCGCTTCGCTCGCAATGACGTTGTTACGGCTCTTTCAGAGGCGGCGCGAACTTGTCCAGCAGCCCGGAATAGGCTTTCGCCGCGGGCATCGCGTAGGCGCCGCGGCGCGATGTCGTGAGCTTGAGGGCTGCGAGCGCCTCCGCCTGCTTCACCGCGGCCGCCACGCCGTCGACCACCGGCACGCCGAACTGCACCGACAGCGCCTGGGCCAGGTCGGCCATCCCGGCGCAGCCGAGCACGATGGCATCGGCCCCCTTCTCCAGCGCTCGCGCGATTTCCGCCTGTAGCTTCTCCCGCGCGCCGGAGCCCGGCTTTTCGAGATCGAGCACCGCGACATCGCAGGCGGTGACCGCGGCGCGATCGGCAAAGCCGTAGCGGCGGACCAGCTCCTCCAGCGGCACGATCGAGCGCGGCAGCGTGGTGACGATCCCGATCCGCCTGGCGAGCTGGCCGGCGGTGACCAGCGCCGCCTCGCAAATGCCGACCACCGGATAGCGCGCCGCCGACCGCGCCGCGTCGAGCCCGGTGTCGTCGAAACAGGCGATGATGCCGGCATCGGCATCCGGCGTCTTCAGGAGCGCTTCGATCAGCCCGGGAATGGCGAACGCCTCGTCATAGAAGCCCTCGATCGAAGCGGGGCCCATCGCCGACGTGACGGCTATGATCTCGGTGCCATCAGCGGCAACCGCCTGCGCCGCGGTGGCGATGGTCGCGGTCATCGACGCGGTGGTGTTGGGATTGACGATCAGGATCTTGGTCATGAATCGAATTAGTAGCCCGGATGCAGCGCAGCGCAATCCGGGGCAGTGTCACAGGCGGAACGCGGTCCGTCACGAATGTGTCGCCACCCATGCCGCGAAGGCATCGAGCACCTCGGCCATCACCTCGCGGTCGGTGCGGCCGGAGCGCTTCAGCACATGGAAGGAGTGATCGGCCTCCTGCACCAGGTGCAACATCGCCCGGCTCCCCAGCCCCTTCACCACAGGCTCGAGCAGGTCGAGCTCGGCCAGCGCGTCGCGCGTCCCTTGCAGGAGCAGCATCGGGATCTTGACCTCGGCGAGGTGTGCAGCCCGTTCGCTCGACGGCTTGCCGGCGGGGTGCAGCGGAAAGCCGAGGAACACCAGCCCGCGTACGCCGGCGAGCGGCGCCTTGGCCTGCGCCTGCGAGGTCATGCGGCCGCCAAACGACTTGCCGCCTGCGAACAGCGGCAGTTCGCCGCAATGCCGCGCCGCCTCCGCCGCCGCGGCGCGCACCGTGGCCTGCGCGACGGCGGGCGGATCGGGCCGCTTGCTGCCCTTCTCCATGTAGGGAAACTGATAGCGCAGCGTCGCGATGCCGCGCTCCGCCAACCCTTCCGATATCGCGGCCATCGACGGGTGCGTCATGCCGGCGCCGGCACCATGCGCGAACACATAGGCCGCGCGCGCCTGCGCCGGTCGCAGCAGCAGCGCGGACACCGTGCTGTCGCCCGAGACCGTGATCGTGAGCGGCTGGAGACCTGACGCGTTCAAGATGACATCTCGACGACTTGTTGCTTCGCCATGTCTAGCCCTCCGATCCCGATGCGCGCAAATGCCGCCCTGGCGGTCGCGCCGCAAGTGAACTGGCTCACAGCCAATCCACATTTCCTTTGCAACATTCCGTTGGTAGACCTGACACCGCTACTGTAGGATGGCATACAGCGCACCACACGTTTAGCGCGAATCCGTTTTGACGATTGTTAATATCTCATCAATATGACGCGCGGGTACCGCGAATTGGGGGACGGGAGCATGCCTCGCAAGACGATCGTGATCATAGGCCTGCTGATTGTCGCCGGCGTCCTCTACTTCAAGGACGATCTCGAGACGCTGGCGAGCGGCTTCCGCGTCAAGGTCGTCGACTACCAGCCGCCGGCGAAGACCGTCTGGCTAGATCAGAATGTCACCGCCGAGCGGCTGCGCTGGTTCTACCACGCCGACCAGGGCACGCGGACTTTCGGTATCCCGATTGAATGGTTCAATGCGCTGGAGCAGCCGACGCTCTGGCCGCTGTTCACCGCGGCACCGAAGCTCAGCGAGACCAATTATCTCGGCCGCTTCGGCTTCATTCCCGACACCGTGATCCCGGGCAAGCCCGATCCGCTGCCGATCGGCTTCGCGCCGAGCGGCCCGATGGCGGATGCCAACGGCGCGCCGTGGCGCAATCCGCACAGCAAGGCCGACATGAACGGCGTCGGGCTGACTTGCTCCGCCTGCCACACCGGAAGCCTCAGCTATCGCGGCACCGAGATCGTGATCGACGGCGGCCCGGCCAACACCAACCTGTTCGAATTCCAGAAGAGCGTCGGCGTCTCGCTGCTGCTGACCCGGTTCTGGCCGGGCCGCTTCGCGCGCTTTGCCGAGGCGATCGTCGGCAAGGATGCCAGCGTCGACGAGCGGATGGCGCTGCGCGGCCAGCTCGATCTCGTGCTCAAGCAATACGCCAATATCAACGCGCTGGAGAACAAGGTCGCCGCCAACAGCGTCGAGGAAGGTTACACGCGGCTCGACGCGCTGAACCGGATCGGCAACCAGGTGTTCTCGATCGATCTCAACAATCCGAACAATTACGCCTCGCATTCGGCGCCGGTGCATTTCCCGCGGATCTGGAACGCACCTTGGTTCAGCTGGGTACAGTATGACGGCTCGATCATGCAGCCGATGGTGCGCAATGCCGGCGAGGCGCTCGGCGTCAGCGCCGAGCTCAATCTGCTCGACGAGTCCAAGGGACTTTACAAGTCGAGCGCACGGATCGACGTGCTGCACGAGATGGAGCGGATGATCGCCGGCGAGCCGCCGAGCGAGGACAAGGGCTTTGGCGGGCTGGCATCGCCGAAATGGCCGGAGAACATCCTGGGGCAGATCAACATGGATCTCGCGAAGAAGGGCGGCGAGCTCTACAAGGCGCACTGCCAGGGCTGCCACGGCCCCGCGATCGACAGCAAGGCGCTGCCGGCGAGCGAGGCCTTCGCGCTGTTCAAGGACAAGAAGCGCTGGATCAAGAACGACGCCGGCCAGCCGCTGCTCGACGTCGAGATGATTCCGATCAGCCATATCGGCACCGACAGCGCACAGGCCGAGGGCCTTGCGAGCCGCACCGTCGAGACGCCGGCCAATCTGGGGATCAAGGACGGTGGCTTCGGGCCCGCGCTCGGCGAGCTGGTCGAGAAGACCGTCGACTACTGGTACGACCAGAACAAGACGTCGCCGGAGGATCGCAAGCGCATCAACGGCTACCGGCCGAACGAGATCCAGGCGCCGCTCGCCTACAAGGTCCGTCCCCTCAACGGCATCTGGGCGACCCCGCCCTATCTGCACAACGGGTCGGTGCCGAGCATCTACGCGCTGCTGTCCCCGGTGCAGGAACGTCCCCCGATCGTCTATCTCGGCAGCCGCGAGTATGACCCGAAGAATCTCGGCTATGTCTCCGACGACAAGATCAAGAACGTGTTCGCGCTCGACACCAGGAAACGCGGCAACAGCAATGCCGGCCACGAATTCGCCAACGAGAAGCGCACCGGCGTGATCGGACCGGAGCTGAAGGAAGACGAGCGCCGCGCCCTGATCGAGTTCATCAAGACGCTGTAGGTCTCGCCAACGGGTTCACCGTGCTGGCCGGGCATGTCCGGGCAGCACGCGCTCATGGAGAGATCGCGCCGGTACGCGATAGCGCCGCCATTGCTGGCGAGAGGCGGCGTGCAGGATTTCGGAATACTGGAAATGTACCCCTGATTTGCCCGACGCGTCAAGTCGCCTGACCGAGCAGCGATGGCCGCCGGCTGCTTTGCATGGGGTTGTTTTCGAAATTTAGGCAGCACGCACCGCGGCGGTCCCGCAAGCGGGACGAGAAGGGCAGCATCGCCGCGGTTCAGCCTGCCTTCACCGCGCGCCTCACCCCTTCGGCACGGGCTGCCGCCGCGCCGGGCGGGTCATCGCCTCGAGCTCGAGCAGCTGGTTGAGCTGGTCCTCGGTCAGGAGCTTCTCCTCCAGCACGATGTCGGCGACCGAGCGGTTCTCCTTCAGCGCGCGGCGTGCCACGCGCGATGAGGCCTCGTAGCCGAGCGCCGGTGCCAGCGCCGTGATCAGGCCGATCGAGCCCTGCACCAGGCTGCGGCAGCGCTCGCGATCAGCCTCGATGCCGTCGACGCAGCGCTTGGTCAGCGTATCGATCGCCGCCGTCAGCATGCGCAGCGAGCTCAGCACGCAATAGCCGATGGTCGGCTCGAAGGCGTTGAGCTGGAGCTGGCCGCCCTCCGCGCACATCGTCACCGTCAGGTCGTGGCCGATCACCAGGAAGGCGACCTGGTTGACCACCTCCGGGATCACCGGGTTGACCTTGCCGGGCATGATCGACGAGCCGGCCTGCACCGCAGGCAGCCGGATCTCGCCGATGCCGGTGCGCGGCCCCGACGACAGCAGGCGCAGGTCGTTGCAGATCTTCGATACCTTGACCGCGACGCGCTTCAGCACGCCGGAGAACAGCACGAAGGCGCCGAGATCGGAGGTCGCCTCGATCAGGTTGGAGGCCAGCACCATCGGCTGGCCGGACAGCCGCGACAATTCCTCGACCGCGAGCGCCGCATAGCGCGGATCGGCGTTGATGCCGGTGCCGATCGCGGTGGCGCCGAGATTGACCTCGCGGAACAACGAGGAGATCTCGTTGAGCCGCGCGACGTCCTCCTTCACGGTGGCATGGAAGGCATCGAACTCCTGGCCGAGCGTCATCGGCACCGCGTCCTGAAGCTGGGTGCGGCCCATCTTCAGCACATCGGCGAATTCCACCGCCTTGCCCTTGAAGGCATAGGCGAGGTCGTCGAGCGCGCGCACCAGCGGCTGGGTGGCGAAGATCACCGCGAGCCGCAGCGCGGTCGGATAGGCGTCGTTGGTCGACTGCGCCATGTTGACGTCGTCGTTCGGATGCAGCGCGTGATAGTCGCCGGGCTTGCGGCCCATCAGCCGCAGCGCGACGTTGGCAATCACCTCGTTGGCGTTCATGTTGGTGGAGGTGCCGGCGCCGCCCTGGATCGCGTCGACGACGAAGGACTCGGCATAGACCTTGTCGGTCGCGATCTCGGTGCAGGCTCTGTCGATCGCATCGGCCTTCTCCGGCGCGAGATAGCCGAGGCGCTTGTTGGCGCGGGCCGCCGCCTGCTTCACCAGCGCCAGCGCGCGGACGAATTCCGGGAAATGGCCGACCGGCACGCCGGTGATCGGAAAGTTCATCACCGCACGCTTGGTGTGGATGCCCCACAGCGCGTTGGCCGGCACATCGTCCTCGCCGAGCAGGTCGTGCTCGGTGCGGGACTGCGCCTGCTCGATCGGCACCGTCCGGACCGTCGCGATGGCAAGCTCGCTGACGCCGCCGCCGTCGCCGGACGCCGGCGCGGCCCCTGCGGTGTTGGTCTCAACCTTCGATTCGGCCATCGATCCCTCCGTTGCGTGCTGCAAATGCCGTCGTCAGCGACACCGACCATGATGCGCCGGGCAAGCGGCGAAAGCCAATGCCTATCGGCAAACTCTTGCACACTGACGAACCGAATTGAGGCCTTATCTTATCCGCCATGATAACAACAACTTATGACTCCATTCCGTGGTTCGCCACGCGCCGGGGCCGGCTGCTTTCACCGTCACGTCATCGCGTGCTAGATCAGCACCGATTGGCGCAAGGGCGCTGCCGACACTGAACGAACCAAGGACCACTACCGTGTCCAACAACAATGAAACGATGACGCTCAAATTCCGCTGCCCGGCGGAGCTCGAGGGCAAGATTCCGGCGCCGGTGCCCGCATCACTGGGACTTCCCGGATGGCTCAAGGCGATGCCGACGCAGGCGTTCAATGCGATGAGCAATCGCGAAGAAGACACCGTCAAGCGCTGCCCGCCATTCGTCGATGCGATGACGTCGGGTTTCCTGTTGCCGCTGATCTGCGATCTCAAGGTCGAGAATGGCGAGATGACTTGGGACAACGACCTTCCGGCCGGGGGCATGCTCGAATTCCCGCGCTCGCCGGTCGGATTCCACGATGAAAGCCAGGTGGTCGGCTCCCCGCTGTTCGAGCCCGACCGCTTCGTGGTCAAGTTCGTCAATCTGTGGACCATCGAGGCGCCGCCGGGCTACTCGGTGATGTTCACGCATCCGGTCAATCGGTTCGACCTGCCGTTCACCACGCTGACCGGCATGGTCGATTGCGACCTGTTTCACGACGGCTGGGTGCATTTCCCGGCACGCTGGCACGACACCAATTTCAGCGGCATCCTGCCCAAGGGCACGCCGGTCGCGCAATGCTACCCGGTGAAGCGCGAAAACTGGGTCGCGCAGACAATTGCGATGACGCCGGATGAAACGTCGCGCGCACAGGACTTGTCCACCAGGATGGCCCGCGAGCCCGGACTCTATCGCCGCCAGTTCAGGTCATAGATCGGGCGAGCGCACGGCGATAACGGGTGTGGGTGCGGACCCTTCCCGTCGTCGTCCCGGCCTTCGCCGGGACGACACGGAGTTTGTCGCACAGCCGTCCCCTCGAACCGCCCTAGCTCAGAAATTTCTTGAACCCGCTGGGACGGAAGAAGAAGCGGCCATGCGATGACATGCTCAGCGCGGCGGTCGTACGGCCGATCATTTGCGGCCGACCGCGCAGCGCCAGGCGCAAATTCGCTTCGCCCGCCGCGCGGTCGCCCATTTCCAGCAGACTGGCGGAGAAGCTGAGACGCGCCAATGGGTCGTCGGGACGTTGCGCCACCACCTGGCGGTAGAGATCCGCGGCACCAGCGTAATCGCCATCGAGCAGCAGGACGCGCGCGAGCGCGGCCAGGACGTCGGGATGCCCCGGCGCTGCCGTGCGCAGCTTCTCCAGAATCGCGCGCGCCCGGCCGCGCTCATTGCGCTGGGGCAGCAACTGCGCGAGCAGGAGTTGAAACTCGAGGCTGCCGGGCGCGAGAGCAAGCGCGCTCTCGATGACGACTACCGCCTCGTCGATGCGGCCGTCCGCGTGCAATTGCCCTGCCAGCGCCTGAAATGAGGGCAGGTACGGCGGCCGCCGCGCCGTGGTTCGCCGCAACACCTCGATCGCCTCGCTGCGGCGGCCGGCGCCGCCGAGCGCCGCGCCGAGCAGGGTTTCGAGGCCGGGATCCTCGACGCGGCGGGTGGCTCGCTCCAGCGGCGCGATCGCCTCCTCGTTGCGGTTCTGGATCATCAGCGCCCGCGCCAGGATCGAGGCCGCGCCGATATCGTTGCGGTTTGCCTTCAAGACCTCGGCCGCCAGCCGCTCGGCTTCGACGATCTGCCCCATCTGCAAGGCGACCACGGCGCGCTGCAGGAGCGGGGACGGCCCAGGACCGCGGTTGGCGGAGGGGGGCGGAGGTTTCGGCATGCGATGGTCCTGCGATGGCATCCCAGCCGTTATCACTGCCGCCGACAGAGCGTCCAGCGAAAGTCGCATCCGGCCGCAGGCCGGGACCTGACACCGAAATACCGCCCGGTTCCAGAACGCCCGAACGGGCCGATCTTGAGGCATGTCCGCGGCAGTCAGGGGGAGGTGCCGAACCACCCTCTCCGGTACGATTTTTCGACTGTTTAACCTATTCGACCTAGCTTGCGTTGCAGAAACTGGGCCCGCCTTGATGTTCGCAACGACCCTCGAAACAATTCAATCGACCGCCTCGAAGCGATCGGCTTATGTCAGGGGAATCTTCGTCCTTCTGGCGATCGCCATCGTCCTGAAGACCGCGTGGTTCGCCCGGCTGGGCCTCGGACAGCACCGCGAGCTGGTCGACTTCGATGCCTTCTACATCGTCGCAAAGCTGGTGTGGCAAGGCACGGTCGATCAAGCCTACCAGTTCGCGAAGCTCCTCGTGATCCAGCGAGAGGCGTCGGGCGGGCACGACAGTCTGATGCCCTGGACCTATCCCCCGCAATTCAGCCTGTTGATGGCGCCATTCGCGCTGATCCCGGTCGGGATCGCCTACCTGCTGTTCGCGACCTCGACGCTAACGCTCTACCTTGCCGTGCTGCGCCGCATCGCCGGAAGCCAGTTCGTTCTTGTCCTCATCGTCTTCTTTCCGACGATCGGAATTACGCTGGCGTGCGGCCAGAACGGCTTCCTCACGGCTGCGCTGATCGGGCTGGTTTGCCTTTACTTCGAGGAGCGACCGGTTGTCGCCGGGGCGGCTCTCGGCCTCATGATCATCAAGCCGCACCTCGCCATTGCGTTCGCGGTCTACGCCGTGCTGCGACGCTCCTGGGTCGTCGTCGGCACGGCCGCCGCCGTCGTGCTGGCCAGCTCGGCGCTCTGCACGGCAGTGTTCGGCACGCAGATCTGGAGCGCGCTGCTACAGAGCGTGCGCGACTCGTCGGCTTTCCTGGAGCAGGGCTATTATCCGCTGTATCGCATGATCTCTGGCTACGCGGCGTTGAGAACCGCGGGGCTGCCCGCCTTCGGATCATTTCTCGGCCAGGGCGTCGTCGCCGTCCTCGCGCTCGGCATCGTGCTCATCGCCGTGTACCGAAAGATACCGGTGCGCGAGAGCCTCGGCCTGACCGCAATCATCTCGCCGTGCATCAGCCCCTATGCCTACGACTATGACTTCCTGATCTTCGGCATTGGTCTCGCCATGCTGTTGCCGTCGCTGCTCGCCAACGCGCGTGAGTGGGAGCGTGACGTGATTTATTTCCTGCCGATTCCGATCGGCGCCCTCGGCTACGTGCGGGCGGAGCAGATGGCAACCTCCCACAGGGACATGCAGTGGCTCGACGTGCTATCGATCGGAGCCTTCATGATCATTCCATTGATCGGGCTTATCGTCGGAATCCTGCTCGTGCGCCGCTCAAAAACCGAAGCGCCGCGGTCCGTCCCGACGCAGGGACCGCTTGCGAGGGTTTGAGCCGCCACGCTATCGAATCACGAAACGTACGGCACCACGCCGCGCTCATTGCGCGTTCATTTCAAGACGATCCCGCGCCGGCAGCGTCGGCCCAAACGCCTTCAGTGCGCTGGCAACGACCTTCGGATCCGCCGCCGGCGTGATGTAGAACACCACATCGCCCTGCTCGCCCGTGACCGGAATTGTGTGCAGGGTTGCGACCTTCTTCCAGGCGGCCGGCACGCCTTTTGGAAACCAGCTGTCGTAGATCATGGCGACGCCGACATGGTACTCGTCGGCGAGCGCGGCCATCTCGCCTGGACCGTAGCGGTCGGCGAGCTTCGCCTTGCGCACGCGCTCCGAACCGAGCCCCCAGAGATCCAGCACGAAGTCCGGATCTTTCCAGGCGACCAGCCCAAGATCATTGACGGCGACTGGCCCCTTGTAGAGCTGTTGGGCAAACCGGCTCAGCTGATAATGCTGCTCGTAGATGCCGCGTGCGGCGAACGGCGTCTCCAGCGCGGCACTGACGTAGCCCACGCTGACGAAGCCGGCCAATGCGACGCTGACGAGCGTAGCGGCAGTCCATTGCGGCGCGCTGAGGCGGGTCCTGGCATGCGCCACGGCATAGAGCAGGGCCAGCACCGCGAGCGCCATGACGTAGACTTCATATCGATAGAACCAGCCATACTGACCAAAAGCGAGATGCGCGCCGATCGCGGCGAGCACCGTTGCGCAGACGATCAGCGCGCCCCGATCCGAGCGCAGCGGCCACATTGCGCAGGCAAGCGCGAGACCGAGCAGCATCAACCGGAAGCCGGTGGGGTCATCGAAGCTGGCGGCGAGATTGTGCAGGATGGGAGCGAACGTCGTGGTTCCTTCATACGCCGTCTCTGCGACATGCGACTTGAGCAACACCGAGCTCGGCAGAAGCGGGAGACCCAGCGAGGCCATCCGCGCGAAGTATCCCGCGATCGCCGCCAGCGCAAAGGCCGCGCCCTCGAAACGAATGAGCGGCAGCAGCACGAGCGCGACGAAATGCACGGGGGTCGGCGCTCGGCCACGCGCGGCCTCGGTGAGGCCGCCGAAGGTCGCGACCGTGGCCCAGACGTGAACACTGTGCTCCATGCCGGTCAACGGCAAGGCGATCGCGCTCGACGAGAGAATCGCCAGCAGTGCGACGAAAACGCAGAGCGGCTTCCCGCGCACGGGATCGAGCAGGCCCGCCGTTTCGAGAATGCGCAAGAAGGCCACGATCGTGCCGGCCGCCGCCGCGGCGTTGATCAAAAGCGGGCCAAATGCCCCGAGATGCAGCGCCTCGGTCACGACCAGCAGATAGGGCCAGATGATCGAGGAGCTCGGCGACGAGTATTCGGACGCGTTGACGCCGTAACCGCCGGACCGGATGTGATCGGCGACGGCGAGATGGATGTAGGGATCATCCAGCGTGAAGATGAGCCGGCCATCGCAGAGTATGACGCTGAAGATCAGCGCCGTCGCGAACAGGCCGAGCCACAGCAATGCCGCCAGCAGCGGGACGCTTCGCCAGATCGCGGCGGATCGCGGCAACGGCGCGCGGTCGGCGGCGACGCCGGACATCAGATGCGCATCCGCTTGAAGATCGCCTCCGGCAGCGCGCAGATCACGGCCATCACCAGTTGAAAGCGTCTCGCCACGTAGATCACGTCACGCGGCTTCGTGACGTCGGCCCGGAAGATATCCTCGGCGACCCGATCCGGATCGACGGTGAGCGGCGCCGGCAGCTTCATATGCGCCGTCATCTTGGTGCGCACGAAGCCGGGCTTGACGGTGACGACGCGAACCTTGCCCGCCAGCGCCAGGCGGTTGCGCAGCCCGGACAGGAATTGCGAGAAGCCGGCCTTGGCCGCGCCGTAGTAGTAGTTCGAGGCCCGGCCTCGGTCGCCGGCGACCGAGCTGACCCCGACGATGGTTCCCGAGCCACGTTTCTCGAAGGCTTGCGCGAACTGTTCGAGCAGCAGGCTCGGCGCCTCGAAATTCGTGCGCATGATCGTCGTCGCGAGCTCCGGATCGGTCTGGGCCCGCGGCTGATCGCCGAGCTCTCCGACGACGCACACAACGGAGTCGGGAAGCACGGGAAGGGCGGCGATGAAGCCGGCGAGTTGCGCGGTCTGCAGCACGTCCAGCGCCTGGACCGACGTCTCGACGCCGCTTCGCGTCCCGATATCGTCCGCATTGCGCCGTGCCGCCTCGAGATCGCGAGCGGCGAGCATCACGCGCCAGCCTTCCTTGGCGTAGCGCAGCGCGGTCGCATGCCCGATATCCGAGCTGCCGCCAATCACCAGAATTGATCTTGTGCCGGTCATCAAACTCCAAGCCGTGCTGAAAGGTGAGATGCAAGGCGCGTATTCGCGCCGGTCTGCTGACGGATATCCCGCAGGATCGCGAGGCCGGGATACCCGGATTCGAATGTCGTGCGCGACTGGCGCGCGTCCTTGGCGAGGTAGAGCCGGCCGCCGGCCTGGACCACCAGCGCGTCGAGCTGGTCGAGAAACGCGAACAGCGTGGCGGTGACGGGGAAATCCATTGTCAGGGTGTAACCGCGGAGCGGGAACGACATCGGCCCGCCGCCCTCGCCGAGTTGCTTGAGCACGGCAAGAAACGACGCATCGCCGCGCCGGGAGACCCGATCCAGCATTTCGGCGAGAACGGGACGCGCGCGGCCTTGCGGGATCACGCACTGATACTGCACGAAACCGTGTCGCCCGTAGATCCTGTTCCAGTCGGCGATCGCATCGAGCGGAAAGAAGTAAGGGTCCCAATGCACCAGCCGCTGTTCGCCCTGATGCGCGGCGCCGCGGCGGAAGTACAGCTCGTTGAACGCCCGCATCGACGCCCGGTTGAGCAGCCATCCGGGAAACAGTTCCGGGACCGACAGCCGCTGGTAGCGTGGGCGCGGGAACGGCTCGAGGTCGGGTCCGAGCCTATCCTTGTCGCGGCGCGTGGCGTGCTCGGCCAGATAGACCAGCGACCGTCCAAGCGCTGTGCCGCGCGCGAGGCAATCGATCCAGGCCACCGAATAGGTGGTCGATGCGCTGCCTTCCAGCTGATCGATCGCCGCGTCGAGATTGCTGGCGACGCGGGTGTCCTGCCGCAGCCAGCCGGTCTCGATCGGCAGCAGCCGCAGCGTCGCATCGAGGATCATGCCGGTCAGGCCCATGCCGCCGAGCGTCGCCGCGAACAGCGCGGCGTTCTCCGAGCGTGAGCAGGTGACGATCTCGCCGCCCGGCAGCGCGAGGCGGAACGACTCGACGATGGTGCCGAAGCCGCCATCGCGATGATGGTTCTTGCCATGGACGTCGGCCGCAATCGCACCGCCGACCGTCACGAATTTGGTGCCCGGCACGACCTGGAGGAAGAAGCCCCACGGCTCGAAGGTCGCCAGGATGTCGGCGATGGTCACGCCGGCTTCCACTGTCAGTTGGGCAGTCGCAGCGTCGAAGCTGCGCATCCGGTTCAGGCCGCGCGACGAGATCGTGGATTGCGCGCCGATCGCCGCATCGCCATAGGCGCGGCCTGCTCCACGCGCGATGACGCCGGTCCGCGCCAGCAGCTGGTCGCGCGCGCCGGCGGGCGTCTGCGGCGCCAGCAGTTCGGTCGGCACTTTGGGATAGTTGCCCCAGCCGGACAGGCCAATCCCCTCAGGGCTGGAAGCCGCCATCGCACGTCCTGGCAATACAGCCGCCGGCATCGCTAGATGGCGGCAAGCATGATGACGCCGATCGCGCCGAGGGCGACCCAGCTGGCGCGATCCTTCAGCGCAAACGTCACCGGATCGTCGTCGATCAACCCGCGCTGCGCGAACAACATCACGCGGCTGATCCAGTACATCAATATCGGACAGCCGGCCCAGAGCAGTTGCGGATAGCTGTAAAGCGCGCGAACCGTATCGGACGAGATGTAGAGCGTGAAGATCACGACGGCATTGAAACCGGATGCTGCCGCAAGGATCGCGACCATCGACTTGTCGTCGACCTGGTAACCGCGCGCAGCGAGCACCGCGCCGTCCGGCTGGCTAGCGAGCTCGATGTAGCGCTTCACGAGTGCCAGCGACATGAAGATGAACAGTGAGAATGCCAGCAGCCATTCCGATATCGGCACGTCGATGGCGACCGCGCCGCCGATCACGCGAACGGTGTAAAGCGTCGCCAGCACGACCACGTCTACGGTCACGATACGTTTGAGCCAGAACGAATAGGACGTGGTCAGCACCAAGTAGCCGAAAAGCACACCGCAAAACTCGACCGATATCGAGAGGGCGATCGCGAACGCCACGGCCAGCACCAGCCCCATCGCGCCCACGGCCTGCGACGCCGGGACGACGCCGCTCGCAATCGGACGGCTGCGCTTGGTCGGATGCGCACGATCGGCCTTGATGTCGAGCAGATCGTTCAGGATGTAAGCGGCCGACGCGCAGAGCGAGAACGCGACCACGGCAAGCAGCGACGTCGCGGCCGATGCGAGCGTGAATTTGTGCGCGGTCAGGAGCGGCACCATCACCAGCGCGTTCTTGGCGTATTGATGCACCCGGAGCAGTTTCAGCCAGTTGCGCACGCTGGCGCGCGTGGGCCCTGCCGGCTCGGATCGCCCGGGGCGCACCACGCGCGACGCGGAGCCGCGGAGTGCGACCGTCGTGCTGCCGATGTAGTCAAAACCCTGATTGAGCAAGGGCGGCAGATGTTCGCGCGGCACCGCCGACGATTGGCCGCCCGGTCCGGCGCCCCATGCGGTGAACACGCCGAGATGCGCCGCGACCGCGCTGACGAACGGCTCGGGATAGGTTTCCGAGCACAGATAGACCGGGCGGCCCTCGCCCAGTACCTGCAACAGGAACGTCACGACGTCGTGGTCGAACCGCGCACCGGACGGATCGAAACCCGGCGCATCAGTGCCATGCCCCGGTCCCGCTTCCGGTCCAAGCGCCGCGGCAACCGCGGCAGTGATCGCGCGAAAGCGGGTGCTCAGCCCGGCAATCCCCAGCGGAAGCGCGCTTTCCGGGACCATCACCTCGTCGAGGTCGACGACAAGCGGCCGCAGCGTTGAACGCGGCGGATCGCGAGGGGCGGCGCCGTCCCTCTGCTCAACCCGTTCTGGAACGCTCGCTCGCATGCGCGTGGTCTTCCGGTGCCCCGCCCCATAGTCCCGGGCTTTCCCTAATTTGGGATGAACTCGCTGGGTGAGCTTTGGGGGCCGGACGCCGGGGGGGGGCCGATCGCACTGCGGGCGCGCTTCCGGCGCGATTTGGCGCCGTCAGGCGGAGAATGGCGATCCCGGGAAGACTCGAACTTCCGACCTACGGTTTAGGAAACCGTCGCTCTATCCGGCTGAGCTACGGGACCGCGAGCCCGCGTCGCATCCCATATCAAACGCAACGCGTGATCGCCAGCCTGTCGCGAGGTCCCTGATGGGTGAAGTTGTGGCCCGCAGCGGTGCCGTTCGAGCGGCCGAAACGGCTCTCTCGAGGGATTTCCAGGAGCAGTTCCCGACGAAAGCCCGTCCCGACTGCACGTTCGGGACAGGCTTTCATCAGGGTTTTACAGCCGAAGCGAGGGCGAGATCACGCCAACGCAGAAGAATCGCGGCGACGATAGGCCACGAAGCCGAGCGCGGCGAAGCCGATGATCATCATCGCCCAGGTCGAGGGCTCGGGCACCGACGAAACCGTGGAATTGACGTCGAGAATGACCGTGTCACCCGTATTGAACGTCAGATTGGCCCAGGCAGTTCCGATATGTGTCGAGTCGAATGTCACGTCACTTGCGTTGAATGTCGACCCGGTAAGAATCGACGATGGGTCCAGCGTGACGCTGGTAAAGGCGGGAAGCCCGGCACCAGCCGTCAGAAGTGCGCCGTTGTCGATGACAACCCCGTTGCTGTTGTAGGACGTGCCGGAAGGACTCCAGGTCGTATCGCTCAGATACGTGAAGGTGATCTGATTTCCGGACGCGCTGACCGTGAAGTAGTTGAAGAACTGCGCGCTGCCGCCCGGCAATGTGAGGGTGCTCGGGCTCCCGGGGCCGCTATATGCGCCGCCGTATGAATAGTACTGGAAACCCAGCGTTCCACTGTCAAACGTTGCGGCGCTTGCGGTCCCGAGCGAGCCTAGTGTCAGTGCGGCAACCACACTCGCCGAGAGTAATGACTTAATTGCCATGTGCCTCTCCTGATAATATTAAATACTTCCAATAAATCGATTTAATACCTCCAAGGTCGACTGTGTCAAGATACCGCCGACACAGGACTACCTGGAACTGAAAATCGCAGCGCCGTGCACGAACTGCACCAAACCGCAGTAGTTTCAATCCCTTGCATGGTACGCGGCGGAGCCCCCCGCCGCTACGCCGCCTGGCCGACCGATTTCGACGGCGAGCCGATCGTGGCCGCTGGCCCGCGTGCCGGCATAAACTCCAGCGCTCCGTCTTTCAGCGAACCGAAACGCAGGGTGACGAGATCCAGCGCATAGTTCTGGTAGAGCCGCCACGGCCGGCGCGAGCCCTGCTTCGGGAATCTGGCGGCCGCGCGCTGGATGTAGCCTGAAGAAAAATCTACCCAGGGCAGTTCGGTGACGTCAGGATCGTTCCGCCGCGGCGTGACCTGCGCGTAGCCATTCGCCTTCATGTGGTTGAGCATGCGGCAGACATATTCGCAGGTCAGGTCGCATTTCAGCGTCCATGACGCGTTGGTGTAGCCGAAGGCGGCAGCGAGGTTCGGCACACCGCTGTACATCAGCCCCTTGTAGTTCATGGTCTTCGACCTGTCTCTTATACACATCGACGCGTTGGTGTAGCCGAAGGCGGCAGCGAGGTTCGGCACACCGCTGTACATCAGCCCCTTGTAGTTCATGGTCTTCGACAGATCGACGTCAGCGCCGTCGACCTTGATCTCGAGCCCGCCAAGCACCTCGAGATCGAGGCCGGTCGCGGTGACCACGACATCGGCGTCGAGCGCATTGCCGCTCTTGAGCTTGATGCCGCCGGGCGTGAAGGTCTCGATCTGGTCGGTGACGACGGACGACGCCCCGCTGCGCAGCGATTGAAAGAGGTCGCCGTTCGGCACCAGGCAGAGCCGCTGGTCCCACGGATTGTAGCGCGGCGTGAAATGCGTCGCGACGTCGTAGTCGGGACCAAGCGCGTGGCGCACGCCGCCGAGGATCAGCTTCTTCACGCGCTCCGGATCGCGCTTGCAGAGCCGGTAGAAATACATCCCGAACAGCACATTCTTCCAGCGGGTGAGACCATAGGCGAGCTTGGCCGGCAGCCGCGCGCGCAGCCAGTTGGCAACCTTGTCCTCGTCAGGCCGCGCCACGACATAGGTCGGCGAGCGTTGCAGCATCGTGACATGGGCGGCGGTCTTGGCCATTTCGGGGACCAGCGTCACCGCGGTCGCGCCGCTGCCGATCACCACCACCTTCTTGCCCGCGTAGTCGATGTCACCGGTCCATTTCTGCGGATGGACGACGCGGCCGGCGAAGTCGGCAATACCGGGGAAGTCGGGCGTATAGCCGTGCTCGTATTTGTAGTAGCCACTGCACATGAACAGGAAATTGCAGGTCAGACGTTCGATGGTCTTCTCCGGCCCGCGCTCGACCTCGACCGTCCATCGTGAATCCGCGGACGACCAGTCGGCGCGCACGACGCGGTGGTTGAAGCGGATCTTCTGGTCGATGCCGTACACGCGCGCCGTCTCGCGGACATAGTTCAGGATCGAGGGTCCGTCCGCGATCGCCTTCGGCGCGGTCCACGGCCGGAACGAATAGCCGAGCGTGTACATGTCGGAGTCGGAGCGGATGCCGGGATAGCGGAACAGATCCCAGGTGCCGCCGATGCAATCGCGGCCTTCGAGAATGGCGTAGCTGCGGTCAGGACAGTTGGTTTGCAGATGATAGCCGGCGCCGATGCCCGACAGCCCGGCCCCTACGATCAACACGTCGAAATGCGCGGACATGCCCTGACCCTCCCGTGGCAGAATTGACAATCCGTATTGTCAGATAACTTGACATCTGACAATGGCTCATGTCAATACCCTTCCATGGCAAGCAGCCGGAAAGCCCGCCTCTACGGCGGCATGGACGCCGAGGAACGCCGCACCGAGCGGCGGCTCAAGCTGATCGACGCGGCGGTCGAGGTCTATGGCGAGGTCGGCTACCGCGGCGCGACGGTCAAGGCGATCTGCGAGGCGGCCGAACTGACCGAGCGCTATTTCTACGAGTCTTTCGCCAACAGCGAGGCCCTGCTGATCGCCGCCTACGGCCATGTCGTCGGCCATTTGCACGCGGAGATGACCGCTGCCGCTGCGGCTGCCGGCGACGACGCCGAAGCAAGACTGCGCGCCGCGCTGACGCTGTATTTCACACGGCTGAAGCAGCACCCGAAGCCCGCGCGGGTCTTCCTGCTGGAAATCTCCGGCATCAGCCCGGCAGTCGATGCCGTCAAACACGATGCGGGGCGTGTCTTCAGCGACATCCTGGTGCCGCCAAGGCGCGATTCGAAACGCGGCGACAATGCCGCGACGGCCGCGCTGCTCTCGATCGGCATGGTCGGTGCCGTGATCTCGATCGCACTGCGCTGGGTGTCGAGGCAATATCCGCAACCGATCGAGGACGTCGTTGCAATCGCCGCCAGCTTCTGCCGCGTGGCATTGAACGGGACCGATCACCGCATCGGGTGAGGTGAACGATTCAAGTCGAATTGTTCCAATCCGCCAGCGCCGGACGATCAGAATTCTTCCAATCATTCCAATGATGCACGCCGCTGTGTTCCATCAGACACAGGGGCCGATCGCAGTTCCAAAGGGTTGGCGAATTCGTCGGGTTCCTGGGTGACAAGCGTCACTAAAATGACGACAATCCGCTCACTCTGTGTCGTTCGGGTTTGGTTGCAATGTCCGTGATGCCGTCACGATCATCGACGTTGGCTGTTGCCGTTTTCGTCGCCGCTGTCACGCTGGCGCCCATCACTGCGCATGCGCAATGGTGGCGCAGCGGGCCGAAGGATTTCGAGGATTGCGCCGACCTCGCCGAAAAGGCGAAGACCAAGGAAGACAAGACCGCGCAACTCGCCGATTGCAACGCCAAGTTTGCCGGGCGCCGCAAGGTGGGCGGCGGCTACACCTATTACGACTTCATGCAGGACCGCAGCTTCGACATCGCCGGTCCCAATCCGACGCCGGACGAGCAGAAGAAGATCGACCAGGAATATACCGGCTACCTCGAGACGCAGCGTCGCTCCAGCATCGTAGCGGCGTTCAACGCCAAGCAGCTCGAGCGGCAGGAAAAGCAGCGCGAGCAGGCGCCGCGGATCCAGCAGGCGTCATTGCACAGCGAGCCGGTGCGCAGCGAGCCGGCGAAAATCCCGGTCCCGGTTGCACGACCGAGCAAGCCGCGGGTCGCGGCCGTCCCCGTTCCCGAGGCGCGACCGCGGGTGCGCAGCTGCGTGAAGGGTACCTTCTCCTGCGACTGGCCGCGGCTCTCGGACGGATTGAACGATCTGAAGAAGCTGTTCACGCCGCCCACGCTGTCGCCGACCAAGCTCGCGAAGCGCAACTGATCTCGCAATATCAGTCGGTGATCACCATCGCCCAGAACCTGCGGTACGGCGACTTCGGATTGTCGACGAAGGCGACACCGACACGCTTGGCGCCCGGCATCAGCAGGTTCTCGCGATGACCCGGCGAATTCTCCCACTGCTTCAGCATCTCGGCGAAGGCGATGAAGCCGGCCCCGATGTTTTCAGCGGCACGCTGCTTCTTCAGCGGCGCGATGCGCGTGAAGAAGCTGCCGCCCGCGGAATGACTGACCGAGCCGGTCGCCGACATCGCCTGCGCCTGCTTCAGCGCCATCGCATTCAGCTTCGCGTCGAGCGTCACCGCAGGCATCCGATTGGCGCGCCGGTACGCACTGATCGAACCGGCATAGTCGGTGGCGTCAGCGGCCACGGTCAGGCCGAGCACAAGGGTCAGCGCGAGGAATACTGATCTCATCTCAAGTCGTCGGATCATGGCGCCAAAAGCGATGTGGTTGTCGATGTCGTACCCGTCATGCGAAGATGATCGGTGCAGGACGAGCGATCATCTATAGGGGATCCACACGTGAGCGAACAGCAATCATCGCCATTTCACGCGATCAAGGCGATCGACTATACTGTGATCTTCGTGCGCGACATGACGGCGATGCGCGGCTTTTATGAGGATATCCTCCGATTCCCGCTGATCCGCGAGCTGTCGCCGAACTGGATCGAGTTCCGTGTCGGCGGCAACACGCTGGCGCTCGCGAAACCGAGCCGCACCGCTGACGATGCACCGATACCCGGCGGCAGCGCCGCGCTCCAGATGGCGTTCAAGGTGCTGCCGGCCCAGGTCGATCAATGCGCGGACGAACTGGTGCGCCTGGGTTTCGCGCTGCTGTCGCCGCCGACCAACCAACCGTTCGGACACCGCACGCTGTTCTTCCGCGATCCCGACGGCAATCTGCTCGAAATTTACGCGGATATCTAGCCGTGGAGGTCTTCTTTGCGATCAACGCGTGCGACCGCGCTTGTGGTGGCGATGCGCGATCGGCTTGTGCGCAGGCATGGCTGATTGGCTCGATGCCCCGGCGGCCACGCGCTGCTCCCGCAAGCGCGCATCGTAGCCCGGCGATGGGGTGACTGTCGGCGGCGCCGCGCGAACCGGGCCAAAGCCAAGCGCGACAAGCGTGAGCAACATGATGCAAGATCGTTTCATGATGTCACCTCCCCGGTTGTCCATCGCGAATCTGCTCCGGTGTCAGCCCCGGTGATCCCTTGCCGTCTGCCTCCGCCGCCCGAACCAGCGCGATGACGCGGCGCGACAACGACGCGTCGAGGCCGCGGCGATCCGCGATCGCGGCAATCACGCCCTGAAGGTAATCGATCTCGGTGCGCCGGCCGCGTTGCAGATCCTCCCACATCGAGGAGCGCGCCTCGGGATCGATCTTCATGGTGCGGCCGAGCAGCATGCCGAACAGTGAGTCCGGCAGCCGCAGCAATGGCGGCATCCAGCCCGACGGCAGCGGCGTCGGCGATACCGGCACGATGCCTTCGGCGTGCACGGCGGCGATACCCTCGGCCATCTGGTCGGCGAGCAGCCGGCGCCAGCCGCGCTGCGCGAGCTGCTGCCGCAGCGGAATGTCGGACAGCGCATTGAGCGCATTGTTGAGATTGACGATCAGCTTGCCCCATTGCACGCCGTCGATATTGGCGGTGCTGCTGATCGCAAGACCGGACACCGACAGCCCTGCCGCGGTGCCGGCATCATCCTGCGCGATCACGATGTCGCCCGACGTCGAGCGATGGAAGCGACCGTCGCCGAGCGCGACCACATTGAACGGCACCATGCCGCCGAGCACCTTGCGCCCCGGCAGGCCGTCGCGCAGCACCGGCAAATTGCCGACGCCATTCTGCAGGCTGACCACCACGGCGTCAGAAGGCGCGTGGCGGGCGACCAATTCGGCCATCTCGCGTGTGTCGGCGCTCTTCACCGTCACCAGCACCGTCTGAACATCGTGCAAGATCGATGGATCGTCGGATAGTGTGAGTCGGTCCGCGGATACCGTCTGCTCGGAGCCGTCGAAACTGCTGACCCGCAGGCCGCCGGCGGTGATCTCCTGGATCAGCCGTGGCCGCGCCAGCAGCGTGACGCGGCGGCCTGCGGCGGCCAACATGCCGCCGACGAAGCAGCCGATGCTGCCGGCGCCCGCGATGCCGATCGACCGGTCCCGGTTCATCTGGCTAAATGTCTGTTCATCGCAACTCGATAGCAGACCGGGGACTGTCTGCCTATTTCGATGCGCCACGGCCCCCGATGCCCCGCCTTGTAACCGTCATGGGCCGAAGCTATGTTTCCGGCACGGGGCACGGTTGCGGCAGGAGACGATCATGGGTTTACTCGACGTACTCAACGGCATGCAGAACGGGCCCCGCGGTCCGAGCGCGCCAAGCACATCATCCGACAGTTCGAGCGGCGGCGGCATGTCGCCAATCACGATGGCCATCATGGCGCTGCTCGCCTGGAAGGCGGTCAAGCATTTCTCCGGCGGCCAGCCGGGCGCGACCGCCCCTGACCCGCGGCCGGAGCAGGCGCCGCCGCTTCCCGGCAATGTGACCGCGAGCCTGCCCGGCGGAGCCGGCGGTGGCGGTCTCGGCGACCTGCTCAAGGGCGGACTCGGCGGCCTGCTCGCGGGCGGTGCGGCCGGCAGCGTGCTCAGCGGCGGCCTCGGCGATCTGCTCAATCAATTGCAGCAAAAGGGCCAGGGCGACGCGGCCAGTTCATGGGTCAGCAACGGTCCCAACAAGCAGATCTCGCCCGGCGACCTCGCCAACGCGCTTGGCGCGGATCAGATCAACTCGCTGGCCTCGCAGAGCGGCTTGTCGCGCGACGAACTGCTACAGGGGCTCAGCCAGTACCTGCCCGACGCGATCAATCATCTGACGCCGGACGGACGGCTGCCGAGCGGCGACGAGCTGCACGGCAGGCTTTGACGGCAGCGTTGATTCCATCTGAGGAGGACGACAGTCATGGGCGGCATCATCTGGGTCATCATCGTCGGTTTTGTCGCGGGGATCATCGCGCGGTTCCTGTCGCCGGGGCCGAACAATCCAAGCGGCTTCATTCTCACGACGGTGCTCGGCATCGCCGGCGCGTTCCTCGCGACCTTCATCGGCCAGGCGATCGGCCACTACGGTCCCGAACAGGGCGCGGGCTTCATCACCGCCACGATCGGCGCGCTGGTGGTGCTGTTCATCTGGAATCGGCTGGTCGCGGCGCGCGTGATCCCGGATATCGGAAATAGATAGAACGCGTCACAACACGGCTTCAAAATCAAAATGCCCGGGCCAAAGCCCGGGCATTTTCGTTTTCGGCAAACGACTCGGACGCCGCATCACTGAATCAGGTGCATGCCAGCGTCCATGCGGACGAATTCGCCGGTCATGTTGCTCGACGCCGGGCTCGCCAGGAAGCAGACCAGATTGGCAATGTCCTCGGCCGTCGAGGCGACCTTCAGCGGCACCCGCGCGACCACCGCATCGCGCACCTGCTTGGCGCCGTCTTCGCCGCGGCCCTTGGTGAACCAGGGCGTATCGATGTAACCCGGACACACCGTGTTGACGCGGATCAATGGTGCCAGCGCGCGCGCCAGCGACTGCGTCATGGTGTTGAGTGCCCCTTTGCTCGCGGCATAGGCGACCGACGAGCCGCCGCCGGAAATGCCGGCGACCGAGGAGACGTTGACCACCGCCGAGGGACGGCCGGAAGCTTTCGCGCCGGCTTCGAGCAGCGCACGCGCCGCGCGGACCATCTGGAACGGGCCGATGGTGTTGACGGCATAGATGCGCTGGAAGTCTTCCGCGGTCAGGCCGTCGAGATTGTGATGCGGCACATGCTTGGTGGTGCCGGCATTGTTGACCAGCACGTCGACGCGGCCCCAACCCTGCGCGGCGGCCGCGATCTTCTTGCAGTCCTCGTCACGCGAGACGTCGCCTTGTACCACCAGCACCTCAGCGCCCTGCTTGCGGCAGAGCTCGGCCGTCGCCTCAGCCTCCGCCTTGCTGTTGGAATAGTTGATGATGATGCGCGCGCCCTGCGTGGCGAGGATTTGCGCGGTGGCGGCGCCGAGCCCTGATGCCGATCCCGTCACGATCGCGCACAAACCATCCTTGGACATCTGCATTTTCCTTGTTGTTGTGAGCCAGATGAATTCCGGCGATGGCATACCATATCGCGCGGAACAGTATCTGCAAACCGCGCCTATCCTACGTGTAGGCGTTCAGACCCTTTTGCAGGCCGGCCCATTGCGCCTCGTCATGGCCGCAGATGATCTTGACGCCGGATGCTTCGAGTCTTGCGATCTCCTCCAGCGAGTTCAGGAACTGATCGACGTCGAGGCTGTTCCGCGGCGAGACCCGCTGGTCGAGATTGGCGCGCACGCTGAGCGAGTCTGACGCGAGCAAATACTCGCCGCTCTGATCCAGCTTGACCAGCGCGCCGGTCGTGCCCTTCGAATGTCCCGGCAGCGGGATCAGCGTCAACCTGCCGTCGCCGAACACATCCATCTGCCTATCGAAGATTTCCGTCTTCAGCGGATGATCCCAATCCGCCTTGATGTATCCGCGATCGAACGCGTTATCGGCCTTCGCCGCCTCGATCTCGAGCGCGTGGACGAAGACCGTCGCCTTCTTGAAGAAGGCATTGCAGCCGCAATGATCAGTGTGCAGGTGAGAACAGATCACCACGTCGATATCGTCGGGACCGAGGCCGACGGCCTTCAGGCTGGTCAGCACGTGATCGTCCGCCGGCATGATCGGCTGCATGTATTTGGCGAGCGTGCCGAGCCGGCCTTCCGGATCGGTCGCAACGTCAGGATGACATCCGGTGTCGAACAGCACGTTGCCCTGGGCATGCCGCAACAGCACGCAGGACACCGGAAGGTCGATCATCTCGCCGCGCGCCGCATCGGGAAGATAGGTCCGCTTCGACATCCGCAAGCGCCCGCCGGATAACATATGCATCTTCATCGCATCACCTCTGATTTTGAGTTCAAACTACATATGAGTTTTATAGAAACTCATAATAGATTTGACAGCATCTTATTCGCGCCTATAGCTTCCGCGCAACGTCGCGATCGCATCACCATGCGCTCAACGAAGCAGCCGCCTCTCCGGCCCGCGTCGTTGACATCGATCAGCGGTCGCCCAAGGGAAGTTTCGCCACGATGTACACCGTGTTCAGCGTGTTCGCTGCGACGTCCGATCCGGCAGCGTTCAAACCCTTTCTCTGCATTCCCGCGCGGCCCGACCGCGCATATTTTCCCGACGGCGTCGAACTGTCCTATGGCGACATCGCGCGGCAGGTCTGCGCATTACGCGACCGGTATCGCGCATCCGGCTTCGGCCATGGGCATCGCGCCTGCCTGCTGCTGGAGAACCGGCCCGACTTCATCGTGCACTGGCTGGCGCTCAACAGCCTCGGCGTCTCGATCGTTCCGATCAACCCGGCCTATCGCGCCGTGGAAATCGAATATCTCATTGCGCATGCCGAGCCCGATTTGATCGTCACGCTGCACGATCAGAAGGAGTTACAGAAGGCGCTGACCGGCGCGGTGCCCGTGCTTGAGGTGTCTGGTGACGACCTCGGCGCAAGCGCGACGCAGATCCCGCGCGCCAAGCGGCCGCCACCTCGCACCGGCGAACCGGGAAGCGAGACCGAGGCCGCGCTTCTCTACACGTCAGGCACGACGGCGCGTCCGAAAGGATGCATCCTGACCAACGAATACGTGGTCTCGACCGGCCGCTGGTACATCGGCCGCGGCGGCGAGGCGACATATCATGCCGGTACGGAGCGGCTCTACAGCCCGCTGCCGCTGTTCCACATGGCCGGCCTGACGCTGACGCCGATCGCGATGATGCTGACCGGCGGTTGCCTGATCCTGCCCGAGCGCTTCAACGCCAAATTTGCCTGGCGCGACATCGTCGCCTGCCGGGCCACCGTGCTGCACTATCTCGGCGTCATCGTCGCGGCCCTGCTCGCCCAGCCGGAGACGCCGGACGAGAAAGCCCATGCGCTGCGCTTTTCGATGGGCGTCGGCGCCAATCCCGAGCAGCGCGCACGTGCACGCGACCGCTTCGGCATCCCGTTCGTCGAGGGCTGGGGCATGACCGAGACCGGGCGCAGTCCGTTCAACACCGTCGAGCCGCGCCACCTCGAAACCAACACCATCGGCCGCAGCGAGCCGGGCCTCGAGATGACCATCCTCGATGGCGACGACAATCCGCTGCCGCCGGGCTCGGTCGGCGAACTCTGCGTGCGTCACTCGGAGGCAACGCCGCGGCGCGGCTTCTTCGCCGGCTATCTCAGGGATCCCGAGGCGACCGAGCAGGCCTGGCGCGGCGGCTGGTTTCACACCGGCGACAGCGCCTGGCAGCACGCGGACGGCGCCTTCGTTTTCGTCGATCGCCTCAAGCATCTGGTCCGCCGCGCCGGCGAGAACATCTCGGCGGCGGAGGTCGAAGCCGTGCTGACCACGTCCGGGCTGGTCAAGCAGGTGGCGGTCGTCGCCGCGCGCGATCCGATCCGCGACGAGGAGGTCGCGGCGTTCATCGTGACCGATGACGGTGCCACGGCCTCACGCGAGCTTGCGCAGGACATCTTCCAGTTCTGCCGCGAACGCCTCGCGGCTTTCAAGCTGCCGGCGTGGATCGCCTTCGTCACCGAGTTGCCGCTGACCTCGACCAACAAGATCCTGAAGCACGTGTTGCTCGGCGCAGACCGGGACCCGCTATCGCATCCCGGCATGATCGACCTGCGGCAAGAGAAAGCCAACGCCATCAGGCAATCGAACTAGAGGAAACGAACGACAATGAGATCGACCTACGGATGGATCGCCGCGAGCGCCGCAATCCTGTCTGCCGCCTTCGCCACACCATCCCGCGCGCAGATCTCCGACGACATGGTGAAGATCGGCGTGCTGACCGATCAGGCCGGCCTTTACGCCGACGCTGCCGGCCCCGGAGCGGTCGAAGCGGTCCGGATGGCGATCGCCGATTTCGGCGGCAAGGTGCTGGGCAAGCCGATCGCGATGGTCGATGCCGACCATCAGAACAAGGCCGACGTCGGTGCCGGCATTGCGCGGCGCTGGTACGAGCAGGAAAATGTCGACGTCATCGTCGATTTCGCCAACTCCGCCGTCGCCTTCGCCGTGCTCGAACTGACCAAGCAGAAGAACAAGGCGATGCTGGTGTCGTCGGCCGGCTCGTCCGATCTGACCGGAAAGGGCTGCTCGCCGAATTCGGTGCAGTGGACCTACAACACCTACGCGCTCGCCAACAGCACGGTGCGGGCGCTGGCGAAGGAAGGCGCCAAGAGCTGGTATTTCGTCACGGTCGACTACGCCTTCGGCCACGCTTTGCGCAACGACGCGGCCAGGACCGTGGAGAAGGTCGGCGGCAGCATCGCCGGCGAGGTCCGGCATCCGCTCAACAGCATGGATTTCTCGTCCTATCTGCTACAGGCCCAGAGCTCGAAGGCCGACGTGATCGCCTTCGCCAACACCGGCGGCGACCTCGCCAATTCGATCCGGCAGGCGCAGGAATTCGGCATGGCGCAGCAGCAGAAGCTCGCGGCCTTCCTGATGCAGACCAGCGACATCCACGCGATCGGCTTGCAGGCGGCGCAGGGACTGCAACTCGCGACCGCCTTCTATTGGGATCTCGACGACAAGACCCGCGATTTCGCCGCGCGCTACATGGCGAAGACCAAAAAGCGGCCGACCATGGTTCAGGCCGGTCTCTACTCCGCGGTCATGAACTATCTCAAGGCGGTCGAGAAGTCCGGCACCGACGAAGGCCCCAAGGTGATCGCGCAGATGAAGAACATGCCGATCGACGACTTCTTTGCGCGCAACGCCTATCTGCGCGAGGACGGCCAGCTGATCCATGACATGTATCTCGTGCAAGTGAAATCGCCGGCGGAATCCAAGGGTGCCTGGGACTACGAGAAGCTGCTTCAGGTCATCCCGGGCAAGGAAGCATTCGCGACACCAGAGGAAAGCGCCTGCCCGCTGCTGAAGAAATGACCGCCATCACGTCCCCACACACCACGAGCAAGGCTGGACATCGCATGACCGAACTGCCGCTGCTGTTTACCCCGCTGCAAATCCGCGACCTCGGACTGAAGAACCGGATCATGGTCTCGCCGATGGCGACCTATTCGGCGCGCGAGGGCCGGGCCACCGATTGGCATACCGCGCATATCGGCAAGCTCGCCGCCGGTGGCGCCGGCCTCGTGTTCGTCGAGCAGAGCTCGGTGAACGTCCAGGGGCGCATCACCCATGGCTGCCTCGGCATCTGGGACGATGCGCACATCGCGGACCACGCCGCGCTCGCGGCGCTAATCCATGGCTTCAACGCCAAGGCCGCGGTCCAGATCGCGCATGGCGGCCGCAAGGGCTCGTCGCAGCGGCCGTGGGAAGGTGGCAATCCCCTCGGCGAAGCCGACGTCACGGCTCGCGGTGAAGGCCCGTGGCAGATCGCGGCCTCGAGCGGCATTCCCTTCGACGACGGCTGGCCGGCTCCGCAGATGATGACGTCGGAGCAGATCGATGCCGTGGTGGACGACTACCGCCAGGCATTTCGCCGCGCCAGGGTCGCCGGCTACGACGTCATCGAGCTGCACTGCGCGCACGGCTATTTGATGCACTCATTCCTGTCGCCGCTGGCCAACAACCGCAACGACGAGTATGGCGGCTCGCGCGAGAACCGCATGCGCCTGCCGCTGCGCATCGCTGCGATCATGCGCGAGGAATGGCCGGATCATTTGCCGGCCTTCGTGCGGATCTCGTCGGTCGACGGCGTCGACATCGGCTGGTCGATCGAGGACTCCGTTGCGTTCGCCGCCGAGCTGAAAGCGATCGGGATCGACATGGTGGACTGCTCGTCAGGCGGCATGAAGCTGCCGCGCGGCAATTCGCTGGTGTCGCGAACCCCGGGCTTCCAGGTGCCATTCGCCGAGCGAATCCAGCAGGAAGTCGGCATGCCGACGGTGGCGGTCGGGCTGATCCGCGAACCGGACTACGCCGAGGCCATTTTGCGGGACGGCAAGGCGACGCTTATTGCGCTCGGCCGCGAACTGCTATGGAATCCGAACTGGCCCGCGCAGACGGCACTGGCGCTCGGATGCGATCCCGAATGGACCAGCTGGCCCGAGCAATATGGCTGGTGGCTGAAGCGGCGGGTGGCACAGCAAGGACGATAACGATGCCGTTGGCGAAGAAGGATGCAGCGAATGCCGGCGCGGCCGCCGGCCCGCGGTCTTTCGACGGCCCCGATTTCCCCGGCGATACCTCGCGCGACCTGCCGAAGATGGACAATGCGGTCAAATCGGCGCGGCGCGTGTTCGACGTGCTCGAATTCTTCGAGGAGCACCAGCGGGCCGCGTCCGCCATCGAGGTCGCAGCCGCGCTCAAGTTCCCGCAATCCAGCACATCGGCGCTGATGCGCACGATGACCGCGTTCGGCTATCTGCACTACGACACCAGCCGCCGCACCTATATCCCGACGCCGCGGATCTCGATGCTGGGGCATTGGCTGAGCCCGGCGCTGTTCACCCGGGGGCGCCTGATCAATCTGATGAACGAGCTCTCCGAGAAGACCGGAGAGACCATCATGCTCGCAGTCCGCAACGGGCTCAGCGCGCAATATGTCCATATCATCCAGGCCAAGCTGCCGATGCGGCTATACGTCAAGGCCGGAACGCTGCGCCCGCTAGCGCGATCCGCATCGGGTTACGCGTTGCTGTCGGCCTATCCAGACAAGGAGGTGCGCCGCCTGGTGCGCCTGATCAACGCCAACGAGCCGCGATCCGACCAGCAGATCGACATCAAGGCCGTGATGCTGGAGCTGAAGAAGGTGCGCGCCGAAGGACATGCCTTCTCGCTCGGCCTGGTCACCCCCGGCGCGGGCGCCGTTGCCATGAACCTGCCGCCGATTGCGGAATCCAACGAGCCGCTGGTGCTGTGCGTGGCCGGACTGAACGACGCGCTGGTCACCCAGGAGACCGAGTTCGCCGACCTGATGCGGAAGGCGATCCAGTTTCATCTGGCGGACTGAAGCGATGCCATCAACCAATTCTGTTGCGCGCGTGGCATACAAACCGAACCGTCCGAAAGTTCACTCTGCGGAATTCATCCATCCGATCCGGCTTCATGTCGTCCGCGCAAGTGGCCCTGCGGGCAACGCTTGTCACGGCTATGGCTTTTCCGCATCATTGAGCGCAAGACAACATCGCACGCAGGCCCTGCCGAACGGCCGGACCCAAGCCAATCAACACGAGGAACGCTGTGGCGGAGAGTGAAAACATCGTCGCCGAGACCGCGGAAAAGATTTTCGCCGATCTCGCGGATGCCCAGACCATCAATCACGACAAGAAGGGCGCGTGGAAGGCGCCGCTGTGGCAGGCGTTGACCGACGCCGGCCTGCCGCTGTCCTGGGTGCCTGACGATCTCGGCGGTTCCGGCGCCAGCCTCGCCGAAGGATTCAGCGTCCTCAACGTCGCCGGGCGGCATGCGATCGCTGTTCCGCTGGCCGAAACAATGCTGGCCGGCTGGCTATTGACGCAGGGCAAGATTACCTCGCCGGAAGGCGAGATGACGGTTGTCCCTGCGAGCCCGAAGGATCGCGTCACACTCAACGCCGATGGTTCGCTCACCGGCCGCGCCCGTCGCGTGCCGTTCGCCAAGGACGCGAAACATTTCGCGGTGCTGGCAAGCGGCAAGGACGGCATCTCGATCGCGCTGGTCGATGCCGCGAAGTGCCGGATCGAATCCAGCACCGGACTTGGCGGTGATCATAACGACACCGTCACGCTCGACAAGGTGCAGCCGGTCACCACCAAGCCGGCCCCCAAGGACTTCGACCAGACCACACTGATGCTGATGGGCGGCGTGGTGCGCAGCCTGCAAATCGCGGGCGCGCTGGAAGCGATGCTCGACATCTCGGTGCGCTATTCCAACGAGCGTGTCGCCTTCGAGAAGAAGATCTCCAAATTCCAAGCCGTGCAGCACAACCTCGCCCGCCTCGCCGGCGAGAACGCCGCGGCACTGGCTGCCGCGACGTCGGCGGCGGACACCATCGTCAACGCCACCTCGCTGCATAGCGATGCGGTGTTCCTCGAAGCCGCGGCGGCGAAGATCCGCTGCTCGGAAGCGGCCGAGAAGGGCAGCAGCATCGCCCACCAGGTGCACGGCGCGATCGGTTTCACCATCGAGCACATCCTGCACCGTTATTCGCTGCGCGCACTGGCGTGGCGCGACGATTTCGGCTCGGAGAGCCACTGGGCGGTCGAGCTCGGCAAGCTCGTCGCCGACCGTGGCGCCGATGAATTGTGGCCGCTGGTGGCTTCGCGCTGAGATCAGGCAGAACAATCAGGACTGGACATCATGACTGCAGCCCTTCGTTTCGATCCGATCCGCCTGCCCGAGAAATGCGAGCAGCTCCGCAAGGAAGTGCGTGCCTTCCTCGCCGAGGAAATCGCCGCCGGCACCTTCGATCCCCACGCGCCGAACCGCGAGGACAATGACGCGCCGGAATTCTCCCGCCGCGTCGGCGCCAAGGGCTGGCTCGGCATGACCTGGCCCAAGAAATATGGCGGCCAGGAGCGCTCGTTCCTCGAACGCTACGTGGTGACCGAGGAGATGCGGGTGGCGAACGCGCCGACCCGGCGCTTCTTCGTCGCGGACCGCCAGAGCGGCCCGGTGCTGCTGAAATACGCCCCCGAGCACATCAAGATGGACATCCTGCCGCGGATCTGCCGCGGCGAGGTCTGCTTCGCCATCGGCATGAGCGAACCGAACTCCGGCTCCGATCTGTTCGCGGCGAAGACCCGCGCGACCAAGACCGACGGCGGTTACCTGATCAACGGCACCAAGATCTGGACCTCGTCGGCGCACATCGCCGACTACATGATCGCGATCTTCCGCACCTCGCCGCCGACCAAGGAAAACCGCCGCCACGGCCTGACCCAGTTCCTGGTCAAGATGAAGCAGCCGGGCATCCAGGTGAATCCGATCGGCCAGATCACCGGCCAGTTCGAGTTCAACGAGGTCGTGTTCACCGATTACTTCGTGCCGGAGGATCACGTGCTGGGCGAAGTCGATGGCGCCTGGAAGCAGGCAACATCAGAGCTCGCCTATGAGCGAAGCGGCCCCGAGCGCTTCCTCGAGACGTATTACGTGCTCACCGAGCTGGTGCGTGCGGTCGGCAAGAATCCGGACACTCGCAGCGCCGAGGGCATCGGCCGCCTGGTGGCGCAGGTGCACACCATGCGCCGCATGTCGGTGTCCGTCGCCGGCATGCTGCAAGCCGGCAAGGAGCCGGTGGTGGAAGCCTCCATCGTCAAGGACATCGGCACGGTGTGGGAGCAGCAGCTGCCGCATCGCGTGCGCGATCTCGCGGCCTTCGTCGAGGAGACCGCGACCAACCGCGAGACGCTGGAGAAGCAGCTCGATTTCGCCATCAAGACCGCACCCAAGCTGACGATCCAGGGCGGCACCACCGAGGTACTGCGCGGCATCATCGCCCGCGGGCTCGGTTTGCGTTAGTCGATGAGATCGATGACCCAGCCAGGCGCTCGATCGACCTCTCCCGGAAGGAGAGGTCGGCGCATAGCGCCGGGTGAGGGATTACGGTCTATCGAGAGAGCACAACCCCTCACCCGATTTGCTCGCGCAAATCGACCTCTCCCCTTGGGAGAGGTGACACCGATCGCACCGAGAGATAGCAGCCTTACCGGAGACAAGAGATGACCAAGTACACTGATATCGGCGTCGAGACCCACGGCCATGTCGGCCTGATCGAAATCCGCAAGCCGCCGCTGAACTTCTTCGACGTCGCGCTGATTAACCAGATCGCCGACGCGCTGGAGGAGTTCGACAACAACATCGAGATCCGCGCTTCGGTGCTCGCAGCCCAGGGCAAGGCGTTCTGCGCCGGCGCCAATTTCGGCGACCCGGCCCGCCAGGAGCAGGAGGAGCGCGCCAAGAGCGATCCGGCCTCGAACCTGCCGATCAACCATCTCTACGTTCAGGCGGTCCGCATCTTCCGCAACAAGAAGCCGATCGTCGCCGCGATCCATGGCGCCGCGATCGGCGGCGGTCTCGGCCTTGCGGTCTCGGCCGACTTCCGCGTCGCCTGCCCGGAAGCGCGCTTCGCCGCGAACTTCACCAAGCTCGGCTTCCATCCGGGCTTCGGCCTGACGACGACGCTGCCGGAGCTGATCGGCAAGAACAATGCCGAACTGATGTTCTACACCAGCCGCCGCGTCACCGGCGAAGAGGCCTATCGCTGGGGCCTCGCCAATGTGCTGGTGCCGCAGGACCAGGTTCGCGCGGAGGCAATGAAGCTCGCGCAGGAGATCGCCGAATGCTCCCCGCTCGGCCTGGTCTCGACCCGCGCCACCATGCGCGCCGGCCTCGCCGACCGCGTGCTCGCCGCGACCAACCATGAGCTGGAGGAGCAGACCAAGCTGCGCGCGACCGAAGACTTCAAGGAAGGCGTCAAGGCCACCGCCGAGCGCCGCGTCGCCAACTTCAAGGGGCGGTAGCCTCGGCTCCCTCCACATGGTCGTCCCGGCGAAAGCCGGGACCCATACGCCGCGGCCCGCGGAAGGGGCACACCATTCTCTTTCCGCCCGTCATTCCGGGGCGCGACGCAGTCGCGAGCCCGGAATCGATAACCATGATCGTGAGTATGGATTCCGGGCCCATCGCTTCGCGATGTCCCGGAATGACGGGGTTGATTAACTCCTCGGCACCACCAGCGCATCGACAATCGTGACGCCCTGCCCCTCCGGATGCACCAGCACCGGATTGACCTCGATCTCGGCAATCTCGCTTCGATGCTGCGCCGCCAGTACTGAAATCTGCGAGATCAACTGCGCAAGCGCCGCGACATCCGCCTTCGGCGCCCCACGAAAACCGTGCAACAGCGGCGCGGCCTTCAGTGTCGCCAGCATCGCGGTTGCCTCCGCCGCGCTGACCGGCGCCGGGCGATAGACCACGTCCTTGAACAGCTCGGTGGTGATGCCGCCGAGCCCCACCATCACCATTGGCCCGAAGGTCTTGTCCGTCATCGTGCCGACGATGATCTCGACGCCCTTCCTGGCCATCGGCCCGACCAGCACCCCCTGGATCGCGGCGTCCGGCCGCGCCTTCTGCACCGTCTCCAGCATGTCGCGATAGGCGGTGAACGCCGCGCCCTTGGCTGCGATGTTGACGCGGACGCCGCCGACCTCGCTCTTGTGCGCGATCGCCGGCGACTGGATCTTCATGACCAGTGGAAATCCGGCCCGCTCGATCGCAGCGTCGAGCCCGTGGCGATCGGTCACCAGCACTTCGTCCGGCAACGCGACGCCGGCCGCGCGCAACAGCGACTTGCTGTCATGTTCGGAGAGCGTCTTCGCCTTCAGATGCGCGGAGAGATCGCGCGCCGGCGACGTTGCTGCGATCCCCGGCGCCGGCGCGAAGCCGGCATAATCCGCCAGCCGCCGCATCGCGACGCCGACATGGGTCAGTCCCGACAGCACCACCACGCCGGATTTCGCCAGCTCCCGCCGCGCGAATGGCGACGGCAGCGTGTAGGAATAGAACACCACCGGCTTGCGCTGCGCCGCGATCAGCGGCTTCAGCTCGGCCTCCTTGAACGGCATCCGCGTCTCGCTCGACAGCGACAGCACGACCAGCGTCGCGTCCACTTCATCTGACGCGTCGAACAACTCGATGCTCTTCTGCAAACCGCCGGAGGAGACGCCCTGCGCGGTGACGTCAACCGGATTGCCCGCCGCACCATAGGACGGCATCCATTGCTTGATCTGGCCCTGGATATCAGCCGAAAGCTCTGGCACGCGCAGTCCCTGCATCGAGACGGTATCGGCGCCCCAGATGCCGGCGCCGCCCGACACCGTCAGCACCGCGACACGATCGCCCTTCGGCAGCGGGTTGGTGGTCAACACGGCAGCAATCGTCACGGCCTCGTCGAGGTCGTTGGAAACGATGAAGCCGTATTTCGCGAACACCGCGTCATAGGCCGCCGACCAGCCCGCCATGCTCGCGGTGTGCGAGGCCGCCGCCCGCTCGCCGGCGCCGGAGCGACCCACCTTGATGACAATGACGGGCTTTCGGAGCTCTGCCGCGCGCTTCGCTGCCGCCAGGAACTTGTCGACGTCGCGGATGCCCTCGATGAACAGCAGGATCACGTCGGTCGAAGAGTCCTGCACCATGTAGTCGAGGAACTCGCCGGCGCCGAGGTCACTCTCATTGCCGGCGCTGACGACGTAGCTGAGCGCGACGCCAAGCGCCTTGGCGCGATGATAGATCGCAAAGCCGATGCCGCCGCTCTGTGCGACGATGCCGATCCGCCGCCGGCTCGCGACCAGGACCGGCGCGTCCGGCTTGACGTCGACGGTCGGACTGAAGGTCGCGGCGACCTTCTGTACCTGGCTGTAGAATCCCTCGGCATTCGGGCCAGAGATCCGCATCCCGGTCCGCTTCGCCAGCGCCACGATCGCGTCCTGCATGTCGGCGCTGTCGCCGCCCTCCTCGGCAAAGCCTGAGGAGATGATGACCGCGTTCTTGACGCCCGCCGCAGCGCACTGCTCCAGCGCCGACAGCACCGCGCGGGCGGGAATGACGATGACGGCGAGATCGATCGGCGCGCCGATATCGGCGATCGACTTGAAGCATTTCAAGCCGTCGATCTCGTCATAGTTCGGATTGATCGGATAGAGCGCGCCCGGATAGCCGTTCTTGCGCAACATCGCGAGCAGCCGGCCGGGAATCTTCTCGTGATCGCGCGAGGCGCCGATCAGCGCGATGCTCTTTGGGGCAAAGAAGGTATCGAGCGGGTGCGGCATGGGGCATTCCCTGTTGTTATTATGAGCCACGATATTGAATCGCCGCTGCCTGCTCAACCACTCACCCCTTCATCCTGAGGAGGCCGCAACGCGGCCGTCTCGAAGGATGAACGGCCACCGGCCGGGCCGTGCATCCTTCGAGACGCGCTGCGCGCTCCTCAGGATGACGGGAGAAAGACGCGTAGTCCGGATGGAGCGCAGCGCAATCCGGGCTACAAGATCACGCCACTAACCTGAACGTCACGCCGCAAAGCAAGAATTCATCGTCGGTCACTGCACAGCCCCTCGCCTTCGCGGCGGCCAGCACCTTGGCCTTGTCGGCGACCTTGAACGTCAAGCCGCTCATGATCTCGCTATCGCCCTTGACGAAGCGGAAGGTGCTGTTGGGCAGCTTCACCGTGGTGCTGTCAGCAGGAATGCCGACGATCTTACCCCAATGCGCCGCCAACGCCTCGGGCTCCGGGCTCTGCATCTCCACCTCGGTCAGTGCGTGGGTCGTGTCCTTGCGGATCGACTTCTGCCAGTCCGGGCCGGCCGGCGGGTACGGCCCCAGGATGTTGTCGCTGCCGTCGGTGTGGTTGAACTCGATGAAGGCGGCGCGGCAGTCGCGCGGATGCAGTTGCACGCCATGATAGGGCGCGTGCGTGATGACGTTCGCGGTGCGCACGCCCATCGCATTGGCCTTGGCGCCGCGCGTGTCGGGATCTTCGCAGCAGAAGATCGCCATGTAGCCGCCGCGGCCGCCGGTCTTCTCGATGAAGCGGCCGGCCGCCGTGCCCGGTCCCGGCTGGAACGGTGCGACGACTTCCAACAGGATCGTATCGACCGGCAGTAGCGCGTTCTCGAGCCCGTATTTGGCGACGTTACCGTCGCGGTAACAGACATCGAGGCCCATGATCGCGGAGATATCAGCGATCACGGGCGCAAGCTGCGGCGCCACCAGGCAGATCTGCCGCAGCCGCATATACTCGGCCATGGCTTACTGCCCCTGAAATGTCGGCTTGCGCTTCTCGACGAAGGCCTTGGCCGCTTCCTTGTGGTCGGTGGTCTCGCCGGCGCGGGTGTGGTGGATCGCCTCGCCGTCGAAACAGGCCTCGAGCGTCATGGTCTCGGCATTGTTGATGTTGCGCTTGATGTAGCCGAGCGCGACCGACGGGCCCTGCGCCAGCGAGCGCGCCAGCTCCAGCGTCTCGGCCTCGATATCAGCATCGGGCACCACCTTGGAGACCATGCCGAGGCTATAGGCCTCCTGCGCCGACAGCACCGGCGACATCAAATACAGCTCGCGCGCCTTGGCGCTGCCCAGCATCTTGGTGAGGAAGTAAGTACCGCCATAGTCACCGGAGAAACCCACCTTGGCAAAGGCCGTGGTGATCTTGCACGACGAACTGGCGACACGGAGGTCGCAGGACAACGCGATCGAGAGCCCGGCGCCGGCCGCAGCACCATCGAGCTGCGCCACCACCGGCTTCGGCATCTGGTGCAGGATTCGCGAGACCTCCATGCCGCGGCGCAAATTCGCCATCTTGGCCTCGAACGGTAGCGGCGCGCGGCCGGCCGCCATCGACTTGACGTCACCGCCGACGCAGAAGGTGCCGCCGGCGCCTCTGATCAACACCGCACGCACCTCCGTATCATCCTGCGCCCGCCGCGCCGCCTCGACGAGACCCTGCGTCATGTCCGGATTGAGCGCATTGCGCCGATCCGGGCGATTCATGGTGATGGTGAGGAGGCCGTTGTCGAGGGATTGGAGGACCATCTGGTTGTCGCTCATGGCGTTTTGCCTTTCGTTGTTGTTGCTCAGTTTTCCCGCGTCATTGCGAGGAGCGAAGCGAGGAAGCAATGCATGCTTCCTGTATGGCGAGATGGATTGCTTCGCTTCGCTCGCAATGACGAGGCACCTATCGTTCTATTTCTTCACCAGCGGGCAGCGCGAGTCCGCCAGCGGCTGGAAGGCCTGGTCGCCCGGCACGGTCGCGAGCAGCTTGTAATCGTCCCAGCGGCCCTTCGATTCCGAGGGCTTCTTGACCTCGAACAGATACATGTCGTGCACCATGCGGCCGTCCTCGCGGATCCGGCCATTCTTGGCGAACATGTCGTTGATCGGGGTTTCCTTCATCACCTTCATGACGGCGGCAGCGTCGGTGGTGCCGGCCGTCTTCACCGCGTTCAGATAATGCAGCACGGAGGAGTAGACGCCGGCCTGCGCCGAGGTCGGCACCCGCTTGGTGCGCTCCATGAAACGCTTTGAAAACGCGCGGGTGTCGTCATTGAGGTCCCAATAGAAGGCTTCGGCGAGCAGCAGGCCCTGGGCGGTCTCGAGCCCGACGCTGTCGATATCGGTGACGAAGGCGAGCAGCGGCGACAGCCTCTGGCCACTCTTGGTCAGACCGAACTCGGCGGCCTGCTTGATTGCGTTGATGGTGTCGCCGCCGGCATTGGCAAGCCCGATCACCTTGGCCTTCGAAGCTTGCGCCTGCAGCAGGAAGGATGAGAAGTCCGACGTGTTGATCGGATGCCGCACGCTGCCGAGCACCTTGCCGCCCGACTTGATCACGACATTGCTGGTGTCCTTCTCCAGGTCCTGGCCGAAGGCGTAATCGGCGGTGAGGAAGAACCAGGTGTCGAGGCCGGATTTCACGGCGGCAAGGCCGGTGACATTGGCCTGCGCGAAGGTGTCGAACACATAGTGCACGGTATAGGGGCCGCAGGCCTCGTTGGAGAGGCGGATCGAGCCCGGGCCGTTGAAGATGATGATCTTGTTGCGCGCCTTGGCGATCTCGGCCGCGGCRAGCGCGGTGGCGGAGGCYGCGACGTCGAAGATCATCTCGACGCCCTGATTGTCGATCATGTCGCGGGCGATGTTGGCCGASAGGTCGGCCTTGTTGAGATGGTCGCCGACCACGATCTCGATCTTGCGGCCGAGCACCGTRCCGCCAAAGTCCTCMGCCGCCATCTTGGCCGCGGTTTCGCTGCCYGAGCCGGTGATGTCGGCATAGAGGCTCGACATGTCGAGGATGCCGCCGAGCTTCAGCGGAGGCTTGTCCTGCGCCAGCGACGCATTCGCCGAGATCGCAAACACACAGGCCAACACGCCGGCCAAAACTCGTCTCATCAAATCCTCCCGTTGAAGCGCGGACCTCATTCCATCAGGTCCGTTTCGAGGGGCGGATCATGCCGCATGGCCCGCACTGCAGCAAGCCGCACAGGACAGCAATCTGTTTTCCATCAAGCGGAATGAGATGCTGCGCCGGAGCTCGCGGCGCAGCGATCAGAGATGAAAGTCGGGGACGGTCTGATACGGCGTTCCGGGCGGCAGGCCGAGGAACAGATACTGCATGCCATATTGTCCGGCGAATGCCGATGCTGCCGCATCCATGATGACGTGACCGCCCAGATCAAGATGCAGCTCCGGCCGCGTGATCGGTCCGAGCGTGTAGGCCGGCGCGATGGTCTCGTTGATGTGCAGCGCGTCGAACACGGCGGACACGGCCGACAGCGAGGCCGCATTGCCGGCCAGATCCACGACGTTGGCGCCATTCGAGGTGAAACCGGTCACGGCCAGCGCGGCGGCGCGATCCGTCGACGACACGATGTGATCGAACACCAGTTTCGAGGGATCGCCGAGCAGCGCCGTCGCGGCGGCATCATAGATTGCGCTGCCGCCATCGTTCAACGTCAGGGTTGGCGTTCCGCCATTGACGTGAACCGCCTCGTTGAAACCGACGGTCAATTGCACCAGCGCGCCGGTCGCCGCCGCGCCACCGGACGGCGTCGCGGTGATGCCGGTGAGATGGGGCGCTGTCGTGTCGAGGGTGAAGGTCAGGCTCGAAGATGCGCTGACATTGCCGGCGGCATCGACCTCCTGCACCGTCACGGTATGCACGCCGTCGGTCGTGAACACCGGCGCCACCGTGGAGAAGCTCGACGCACCATCTGCCTTGAAGCGCAGCGTATCGGCCGGGTCGGACCTCGTGTAGTCGATCAGCGCATTGCTGGTGATGTGATCGGCACCGGAGAAACCGGTGTCCTGGTGCAACGCCAGCCTTGGGGCCGATGGCGCCTTGGTATCACCGGAGAAATTGATGGTGCCGCTTGCCGCGCCGGCATTGCCGGCGACGTCGGCGTAGCTCGCACCAACGACGGACAGGTCGGCCGACAGATGGTCGGTGACGTCAGGCGTGAAGAATGCGGTGTAGATATCCTGGCCCAACCCGTTGAGGCCGACATGAACCAGGCCGCTCAGCGTGCCGCCATGGACGGCGACGTCGCCGAGCCCGAAGCCCGCGACGGCCTCCGAGAAGGTGAACGTCATGCGCGCCGTATCGCCCGCGCGCAGCAAAGTGTGATCGGCCATCACCGACACCGTCGGCGAATGCGTATCGCCGCCGATCGAAGCGGTATTGCTCGCCGTGCCGGCATTGCCGGCATCGTCGGCATAGCTCGAGGCCGTGACCCGGATCGAGCCCGCCAGCACGTCGTTGATATCTGGCGTGAAGGTCGCGGTGTAGACATCCTGGCCCGACACGTTGAGCCCGACATGGACCAGATTGCTCAGCGCACCGCCGGCGACGACGGTGTCGGTGAGCGCAAAGCCCGTGACGTGCTCCGAGAAGGTGAAGGTGACGACCGACGTCTGGCCGGCCAGCACCGAGCTCGGGGTCGCCGCGACCGACACCGTCGGCGCCTTGGTATCGCCGGTGAAATTGATGGTACCGCTCGCCGCGCCCGCGTTGCCCGCGACGTCGGTATAGCTCGACGCCCTGACCTGCACCGACCCGACCTCGGCGTTGCTCTCATCTGGCGTGAAGGTCGCCGTGTAGATGTCCTGGCCCGACGCATTGACGCCGACATGAACCAGATGTCCCAACGTCCCGCCATGCACGGTGACGTCACTGAGCGCGAAGCTCGCGAGCTGTTCGGAGAAGGTGAACGTCACCAGCGCGGTCTGGCCCGCCAGCAGCGCGTTGCGGTCCGCCGCGATCGACACCGTCGGCGCCAGCGTATCGCCACCGATCGTGGCTGTGTTGCTCGCGGCGCCGGCATTCCCCGCCGTGTCGCTGTAACTGGACGCATTGACCTTCACCGAGCCCGCCTCGGTGTCGCTGACGTCAGGCGTGAAGGTCGCGGTGTAGATGTCGTGGCCGGAGCCGTTGAGCCCGACATGCACGAGATTGCTCAGCACGCCGCCATGCACGGTGGTGCCGGCGAGCGTGAAGCCCGAGACAGCCTCCGAGAAGGCGAAGGTCGCGACCGAGACGTCGCCGGCCAGCACCGTGTCCGGGTTGAGCGTGACCGACACCGTCGGCGCCAGCGTATCGCCGGTGAAGTTGACCGTGTTGCTGGCTCCGCCGGCATTGCCGGCCGTGTCGCTGTAACTGGATGCGTTGACCTTTATCGAGCCCGCCTCGGCGTTGGTCGCGTCCGGCGTGAAGGTCGCGGTGTAGATGTCCTGACCGGATCCGTTGACGCCGACATGGACGAGGCTGCCCAGCGCGCCGCCATGGACGGTGACGTCATTGAGCGCGAAGCTGGCGACGGCCTCGGAGAAGGTGAAGGTCACCACCGCGGTCTGTCCGGCCAGCAGCGCGCTGTGATCGGCGGCCACCGACACGGTCGGCGCCTTGGTGTCGCCAGTGAAGCTGATGGTGTTGCTCGCCGCGCCGGAATTGCCGGCGACGTCGGTATAGCTCGACGCATTGACCTGCACCGAGCCCGCCTCGGTGTTGGTCGCGTCGGGCGTGAAGGTCGCGGTGTAGACGTCGTGGCCGGAGCTATCGACGCCGACATGGCTGAGATTACCCAACGTGCCGCCTAGGACCGTGACATCGCCAAGCCCGAAGCCGGTGACGGCTTCGGAGAAGGTGAAGGTGACCACGGCGCTATCGCCGGCGGTCAGCGTGTTGTGATCGGCGGTGACCTGCACCGTCGGCGCCTTGGTGTCGCCGGTGAAACTCACCGTGCTGCTCGCCGCGCCGGCATTTCCCGCGCTGTCGGCATAGCTCGACGCATTGACCTGCACCGAGCCTGCCTCGGCGTTGGTCACGTCAGGCGTGAAGGTCGCGGTGTAGATGTCCTGGTGCGAGGCGTTGAGGCCGACATGGACGAGGTTGCTCAACGTGCCGCCGCTCACCGTCGTATCCGACAGCGCGAAGCCCGTGACCGCCTCGGAGAAGGTGAAGGTGACGGTCGAGGTCTGCCCGGCCAGCAGCGCGGTTGCACTCGCCGTCACCGACACGGTCGGCGCCGCGGTGTCGACCACGAGATGCAGGTCCGTTGCCGCACGGCCCAGTCCAGCGTCCTGGCCGCCCGGATCCTTGATGGTGCCGGCATTGAGCGAAAGGCTCTGCACCTGAAGATCGGAGGTGTTGTCGCCGTCCTGCACGTTGTAGCTGAACACCAGCGTGTGCGAGCCGCTGCCGCTGAGATAGGTCGCAGCCTTGCCGTCGTTGAGCAGCAATTGCGGCGCGCCGGTCACGCTGACGGTGTTGCTGAAATTGACCGATATGGTGACGACCTTGCCGGCGTTCAGGACCGTGACGTGACCGGTGGTATCAGCGGTGACCGAGATGATGGCTGCTTGCGCGCTGATCTCGAGATGCGGCGTGGCGGAGCCGTCGGAGGCGAGCATCAGCGAGCTCGCCGAGCCGCCGAGCCCGAAGGTCAGATTGAGCGACGCGAGGACCGTGCCGCCGCTGCTCTTCACCAGCAGCACGCCGTTGGCATAGGACAGCGTCGCCGTCGCGTCGTAGGCGATGTTGGCAAAGTCGATGGTGTCGCCGCCGCCGAAGCCGGTGATCGACGTGCCGAACGCCGTGCCCGAGAACGCCGCGGCATCGAGCACCAGCTTGTCGACGGTGCCGTCGGTGAAAGCGATCGCGCCTGATCCCGCGGCGCCATTCGCTGCCAGTTCGAGGGTGGCACCCTTGATGACGGTGCCGCCTGAATAGGTGTTGTACGCTGAAAGCACCAGCCGGCCGCCGCCTGTCACCTCGACATCGCCAGGTGCGGCGCCGTCGGAGATGACGCCGCTCTGGGTCACGGTTTGACCGGCGGCGACATTGAAGGTCGGATCGCCGGCGACGGTGATGTTGTGGGTCTGCGTGAAGCTTCCGGTGAAGCTGATGCCGGTGCCATCGCCCAGCTTCAGGATGCTGGTGACCGCGCCGAGATTGACGTTGGCTGAAATCGAAATCACGGTGCCGGCGCCACTGACCGTGGTGTTGCCGGTGTAGCTGTTGGTGCCGCCGAGCACGACGGTGCCGCCACCGCTGATGGCGACGCTGCCGGTGCCGGCATTGGCGCCGGTGCCGCCATTGCCGCTCTGGTCGGCGATGTCGTTGGCGACGGTGAGCGTCTGGCCGCTGACTGGCGCGAAGCTGAGCGTGTTGTTGCCCTGGATGAAGATGCCGGAGCCCAAGCCCGAGCCGCTGGCCTGGCCACTGCCATCAGTGCCGCCGGCGACCGCATTGAAGCCCGAATCGTTGGAGAGCGAGCCGCCCTTGATGGTCAGCGAGCCGCCTTGCTGGACGAAGACGGTGCCGCCGGCGCCAAGGCCACCACCACCACCCGGCGCGCCGTTGCCATTGGTGCCGCCATTGCCGCCCCCGAAGCCGCCCATCGCGCCGATGCCGCCACCGCCGCCGAAGCCACCATTGCCGCCGTAGCCACCGCCACCGCCGTAGCCGCCATTGCCACCCGCGCCGCCGCCACCGCCGTAGCCGCCATTGCCGCCGTCAAGCGCGTTGCCGCCGCCGATGCCGCCGCCGGCCCCGTTCGCGCGGGTATTGATGCCGACATCGCCCCCGGCGCCGCCACCGCCGCCATTGGCACCGCCTGCCCCGCCTGATCGGTAGTTGTGGATGTACCCGCCCATATAGGGAAAGTCGTATCCATCGCTGCCTCTGCCGCCGCCGGCTGTGCCAGGCACAATGCCACCCGCACCGTTGGAACTGACAACGGAGTCGGAGCCTTGGGCGCCAAGACCGATGCCGCCGCCGCCGCTGCTTCCGCCGCGGCCGCCCATCCCGCCGCCGCCGCCCAGGCCGTAGAAGCTGGTGATACTTCCGGTGCCGCCGCTGCCGCCATTGCCTCCGATCGCGGCGCTGTTGTGGAAGATGACATTGTCGATCGTCGCGCTGCCGTTCGACGAGATGAACAGCGCGCCGCCGAGCCCGGCACCGCCACCGCCGCCACCGCGGACGACACCGCCGCCCGCCGCCACCGTGTTCTGGATGGTCAGGTTTTCCAGATTGACGTTGCCTGCATAGACGAAGAAGCCACGCTGGGCGTTGAGGCCGTCGATTGTGTAGGTACCGCCATGGCCATCGCTGCCGTTGATGGTGACGCTCGATCCGCTCAGCAGGTTGAAAGCGTACAACTCCGACGTCAGGCTGAAATTGGCCGTGATGTTGATCGTGTAATTGGCGTTCTGCGCGGCGTTCTGTCCGCCAGAGTCCATTTGCAGGATCGCCGCATTGAGATCGGCGACGCTGGCGACGTTGAACACCCGGGTCGAGATGATCTGCACGATCGTGCCGCCGGTCGCATCCTGCGTGAGCTGGAAGCGGGTGCCGCCGTCGAGCCCGTTCACAGTCAACGTATCAGTCGTGGTGCCGTTGGAGATCGAGAGCGTGTTGCCGGACAGGCTGACCGTGTTGAGCGACGGGTTCAGGGTGTTGTATTGCAGCCCGGTGAGATCGATCTTCTGACCGGGATTGAAATTCGAGATCGTGTTGGTGAACGCATTGCCGTTCAGCGCGGCATTGTCGATCTTCAGCGTGCCGGCAAGCCCCGTGCTGAAGGAGATGTTGCCGGTGCCGGCGGCGCCATAGGTCGTGAGCCAGGCTGTCCCCGAATAGATCGTGGTGCTGCCATAGGTGTTGGCATGGCTGAGCACGAAGGTGCCGCCGCCGTCGATGCCGAGATTGCCGCCGCCGCTGATCAGCGCGGTGTCAGTGACGGTCGCGCCGGTCCCGACCGCAACGGATGTGCTGCCGTTCACGACGATCGCGTCGTCAAAGATTCCGCCGGTGGTCAACCCGAGATGGCCACCATTCAGGTTGAGCGTGCCGGTCAATCCGGCGAGCTGACCGAGCCCGAGTTGCAAGGTGCCGGCGCCAGATAGCGTGAACGTGCCGGAGCCGCTGATCGAGCCGGTGTCGGCGATCGTGCCGGACGAGATGTTGAAGGTACCGCCATTGGCGGTGACCTGAATGTCGTGGGTGAAGGTGTAGCCGCCGCTCGTGGTCAGCGTGCCGCCGTTGAGGATCAGCGCGCCCGCCGAGCCGCCGATGTTGTTATCGGCGGCGATCGCGAGCGTGTTGCCGCCGTCGATCTGGGTGCCGCCGACGTAGCTGTTGGCGCCGGTCAGTGTCAGCGTGCCGCCGCCGGAGACGACCAGCTTCCCGCTCGTGCCGGTGCCGCTGATACCCCTTTCATCCGCGATGGTGTCGGCGATCGTCAGCGTGGTGACGGTCTGCAATCCCTGGGTCGCCGTCGGCACGGTGTGCGTCGGCGTGACGGTCATCGTGCCCTGGATGAAGATGCCGCCATAGGCGGAGCCATTGCCGGCGCCGTTGGCGCCGGTGCCGCCGATCTCGGTGCCATTCGTCAGGGTGCCGCCGATGACGGTCAGCTTGCCGCCCTGCTGGACGAAGATGTCGCCGCCGGCGCCAAGCCCGCCGCCGCCACCGCCCGCGAGCGAGCCATTGCCCGCGCCGAAGCCGCCGGTGCCGGGCGTGCCGTTCGAACCGCCGCCACCGCCGCCAAATCCGCCATTGCCGCCGGTATGCGCATATCCGCTGCCGTTGCCGGATCCGCCGCCGCCGCCGGCGAAGCCGCCATTGCCACCGGCGAAGATGCCGCCGCCGCCGCCGCCGCCGATACCACCCGTTCCGCCGAAGCCAGCACCGAGACCGTTGGCAGTCGAATTGCCGCCACCGATGCCGCCGCCACCACCGCCGACACCGCCACCGCCGCCTCCGCCATTCGCACCACCGGCGGCATGCGCGCCGTAGCCGATGCCGCCGTAATTGTCCCCGCCCTGCCCGCCGCCGGCCGCGCCGCCGATCGTCGCCGGCGTACCGCCCGCGTTGTTCGCGCCGGTCGAGGGATGCTGGGTGTTAGAGCCCGTCTCGGTGTACCCATTGCCGCCGGTCCCGTGGTAACCGTAATAGTCTTGGCCGCCGAAGCCGCCGCCACCGCCGCCGCCGCCATTGCCGGCTCCGCCATCGGCACCGATGCCGCCACCACCACCGCCGCCGCCGGCTGGATCGACCGCGCCGCCATCGCCGCCCTTGGCGGTGTTGTTGCCGAAATTGACATTGTTGAGCGTGACGTCGGCGTTCGCTCCGACGAACAGGCCGCCGCCGAGTCCCGCACCGCCACCGCCGCCGCCGGTGCCGCCATTGCCGCCGCTYGCAACCGCATTGATGATGGAGAGATTCTTGAACGTCACCGTGCCGGAGGTGACGACGAAGCCCTGATAGCCGCGCGCGTCGATGACGTCGCTGTAGTCCTGGCCACCGAGCTGATTGTTGTAGTCGGAGTTGCCGTCGAAGGTAAGCGTCGAGCCGTTCATCAGATTGATGGCCGGCAGATCGTCCAGCAATTGCAGCGTGCGCGCGCCGGACGACAGCGAGAAGTTGATCACGTAGTCGGTGTTGGCAGCAGCGAGGCCGCCGCCGACGCTGATCGCCGTGATCGCGGCATAGAGCTGGGTGTAGTCGTGAACGGGATCGCTGGTCGTCAGCGTCAGAACAACGGGATTCGACACAAGGACCTCGGAAATATGTGCGAGCAACCGCAACGGGCCGCTGTTTCCAAAAATTTCTGATAGTTAGCTTGCACCGCAAGTCATTGGCAATAATAACGAATTCTCATTCCGCGCACGGAGTTGCGATGGTCAATGGGTAAGGTTGAGGAGCGCGAGGGCTGCAGCGCGCGGGCTCGAACGGCAACCTTCGTCAAGATACCGGGCACACCAGACGCGTTCGCCGCGTAGTCGGCATGCGTCAGCGTGAAGCATGCGATGCGATCATGCGCACGATGAGAAGCGTCGTAAGAAAAATGATCGGCAATGCACGATCGAACCTAGGATGGTCGGCACGCTGTCGCTTCGCTTGTGGCTCCGGGACGCGCTTTCCGTCACACTGTCCGTGGCAGCAACTTCGAACAGAGCGCGCCGGAGTGACGACGAGTGCAGCATGACGTCTCGCCGCGATAGAGCATGGCGTCGCCGGCCGGCGGCTCTGACGATGGCTGCCTGCGCGCTCGCGATCGTCGCATGCATCGGACCTGCCGAGGCGGCAGGATGCAATTTCGAGGTGCAGGGCGAGGGCCGCGTCGCCGCCATCGTCGATGCGCGCAGCTTTCGGCTGGACGATGGCCGCGAGGTCAGGCTTGCCGGCATCGAGATCGCCGACCGGACCAGGGCCGCGGCCGCGCTATCCGCGCTGCTGCTCGGCCGCGACGTGACGCTGCGCGGACAGGACGACACGCCGGACCGCTATGGCCGGCAACCGGCCTATGCCTTCCTGACTGCCGGCGAGTTACCCGTGCAGGGGGAATTGCTGCGCCAGGGCCTCGCCCTGGTATCATCTGATATCGCCGACAAGGACTGCGCCACCGCCCTGATGGCCGCGGAGGCCGAGGCGCGGGTCGCCCGATCGGGAACCTGGGCCGAGGCCAGCGTCATAAAAAACGCCGAAAGTCCCGGCGATATTTTGGCCGGGATCGGGCGCTTTACAGTGGTCGAGGGCAGGGTCTTGTCCGTGCGCCAGGCAGGGGCGACGACCTACCTGAATTTCGGCCGAAACTGGACACAGGACTTTGCTGTGACTATTTCAAAGCGCATAGTCCCTGCGTTCGAGGCCGCCGGGCTTGCGCCCAAGTCTCTGGAAAATCGCAGGATTCGTGTGCGAGGCTGGGTTGAGGCACGACGTGGGCCGCGAATCGAACTGCTCCGGGTGGGACAGCTTGAGCTACTCGGCGGGAACTAGGCCGCACAAGCCATGCCGCTGACCGGTTGCGGGACAATGTGTGAGTTTTGGACGTGATTGAACGCGCAGGACGGCGTGAACAAGGGACTGGCCGCCGCCTTTCGGCTGCGCCGGCGCTCGTTTGCGCGGCCCTGACGCTGTCGGCCTGCGGCAATGTCGGCCGGTTCGAGCAGGTCACCCCGACCGCAGCGGCGGCGCCGCCGGTGAAACCGAACCGCGTGGTGCAGCAGACGCCCTCGAGCGAGCGCGAGCACGAACGCATCCTGTCGTCCTATGGCGGGGCCTATGACGATCCCAGGCTCGAGGCCCTGATCAACAAGACCGTCGAGCGGCTGGTCGCCGCGTCCGAACGGCCCGACCAGGCCTACAAGGTGACGATCCTCAATTCCGGCGCGGTCAACGCCTTCGCGCTGCCGACCGGCCAGCTCTATGTGACGCGCGGCCTGATCGCGCTGGCCAGCGACACCTCCGAGCTCTCCTCGGTGCTGAGCCACGAGATGGCGCATGTGCTGGCCAAGCACGCCGCAATGCGCGAGGACCAGGCGCGCCAGGCCGCGGTGGTGACGCGGGTCGTCACCGACATGAGCAGCGACCCCGATCTCACGGCGCTGGCGCTGGCCAAGACCAAGCTGACGATGGCGAGCTTCTCGCGGCAGCAGGAGTTCGAGGCCGACGGCATCGGCGTCGGGATCGCCGCGCGCGCGCATTTCGATCCCTATGGCGCGGCGCGCTTCCTGACCGCAATGGAGCGCAACGCTGCGCTGAAGGTCGGCAAGACCGCGCTCGATCCGCGCGCGCAAGATTTCACCTCGTCGCATCCGGCGACGCCGGAGCGCATCTCCAATGCGCAGACCACCGCGCGGCAATACTCGTCGCCCGAGAACGACGAGCGCGACCGCGAGACCTATCTCGCCGCGATCGACAACATCGTCTATGGCGAGGATCCCAGCGAAGGCTTCGTGCGCGGCCGCCGATTCCTGCATCCGAAGCTCGGCTTCACCTTCACCGCGCCCGAGAATTTCACGCTCGACAACACCGCACAGGCGGTGATCGGCGTGCGCGAAGGCGGCAGCCAGGCGATGCGCTTCGACGTGGTACGGGTGCCGGCCGAGCAGACGCTCGGCGATTATCTGAATTCCGGCTGGATGGAAGGCGTCGAGAAATCCTCGACCGAGGACCTCAACATCAATGGTTTTCCGGCAGCTTCGGCCACCGCGCATGGCGACCAGTGGCAGTTCAAGGTCTACGCGCTGCGCTTCGGCAGCGACGTCTACCGCTTCATCTTCGCCGCCAAGCAGAAATCCACCGAGAGCGAGCGCAATGCGCGCGAGACCGTCAATTCATTCCGTCGTCTGACGCTCGATGAGATCCAGGCCGCGCGCCCGCTGCGCATCAAGGTCATCAACGTGCAGCCCGGCGACACCGTGGAATCGCTGTCGCACCGCATGGCCGGCGTCGATCATCCGGCCGAGCGCTTCCGCGTGCTCAACGGCCTCGACGCCCACGCCCAGGTGAAGCCGCGCGACCGCGTCAAGATCGTGGTGGATTGAGCCTGCGAAGCGTCGCGCTCGCACCTCACCACCGCTGTTGTCCCGGCGAAGGCCGGGACCCATAACCACAGGGTAGCGTTGTTCGAGCGCGCTGTGGCCCCAGCCGCTTCCAACAATCACCTTCGGTGATAAGGGTTCCCTGAGTTCACAAACGAAGTGCAACACTTCCATCTGGAGGTGTTGCCATGGGGCGGACTTACAAGCAGCTCTGCCTGGAGGAGCGATGCGAGATTGCCAGGCTTTCGGCCGGTGGTAGCTCGATCCGGCAAATCGCGGCAGCTTTGGATCGCCCGCCATCAACGATCTCTCGGGAGCTGAACCGCAATTCTGGCGTTCAGGTCGGTTACAAGCCCAGCTATGCCCAGCAACAGATGCGAGCGCGGCGCTGGACGGGCTCTCGCCTCGAACGAGAGCCCGGCCTGCGCCGCGC
>BFBZ01000007.1_pt513 | contig 103853 bp, 94 predicted proteins | sample 1888401 | NCBI WGS metagenome assembly BFBZ01 (sample SAMD00112614, study PRJDB3348) | symbiont metagenome | host: Chara braunii
ACCGCCGCCGGAGGAATGGCCGACCAGGACCAGCGGCGCCGACGGATGGTCGCGGCGGATGACGCCGACCAGATCGGCGAGATCGTCCTCGAGCTGCCCGAGATAGGCGATGTCGCCGCGCGTGCCCGAGCCGCCATGGCCGCGCATGTCCACCGCATAGGTTTCCACACCCCGCGCGGCCAGGGCGCGGCACAGGACGGAGATCGCGCCGCGGCTGGAGCCGGCCGAGCCATGGACCACAATCGCGATCCGATCGGTCGCGGGCRTTGCCGCGGCATAGTGCCGATAGGCCAGGTCSGTGCCGTCACGGGCCTGGAAACGATCGGGCGCCGGCAGCTGGCTCAGGTCGATCGCCTTGCGGGCAGCCGAAATCGACGCCAGTTCCGGCGGTTGCGTCAGCGGCCAGGCGATCAGGCCGACCAGCAGCACTGCAACAAGGCCGATGGCGGCGAGAGCCCAACTCATCGCCTGTACCAGGCGACGCACTGCGGTGGCGATCATGACACTCCTCCGGTTCGATTGGAGGGTTTATAGAGTACTCTGTAATACAGAGTCAATGCCATGTTTTGACCCGATTGGCGCTGGCGGCCGGGAGAGCTTAGGTTCGCCGGCAATGCGTCCGAAGGCCCCGATTCGATGTCCGACCTGTCTGCTGCCCCACTGCCCAATTCGCCCGAATTCACGGTGTCGGAGCTCTCCTCCTCGCTGAAACGCACCGTGGAGGACGCCTATGGCCATGTCCGTGTCCGCGGCGAGATCTCCGGTTTTCGCGGCGCGCATTCCTCCGGCCATTGCTATTTCGCGCTCAAGGACGCCACCGCCAAGATCGAGGCGGTGATCTGGAAAGGCGTCCACGGCCGGATGCGGTTCCGGCCGCAGGAAGGTCTCGAGGTCATCGCCACCGGCAAGCTGACGACGTATCCGGGATCGTCCAAATACCAGATCGTGATCGAGGCCCTGGAGCCCGCCGGCATCGGCGCCCTGATGGCACTGATGGAGGAGCGCAAACGCAAGCTGACCGCCGAGGGGCTGTTCGACACCGAGCGCAAGAAACCGCTGCCCTGGCTGCCGGAGGTGATCGGCGTGGTCACCTCGCCGACCGGCGCGGTGATCCGCGACATCCTGCACCGGCTGGAGGACCGTTTTCCGCGCCGGGTGCTGGTGTGGCCGGTGCGGGTGCAGGGCGAGGGCTCGGCCGAGCAGATCGCCTCCGCCATCCGCGGCTTCAACGCCCTGCCGGAACGCGGCCGGATCCCGCGGCCGGACCTGCTGATCGTCGCGCGCGGCGGCGGCTCGCTGGAGGACCTGTGGTCGTTCAACGAGGAGATCGTGGTGCGCGCCGCGGCCGAAAGCGCCATCCCGCTGATCTCGGCAGTGGGCCACGAGACCGACGTGACCCTGATCGATTTCGCCGCCGACCGCCGTGCGCCGACGCCGACCGCCGCGGCCGAGATGGCCGTGCCGGTGCGCGCCGAGCTGATGGTCGAGGTCGCCGCCCTGGCGCAGCGCAATTTCACAAGCTGGCAGCGCGGCCACGAGAACCGCCGCAGCGAGCTGCGCAGCGCGCTGCGGGCGTTGCCGAGTGCGGGGGAATTGCTCGCCATTCCGCGCCAGCGGCTGGACGGCGCGACAACGGCGCTGCCCCGCGCGCTGAAGGGCAACACCCACGCCCACTTCCGCCGCTTCGCGCAGGCCAGCGCGCGGCTGACGCTGCGGGTGCTGCGCGCCCAGGTCGACCACGCCGCCCAGCGCCTGACCATGACCGGCGACCGCCTCAGCCATGGCGCGCAGTCGCTGGTGCGGCGGCGGCGCGAGCGTTTCGCAGGGCTCGAGGTCCGGCTCAAGGCGTCGCGCCTGGCCAACGTCCAGGCCCAGCGCAATGTGATCGCGCGGGACCGCGAGCGGGCCCAGCGGCTGGCCGACCGTGCGAAGCGCGCCCTGGTGACGCTGATCCAGCGCCAGGACGCGCGGATCGCCCATGCCGGCCAGTTGCTCACCGCGCTGTCGTACCGCAGCGTGCTGGCCCGCGGCTTCGCGCTGGTTCGCGACAGCCAGGGCGCGCCGCTGCATGCGGCCGCCGGCATCACCGCAGGAACCCGCCTCACCCTGGAATTCGCCGATGGCCGCGTGGCCGCCACCGCCGACGGCAGCGCACCGCAACCCGCCGCGCCACCACCGGTGTCGCTGGCCACCCCGAAACCGGCGGCGGCGAAGCGCCCGGCCAAGGCTGACATCAAGGCTGACATCAAGGCCGACAGCCAGGGCGATCTGTTCTGACCTCGGCAGACGTGCCGGGCCGCCAATCAGGGGCCTGCGCCCCAAGACGGGCGATGCCCCGCTCTGGAAAAGGCGTTCAGCCCGTCACATTTATGCTAGGGTCGTTGAATTGACCTGCTGACATCAACAAGGGAACCCGGCGTGCTCAACAAGTTCAGTTCTTCCGGCCATGGCGAAGCCAAGGTGCAATATCTCGATGGAGATTTTCGCGTGATTTCGCCGGGGAGCTATGTGGTGTGCGCGATGACAGGCATCCACATCGCGCTGGACGAACTGAAATACTGGAGCGTCGACCGCCAGGAAGCCTATGCGACACCTGCCGCGGTGCTGGATCGACACTATCCGGGCGCGCTGAAATCGAGCTGAGAATTCTCGCAGCGAGATTTGCCTTGCGAGATCTGCCCGGACGGTGAACGCGACACCCCTCAATTCACCTCACAATCCTCCTGCAATGGACCGGCATGCAACAGTCCTCCCCCGTTGCACTTGTCACCGGCTCGACCTCCGGGATCGGCGCCGCGATCGCGCGCAGGCTGTCCAGCGAGGGATACGCCGTCGTCCTGCATTCGCGCAGCTCCGCGGCGGAAGGACAAAAGCTGGCCACCGAACTCGGCGACGCCGCTTATCTGCAAGCCGACCTGGCTGTGGAGGGCGACAGGGTCAGGCTGATCCGGGAGACAATCGCGCTTTGGGGGCGGCTCGATGTCCTCGTCAACAATGCCGGCATCAGCCGCGTCATCCCGCATGCCGACCTGGCTGCGGCCACGCCTGCGGTTTGGCAAGAATTGCACGACGTCAACGTCGTCGCGCCCTTTCGCCTGGTGGCCGAAGCGGAGCCGGCGCTGCGTGAAGCCGCCCGTCGCGGCCGTCCCGGCTGCGTTGTCAACATCAGCTCCCATGCCGGCGTCCGGCCGAAGGGAGCGTCGATTCCCTATGCTGCAACCAAAGCCGCATTGAATCACGTCACCCGATTGCTGGCGCTGTCGCTTGCGCCGGACATCCGGGTGAATGCGGTTGCTCCCGGCCTTGTCGACACCCCGATGACCGCCGATTGGACCGACGCGCAGGCGATATGGCGCGAACGCGCCCCGATGCGCAGGGCCGCAAAGCCCGAGGATATCGCTCAGATCGTCGCAACGCTTGTCGCGTCGGACTATCTGACCGGCGAAATCCTGCTCGCCGACGGCGGCCTCAATTTGACCTGAGCCGATGTGCGGCCAGCACGCGCGAGGCAAGATCGCGCAGCTCGCTTCCATCGCCGATATCCAGCGTCACCTTGAACGGCACGATCCCGGCGGCCTCGGCGCCAAGGCGCGGATCGCTGCGCAGGCGGACAAAATCCTTTTCCGTCGTCACCAGTGTCAGGTTCGCGCGCGCGGCCTCGGCGGTGAGCGCCTTGACCTCGGACGGCGAGAACGGATGATGATCCGGAAAAATCTTTTCCGCGGCAACGTCGATCCCGCTGGTTCGCAGCGTCGCGAAGAAGCGGCCGGGATCGCCGATRCCGGCGAAGGCGAGCACGCGTTGGCCGGTGAGCGCCGCAACCGACGCAGGCTCCGGCACCACGCGCGCCGGCAGCACCGGCTTGTGCCGCGAGGTCACCACGGCGGCGACCGTCCTTGCCGCCGTGCCCTCCCCCACCACGATCATCGCGTCGGTGCGCGCGAATTGCGGCCCCAGCGGCGCGCGCAAGGGACCTGCGGGAAACACCAAGCCGTTGCCGAGCCCGCGGCCGCCATCGATGACGATCACCGACGCATCCTTCACCAGCGCCGGATTCTGGAAGCCGTCATCCAGCACGATCACGCTGGCGCCCTGCGCGCAGGCGAGCCGAGCCCCCGCGGCGCGATCACGCGCAACGACCACCGGCAGCGTCGCCGCCATCATCAGCGGTTCGTCGCCGACATCCGCCGCCGTGTGATGCGCGGCATCCACCGCGACGGGCCCCGCCAGCTTGCCGCCATAGCCGCGGCTGACCACCCATGGGCGCTCGCCGAGGCTCGTCAGCACCGCGGCCAGCGCCAGCACCGTCGGTGTCTTGCCGGCGCCGCCGACGTGATAATTGCCGACGCAGAACACGGGCACGCCGACCCGCGCTCCAGACCGCGCCATGCGCCGCGCCGTGATCGCGCCATAGACCGCGCCGAGCGGCGACAACAAGCGGGATTGCCAGGATGTGCGCGCCTGCCAAAAGGCCGGCTCACGCATGATGCGCTCCGCGCTCGATCCGCAATTGCATCAAATAGGGCTCGAGCGCGCCAAGCGTGCGCTCGAGCGCGCCGCCAAGCCGGTCCACCACGCCATGGCCGGCCTCGACCGTGCGCTGCCGCGCCACCTGGTCGGTCAGCCAGTAGCCGATCTGCGTCGCCAGCCCTTCGGCGGTCTCGATCTGGCCCGCGCCGCGAGCATCGTCGAGCGCGCCATAGACATCGGTGAAGTTGAACACGTGCGGCCCGTGCAGCACCGCGGCGCCGAGCTTGATCGCCTCGATCGGATTCTGCCCGCCGCGCTCGACCAGCGAGCCGCCCATGAACACGATCGGCGCCAGCCGATAGAACAGGCCGAGCTCGCCGAGCGTATCGGCGACATAGATGTCCGTGTCCTTGGTCGGCAACTGCTCCTGCGAGCGCAACGCGACATGCAGGCCGGCGGAATAGGCCATGCGCGCGATCGCTTCGCCGCGCGCCGGATGGCGCGGCACGATCACGGTCAGCAGCGACGGGAATTCGTTCGACAGCCGCTGATGCACGTCGGCGACGATCTCCTCCTCGCCCGCATGGGTGGAGGCGGCGACAACCACGGTGCGGCCCTGCGTGATCGCCTGCARYCGCTCGAGCTTGGCGTGATCCGCCGGCGGCGCCTGCACGTCGAGCTTGAGGTTTCCGGTGGCGACCACGTCGCGCCCGCCCAGCGCCGAGAACCGCTCGGCGTCGGTCTGCGACTGCGCCAGGCARAGATCGAACCGGCCGAGCAGCGCGGARATGGTCGCATAGGCGCGCTGCCAGCGCGGGAACGAGCGGTGCGACATCCGGCCGTTGATCAGCACCATCGGAATGCGGCGCGCCGCATTGGCCAGGATCAAATTCGGCCAGAGGTCGGATTCGATGAACAGCGCCAGCGACGGCTGCCAGTGATCGAGAAACCGCGCTACATAACGCGGCGCATCGAACGGCACGTATTGATGGATCACGTCGGAGGGAAAACGCTTGGCGACGATCGCAGCCGACGTCACCGTGCCCGATGTGAGCAGGATGCGGACATTGAGCGTGCGCAGCCGCTCGATCAGTTCGGCCGCCGCCAGCACCTCGCCGACACTGGCGCCATGGATCCAGATCAGCGGCCCGTTGGGACGATCGACACCGGCGAAGCCGCGCCGCTCGCCGACGCGCGCCGCATCCTCCTTGCCCTGCTTCAGCCGGCGGCTCAGCAGCAGGCCCGTGACCGGCATCGCCATGGCCGACARCTTGCGGTAGGCCCGCAATGTCAGGGGCACATCACGCGACATGAAGGCCCTCGTCCGGAAGCCCGACAAGCGYRTAGGCGCGRCGGTTGACTTCGTTCAGGCTGGCTTCGAGCTGCACGCGAAGCTCCTCCATGGCGGCATCGTCGGCATCGGCGGGGACCGTCACCGCCTGGCCGACGGCAACGACGCCGCGGCCGAACGGCAGGTGGATCACCGAACGATCCCAGTTGTTCAAGCGCTTGAACCGGCTGGTCGCGATTGCGGCCGGTATAATGGGCCGGCCGGATTCACGCGCAAGCATAATAATTCCGAGACCCGCGACACGGGACACCTTGGGAACATCCGCGGTGAGCGCCATGCTGCCGCCATCCTGCAGATGGCGCAGCATGCCCTTGAAGGCGGGGACCCCGCCCTTGCGATGGAACGAGCCCCCGTGATCGCCCGACCCGCGCACGGTGCCGATGCCGAACCGTTCGGCTGCGAGCGCATTGATCTCGCCGTCGCGGTGGCGCGAGATCAGCACCTTGAAGCGGTGATGCGGGCGGGTGCCGAACGGCATCAGGAAGTGCTGGCCGTGCCAGAAGGCGATGATCGCCGGCATCCGCGMTTCCATCTGGGGAAACAGATCGGGCGGATCGTAGCTGATGCGATTGGTGACCCAGACAAAACGCAGGACTTGCGCCGCGACAAATCCCGCGGCGCGCTGAAACCATGGGGAGCGCGTKATCTTTCGAAACGACATGAAGTTAAACGACGATATCCGGCTCAGTGCGCTTTGCCGTCGGCGCCGGGATCGAGCAGCCGATGCAAGTGCACGATGAAATAACGCATGTGAGCGTTGTCAACCGTCTGCTGCGCCTTGGATTTCCACGCCACATAGGCCGAYGCATAGTTCGGAAACACCCCGACGATCTCGACCTTGTCGAGGTCCTTGAAGGTGATGTGCTCGAGATCAACCAGTTCACCGCCGATCACGAGATGAAGCAGCTGCTGCGGGGTATCGGTCATGGATYGTTTTCCTGGAACAGACGAATTCCGGCCGGACAAGACATACTGAAAGCCMTGCCGGTTGRAAAGCAGGCGTGTCGAAAGCGGACGAGTTGAAGAACGGCTTTCAGAACAACGGATTGCGCCTGAAATGTTCGACGATGCGGGCATGACGTTCGCGCCCGGCGGCCACCAGCGTCTCGTGTCTCACCTCGGGGCGATTGTAGGCGATGACATCGCCGGTCAGCGCGGTCATCGCGCCGCCCGCTTCGTGCACGATTAAGTCGGCCGCCGCAAGATCCCAATCCCGGCTCTGGCCGCCGGCAAARGCGACATCAAGCCGCCCCTCGGCGGCGCGGCAGATTTTCAGCGCCAGGGACCCGATCCGGGGGTGGATCTTGCCGGCTTCCAGGGCACTRCCCAGGCGYTCGATCAGCGGTTTTGGGCCGACAATGCGCGCGGGATCGAGCCTTGCCCCCGGCGCGGTCCGGATCACGGCGCCGTTGCGCGTCGCCCCGGCCCCGCGGGTTGCAAAAAAGAACTCATCGGTGACCGGCACGAACACCGCGCCGAGCACCGGCGTCGCGCCATCGACCAGCGCCACGCTGACGCACCAGTCGTCCAGCCCTGCCAGATAGGACCGGGTGCCGTCGATCGGGTCGACGATCCACACCAGCCGCTTGTCGAGGCGCGCGGGATCGTCGACGCTCTCTTCCGAGAGCCAGCCATAGTCGGGCGTCGCATCCCGCAGCCGGCGTTCCAGCAGGTCGTTGACGGCGATATCCGCTTCCGAGACCGGCGACGACTTGCCCTTGATCCAGTTGCGCAGCTCGGTGCGGAACAGACTGAGCGCCAGCGCYCCGGCTTCGCGCACCGCCYCGGTCAGCAGCGCCGCRTCGCGCGCCAGAGCCTGGCGGGACACAGCGCTCTCGAAGACAGTCTCAGCGTCCGGCAATCGTCAGTCCCTCGATGCGCACCGTCGGCGCGTTGACGCCGTAACGGAACTCCAGGTTGTTGGCCGGCGTCAGGGATTTGAAGATCTCGAACAGGTGRCCGGCAATCGTCACCTCGCTGACGGCATATGTGAGTTCGCCGTTCTCGATCCAGAAGCCGGCCGCGCCGCGGCTGTAGTCGCCGGTCACGCCGTTCACTCCGGAGCCGATCAGGTCGGTGACATAGAAGCCCTGCTTGATGTCCGACATCAGTTCAGTGGGCGTAAGCGTGCCCGGCTCCATGTGCAGGTTGTAGGATCCCGGCGACGGCGACGACGAGACGCCGCGCTGGGCATGGCCCGTGGTCGCGAGGCCGAGTTCGCGCGCGGTCGCCGAATCCAGCAGCCACGACGTCAGCACGCCTTCATCGATGATGGCGAGCTTCCTGACGCTGACGCCTTCCGCATCGAACGACTGCGAGCGCAGCCCGCGGACCCGCAACGGATCGTCGATGATCCGGATGCTCTTGTCGAACAGCTGCTTGCCGAGGCTGTCCTTCAGGAAACTGGTCTTGCGCGCGATCGATGCGCCGTTCGCCGCGCCGACCACATGCCCCACCAGCGAACCGGCGACGCGGGGATCGAACACCACCGGCGCCTTGCAGGTCGCAACCTTGCGCGGATTGACCCGCGCCACGGCGCGCTCGCCAGCCGCGGTGCCGATGCGCGCGGGCGGCAGCAGATCGGAGCCATGGATCGCCGAGGTGAAATCGTAATCGCGTTCCATGCCGGTGCCCTCGCCGGCAATCGCCGTCATCGAGATGCCCTGGCTGGAGCGCAGATACTTGCCGTGGAAACCGGTGCTGGTGACGAGCACCATGCCGCCGATCCCGCAGGACGCGGACGCCCCGCCGGACTTGGTGACGCCCTTCACCGCAACGCCGGCCGCTTCCGCCTCCAGGGCCCGGCGTTCCAGCTCATCGGTTGAAGGCATGTTGGGGTCGAGCAGATCGAGCGCGGGAAAGTCGCGCGCCAGCAGCGCGGGATCCGCCAATCCCACATAGGCGTCGTCCGGCGCCACGCGCGCCATGGCGACGGCGCGCTCGGCGAGTTTCGCGGCGCTGTCGCCGGTGATGTCATTGGTGGAGACCACGGCCTGCCGGCGGCCGACAAGGACGCGCAGCCCGACATCGTCGCCTTCCGACCGCTCGGATTCCTCGACCCGGCCATCGCGCACCTCGACGCCCTGCGACATGCCGCGCACCGCGACCGCATCCGCGGCATCGGCCCCGGCGCGCTTTGCCGCCTCGACAAGGCGCTGCGCCAGGTCGCTCAGGGCGGACTGATCGAGCAGATCGGACGTTGAGGAGGTGGACGTCTTTGAGGTCGGCGACACCGACGAATTGGGTGAAGAGATCACGAACACATCCCGATCTGGAGCCCCGATCCSGAGCAGAGCCCGATCTGGAGCAGAGTGAGGCCTGGAACCGCCCCAAAAACAACGGCATGGGGACGGCCGGCGGCATGGACGGCAACCCCTGAGATGTGCCGATTCCATGCGGACTTCAAGCATATCGGGCGGGTGAAATAAAAACAAATTTCAGCCCCCCGGCAAGGCTTCGTCAATCATGTCGCGGGGTGAGAGACGATTAACCAGCCTTCTTAAGCGCTTTCGGACCCGGCCGTGGCAAAGTCTCCCCATCGACCGGGAGAATAATCCTGGCGGGGAGATAAGAATCGTGAGGCGTCAATTCGGAGCTGGCGGGCCACCCGCCGGGTCGAGCCGCGTGCTGCGGCTCGACCCTTTTTCCTTGCCTGTGCGTTTCGACACGCGCGATGCGCGCGCGGACGGCGGCATGCGGCAGGTCGAACTCAGTCGCGATCGTGTCGTGCTGCGCCGGGCCGTGCGCGGCATGCGCATGGCGATCAACGTTCGCGTCAATGATTTTCTCGGCATCGCGGTGCGCGAAGCCGATGACGGCCAGATGCTCGTGCTGGTTCACCGCGATCCCGGCCTCTCGATCCCGCTGCTGATGTCAACCGACAGCGACGAGATCGAACGGGCCTCCGACACCTGGGGCGAGGTCTTTGCGCTTCCGCGCATCAGCGAGGACGCAGAGCAGATCGCCGAGCCGGCAGCGCGCCGCCGCCGGCACAATGTCATCAAGACCCGCCGTCCGAAGATCCTGATGCGCCGCCGCAACGGCCGCGCGATGTCGGAGATGACGGTTCACCGCGCCGAGCGCGAGATCATCGCGCGGAGCTAGATCCCGTATCCGAAGCCACCGGATCCGCGACGGACGCTGGAAACCGCGCCGCCGTGGTTTCCGGCGGAAGATCCAGGGCATTCGCGAAGTAGGAGACCGTTCGATAGAAGCCGCACAGCTGAATGATTTCCAGGATCTGCTCATCCCCATAGTGGCGCTTCAACGCGTCGAACTCCGTTTTGCTCCAAGTCGCACGATGATGCAGCGCGTCGACAGCTTCGATCAGGACCCGCTCGGCCTGCGACCAGCAGGCCGCATTCGCCGATTCATGCACCGTGGCCCTCACCTGCTCGCCGCTCAGGCGGGCGCGCTCGGCGAAAAACGTGACGTGGACACCCCATTCATACTCGCATCGCGTCAGCGCGCAGGTGCGGTCGATCACGATCTCCCGCTCCCGCAGCGACAACGGGCCGCGATCCAGCAGGCTGCCGTCGCTGAACTTGCGCCAGGCCCGTTCGCTGGTGGCGACGGTGCGGAACAGCACCAGCGGCGGCACGCCGGGCGGCATGATGCGGTCGAAATGCGCCTGCAGCTCCGGCGCATAGGGGGATTCCAGCGGCGTGACACGAGACATGATTTCAAACTCTCCATTGCTACAATATCAGTAGCAACGCTACATTTTATGTAGCATAATGCAAGAAGGGATACGATGACCGCACACCGCAAACCGAACGGGACCAGGGCCGTTCGCGGATCGAAGTCCGGGCGCCCGATCATGGCGCTGCTCGATCTGCTCGGGCGGCGCTGGACGCTGCGGATCATCTGGGAGCTGCGCAACGGCCCGTTGACCTCGCGCGCGCTGCGCCAGGCCTGCGACGACGCCTCGCCGACCGTGCTGCAGGCCCGGCTCGGCGACCTGAAAGCCGCGGGACTGGTCGAAAGCGTGCCGACGGAGGGCTATTGCCTGACCATCGCCGGGCGCGAATTCCTCGGCGCGTTCATGCCGCTGTACGACTTCGCCGAACAGTGGAAAGGCATGAAGCGCCAGAAGGCGGCCGCGAAGGCTTCGTCCGGGCGGGTGAAGGCGGTTTAGGCCTGCATCATTAAATAGAGGCGGTGTCATCTCGCCCCGCCAAGCGGGGACTAAAAATCCTGGAACGGGCTGGAAGGTCTTCAGGTTTCTTGCTGGACTGGTCAGCTTATCACCGACGCGACCATCCAAGGCATGGCGTCGATTTAGTGTGCGTTCACTCCATCCTCGTCACCCTCACGATCACCGCCTGAAGGTCGTCATGCCTTCACGCCTCCCATGTAGGCGTCGACGATCGATGCGTCGGTTTTCGCAGCGGCGGCGGCACCCTCCCACACAAGGCGTCCGGATTCGAGAACGAAGACAGTGTCCGCGGTGTTCAACGCCTTCACCGTATTCTGCTCAACCAGCAGGATCGAGAGTCCTTCCGACCTCAAGCGGAGAATGGCGTCGTAACAGATATCGACGTTTTTCGGCATCAGGCCCAGCGACACCTCGTCGATCATCAGGATGCGCGGCTCGGACATCATCGCCCGCCCGATCGTGACCATCTGCTGCTCGCCGCCGGACAGGTGTTCCGCACGCGAATTGATTCGTTCGGCCAACCGGGGAAAGATGTCCATGACACGCGCGAGGTTGCGCTTCTCGCGCTCCCTGGGCCGGCAAAATCCCCCCATCAAAAGATTCTCCCGGACCGACAGATCCCGGAACAAGCGCCGCCCCTCCGGCGCCACGGCGATGCCGCGCCTCACCCGTTGCTGCGGCGGCAGCGCCGAGATGTCCTCGCCATCGAGCAGGATGCGTCCTTCTGTGCGCTGCACATGGCCGGCAATGCATTGGATGGTGGAGGACTTGCCGGCCCCGTTCGCACCGATCAGGGCGACAATGCTCTCCTTGCCGACATCCAGCGACAGCCGGCTCACCGCCTCGATCTTCCCGTATCCACACGACAGATCCTCAAGCCTTAGCATTGCGCCACCCCTCGCCCAGATACGCCGTGATGACGCCCTCGTCAGCCATGACGTCGCGCACGGCGCCGTCGGCGATCTTGCGCCCGTTGTCCAGCACCACAAAGCGGTCGCAGATCCGCTGCGCCTCGCCGAGATTGTGCTCGATCAGGATAATCGTGGTGCCGCCGGCATTGACCTGCTTGATCGTTTCCGCCAGCCGGTTCGCCTCGGTGTGATTGAGACCGGCAAGAGGTTCGTCCAGCATCAGGATGGAAGGCTCCACGGCCAGTGCGCGCGCGACCTCCAGGCGCTTGAGGATTCCCAAGGGCTGAGTCGCCGGCATTTCGCCGGCGACGGCTGCGATGCCGACCTTATCGAGCAACCGCATGGCCTGCTGCCGCGCGTCAACCCTGGACACCCGCGCAATGGCGCGAAGCGGCGATGTCGTGCAGGCCTTTCCGACAGCGAGTGCGACGTTGTCGAGCACGGTCATGTTGCGGAACGGGCGAACGATCTGATGGGAGATGGCGAGACCAAGCCGGGATCGCCGCGGGCTGCGAAGACCCGCCAGGTTGCGCCCCTCAAGCCAGACCCGTCCTTCCGTCGGCGAGATTTGCCCCGAAATCGTCTTCAGCATGGTGGTCTTGCCGGCCCCGTTCGGGCCGATCAGCCCGACCAGCTCGCCGCGGCGCACGGCGAAGCTCACCTTTTGAAGCGCGCTGATGCCGCCAAAGCGGACTCCCACGTCGTCGATTGTCAGAACCGCGTTGCTGTCCTGCTTCACCGCGGCCTCCCCGGCAGGATCATCGCAGGCAAAGCCGCAAGCCCGCCCGGCGCGAAACGCATAACGACAAACAGCAGAAGCCCGAAGATCAGGAGTTTGTAGTTGTCGGCGAAACGGAGCAGCTCGGGCATGACGGTCAGGAGCGAGGCCGCGACAACACAGCCGCCGACCGAACTCATCCCGCCGAGAACCACCATCGACAGCACCGAGATCGATGTCACGAACCCGAAGGCCTCGGGGCTCACGCCGCGCAGATAATAGGCGAGCAGCCCGCCGGCCAATCCGGCCAGGGCCGTTCCCGTACAGAAGGCCGCCAGCTTGAACGAACGATTGTCGATTCCGATCAGTTGCGCGGCCTGATCGTCGTCCGCCACCGCGGCAAAGGAGAAGCCGAGCCAGCTTCGCCGAACATGGAGACAGAAGGCGATGACGAGGAGGGTGAGCACCACCACCAGGGCAATGAAGCCTTCCTTGCCCAGCGGCGCCGGCACGCCGCTCAATCCGACTTCGCCACCGAGCGCGTCATTCTCCTTGACGACCCCGATGAAGATGAAGCCCGCCGCCATGGTTGCGATCGCCAGAAAATCTTCCCGAACGCGCAGGCTGCAGAGGCCCACGAGGAGGCCCGCCAGCCCCGCCGCGACCATCGCCGCTGGCAATGTCGCCCAGACCGGAAAGCCGGCCTTGGCGGCAAGAGCCGTTGTGTAGGCGCCGACGCCATAGAAGGCCGCGTGCCCCAGACTGACCTGACCGCAGAACCCGGTGATCAGATTGAGGCCGAGCGCCAGGATCACATTGATCCCGACCAGCGTGATGATGGAGAAAAGATATGCCGTCATCGGACAGGCCCCCTATCGATGCAGAAGGCCGGCGGGCCTGACCATGAGAACGGCCAGCAGCACGGCGAAGGCGATCGCGTCCCTGTCCATCAGCGATCCCAGATAGATGGTGCCGAATGCCTCGATCAGGCCGAGGAACAAGGCTGCAAACAGCGTTCCCCTGACGTCCCCGATTCCGCCGAGAACAATGACGGCCAGAGCCTTGTAGCTCGGCACGCTCCCCATCGTCGGTTCGACCAGGTTGTTCAGCAGGCCAACCAGGACGCCGGCAACGGCGGCCAGCGCAGATCCGATGAAAAACGTCATGTAGCGAATGAGAGCGATGTTGACGCCGAAGGATGCCGCCATGCGCGGATCGGTCACGGTCGCCCGCGCGGCAATTCCAAGCCGCGTCACCCGCGAGAAGGTTTCGAGCGCGCCAAACGAAATCAACACAGCCACCACGACCGCGAGATCGGCCCATTTGGCTGTGGTACCCAGGATCGAGATCCGCCCCTGCAGCGGAGGGCTGGCGTAGGAGAGACCGTAGGGCCCGAACACGATGCGGAAGATCTCTTCCATCGCGATGAACAGGCCGATCGACACGATCAGCACGACAAGGGGCGGCTGGTCGAGGATCGGCTGATAACAGAACCGGTAGATCAGCATGCCCGCACTGCCCACGATCAGGACGGCCGCCAGCAGCGACAAGGAAAAACTCCCCGTCGCATTGGTGACGACCAGTCCGATATAGCCGCCCAGGGTAAACAGCCCCGCGTGCGCGATGTGCAGGATCCGCAGCAGTCCGTAGACCATCACCAGGCCGACCGCGATCAGGGCATAGATCGCTCCGTTGATCAGCCCCTGAAAGGTCAGATCCAATACCAGTTGCATGAGGTTACGCCGTCGCGCGTTCGAGGGTGCTCAATTGGTGGGAGGGGCGAGCAGAGCGGGATCGCTGATGGTTGCGTATTGCTGCCAGATGCCATCCTTGACGATGCTCACCGGGAACGCGCGCTCGACCTCGTGCAGGCTGTTGAAGCTCAGCTCCCCGACCACCGTTCTCATCCGCGTCGCCGCGAGTGCATCCCGCAAGGCCTCCGGCTTGGTCGAAGCCGCCTTGCGAAGCGCGGCGATGAGCACCTGGGCGCTCGCGAACGCCTGGGCGCCGGCCGCCTCGGGCCGGAATCCTGCTTTTTCCTCGAACGCCCTGAAGAAGGCTTTCTCTTCTGCGCTCGGCGCCGACCAGTCCAGGACGTTGGTGATCATCGCGCCTTCCGCAGCCTTGCCGGCGATGTCGGTGAACTTCGACGAGCTGTAGGACTGCGCTCCCACGAACGGCACCTCGACACCCGCGGCCCGCAACTGGATCAGCAACGGCGCGCCGGTGAAATAGAATCCGGACGCGTAGATCAGGTCTGGAGCGTCGGCCTTGACGCTGGCCACGAGCGGGCCGAACTGGCGGTCTCCCGGCGAGTATTCGTACTCCTTCAGGATCTTGAAGCCGAACTTGTCCGCCGCGCTCTTGAAGCCGGCCGCGACGGTTTTTCCGAAGTCGGTCTTGATGGTGAGAAGCACCACCGACTTCTTCTTCAGCAGATCACCGACGAGCTTGGCGCCGGCCCTGCCCTCGACCTCGCCCATGCTGCCGACCCGGAAAATGAAATCGCCGGTCCTAGTGATGTCGGGTTGCAGCGCGATAGACACCACGTAGGGAATGCGAGCCTCCTGGAAAACCGGCGCGGCGGCTTTCGTCGGAGCCGAGAAACCACCGGAGATGACCGCGGCAACTCCGTCGCCGATCAATTTATTGGCAATCGGCACGGCCTGCTCCGCCTTGCCCTGATCGTCGTACTGCACCAGTTGCAGGCGGCGCCCATTGATGCCGCCAGCCTTGTTGGCCTCGTCGATCGCAAGATTCAACGCGATATCGCCGGAGAAGCCGTCGGCCGCCGCCGGCCCCGTCAGCCCTGCATGGAATCCGATCTTGACCGGTGTCTCATCGTCGGCCCGGGCCGCTGTCGCCATCAAGGCGAAGGCCGCACCGGCGGTAAACGCGCGTCTGTTCAGCATCTGAATCTCCCGTGAGGATGGCGGCGTACAAGCGTGAAAGAACTTGAAGCTGGCGGCTATTTGAGCTCGACCGTGATCTCCACTTCCGAGACCATGTTGAAGGGGAGCGCCGCATAGCCCTCGGATGTCCGCGTATGCTTTCCGGCATCTCCGAACGCGGTGACCAGAAGCGACGAGCAGGCGTCGACCACCCGGGTCAGATCGCCGAAGCCGGACACCACCTGCACCTTGCCGCGCAGGAAGACGATGCGCTTGACCTGATCGAGGTCGCCAATCACCTGCTTGATGCGCGCAAGCTGTCGCACACAGGACAACTGGAGCGCGATCTCTGCGTCGGACACGCTGACCTGATCCGGGACGCGCCCCTTCATGAAGTCTCCCGCCGGGGTCTGCGGGCCGGCACTCGACAGGAAGAGAAGTTTCCCGACCGGGACAGCATCGATGTAATTTCCCACGGCCGGCTTCGGCACCGGTAGCTGGCCATCGGCATATCCCAGCTTTTCAAGCAGCGGCTTCAGCCGCCCCTCGACTTCGCCGGCCGGAGCGCGCGTGCCCCACGCCAACGCGGACACAAGCACAACGGCAGGCATCAGACGCCTTGCGATGTTGATCACAGCAATCCCCCTCCTCTTTTCAAACGTGTTGCCGCTGGCGCGGTGCGCGCATCCGAACATCAGCGCCTTGCGCGCTCTGCGCCGGATGCCGTCCTGTAGGCGCGCGACGCCTGCTCGAGCTCGTCCGCGGTCAGCACGTCCAAGACGTCCTTGAAGCCGTCCGGCGCCCGCTGCTCGGCCAGGATCATCACCGACTCGGGTCCCATCTGTTCGCGGTTGATGCGAACCAGCTCCACGATCGGCGGCCGCCGCTCGGCCTCATAAGCCTGCAAGGCAGCCGAGGGATCCGGATATCGGGACAAGGCCTCCGCGAGAGCGGGAGCATCGACAATCGCCTGGGTCGCGCCGTTGGAGCCGGCGGGGTGCATCGGGTGCGCGGCATCGCCCAGCAAGGCCACGCGCCCGAACGACCAGCGCGGGATCGGATCGCGATCGACTTTCGGAAACTCGTAACAGAGCGGAGCCGCGGCGATCAGAGCCGGCACATCGAGCCAGGAAAACCGCCAGTTGGTGAATCGCGCGGCGACATCGGTCACGGACGCCTGTTTGTTCCAGTCTTCCCGCGGCGGCATCTTGTCGTCGAGCGTATCTTCCGCGACCCAGTTGATGTTGATCAGCCCGTCCGGACCGACATCCGGATCGACCGGATAGGCCACGATCTTCTGATCGCGGTGGCCTGCCATGATCATCGCGCGTCCACCCAGGAACGGCTTCGCACGGGCGATGCCCCGCCACATGATCTGGCCCCCGAACACCGGCAGCCCTTCGTCGGGATAGAATTTTCTCCGGATCGCCGAATGGATTCCGTCGGCGCCCACCAGCACATCCCCGGCGACCGTTTTCAGCGGCGTCCCATCCGGACCCGCGATGTGCACGACAACCCCTGCATCGTCCTGGGAGACGTCGACAATCCGGTGACCGGCATGAACGCGGTCGCGACCGATCGCGGCGACGACGGCCTCGAGCAGAAGTCCCTGCAGCCGCCCACGGTTGACGGCGGCCTGAGGATACGCGTAGCCGGCGGCAATCCCGCGCGGCTCGGCCCAAAGCTTCTGGCCGTGCTTGTTGTAGTAGGAGAGCTCCGACACCGGGCAGGAATTGCTTTTCACCGCCTCCAGCAGGCCGACGGCGGCGAGATCGCGCACGCCATGCGCCTGGATGTTGACGCCGAGCCCGAGCTCGCGAATCTCGGGCGCCGCCTCGAACACCTCAACGTCGTGCCCCGCGCGGCTCAGATGCAGAGCAGCCGTCAGTCCCCCGATCCCGCCTCCAGCGACAAGCACCCGCAACATGTCGAAGCCCCCCAGATCACGAAAAGAAAACGCGTCATAATATTCTTGTGAAATACGTATGATATTTCTGTGCATCGGTCAAGAAAACACGATTGTTGCCTCGCGCGCGCACGCCGCGAGCGCCTACGGCGTCTCTTTCAACTTGCGGTCGCGCCAGATCTCGTATTCGGCACGGCTGGCCTCGGTCGCAGGAAACAAGCCGAAAATGGACCGGCCCGCCGCGATCTCCGCCTCGGCGAACTCCTCGTACAGGGTCGCGTCGAGCGCTTCGCGCGCAACGTCATCGGCCATGCGGGCGGGGATCACCACCACCCCCTCGCCGTCGCCGACAATGACGTCCCGCGGATAAACGGCGACACCCGCGCAGCCGATCGGCAGATCGAGATCCGCCGCGTGATGGACGATCGGTGTCGCCGGCGAGGCCGTCTGCCGCTGATACGCCGGCAATCCGGTTCTCAGGATTCCAGGAAGATCACGATAACCACCGTCCGTGACGATTCCCGCGGCGCCGCGCGCCTTCAGCCGCCCGATCAGAAGATCGCCGGCGGCCGCGGCCCGCGCGTCTCCCCTCGCATCGATGACAAGCACCATGCCCTCCGGGCACTCCTCCATCGCCCGCCGCTGGACGTGCTCCGGGCTCGCATAGGTCGCCATGGTGTCCACGTCCTCGCGCGACGGAATGAAGCGCAGGGTGAAGGCCTCGCCGACCATATTGGGAAGGCTGAACGACAACGGCTGCACACCATGCATGAACGCATTTCGCAGCCCGCGCTTGAGCAGGCAATTGGTCAGGGTCGCCACTCCGACCTTGCCGAGCATCTCCCTGGTCGCCCGCGATAGTGCCATCGCCCCTCCGAATGCCGTTTGACGTTTTCCGACTGCGTGCATATAGTATGCGCTTAATATATCAGAGACACAATACCGTCTGACACAATTTGGTTGGTCTCATGCAGGGCGGGCGCGGCAATTCGGATCGATGGTTTTGTCCCCGCACGCTTGCCGAGGCCAGCTCCCTCGCCGGCGAGCACGGCGCCGTGCTGGTTGCAGGCGGATGCGAAATTGCTGCCCGGCGCGAACGGCCACCGTTGCAATCGCGCACGCTGGTCGATCTGCGGACGGTCGGCGAACTCCCGCCGCTGTTCGCTCATCCGAAGAAGGGTCTTCGCATCGGCGCGCTCACCACGATTGCGCGGACATCAAATCATCTCTGGGTTGCAAAGCGGTGGGCCGCGCTGCACGAGGCCACCGAACAGTTCGCGTCACCGCAGGCGCGCAACACCGCGACCGTCGTTGGCAATATCTGCGCCGGAGATCCCCGCTATGATCTGGCGACGGCTCTTCTCGCCTTGCGCGCCGATGTCCGGATCTACCGGCGATCCGCGATCCTGACCGTCGGCCTGAACGAATTCTACCGCAGTTCGGGCGACCCCGTCCTCGACCTGGGCGACATCGTCACCGGCATCAGCGCCCCGCCGCAACAACCGGACGCGGGCAGCGCATTTCGCAAATTGCAGCTCATGCAGCGCCATGCCGACGATATCCCGAAGGTCTCGATCGCGGCGGCCATCGCGCTGGATCCGGCCGGGGCGTCGATCGTCGACGCGACGGTCGCCATGGGAGGCAACACCCGCGCTCCGTTGCGTCTGGCCGACGTCGAAAGCCATCTCCTCGGAAAACCGCCGAGCGCGGACACTTTCGAACAGGCGGGACAGATCGCGGCCGACACGCTGCGCGACATCGATTGCATCGCCCCTTTCAAGTTGCGCCTGGCGCGCGCTCTTGTTCGCGACGTGGTCGAGCAGGCCGTCAGCCGCGCGCGATCCAGACACGATCCGTTCGAAGACGCATCCGAACTTCTCCGGGACAGCAGCGATGGCCGAACAGGATAAAGTGGATCTGTGGATCAACGGAGAGCCGGTCTCGGGTTGCGCGCCGTCCTCCCTGATCGTGGATGTCCTGCGCGATGATCTCGGGCTGCTCGGCACCAAGAAGAGCTGCGAGACCGGCGCATGTGGTGCCTGCACAGTCCTGCTCGATGGCTGTCCCGTGCTGTCGTGCCGGACGTTTGCGGGATCCGCATCGCAGCGCGCGCTGACGACAATCGAGGGGCTTGTCCAGGATCCGGAAAGCCGGCGGCTGATCGCTTCATTTACGTCACCTGATCTCCCAGGATGTCGCGATTGCACCTCCGGCTTCATCATATCTGCCAAGGCGCTGCTTCAGGTCGACCCCGCGCCGGATGTCACCGAGATCAAGCGCGCGCTTGCCGGCCACACCTGCCGCTGCGTCGGCCACGAATTTTTCATCGAGGCTGTCCTCAAGGCGTCAGGGCAGACCCAAACAGATTCGGTCCCGCCGCAGACGGACCCGCCGACGGAGGAACGTTTCCCGTGTGCGCAGGCGACATCGATCCGCGATATCCGGCTGCCGCGGCTGGCCGAAGCGGTCGTGCTCGGAAGCCGGTTTGCCGCGGCGACCATCGTCGCGATCGATGCCCAGGCCGCCAGGCTTGCCCCGGGTGTCATAGCCGTTCTGACTGCGACTGACGCGGACGTGGACGGCGCGCTCCGGCTGGCGACCACCACGACCTATGTGGGCGAGCCGATCGCGGTGGTCATCGCCGACAGCCATCAACAGGCGACCCGGGCGCTTTCGCGCATCGAGGTCGCTTACGAGACGATCGCCCCCGCCGCGGCGCCCGGGCACCGCGCGCCAACTCGGGATCCGCTAGACATGGCGTCCGGCCAAACGACCAGGGCCCTGGCGGGATCGGGCGGCGCCGTGGCCTCCTGGCGTGAGGATCGCGCCAGCCTGCTGACGAATGTCACACCGACGGACGCGGAGCGATCCGCTCTGTTCGCCGCGGCCGGGCCCGGACTGGCCGAGGGACGAACCGAATGGACCGGCCTTGCTCCGGCCAGCGCCGCCCGACGCGGCCTGTCGAGGGACGACGCGATACGTGCCGCCCTGCTCTCGAAAACGCTTGGCCGGCCGGTGCGGGTGCATCCCCATGCCGGCAGCTTCGGTAACACGGGGAATAGCAGCCCTCCTTCGGTGCATATCGATCACGACGCGCGCGCGACGGCTTTCTCGCGTCACCAGTCCATGGACGCAGCCGCCCGGCAGCGCGGAATGGACCCGCTCGCCTTCAGGCTCCAACAGATCAAAGACCCCGTGGTCGCGAACGGGCTGACGCGTGCGGCAACGGCGTTCGGCTGGACTGAAAAATGGCGCGGCTGGGCCCACGACGACATTGAACGGCGACGCCCCGGGATTGGCCTGGCATTGACGAACGAGGGAACGGCTGACGCGGAGGGGAGCACGATCGCCGTTTTCGTGGACGTCGATGTCGATACGGAGCTCGGAACGATCAGCCTGGGTGACTGCACCGTGCTGGTCATCACGGGTTCGGCTCCCTCGTCCTTGCTCCGGCTCGCGGCTCAGACCGGGCTTGCGTTGGGCGTGGAGACCGCACTCGTTCAGGACGCCGTTGCCGTCGATGATCTCGACGCGGCTCCGGCCACCGGGCACTTCCTCTCACGCAGCATGAGCACGCTGGATAGTCCTCGCGCCGCGTACATTCTCAGGGACAGCGGTGCCGAGGCGGAATTTTCGTTCGAAACGGTCGTGCGCGCGGTCGCGAGCGCCACGGTCGGCGCCCTGGTGAACGCCGTGCGCGACGCGACCGGCATGTCCCCCTCCGCCCTGCCGATGACGGCCGACCGGCTGCGCTGGCGCAACCGGCCCTGACGGCGGCTGGACAATGCGCGTAATATATCATAAGAATATCTAACGCACGTAACCGAGAGGCCGCATCCGATGACAAGGGTCAAGCTCGACTGGGTGGCTTACGCCGCCTATCAGGTCACCGATCTGGATCTGATGGAGCGATTCCTGGTCGACTTCGGCATGATGCGGTCGGCCCGCACCGAGACCGCGCTGTTCATGCGCGGCACCGGCGCCGGCCACCACATCCACGTCGCGCGTCTCGGCGACTCCTCGAAATTCCTCGGCGCAGCCTTCACGGTCGCGACGCGCGATCAGCTCGAGCGCGCCGCGCGAATTCCCGGAGCCTCGCCGATCACTGCGATTCTGGATCCGGGCGGCGGCGAGCGCGTGACCCTCACGTCCCCGAACGGGCACGCCATCTGGATCGAGCACGGCGTGGCGAAGGTCCCCGAGCGAACCATTCGCCGGTCGTACCGGATGAACTTCGCGTCCGAGCACCTGCGCCTGAACGGCACCGTGCGCCAGCGGCCGGAGGCAACGCCGGTGCTGCGCATCGGTCATTTCGTGCTGTGGGTAAAGGACGCAGCGTCCGAGGTGGAATGGTTCAGGACACACTTCGAACTGGTGCCGTCGGACTATATCTGCGCGCCGGGCGACCCGGATCCGATCGTGAAGGCAACGTTCCTGCGCTACGATTGCGGGCAGGAGTATGTCGAGCACCACTGCATCCTGGTGAGCGAGTCGAAACATTTCGGCTGCCATCACAGCTCGTACGAGGTGCTGGACCTCGATGCGGTCGTTGCCGGGCACGAACATCTTGTATCGAAAGGATGGACGCTCGATGCGGGGTATGGCCGGCACTATCTGGGCAGCCTGATCTACGACTACTGGCTGGATCCCTTCGGTAATCGCATCGAGCATTACACCGACACGGATCTCGTCAACGACGACTACAAACCCGTCCATTTCGTCGGCGAGGCCCACGAAACGACACAGTGGGGCATGGCGCCTCCCCCCTCCTTCTTCGACTGACCCGCATCACCGTTGGCACTGCCCGCGAACGATGTCTCCGACTGACCTGACTTGAAAAGACGAAAGGAACGGGCCCATGTCCCTTGAGGTCCTGATCGACACTACAAAATTGAATGAAGATAACTGGCTGGATTTTCCCGATTACGGGTTCCGCCAGTACTTTCTCTGGAAGCATGCGACCAGCGGCGCGAGCATTGCCCTGCTCGACTTCCGGGAGGGCGGCGGCGTGCCTATCGCGCATTCCCACGCCTCCAATCAGTTCATGTACTGCATTTCCGGCGAATACGAATACAGCGGATCGAACCTCACGCTTCTCCCCGGCTCGTTCTACATGAACCCGAAGGACAGCCCGCACGGCCCGACCGTGGCAAGGAAGCGGTCGCTGCTCATCGAAATCTATGACGGCCCCCACTACTACGAAAAGCCGAGCTTCCACACGGACGCGACGATCGGCGACTTCCTGGCCAAATCCTAAACGTCGATTGCGGAGACCACCGATGTTCACAACACAAGACGTCCTGCGCCGCCTGGGGCTCGACCGCATTCACGCCGGCGCCTGTTCGACGCCGCACGGCTGGAGCACCACCACCGGCCGCCGGACATTCGATGCGGTGTGTCCCGCGGATGAAACCGTGACCCTGCAGATCGCCGGCGCGACGGCGCAGGATTACGAGACCGTCATGCGCGACGCCGTCACGGCACACCGGACATGGCGCACGGTGCCCGCGCCGCGCCGGGGCGAGTTGGTCGCGCGGATCGGCCGGCTGGTCGAGGAGCACCTCGAAGACCTTGCCGCGCTGGTCGCGCTCGACACCGGAAAATCGCTGATGGAAGCCACCGGGGAGCTGCGGGAGGTCATCGACATGGCAGCCTTGGCGGCCGGCCAGTCCCGCATGCTCTACGGGTTCACCCAGCAGTCGCAGCGCCACAAGCACCGCATGTATGACCAGTGGCTTCCGCTCGGAGTCGTCGGCATCATCTCGGCTTATAATTTTCCTGCGGCGGTCTGGGCGCAGAACGGATTTCTCGCCGCCATCGGCGGAAACACGGTCGTCTGGAAACCGAGTCCCAAGGTCCCCGTCACGGCACTCGGCCTGCAGCACCTTTGCAACATCGCCATGAAGGAGATGGGTGTCGAAGGCGTGTTCTCCCTGTTTATCCCGGAGGACAACGAGACCGCGGAACTGCTGCTGCGCGATCACCGCGTGGCGCTCGTGTCCTTCACCGGTTCGAGCAATGTCGGCCGCAGGGTCGCCAACGTCGTCGGAAGCACGCTTGGCCGCCGTTACATGCTCGAATGCTCCGGCAACAATGGCTGCATTGTCGATGAGACGGCGGATCTCAAGCTCTCGGCCCGAAGCCTCACCTTCGGAATTGTCGGCACCACGGGGCAGCGCTGCACCAGCACCCGCCGCATCATCGCCCAAAAATCCATTGCGGCCCCGCTGGTCGATCTGTTGAAGCGCTCCTTCGCGCAGATCAAGGTCGGAGATCCGCGCGAAGAAGGCGCCGTCGTCGGACCGCTGATCGACAAGGCTGCCGTCGTCCAGTTCGAGGCCACCATCAGGCAGGCCGTCGAACTTGGCGGCAAGGTTGTATCCGGCGGCAAGCTGATCCCCCGCCCCGGCTACTATGTGGAGCCGACCATCATCACCGGGGTCGACCCGAGCTGGGCGTGCGCGCAGCATGAAACCTTCGCGCCGATCGTCTTCGTGATGACGTACGACACGATCGAAGATGCCATTCGGATTCACAACGACGTTCCGCAGGGATTGGCCTCAGGCATCCACAGCACCAACCTCGCCAACATCGAACTGTTCCTGTCTGCTGCGGGCAGCGACTGCGGCATCGCCAAGGTGAACATGGGAACGACGGGTGCGGACATCGGCGCGGCCTTCGGCGGCGAGAAGGAAACCGGCGGCGGCAGGACCGCGGGATCCGACTCCTGGAAAGGCTACATGCGCAGGCAGAGCGTCTGCATCAACTGGGGCGGCGAGTCGCCCTGGGACAAGCGGATCAGCCTCTGATCGAACACTCAATCAGTCCTCCAGGAGATACTCTCATGACAATTCAACGCATCATCAGCCCCGCGGTGGCCGAGGCCCCGCCCGGCCTGTGGTCCAATTGCCTGGTGGTGGACAAGACCGCTTATTTTTCCGGACTGACGGCACGTGCAAAGGACCAGACGACCATCGAAGGCACGGACGAATACGAGCAGACCAGGGTCATCTTGCGGAAATTCGAGGCGCTCATTCAGGCGGCGGGCGGCAGGATGTCCGATATCGTCAAGCTGACGATTTATGTGACCAACATTGCCAATCGCCAGAAAGTCTGGGACGCCCGAAAGGAGTTCTTTCATGGGAACTTTCCAGCCTGCGCGCTGGTCGAGGTTGCCGGGCTGGCGAGCGCCGAGATCCTGGTCGAGATCGAAGGCATCGCCCACCTCGGCGCGAGCGCGTAGCTTATCGGAACAAAGCTGACCGCTGTGGATTTCCCGGACAAACGGCCATGGGGCGTGTTGCGGAACGCCATACGCTTGATATATTAGACGCATCAATCAGGCCATGCTCGCGTCTGGCCGGGCGCTCGCTGCGGAGCGGCCTTGATGGGACCCCGTCCCCGGCCACCCGTTTGTTTTGGTGGTCGAGCATCATCATCGAATCGGATCAGGACTGTCGGGTATCACATGGCACGCACTGCCGTCAGCAAACCAGCAACCGGGCGACGACGCGCCGGCCGGCAAGCCGGGCCGCGAAAGATGCTGGGCCAGGTCGCCTACGAGATGATCAAGGAACGGCTGGTCTCCGGCCAGTACCTGCCCGGGCAATTCCTGCAGGAAACCTCGGTTTGTGACGATCTCGGCCTTGGCAGGACGCCCGTTCACCAAGGACTGCACCGGCTGCAGCAGGAGGGCCTGCTGGAGATCATTCCGCGAAAGGGAATCCTTGTCCGCGTGGAATCGACCGCCGAGATCCTCACCGCACTGGAGGTCCGCGGCCTGCTCGAACCCTTCTGCACAATGCAGTGTGCCGAGAAGGCCACGCCCGAGCAGCTCCAGGAGCTCGCCGAGATTCATACGGAATACAAGGCGCGCCTCAAGAGCGGCGACAAGATGAGGCTGATGGATGTCGACCGCCGGTTTCATTCCCGCATCGCGGAGTTCGGCGGCAATCATCTCATCGTTGAGTTCCTGCGCCCGATCCACGATCGCATGTCGCGGCTTTGGGTGCTGCCGCACTGGCAATCCCTCGACTTCGATATCACCGGCGGCGAACATGAAGCCATCATGAATGCGCTCTCGCGCCGCGCCGGCGCCGCCGCCCGCAAGGCCGCGGAGCAGCACATCGATTCCCTGCGCAAACGCATTTTGCCGGCTGGCTAGGAACAAGCTCCAGCTTTTTTGCAGTTGGAGAGCAAGATCCAGCAGCTTCGCGACAGCGGTTCCAAGGTGGCGATCTTCAACGCCGGCGCCGCGTCGATGGAAGTGATCGGGCCCAACACGATGGACCCGTCGGTCGGACCGGCGGCGCTTGAGGCTGGTCTGCGCCAGGGCGAAGCTGAAGCCGACCGTGCTGCAGGCCCGGCTCGGCGACCTGAAAGCCGCGGGACTGGTCGAAAGCGTGCCGACGGAGGGCTATTGCCTGACCATCGCCGGCGCGAATTCCTCGGCGCGTTCATGCCGCTGTACGACTTCGCCGAACAGTGGAAAGGCATGAAGCGCCAGAAGGCGGCCGCGAAGGCTTCGTCCGGGCGGGTGAAGGCGGTTTAGGTCTGCATCGTCAAATGCGGGGCGAGCGACTATCGAATGCACGCATCTCGTTGGGCGGCGTACGATCGACTTATGACCGTCATCCTGAGGCGCGAGCCTTGCGACGCAATTGCGTCGCTGGGCGAGCTCCGAAGGATGCACGGCCGATTCTACTGAGTCATTGGCCGTCGCCCTTCGAGGGCCGCGCTACGCGCAGCCACCTCAGGATGACGGATCTAACTCATCTAAAAACTTGATACAGGTTCTCTTTTCGCGGCAGAGATGTGTGAATCCTATAGCCAACTGGGAGAGGTGAAGGCTACGCCGGCTCCACCCGCAGGCTCGCACCATCGGCGGCCACGATCCTGACCTGGCTGCCGGCCGGCGCATCGCGGCCGGCGACGCGCCACACCGTGTCGTCGATGCGCACCACGCCGGAGCCGTCCACGATCGGCCGCTCCAGGGTGAACACCCGCCCCACCAGTGCATCGGCGCGGCGGTTGAGGAATGGCTGATCGGTCGGCTGGTGCGTCCGGCCGAGGCGGCGCCAGAGCGGCACGGCGGCGAGCGCGAACACCGAGAAGACCAGCATCTGGGTCTGCCACGACCAGGTGATGAAGAAGGACAGCAGCCCCACCAGCAGCGCGGCGAGCCCGAGCCACAGCATGAAGACGCCGGGCGCCAGCAACTCGGCGCCGATCAGCACCAGGCCGACGATCAGCCAGTTCCAGGTTCCCAGCGCACTCAACAGCTCCGCCATCGCTCACCCCCTCGGCTTCATCCCTGCGAGCTTGAGCCCGGCCCGGTGTTCGGCACCGTCGACCGGCGCACCGCGGCGGCCGCGGAGGCCGCGCTTTCGCTGAATGTCGCCTTCGCAATCTCGCCGATGCCGGCCAGCGACGACAGGATGCCGGTGGCCTCGATCGGCAGCATGATCAGCTTCTGGTTGGGCGATTGCGCGATCTCGCCGAACGCCTTGATGTACTTGTCGGCGATGAAGTAGTTCAGCGCGGCGACATCGCCGCTGGCGATGGCGTTGCTGACCATCTGCGTCGCTTTGGCTTCCGCCTCCGCCGAGCGCTCGCGCGCCTCGGCGTCGCGGAACGCGGCTTCCTTGCGGCCTTCCGCCTGCAGGATCTGCGATTGCTTGGCGCCTTCGGCACGGAGAATTTCCGATTGCCGCTGGCCCTCGGCCTGCAGGATGTCGGCGCGCTTGACGCGCTCGGCCTTCATCTGGCGGCCCATCGCCTCCACCAGGTCGGCGGGCGGCACGATGTCCTTGATCTCGATACGGTTGACCTTCAGCCCCCACGGCGACACCGCGGCATCGACCACGCGCAGCAGCCGCTCGTTGATTTCGTCGCGATGCGACAGCACCTGGTCGAGATCCATCGATCCCATCACCGAGCGGATGTTGGTCATGGTCAGGGTGACGATGGCCTGGTTGAGGTTGGAGACCTCGTAACTCGCCTTGGCGGCATCGAACACCTGGTAGAAYGCGACGCCGTCGACGGTGACGGTGGCGTTGTCCTTGGTGATCACCTCCTGCTCGGGAATGTCGATCACCTGCTCCATCATGTTGATCTTGCGGCCGACACGATCGAAATACGGAATGATGAAATTCAGGCCGGGCCGCAGCGTCCGGGTGTATTTGCCGAACCGCTCGATGGTCCAGTCATAGCCCTGCCCCACCGTCTTGACGCCGGCAAACAGCGTCAGGATGACAAGCAGCACCACGACGAGTGCAAAAACATCAAAACCGGTCATGACAATCCCCTGTGACGAGCGTGTAACAACCATTGCGGCTGAAAGCGGCGTGGTTTAGTCGCGGCTGCAGGATGGACGGTTCGACGCATCCCGTCGAGAGGCAAAACGCCTCGGACGGCCATATGAAATGCCTACGTCTGATGAAGCCATCTCGCGACAACACCGTCTTCCTTTGTCGTTGCCGGGCTCGTCCTCAGCGACTTCGGCTTCGCCGAAGTCGCGGAAACAACCCCGCTTAGGGACGCAGTGCCTTCCTAAGCGGGATCACCGGGACAAGCCCGGTGATGACAATGTGGGTGGGGTGCCTTCGTCTCCGACAACGGCGACCAAGCGAGAGATGTCCGGGTTGCCGGGGCAAGCCCGGCAACGACAAAGGCCTCGGCTATATCCAACCCTGCAATTCGCGCAGCACCAGTTGGCGGATCACGTCCATGCCGACATCGCTGTCATTGAGGCAGGGAATGGCGGTGAACTGTTCGCCGCCGGCATGCTTGAAGATCTCGGCGTTTTCCTGCGCGATCTCCTCGAGGGTCTCGAGGCAGTCCGCGGAGAAGCCGGGCATCACCACCGCGACCTTGCGCACGCCTTCCCTGGCGAGCCGCTCCATGGTCTTGTCGGTGTAGGGCTGCAGCCATTCGTCGAACCCGAAGCGGGACTGGAAGGTCAGCAGCAGTTTGCTGTCGTCGAGGCCCAAACGCTTGCGCAGCGCATCCACGGTGGCGACGCATTGCGCCTGGTAGGGATCGCCCTTGTCGACATAGGCCTGCGGCATGCCGTGGAATGACGCCACGATGACATCGGGCGCGAACGGCTGCGCCGCGAGATGCTGCTGGATCGAGACCGCCAGCGCGTCGATATAATCGGGATCGTCATAATAGGGCGGCGTCACCCGCAGCGTCGGCTGGGCGCGCTTGTCGGCCAGCACGCGAAAGACTTCGTCGCAGACGGTGGCGGAGGTGGCGGCCGAATATTGCGGATAGAGCGGCACCACCAGCAGGCGGTCGCAGCCTTGTGCGATCAGCGCATCGACCCGCGAGCGGATCGACGGATTGCCATAACGCATCGCCCAGTCGACCAAGACATGGTCATGGTCCGCGATCGCGGCGCCCAGCTTGTCGGATTGCGCCCGCGTGATGGTCTTCAGCGGCGACTCGTTCTTTTCGGTGTTCCAGATCTTCTGATAGTCGCGCGCTTTGCGCCGGGGACGGATCTGCAGGATGATGCCGTTGAGCACCAGCTTCCAGTACAGCCCCTGGTTTTCGATCACGCGGGGATCGGACAGGAACTCCCGGAGATAGACCCGCACGCCGGCGGCATCCGCGGTATCCGGGGTGCCGAGATTGACCAGCAGCACGCCGACGCGTTCGCGCGCGGGTGCGGTCACGGGACGATGGGCATCGATGGAAACAACCGTGGTCATGATGCCGATGGCATCGCGCGCCGGTTAGAACTTGTCAAGAATCGGGGGCCGGGAATTGGCCTGCCGGGGAACCGCCACCGCACCCGCGAACAACCAAAACGCCGTCAAAAGCACGTGACCCGCTCGGCTGCGACATAACCGAGCAGCAAGCCGACGCCGAACAGCAGCACCAGCGCCGCTGCACCAAACTCGACGCCGCGCAAAAACACCGCGCCGCCGCCCTCGCGGCCGGCGCTGACCCGCCGCGCCAGCCCCTTGGCCGTCACGGCAAGAATGGCGATGGCGGCCACCGTGATGGCGGTGCCGAGCCCCATCAGGAAGGTGGCGGCGATGCCGGCCCAGAACATGCCCTGCGCCAGTGCGAACACCAGCACCAGGATCGCCCCGGAGCACGGCCGCAGTCCCACCGCAAAGATCGCGCTCAGGCCGCGCTGCCAGCCGCCGGGGCCTGCCAACTGGTCGGGCGTGGGGCCATGGTTATGGCCGCAGTGCTCGTCGTGAACGTGCCCGGGTTCGCCATGAAGCGGACCATGAGCGGGCGCCTGCGCCGCGCCGTGGGCATGATGATGATCGTGCGCGTGATCGTGGTCGTGCCCATGGTGATGATCGTGTCCATGGGAACTGCTGTGGTGATGCACAGGCTCGTGAACCGCCTCCGGCACCGGCACCAGGGCCGGCGCCAGCGCCGGCGAGGCCACGGCCCCGAGCGGAAACCGCATCGCCTGCAGCGCGCGAATGAAGCCGCCGCCCTTGGTCCAGCACAGGCGGGCGCCGAATGCGGCGATCAATGCGTAGCTTGCGATCTCGATCACCCGCTCCGCGCCGCACATGGTCTTTGCGGTGGCGTTGAGCAGCCAGGCGCAGATCCCGACAACGACAACCGCGACCAGGGCCTGCAGCAGGGCTGAGGCGAACGCCAGCACGATGCCGCGCCGCGCGGTCTCCTCATTGGCGATGAGATAGGAGGAAATCACCGCCTTGCCGTGGCCGGGGCCGGCGGCATGGAAGATGCCGTAGGCGAACGAGATCGCCAGCAGGGTCCACACCGCGCTGCCGTCGCTTTTCGCCGCACGGATGGTGCCCGACATCTCGCGGTAGAATTGCGACTGCTTGTCGAGCAGCCAGCCGATCACGCCGCCGACCTGCGGGTCGGACGAACCGGGCCGGCCGACGCCGAACGGCGACTGCGCCAGGACGACATGCATCAGCCCGTCACCCCAGAGCGTCACCGCCGTGACGGCGAGCAGCAGCGCCGGCACGCGCAGATCGACMTTGAGGCGCSGCGGCRTCGAAGCGCCGGCGTTCGCGGCACGGATCGCAGCCTTCATGGACACTCCACCGTCACCTTGTTGGCGAACATGGCGCCGAAATTCGCGTTGGTGTTGTCGAGGAAATTCTGCTCGCCCAGCTTCTGCGCCTGCGCCGATCCGTCGGACGGCCGCTCGATGCTCATCTTGCAGTCSGCCGGCGCSCCGACCAGCTTGATCGGATCCTGCTTGGCCAGCGCGAARTCGACGAAGTAGGTCGGGTCGTAGATCTCGAGCGCCAGTTGCCTGGTCTTCAGCGGCGTTTTCAGCGGCAACGTGAAGTGCAGCACCAGCGCCCCGTCCTTGTGCTCGAGATAATAATCGACGGGATCCTCGAACTTCTGCTTCTTGCGGCCGCCGCCGTCGCCGGCGCGGGCGAAGGTGAAGAAGCCGAACTCCTTCAGGGATTCCACATTGGTCTGGGCCAGCGGCGCCAGTTCCTCGCGGGTGTAGACGCCCTTGGTCTTGGTCTCGATGCCCTGCAGCGCGTAGGTCGAGAACATGTCGTCGAAGGTCCAGGCATGGCGCACRCYGGTSAGSGWSCCGTCGGGCGCATARAYCAGYTCACTGGTGGCGGTGACCCAGACATGCGGATGCGCCTGCGCGATCCCGCAGGTCAGGCACAACAGACAAAGGGCTGAGGCGATCGCGCGCGTGAAACGGCTTGTCATAGAACCCTGGCAACAGCGTCCCGGCGAGGCGTCATGTTACCCGCAAGTGAGGCCGAAACGAGACGCGGATTTTGCATGAGGATACTCTCCACGCCTCCATGAGCGACGTCGATTCCGCGCAGCAATGACTCGTTCCCTCCCCCCTTGTGGGGGAGGGTTAGGGAGGGGGGTAGCGGCAAATCCACAGCGCGAGAGATCGGATGTCGTCACATTATTGAGTCGGAATGTGGGGTACCCCCCTCCCCAGCCCTCCCCGACAAGGGGGGAGGGAGCCACACAAAACGTCGTCCCGTCGTGCCGGATCGAGATGTGTGCGTGCTGTAGGACGCCCCCGAACACTTGCGATCGCATGCGGCCGGACATCACACGCCCGCCGCGCCGCCGTCCGCGCGCGGATCGTGGCCGCCTTCCAAGAGACCGCCGGGATGCAGCACCACCGCGCCGGCGTGCCCCATGGTGTCCGAGTAGGCCTCGGGCAGCACCTCGACATCGTGGCGTGCGGAGAGCAGGCGATCGACCAGATTGCCGTCGAAACGGGATTCCAGCCGCAGATTGGTATGGCTCGATCCCCAGGTGCGCCCCAAGAGCCAGCGCGGCTGGTCCAGCGCCAGTTCCAGCGGCTGGCGGAACAGCACGTGGCGCGAGAACACCATGGCCTGGGTCTGCGGCTGGCCGTCGCCGCCCATGGTGCCGTAGGCCATGATGCGGCCATCCTTGAGCACGGCGAGCGCCGGATTGAGGGTGTGGAACGGCAGCCGTCCCGGGCTGAGCGGATTGGCCGCCTTCGGATCCAGCGAAAAGCTCGCGCCGCGGTTCTGCATCAGCACGCCGGTCTTCGGCAGCACGCAGCCGGAGCCGAACTCCCAGAAGATCGACTGGATATAGGACACGACCAGACCTGAAGCGTCGGCCGCGCCCATCCAGATGGTGTCGCCCTCGCTCCAGGTCGAGGGCCACGGCGCCGCCTTCTTGACGTCGATCTTCTTGACCTCGGCATCGAGGAACGCCGGGGCGAGGAAACGATCGAGCTCCGCGGTGAGCCGGCGCGGATCGGTGACAAAGCGGTCGCGCACCCGGAAGGCGCGCTTGGTGGATTCGACGAGGCCGTGGATGTAGTCGAAGCCCTCCGCCTCCTGCACCCGCAGCCGGTCGAACAGGCCGAGAATGATCAGCGACGCCAGGCCCTGGGTCGGCGGCGGCGCGTTGTAGAGCGTGCCAACACCAATCGAGGTGGTCAGCGGCTCGGCCACCCAGGCCTTGGCGGCTTCGAGATCCGCGCGGGTGACGGGACTGCCGATCCGCTCCAGGTCGGCGGCAATCTCGCGGCCGACATCGCCGCGGTAGAAGTCGCCGAGGCCGGCCTGGGCGAGCTGCTCCAGCGTCGCCGCCATCGCCGCCTGCTTCAGCGTTGCGCCCTCCTCGGGCACCTTGCCGTCGACCAGGAAGGTCTGGGCGAAGCCCGGCGCATCCTTCAGCTCGTCGAGCTTGCTGCGGGTCAATTCGACCTGGCTGCGCGTCGCCACGTAACCGTCGCGGGTGCTGCGGATGGCGGGCGCCAGCAGCACATCGAGCGGCAGCCGGCCGCCGAGCGCCTTGGCCTCCTCCAGCGCCAGCATCCAGCCGCCGATCGCGGCCGGCACGGTGAGCGCCGCCAGCGGCCCGCGCGGCGGGATCTGGTCGTGGCCRTGCTCCTTGTAGAATGTCGGCGTCGCCTTGCTGCCGGCGGGGCCGGCGCCCATCAGCGCRCGGACGCGGCCGGAGGGCTCGCGCACCAGCCAGAAGCCGTCGCCGCCGATCGCGTTCATATGGGGATAGACGACCGCGATGGTCGCGGCCATGGCGATCATCGCCTCGATCGCATTGCCGCCCTCGGCGAGGATGTGGCGTCCCGCCTCGACCGTGGCGGAATGGGGCGCGGCAACGACGCCCCGGCGATGTCCGGACGAATGCAAGGTCATGATCTCAATCCGCGAGCCGAGGAAACGGGGAGCCCCGGACGGGGCTCCTCTTCAGGGTCTTTATGCAGCTTCCGGCTCGTCCAGCAACCCTCGGCCGCGCAGCAGCGCGTCGACCTCCGGCTTGCGGCCGCGGAAGGCGATGTAGGCATCCTCCGGATCACGCGAGCCGCCCGAGGAATAGATGTCGTCGTGCAGCCGCTTGGCCACCGCCGGATCGAAGATGTCGCCGGCCTCTTCAAAAGCGCCGAACGCGTCCGCATCCATCACCTCCGACCACATGTAGCTGTAGTAGCCGGCCGCATAATGACCGCCGGAGAAGATGTGGCCGAACTGCTGCGGACGGTGCCGCATCACGATCTCCGCGGGCATGCCGATCTTGTCCAGTTCCCGGCGCTCGAACGCGCGGACGTCGGTGATGGAGGCGGCCGGATGGGAATGGAATTCCATGTCCATCAGCGCCGAGGACACGAACTCCACCGTGGCAAAGCCCTGGTTGAATTTCCGCGCGGCGAGGAAACGCTTCAGGAGATCGTCGGGCAGCGGCTCGCCGGTCTGGTAGTGGCGGGCGAATTGCCGCAGCACCTGGGGCTGCTGCTGCCAGTGCTCGTAGAGCTGCGAGGGCAGYTCGACRAARTCGGTGAACACGCTGGTGCCCGACAGCGAGGGATAGACCACGTYCGACAGCATGCCGTGCAGGCCGTGGCCGAACTCGTGGAACAGGGTCCGGGCGTCGTCCGGCGACAGCAGCGAGGGATGGCCTTCGGAGCCCTTGGCGAAATTCATCACATTGATGATCAGCGGCGCCACCGTGCCGTCCAGCGTCTGCTGGTCGCGCAGCGAGGTCATCCAGGCGCCCGAACGCTTGGAGGCGCGGGCGAAGTAATCGCCGTAGAACAGCGCCTTGTGGGCGCCCGCGGCATCGCTCACCTCCCACACCCGCACGTCCGGATGCCAGACCGGGATGTCCTTGCGCTCGGCGAAGCTGAGGCCGAACAGCCGGTGGGCGACGTCGAACGCCGCCTCGATCATGTGCTCGAGCACCAGATACGGCTTGATCGCCGCGTCGTCGAAATTGGCCCGCCGCTGCCGCAGCTTCTCGGCGTAATAACGCCAGTCCCAGGGGGCGAGCGCGAAGTTGCCGCCCTCTTCCTGGATCAGCTCCTGCAGCGCATCGCGGTCGGCCAGCGCCTTGGCCCGCGCCGGCGCCCACACCCGCTCCAGCAGGCCACGCACCGCTTCCGGCGTCTTGGCCATGGAGTCTTCCAGGCGATAGGCGGCGAAGTTGGCGTAGCCCAGGATCTTGGCCGATTCCTCGCGCAGCGCCAGAATGTCGCGGATGGTGGCGCTGTTGTCGTTGGCATTGCCGTTGTCGCCGCGCGCGGTGAAGGCCTTGAACACCTTCTCGCGCAGGTCGCGGCGGGTCGAGCTCTGCAGGAACGGCTCGACCGAGGAGCGCGACAGCGTCACCACCGCCTTGCCGTCCAGGCCGCGCTCGGTGGCCGAAGCCCTGGCCGCGGCGACGAAGGCCGGGCTCAGGCCGCCGAGATCGTCGGGGCCGAGCTCCAGCGTCCAATCCTGCTCGTCGCCGAGCAGGTGGTGGCTGAAAGTGGTGCCGAGCTGCGCCAGTTGCTCGTTGATCTCGCCCATGCGCGCCTTGGCGGCCTCGTCCAGGCCGGCGCCGGCGCGGTGCATCTGGGTGTAGAGGCGCTCCAGCAGCCGCGACTGTTCGCCGCTGAGCCCGAGGTCGTCACGCTCGTGGTACAGCTTGGCCAGGCGACCGAACAGCACCGCGTTCATCATGATCGGATTCCAGTGCCGCGCCATCCGCAGCGCCACCTCGCTCTCGATCGCCAGCAGCTCCGGGTTGGAGTTCGCCGATACCAAGTCATAGAACACCGCCGCGATGCGGTTGAGCAGCTTGCCGGAGCGCTCCCAGGCGGTGACAGTGTTGTCGAAATCGGGCGCCGCGGGGTCGTTGACCATGGCGGCGACCTCCTGCGCATGGTCCGCGAACGCCTGCTCGAACGCCGGCATGAAGTGCTCGGGCCGGATTTCSGCGAACGGAGGCGTCTCGMGCGGCGTCTGCCACGCCTGCAGCAGCGGGTTGGCGGAGATGTCCGGGGCGGTCGAAACGTCGCGGGATTCGGTCATGAAAAAACCTGCTTGGGGCCAAATTACGTGAAGCTGATATATAGCATCCAGCGGGCTTTTTTAGGCCATTCGTGCTTGATCGGGGGGCCGTTTTCGACGAGATTGCGGCCCGCAACAGGACCCTTTGCCAGATGAGCACTCCCACCACCTCCTCCGCCCCCAGCCAGATCTACTGGCCGAGCGTCGTCACCGTGATCTCCGCCGCGATCCTGATCGGCGCGGAGGTGTTCGGCGCGGCTTTCGCCGGCGGCTGGGCGCTCGCGATCCTGTTCGACCTCGGCGACACCGGCGCGCACGTCATGCAGGCGGCGCTGTTCGTGCTCGGCGTCATCGTCATGGCCTACTTCATCCGCAACGCGCGGCGCATCGAGCCGTTCAAGCGGAAAGCCTGAAAAACAAGGCTCGCGCGCGCTTCACGCGCTGGCGCTCAAGACCTCTCGGCGCTGACGTTTCCTTAAACAACTTTAACATCCGTTCATCTCCGCGCGTCAAAGCGCGCTCTCGCAGCAACACATCGCGCGCGATGTGGAGAAATTTTCCGCTCGCCCAAAAAAAATGTTGCGCAGCGGAGTCAAAAGACCTATTTCCCGTTTTGCCCAATTTCGCACGTGCCTGTGGTCGTGTGTCGGTCGGTAGGTATCCGGACAAGAGGCCGGACAGCCGCCAAGGAAATGAGAAGCCCAGCACCTCTCTCAAGAGATGCGCCARTCAAGGGTCCTCACTTYCTTGCAACCGTGATCGGCAGCCGGAGGCGAACCGGCGCACCCCGCGCTCAACGGGGGACGCGACTTAAAGCAACGACGGAGCGGGCTTTTTTGGTCTCTGCCAGCTTTCCACCAGCTGGCGCGAATACCGAAGAGGCTTGTCCTTCATTGCCAGGTGTGCGGATGGGTCACCCCCTCCAATCCACGGCAGCACAATTCGGTTCGAGCTACAGGCTTCGTCGCGCCTCCATCGCGTGACCTGGCCCAAAGCGCGTATCCGGACACATTTTTCAACGGCCCGTTGCTGGGCCGCTTGACGGTCCGTCGCTGGGCCGTTTGGAGGGTGCTATGACCGACCGCATTCAGGAATTCCTGCGYAACCGCCGCAGCGAGGGCCAGGACACCGAGCCGTGCCTCGTGGTCGACCTCGAMGTCGTGCGCGACAACTACCAGACCTTCGCCAAGGCGCTGCCGGACAGCCGCGTGTTCTACGCGGTGAAGGCGAACCCGGCGCCGGAAGTGCTGGCGCTGCTGGCCTCGATGGGCTCCTGCTTCGACACCGCGACGGTCGCCGAGATCGAAATGGCGCTGGCCGCCGGTGCGACACCGGACCGCATCTCCTTCGGCAACACCATCAAGAAGGAGCGCGACATCGCGCGCGCCTTCGCGCTGGGCATCCGGCTGTTCGCGGTCGACTGCTCSGCCGAGGTCGAGAAGATCGCGCGCGCGGCGCCGGGSGCCAAGGTGTTCTGCCGCATCCTCTATGATTGCGCCGGCGCCGAGTGGCCRCTGTCGCGCAAGTTCGGCTGCGACCCGGAGATGGCGGTCGAGGTGCTCGACCTCGCCAAGCGCMTGGGCCTGGAGCCCGTCGGCATYTCGTTCCATGTCGGCTCGCAGCAGCGCAAGGTGAAGGCATGGGACCGCGCGCTGTCGATGGCCTCGACGGTGTTCCGCGACTGCGCCGAGCGCGGCATCAGCCTGACCATGGTCAACATGGGCGGKGGWTTCCCGACCAAGTACCTCAAGGACGTACCGCCGGTGGTGCAGTACGGCCGCTCGATCTTCCGTGCGCTGCGCAAGCACTTCGGCAACCAGATCCCGGAAACCATCATCGAGCCGGGCCGSGGCATGGTGGGCAACGCCGGCATCATCGAGACCGAAGTCGTYCTGATCTCCAGGAAGAGCGACGAGGACGAGGTGCGCTGGGTCTATCTCGACATCGGCAAGTTCGGCGGCCTCGCCGAGACCATGGACGAGTCGATCCGCTACGCCATCCGCACCCCGCACGACGGGGCGGACATGACGCCGTGCGTGCTCGCGGGCCCGACCTGCGACTCGGCCGACGTGCTCTACGAGAAGGTGCCGTATCCGCTCCCCGTGACCCTCGAGATCGGCGACAAGCTGCTGATCGAAGGCACCGGCGCCTATACGTCGACCTACTCGTCGGTGGCTTTCAACGGCATCCCGCCGCTGAAGACCTACCACATCTGAGCTTGTTGAAGCTCTGAACGCGCGGAGGCCGGCTTGCCGGCCTTCTCCTGTCACTTCCTATTTTGATGACAACACTCCGCCGCCCGTGCGGGGGAGTGGGGACTGACGTGCCATGACTGCAAGAAAAACGACTGTCCAGACTGCCCCAGCCTCGACTTCGCAGGCCGYTCCGTWCGCGATCCGTGCGGAACGCACCTCCGACGTCACGGCGCGAGAGGCGCTGCTCGATGCGTGCTTCGGCCCCGGCCGGTTCGCACGCACCTGCCAGCGCCTGCGCGACGGACGCCTGGCCGCGGAAGGCCTCGCCTTCTCCGCGGTCCGCAAAGGACGGGTGGTCGGCTCCGTGCGGTTGTGGCACGTCAGCGCCGGGGGCGTCCCGGCGCTGATGCTCGGGCCGCTGGCGGTGGATCCCGCCTGCCGCGGCCTGGGCCTTGGCGCGGCGCTGACGGCGCATGCGCTCACTGAGGCGGCGGCCCGCGGCCACCGCGCCGTGCTGCTGCTCGGCGACGCGCCCTATTACGCCCGCTTCGGCTTTTCGCCGGAGAAGACCGCGGAGCTGGTGCTGCCCGGCCCGTTCGAGCGCGAGCGCCTGCTCGGCCTCGAACTCGTCGACGGCGCGCTCGACGGCGCTGCGGGCATGATCGTGCCAACCGGATTGCTCACCGGCCGCGCCGTGCCAAGGCGAACAACCAGCCGCGCCCGTCAGGCCGCTTGAGCCGCTGCGACCGCAAGCCGCAAGCGCGCCGAGATGTCGCAGCGCGTCGATTGACTTCGGTGACAGCGCTTCTACCTTGATCTCCATCATGTCGAACATGCGCATCGCTCGTCTGTTGCTTCGCGCCGGTCATCTTCACGCAGGAAGGTGACCCGGGCGGACGCGCGGGTGCGCCGTCCGGGACATGATTTGAAGCTTGAACCGTGCACCGCGCACGCAACATCCTCATCCCGGAAATCCAGCAGCGACACCGGCCCCATCGGCCGGCGCCGCTTCCTCGCGACGCGTTGCCGAACCACGCGCGCCAGTCCAGTACGGCAATCGCCGTCCAATGGTGAAACCCATGACCAACGATCTGCAAACCCAGCTTCCTGCGATTTCGATTCACGCAGGTGACCGCGAACGCCTGTTGAAACTCGCAGAGGCGGCCGCGGACAAATATCCCGAGACCGCCGAGTTTCTGGCGCGCGAGATCGACCGCGCCAACATACTGCCGGATCATCATCCGATTCCCGATGTCGTGGCGATGACGTCCGCCGTAACGTTTCGCGACGACGTCACCGGGCAGGTGCGAACCGTCCGTCTGGTGTATCCGGAAGATGCAGACGTCGTTGCCGGGAGGATCTCGATCCTGACACCGATCGGCGCCGCGCTGATCGGCTTGTCGGCGCAACAGACCATCGCCTTTCAAACACCGGGCGGAGGATGGCGCTCGCTCACCGTGCTGGAGGTCGGTGCATCATTGCGACGTTGACGACTGCGGCGATGACTGATGCGCCGGTCGCGCCAACGCGCATCTGCAACGTTATAAAATATCATCGCCATGCGCGCGTGCGACAAATGTCGCATGCCGCTCCGAACGATGATATCGTCCTCTCATGAAGGACACTCACGCCCATCACGATCACGGCGATCATTCGCATCAGCACGACCATGATCACGATCATGGTCCCGGCCACACGCACGGGCACTCTCATGGTCCCGGCGGCCACGTGCATGCGCCGGCGAATTTCGGCCGCGCGTTCGCCATCGGGATTGCGCTGAACACCGTCTTCATCGTGGTCGAAGCCGCCTACGGCTTTCTCGCCAACTCGACGGCGCTGCTCGCCGACGCCGGGCACAACCTCTCCGACGTGCTCGGCCTGGTGGTGGCCTGGATCGCCGTGGTGCTGTCGAAGCGGCAGCCGACRGCGCGCTTCACCTACGGCCTRCGCAATTCCTCGATCCTTGCCGCGCTGATCAACGCCGTGCTGCTGCTGATCGCCTGCGGCGCCATCATGCTGGAGGCGGTGCAGCGGCTGTTCAACCCCGAACCGGTGGCGAGCCTGACCGTGATCATCGTCGCCGCGATCGGGATCGGCGTCAACGGYGTCACCGCGTGGCTGTTCGCCTCCGGCAGCAAGGGCGACATCAAYATCCGYGGCGCGTATCTGCACATGGCCGCCGACGCCGCGGTGTCGGCCGGCGTSGTGGTCGCCGGTTTCCTGATCATGTGGACCGGRTGGCTGTGGCTCGATCCGGTCACCAGCCTCCTGATCGTGGTGGTGATCGTCTGGGGCACCTGGGGCCTGCTGCGCGAGAGCACYGCGATGTCGCTCGCCGCAGTCCCCTCCTCGATCGATCCGGTGGCCGTGCGGGCCTACCTGGCCGGCCTGCCCGGCGTGGCCTCGCTGCACGACCTGCACATCTGGCCGATGAGCACCACCGAGACCGCACTCACCGCCCATCTGGTGGTGCCCGGCGGACATCCCGGCGACGCCTTCCTGGTGGACACCTGCCACGAACTCGGACGTCGCTTCCTCATCGGCCACGCCACGCTGCAAATCGAGACCGCGACCGTCACCTGCTCGCTGGAGCCGGATCACGTGGTGTGACGGCGGCATGACAGCACGTCTCTTGCCGATTGTTTAAGCAGGCTTTTTYACGGATCGGCCGATCACCRGCGTTCGCARAAAATGCGAAAAAACCTTGATTTCATCGGCCATTTGTCGTTTTGAACGCACAGCGTCCGCGCCTGCCGCGGTTCCCTTTCAAGCCACCCGTCAGCTGGAGATTTTGGATGACCTCATCCGTGCATGCGCGCATCACAGGCCCCATCGTCATGGTCGGYTTCGGCTCCATCGGCAAAGGCACGCTGCCGATGATCGAGCGGCATCTCGACTATGACAAGTCGCGCATTACCGTGATCGATCCCAAGGACGAGGGCCGCAAGGCGCATTGCGAGCAGCACAATGTACGCTTCATCCAGAAGGGCGTGACCAAAGACAATTACCGCGAATTGCTGACCCCGCTGCTCACCGAAGGCGGCGGCCAGGGCTTTTGCGTCAATCTCTCGGTCGATACCGGCTCGACCGACATCATGGAGCTCTGCAACGAACTTGGCGCGCTCTATATCGACACCGTCAACGAGCCCTGGCTCGGCTTCTACTTCGATTCGTCGAAGGGGCCGGAAGCACGCTCCAACTATGCGCTTCGCGAAGTGACGCTGGCCGCCAAGAAGGCACGCCCCGCAGGCTCGACGACGGCTGTCTCCTGCTGTGGCGCCAACCCCGGCATGGTCTCCTTTTTCGTCAAGCAGGCGCTCCTCAACGTCGCCGCCGATCTGAARCTCAATGCGCCGAAGCCGAAGACCAGGGCCGAATGGGCCGACCTGATGCGACAGGCCGGCATCAAGGGCATCCACATCGCCGAGCGCGACACCCAACGCTCGAAGAAGCCGAAAGAGCCGGACGTCTTCGTCAACACMTGGTCGGTGGAAGGCTTCCTGTCGGAAGGCGTTCAGCCGTCCGAACTCGGTTGGGGCACGCATGAAAAATGGATGCCGGAGAATGCGCGTACCCACGAAGCCGGTTGCGGCGCCGCCATCTATCTGATGCAGCCCGGCGCCAACACGCGCGTGCGCACCTGGTGCCCGACCCGCGGCCCGCAATACGGCTTCCTGGTCACCCACAACGAGTCGATCTCGATCTCCGATTACTTCACCGTGCGCGAYGCATCGGGCRCGGCGGTCTACCGGCCGACCTGCCATTATGCCTATCATCCGGCCGATGATGCGGTGCTGTCGCTGCATGAACTGTTCGGCCGCGCAGCGCGGATGCAGGCCAAGCACCACATCCTCGACGAGAACGAAATCGTCGACGGCATCGACGARCTCGGCGTGCTGCTATTCGGCCATGACAACAATGCCTACTGGTACGGCTCGCAGCTCTCCATCGAAGAAACCCGCMAACTCGCGCCCTATCAGAACGCGACCGGCCTGCAGGTGACCTCTGCCGTGCTCGGCGGCATGGTGTGGGCGCTGGAAAACCCGAACGAAGGCATCGTCGAAGCCGACGAGATGGATTACGACCGCCTGCTTGAAATCCAGATGCCGTATCTCGGCCCGGTGAAGGGTTATTACACCGACTGGACCCCGCTGGAGGGCCGCCCCGGCCTGTTTCCCGAGGACATCGACACCAGCGATCCCTGGCAGTTCAGGAACGTCCTGGTGCGGTGAGGCGACGGCGTTCGTTGCAACGAGGCTGTTGCGACGACGCTTATGACCTTGTCTAGACACTCTCCCTTTGTCGTTGCCGGGCTTGTCCTCAGCGACTTCGGCTTCGCCGAAGTCGCGGACACAACCTCGCTTAGGGACGCACTGCCCTCCTAAGCGGGATCACCGGGACAAGCCCGGTGATGACAATAATAAGCGCAATGCCTTCGTATTGCGCTGTAGTCAGCTCTACTTCGCCATATAATCGTAGGCGACCTCGCCCAATCCCAGCGTCAGATCCGCCTTGAAATGCAGCGCCGACACCACTTCGCGCACCGGCAGTCGCGAGACGTCGGCAAGCGCGTGCGGAAACAGGCCGAGCGGCAGGGCCGGTCCAGGCTTCCTTCAGCACGATGTCCTTCAGGTGGAAGCGCACCAGTTCGCAGATCCGCGGCGTGCCGTCGACATGCGGGATGATCTTGAGAATGAARTTSGGCAGGTTGAGCGAATGCATCACCGCGGCGGTGTCGGCGGCGCGATGCTTGTAGCCCATGGTGGCGCTGGCGCAGAGCACCGAGCCGTAATGCAGCGTGCCCACCAGCACGTCGGTCTCGGTGACGATTTTCGGCGATGCCAGCTTTTTCGGAAAACCCCACAGCTCACGGCCACCGGCGATCGGCGCATCGTCGTCGAGATACATGGCGTGGGTGTAGGCGCCTTCCACCCCATCGAGCGTGACCGGGATCACTTGCCCGGTCTCGGTGTAGTCGCCGAAGCCGGTGGAATCCGGCATGCGAATGAATTCGTACTTCACCAGCGGTTCGGTCACCTTCAGCGGCTCCGGCACCACSGCCGCCAGCGCYTCGGGATCGGTGCGGTAGGTGATGATGAAATATTCGCGRTTGAAGAAACGATAGGGACCGGGCGGAAACGACGGATTGGTCAACGGCATCGAATAGGCAGTGCGCTTCACGTCCTCGATCTTCATGGGCAACCTCTGATCCACCGCACGCGGCGTGCGCGCGCACTATGGATCAGCGGCCCAAGGCAGGCGAGGCCTTAAAATCGGCAGCCGCCATCACAACATGGTCAGCAGCCTGCCAGCTCCGGCGCAGCCAAACGGCTGCACCCTGAACGTAACGGCGACCGGTTATTTGGTGCTGATCGGCGGCGCGGTCTTTTCCGCGGGCGCCGGCGGCAGCGCCGTGGATGCACCGGACTTCCGCGCATCCGCATCCGGCGTGGCCGGTTCGGGGGCCGGCGTGGTCGGCCGGGTTCCGCCGGGCTTGGATTCGGCGGGAGCGCTGGCGCCGGGCGCCTGACCGGTGGTGCCAGGATTCTGGAGAGCCGGATTCTGTTGAACCGGCGTCGACGTCTGGGCCGTCTGCTGCGCCACCTGCATCTCGCCGGAAGCGATGCGGGCGAGCGACACACCTGAAATCGCAAAGCCGGCGACGAACAACGACACGCCGAGCACCATCTGCAGCCGCAGATCCTGCCGCCGCCGTTGTTCCCTGTTCTGGCCTGTCGGATCTTGGCTCAGCGTCATGTGTTCCGCCTCCGGACCGTCGATCTGGAAGGAAAACAGACGAGCCCAGCGAAAGTTCCGGGCGGTAAAACCATCCGGGAGGCGGCGGTGGCTGACGCCTCAATCCCGGGTGCTGGCTTCCCATGTGGCGTGGCGAACGCCGCCCTTTTGCTCCATGGCCTCGATCACCGTATCGAGCTCCTTGGGATCGACCGTGGTTCGGGTCAGGCGGGCCACGATCTCGGCGGCGCCGTTGGAGCGATCGACCACCTCGACATCGCCGACCGGATAGTCGGCCTTCTCCAGCATCTCGATCACCTCGTCGCGCAGGTCGGCCATGGCCGCGGCATCGACCGTCACCTTGACGTCGTAATCCACTTCCGAGGACTGCTCGTTCAGCGGCGTGCGGTTGATGGCATTGACCAGCGGACGCAGCAGCGTGTTGCCGGCCAGCACGAACACGGTCAGCGCGACGGCCTGGGCGGCGAGATCGGAGCCCGCGCACGCGCCAACCGCGGCCGAACTCCACAACGTCGCCGCGGTGTTGAGACCGCGCACATTGGTGCCTTCCTTCATGATCACGCCGGCGCCGAGAAAGCCGATGCCGGAGACCACATAAGCGATGACGCGGGTGGCGCCATCGGGGCCGGCGAGATGCATCGCGAGATCGACGAAGGCCGATGCGCCGACCGCGACCAGCACATTGGTGCGCAGTCCCGCGGTGCGCAGGCGATACTGCCGCTCCGCGCCGATGATGGTGCCGAGCACGAACGCCACCGCCAGGCTCGCCAGGGTGTCGAGGAAATCATACGTATGGAAGGTTTCAATCAGGCGCATGGCCCCTTTTAGGCCATGACACCGCCAGATCAAGCGGACTTCGGATCCGGGGGATCAGAAATCCAACAGCCCCGCGTCGCCACTTTCGGTCGCGAAGGCGAGCCGTTCGCCGGTGCGATTCCAGCCGAGCGCCGAGACCGCGGCACCGTCATTGCGGCGGACCAGGATTTCCGCGCCATCGACCATGCGGACCATCAAAATGGTGCCGTCGCCGTAACCGGCGGCGACCACATCCTGCTTGGGATGGCAGGCGACGACGGACACGCGGGCCTGCAGCGGCGCCAGCATCGCCGGCTCCTTGCCCATCGGGCCGTCCTTGCTGGCGAACGGCCAGATGATCACGGTGTCGGCGCCGGATGTGGCAAGCCCCTTGCCGCCGGCGGTCCAGGCCATCGAGCGCACGCGCCCGGGATAACCGGTCATGCGCATGTGCTTGTTGTCGGCCAACCGCCAGCCGTGCAGCGCCGATTCGTGCATGGCGGTGACCAGGAAACGGTTGTCGGCGCTGAAGCTGACGCCGAGATGCGATCCCTTCCATTCCAGCAAATCCGGCTTGGCCGCCATGTTGGGAAACCACAGTGTCACGCCGTTGTAATGCGCGATCGCCAGCCGCAGCCCTTTCGGGGCGAAAGCGAGACCGCCCACGGTGGACGGCGCATCGAACGACTTGTCCTCGTGCTTGGGCGCGCGGATGAACGCCGTCTTGCCGGCCGACCACGCCACCGCGCCATCGGCATGCAGCGCCACATTGTCGATCCAGCGCCGCTTGGCCTCGGTGGCGATCACCTCGGTAGCGCCCTTGGCGTCGATGGTCACCACCTTGCCGTCGTCGCCGCCGGTCAGCAGCCGCTTGCCGTCGGAGACCGCGCACAGGATGCCGCCGCCATGACCGGTGACGGGCGACGCCTCGCCCTCGGCAGTCACCAGGGTGATGGTCTCTTCAGTGGCGACGAAGGCCGCCACCTCGCCGAGGAAATGCACCGATGTCGCGGGACCGCTGAGCGTCACCGGACGCACGCGATCGGTGACGGAGACGATGGATTGTTGGGCGTTGCCGCGCGGATCGAGGTCGCTCATCACGCCGCGATGCACTTCTCGAAGCCGTCGCGGATCGCCTGCTCCGGCAGTTCGCGACCGATGAAGACGACGCGGCTTTCGCGCGCCTCGCCCTCTTTCCATTCGCGCTGATGATCGCCTTCCAGCATCATGTGCACGCCCTGGAACACATAGCGGTCGTCATCGTCCTTGAACGACAGGATGCCCTTGGAGCGCAGGATGCGGGCGCCGTCCTTGGCGACCAGCTCCTGCAGCCACGGCATGAACTTGTTGGCATCGAGCGGCTTGGAGGTGCGCAGCGACAGCGATTGCATGTCCTCGTCATGATAGTGCTTCAGGCCGTGGCCATGGCCGTGATGATGGTCATGGCCGTGATCATGATCGTGGTGGTGATGGTCGTGATCGTGGTCGTCGCCGGCCTCGAGGAATTCCGGCTCGATCTCCAGGATGCGGTCGAGATCGAAGGCGTTGCGCTCCAGCACGTCCGCCAGCGCCACCTGGCAGCGCTCGGTGCGGTGCAGCTTGGCGTAGGGGTTGATGCCGCGGATCCGCGCCTCGACTTCGGCCAGCTCCGCCTTGGAGACGAGATCGGTCTTGTTGAGCACGATCACGTCGGCGAAGGCGATCTGGTTCTTGGCTTCCGGGGCGTCCTTGAGGCGATCGGCGAGCCACTTGGCGTCGGCCACCGTCACCACCGCGTCCAGCCGCGACTTGGCCTGCACGTCCTCGTCGACAAAGAAGGTCTGCGCCACCGGCGCCGGATCGGCGAGGCCGGTGGTTTCCAGGATGATGGCGTCGAACTTGCCCTTGCGCTTCATCAGGCCTTCCATGATGCGCACGAGGTCGCCGCGCACCGTGCAGCAGAYGCAGCCATTGTTCATCTCGAACACTTCCTCGTCGGCGCCGATGACGAGGTCGTTGTCGATGCCGATCTCGCCGAATTCGTTGACGATCACGGCATATTTCTTGCCGTGGTTTTCCGAGAGGATGCGGTTGAGCAGCGTGGTCTTGCCGGCGCCGAGATAGCCGGTCAGCACGGTCACGGGGATTTTGTCAGAAGCGGCTGTGGACATGGAAACTCCGGATGGACGTGGACCGCGCAGGCTCATCTGGTAGCCCGGAAATCGCCCGGGAACTAGCTCGACAGCGCGCTGGCCAGGGCCTTTATATTGTGCCTGACCATGTCAATGTAAGTGGGGGCATCGCCCTTTTCGTCGGTCAGGGAATCCGAATACAGCGTGCCGCCGATCCGCGCCCCGGTCTCGGTCGCGATCTGGCGCATCAGCCGCGGATCGGTGATGTTTTCCAGGAAAACGGCCGGAATCTTCTCCGCCTTGATCTGCCGGACGATGCCGGCGAGATCCCGCGCGCTGACCTCGGATTCGGTGGACACGCCCTGCGGCGCGATGAAGGTGAGGCCATAGGCGGCGGCAAAATAGCCGAACGCATCATGGGTGGAGATCACCCGGCGGCGATCGGCCGGGATCCTGTCGACGGCGGCGCGGACCTCGCGGTCCAGCGCCTCCAGCCGGACCAGGTAGGCCTCCGCATTGGCGCGGTAGATATCCGCCGAGATCGGGTCGGCCGCGATCAGGGCGTCGCGGATATTGGTCACATAGATCTTGGCATTGGGCACCGCCTGCCAGGCATGCGGATCGAAGGCATGGCCGTGATCGTCGCCGGGCGCGGGCTTGCGCGTCACGATGCCCTTGGTGGCGGTGACGATGATGGCGCGATCGCCGGCCGATTTCACCAGCCGCGGCAACCAGCCTTCGAGCCCGAGGCCGTTGACGATCACGAGCTTGGCCTCCGACACCCGTTTGGCGTCGTCGGGCGTCGGCGTGTAGACGTGGGTGTCGCTGTTGGCGCCGACCAGCGTGGTGACATGGACCCGCTCGCCGCCGACATTGCGGGCGAAATCGCCGAGAATGGAGAACGTCGCCACCACGTTCAGGCGCGGCTGGTCTTTGGTCTGGTCCTTGGACTGCGCCTGCGCGGGCGCGATGGCCGCGATCGCGGCAAGCATCACGGCGAATGGGACAACGAACAAGCGGCTCAACATCACTCAGGCCTCGAGATGGGGGGCGGGAAACAATTGCCGCACCACGCCGCCGGCGCGGCCCAGCAGCAGCGATACGAGATAGAGCACGGCGGCGACCAGGATGATCGCCGGACCGGACGGCACCTTGGTGTGGAACGAGAGCACCAGCCCGGCGTATCCCGACAGCACGGCGGCTATGACCGCGATCGCGATCATGCCGCTGATATCGCGCGACCAGAACCGCGCGATGCCGGCCGGCAGCACCATCAGGCCGACGGCCAACAGCGTGCCCAGCGCCTGGAAGCCATTGACCAGGTTGACCACCACCAGCGCCATAAACGCCAGATGCGACGGCGCGCCGGCGCGGCTGACCGCGCGCAGGAACAAGGGATCGACGCACTCGATCACCAGCGGCCGATAGATGATGGCGAGCACCAGCATGGTGACGGTGGCGTTGAAGGCGATCACCAGCAGGGTCTGGTCGTCCATCGCCAGCACGTTGCCGAACAGCACGTGCAGCAGATCGATATTGGTGCCGCGGATCGAGACGATGGTGACGCCGACCGCCAGCGACACCAGGTAGAACGCCGCCAGCGAGGCGTCTTCCTTCAGTTCGGTGACGCGCGTCACGAGGCCTGCGAGGATCGCGACCGTGAAGCCGGCGATCAGGCCGCCGAAGGTCATCGCGAACAGATTGAGGCCCGACAGCAGGAAGCCGATGGCGGCGCCGGGCAGGATCGCGTGCGCCATGGCGTCGCCGACCAGGCTCATCCGGCGCAGCATCAGGAACACGCCGATCGGCGCGCCGCCGAGCGCCAGCGCGAACACGCCGGCGAGCGCACGGCGCATGAATTCGAACTCGATGAAGGGGCCGATCAGCGTGTCGTAGAGCATGAGGGTCACGCCGCCCGCGGCGGTGTCTCGACGCAGGCGCCGGCGGTGTCGTCGAACGCCTCGCACATGCGCCGCGCTTCCTGCAGGTTGTCCGCGGTCAGCACCTGCGCCGTGGCGCCCCACGCCACCGGCGTGCGCGCCAGCAGCAGCGTTTCGGGGAAACTCGCCTTGACCAGGTCGAGATCGTGCAGCGCCGCCAGCACCGTGCGCTTTTCCTGATGCCACTGCTTGACCAGGTCGAGCAGGTCCGCCGAGGTGCGGGCATCGATGGCGTTGAACGGCTCGTCCAGCACGATGACGCGCGCGTCCTGCAGCAGCACGCGGGCGAACAGCATGCGCTGGGTCTGGCCGCCGGACAGGGTGCCGATCGGGCGGGTCTCGAAACCGTTGAGGCCGACCGCGGCAATCGCGGCCGCGACCTGCGCCTGGTCGCGCTTGCCGAGGCCGCCGAAGGCGCCGCGCGCGCGCCACAGCCCGGTGCCGACAAAATCGAACACCGAGATCGGAAAGCTGCGATCGATTTCGGCGATCTGCGGCAGGTAGGCGATGTCGTAGGGATGCAGGTCGCCCCGCGCGATCGACCCGGCGAGCGGCTTCAGGATGCCGGCGATGCCCCGAAAGAGTGTGGACTTGCCGGCCCCGTTGGGCCCGACCACCGCCACCAGCGCGCCGGGCAGAACCTCGCCACTGAGATGATGCACCGCCGGGTGGCGGTCGTACCCCAGGGTCAGGTCGCGAAATTGCAGCTGCGGCGCCATCATCACCTCATCGCCAGCCACACCGCGGCCCACAGCACCACGCTGGCGGCCAGTGCGACGCCGAGCCGGGACAGCACGCCCATCCGCAGGATCGACCACGGCGCCGGCTGGGCCGGGTGGGCATGGGGGGCGTGATGGTGCCCATGACCGTGGCCGGGACTGGGCCCATGGCTGTGGCCGTGATCGTGATGGGAATGGGCGTGGGCCAAGGGGGCAGCCGTCCGGTCTAAGGAGTGAATGTTATATTGTAACACTCCCGGGGACGGCAACCCCTCATTTGGGCGAGAAAAAGAGCGTCCGACGACCGCCAAACCGGCCTGGAAGGCCCTCAGGGGCCTCAGGAGCGCGTAATTCGAGGACCGGGTTCCCTGGGAACGCCCACGGACCTCAGGCCAGGTGCCGCATCAGGGTCAGCCCGGCGACCAGGCCGGCAATGGCGATGACCACCGACCCGATCACATAGAATGCCGCCAGCGCGATCTCGCCCCGCTCGTACAGCACCATCGAATCCAGCGAGAAGGCGGAGAACGTGGTGTAGCCGCCGAGAATGCCGGTCATCAGGAACAGCCGCCACGGCTGCGAGGCCTCGCCCTTGTGAGCCAGATAACCCGCGATCAGCCCCATCACCAGCGAGCCGCTGATGTTGATGAAGAAGGTGCCGTAGGGAAATCCGGTGCCCAGGCAACGCGCGCAGTACACATTGATGGTATGGCGCAGCGTGGCGCCGAGCCCGCCGCCGAGAAACACCAGAAGATAATTCATGGCCGCCTTGGTCCGCGCTTCGAGATCACCGGCAAATCATTGCAAAATTCCTGCCGCAATCGCCGGAGCGGGGCAAGCCTGTTGGCGAAAACGAAAATGCCCTGAAAACGAAAAAGGACGGCTTCGCGGTGAAGCCGTCCTTCGTCATGTCGCGGTCGGGAAAGCGTCAGCTCGCCTTGCTGAACAGCTCTTCGACGTATTCCCAGTTGACGAGGTGATCGACGAACGCCTTCAGATAGTCGGGGCGGCGGTTGCGGTAGTCGATGTAGTAGGAGTGCTCCCAGACGTCGACGCCGAGGATCGGGGTCGCGCCATGGACCAGCGGGCTTTCGCCGTTCGGGGTCTTGGAGATTTCGAGCTTGCCGTTCTTGACCGAGAGCCAGGCCCAGCCGGAGCCGAACTGGCCGACGCCCGCGGCGGCGAAGTCTTCCTTGAACTTGGCGAGGCCGCCGAGATCGGAATCGATCTGCTTCTGCAGCTTGGCCGGCAGCTTGTCGCCACCGCCATTGGGCTTCATCCAATTCCAGAAGTGGAGATGGTTGTAGTGCTGGCCGGCGTTGTTGAAGAGCGGCGCATTCTTGCCGAACGACCCCTTCACAATCTCTTCGAGCGATTTGTTCTCGAATTCGGTGCCTTTCAGCAGATTATTGCCGTTGTTGACATAGGCCAGGTGATGCTTGTCGTGGTGAAACTCCAGCGTTTCCTTCGACATGTAGGGCTGGAGTGCATCGTGTGCGTAAGGCAGATCGGGAAGTTTGAAGGTCATGGGATTGTCCGCGGTAAGGGGAGACAGTCTTTCAACACGGAACCGTTATAGAAGTTTCCGCGCGAAGTGAATATGGGGAGCGACGCGACCGAGCGTCACCGGCCTCCTCCAGTCTAATTCAGTTTTTCTGCAATTCGTTGTTGCGATTAGTTTGCAGCAACGGCAACCGACCCGGCCGATGTCGTTCTGGGCACCGGCGGCCTGACATTCATCAGCATCTGGAAGAAACCGGCGATCAGCCCGATCAGCACCGCAGCCTGCCAGGCGCGATCATAGCTGCCGAGCCGGTCGTAGATCATGCCGCCGCCCCAAGCGCCGAGGAACGAGCCGGCCTGATGGCTGAGAAAGGCGATGCCGGTCAGTGTCGCCATGTAACGCAGGCCGAACAGCTGCGACACCAGGCCGTTGACCAGCGGCACCACGCCGAGCCACAGCGTGCCCATGACAGCTGCAAACACCATGGTCGACAGCGGCGAGGCCGGCAGCGCGAAATAGGCGGCGATGGTCAGCGAGCGCACGATGTAGATGCCGCCGAGCAGGAGCTGCTTGGGGTAGCGGCCGCCGAGCCAGCCGAACGCATAGGAGCCGATCACATTGAACAGGCCGATGATCGCCAGCGCGGTGGCGCCGAGCGACGCATCGAGCCCGCAGATCGACAGATAATTCGGCAGATGGGTGGTGATGAAGACGAGCTGCAGCCCGCAGACGAAGAACGCCAGCGACAGCACCACATAACCGGAATGGCCGAACGCCGACTGCACCACGGTTTTCAGCGTGGCGCCGGTGTCATCGGCCTTGGCGATCGCGATCTTGTCGGCCTGCCCGGCAAACAGGGCGGAGGGCAGCATCACGGCGACAAGGCCGAGGAAGCCGACCAGCGCCATCTGCCAGCCCGACGTGGAAATCAGCGTCTGCGCCAGCGGCGAGGCAATCACCAGCCCGAGCGATCCGGCGGCGGACACCGCCCCCATCGCGACGCTGCGCTGCGCCGGCGGCACCGTGCGCGAGGTCACGGTCATGGTCATGCTCGAGGCCGTGCACGACAACGCGAGACCGACACACAGCCCGGCGCCGAGGGTGAACATCAGCGCGGATGTCGCCATCATCATCGCCACCAGACCAAGCGCATAGATCACGACGCCGAGCAGCATCACATAACGGCCGCCGAAACGATCGGCGATGACGCCGACAAACGGCTGCGACACGCCCCAGATCACGTTCTGCAGCGCGGTCGCCAGCGAGAAGTCGGCGGTGGTGATGCCGACATCGCGAATCACCGAGGGCTGAAACAGGCCAAAACTCTGGCGCATGCCCATGGCGAGGCTGAGCAGCGTCGCGGCGCCGATCAAAATCGACCAGCGCTGGAATTTGCTGAGCTCGGCCTCGGTCATGGCGCACATCCCCTGATCTTTTAAATTGAAAATTTTGTCTACCTTTGGCATCGGAATGGAGAATTTACTACTTGGTTTGCAAGCGGTAGAGCTGCATTGCGCGCAGGGAAGAGCAGCATGAGCATCGACATCGAAATTCTGAGCGGCGACGCCTCATGGCCGACGGCCGAGCCGCTGCTCACCGCCGTCTGGCCGCCCGAGGTGATGGCCACGTTGTCCTGGCGCGACATCGTCTTCGCCCACGCCGATTTCCGCGTGCTGCTGGAGGCCCAGGACGAGGAGTACGAGTCACTGGGCGTGGTCTGCCATGTCGGCATCCTGCGCCGGCGCGCCACACTCAACGGCCGCCCGGTCCACATCGGCGGCATCAGCGGCGTGGCGACACGCGAGGATCACCGGCGCCGTGGGCTGGCGACCATTGCCCTCAACGCCGCACTGCAAACCCTGAAGGACGAGGGATCGATCGGCTTCGCCCTGCTGTTCTGCGAGCCGCACAATGCCGATTTCTATCGCGCCCGCGGCTGGTTTCCGTTCGACGGCGAGATCCTGGCCGAACAGCCGTCGGGACACGGCCGTTTCGACGTCCTCGCCCCGTTCGTGTTCGACATCGTGCAGAAGCCGCGCAAGGGCGTGATCGATCTCCGCGGCCTGCCGTGGTGACGCACGCCGAACATCATCGCGCATACCTCATATCCGTTTAAGCATGAGCCGGTCTTTGTCGCCTTGCCGGAGCGGCGCGCGGCCTGTCATATGATGCTCCAAAACAAGCGCAACCGTAGATAAAAAGGGCGCGCCAGGGAGATGATATGACGGATCTGGGAGTGGCGGAGCTCCAGGCGATCGAACCGCCTCCGCTCGCAACACCCATCGCGGCTCCCAATCCGCTGCTGGACGGCCCGTTGTTGTCCACACTGCTCAGGCTCACCGCGCCCAATATCGTCGCGCTCAGTGTCGGCATGTGCGTCGCCATTGCGGAAACCTCCTATATCGGCCGGCTCGGCATCGAACCGCTCGCGGCGATGGCGCTGGTGTTTCCCTTTGTCATCCTCACCATGACCATGTCGGGCGGCGCGATGGGCGGCGGCGTGGCGTCGGCCATCGCACGCGCGCTGGGCGCCGGCGATGTCGAGCGCGCCTCGGTGCTCGCCATCCATGCCATCATGATCGGCGCCTGTTTCGGGCTGACCTTCACCGTGGGCATGCTGACGTTCGGCCCATATTTACTGGAGAAGCTGGGCGGCCGCGGCCGGGTGCTGAGCGAGGCCGTCGGTTATGTCGAGATCTTTTTCGGCGGCGCCATCGTGCCCTGGCTGATGAACACGCTGACCTCGATCCTGCGCGGCACCGGCAACATGAAACTGCCCTCGGCGCTGATCCTGCTCTCCGCCACCATCCAGATCGTGCTCGGCGGCGCGCTCGGGCTCGGCTTCGGRCCGATCCCGCAATTCGGCATGCGCGGCGTCGCCTGCGGCACGTTGATCGCGTTCGCCACCGGCAGCACCATCAGCTGCTGGTACCTGTTCAGCGGCCGTGGACGGCTCAACCTGGCCACCGCGCCCTTCCGATTCCGCCGCGAGATGTTTTTCGACATCCTCAAGGTCGGCGCTGTCGCCTGCTTTTCGCCGCTGCAGTCGGTGCTGGCGATCACGATTTTCACCCACATGCTCGCCCGTTTCGGCACCGAGGTGCTGGCGGGCTACGGCATCGGTGCGCGGCTGGAGTTCATGCTGACATCGATCGCGTTCGCGGTCGGCGTCGCATCGGTGCCGATGGTCGGCATGGCGGTCGGCGCCGGACGCGTCAGGCGCGCCCGCCGCATCGCCTGGACCGGCGGACTGATCTCGTTCGTGTCGGTCGCCGTCGCCGGCATGATCATCGCCGCGTTTCCCTGGTTGTGGGTCAGCATCTTCACCAACGATCCCGGCGTTCGCGCCACCAGCTATCGGTACCTCGCGATCGCGGCCCCGCTCTACGCCTTCATCGGGCTCAACATCTCGCTGTACTTCTCGTCGCAGGGCGCCGCCAAGATCATCGGCCCGGTGCTGGCGCAGACCGCGCGGCTGATCTTCATCGCGGTCGGCGGCACCTGGCTCGTGACCATCGGCGCCGACAGCACCAGCTTCTTCATCCTGGCTGCATGCTCGATGGTGCTGCTCGGCCTGTCGTGCCTGACCGCAGTGAAGCTGACCTCATGGGATGTGCGAAGCGACGCCTAGAGCGAGATGAACTGAGAGGGTGAATCAACTCCGTCATCCTGAGGCGCGAGCCTTGCGGTGCACTTGCACCGCTGGGCGAGCCTCGAAGGATGCTCGGCCCGGGCCGTCGTCCTTCGAGGGCCGCACTGCGCACGGCGCCTCAGGATGACGGATTACATTGATCGAACCATAATTCATCCCGCTCTAGCTAGAGCGGCTTGAACGAATAACCACCGTTGGTTTCGCTCACTTTGCCGACGCCGGGAAAGTCGAGATGCGCACCGGCCACAAAGACGTTTGGCTGCGCAACTCTCCGCAGCATGACGGCGCGCGTGGAGCGAGCTTCGGCCTGGTCGGCATCGTACTCCCAGGTCAGCTCCGGCCGCTCGAACTGGATTGACGGCACGTGGACCACGTCACCCCAGATCAGCAGCTGATATCCGCCGCTCGATAACTCGAACGCCGTATGGCCGATCTCATGTCCATGGGCCCGAACGGCTGTGATGCTGGGCGAGAGCCTAAAGCCGTCGGACATGGGCAACCGCCGCTGACGGAACCGAGCCACCCTGTCGTTGCCGTCGAACATCGCGATCTCCTCCTGGGGAACGAGCAGCCGATCAAGTTTTGGAAACGCGTCGGTGCCATCGGCCGCGACCAGGCCGGCGACATGATCGAGGTGCGTGTGGGTCAACGCAACGGTCGTAATCTGCTCACGCTTGATCCCGGCTTCGTCCAACGCGCCAGGCAGCGATCCCATCGTCGGCTCCCAGGCGTTGGCTGCCCCCGTGTCGATGAGAACGTGATGATCGTGGTCGATCACCAGGAACGCATTGACCGACAGCCGCAATTTGCCGCCGACCAATGCGACCTGGGCCGGAAGATCGTCACCAAACGGGCGATCCCCGTCCCTGCGCAATCGGCTGGGCGGCATATCGACATAACCGTCACGAAGCGCGATCACGCTGAGATCACCCAGTTCATAGCGGGCAAAGCCTGCCCCGGTTGCAACCTGCTTCATATCGAACCTGTCCTTTTAGCTTTTGCGCCGCCGCGGACGGAAGAGATGTTCCGAACTCTGATGCTTCGCGCGGGGCAGCCCTAACTCGCCGCCTTCAACGCGGTTGCCGCCGAGGCATACCCGCCGCGGGCGCCGTCGATGAAATGCACATGGTCGCTGCGCGAGGCGGCCGGGGTGAAGCAGGTCATCATCGCCGCATCCTGGCGATGCAGACCATAGCGCACCGTGCCCGCCGCGGCGGCAGCCTTGAGACTGTTTTCGAGGGCCTGCGCCAGCTCCGGTGTGCAATCGATGATCATGCGCAGCGCATCGTCGTACTTGCGGAAATCCGAATTAACGACCAGTTGCTCCACATAGGTCTTCGGCGCGAACCCGCCGACGCTGATGCCGAAGCGCATGATCAGATAGGCGAACAGCGTCCATCCCAGCACCGAGACACGGCGCAGAATCAGCGGCCCCTTGCCTGCGGCACGCGCTTCGTAGTCGAGGCCCTGCGGCGGCCAGCGCAGGGGTGGACCACCGGCCGGGACCGGACGGCCTGCATCGGGGCTGCGTTCGACCAGCGCAATCACGTCTTCGATGACGCGGCGAAAGGCGACAGGTGTCGCGCCGGCGCCCGGCACGACAAGAATCGACAGGATCATGCCGCGGCTCGCGGGAATTTCCTCGAAACGGCAGGACAGCCCGGAGAGATCCGGCATGGTCCCGGCGGCAGCCGGCGTGACGGCGAATTCACCGCGCTTCATGGCGGCTTCCGCCCACCCGAGCCCGCCGCCGGAAAACATCGCATAGGAGACATAAGGCGACGGCGCGTAACGCGCGACCCGCACATCGAGCCCCTTCGCCCGGACAGCGGCGACCGGCACCAGCGCCACCCGCATCGCGAGATTCAGTTCATCCCGTACCCAGCTTGCGGTCGCCGCCAGGGCCTCGCGGACACGCGCCGCGTCCTGCGGCGACACCGCGAAGCTCGCGCCATCGCCACCGAAAACAAACGGGAATTCCCGCTCCTCGAGCGCATTGGTGACGGCGGCGATCACGGCCGCACCGGCCATGTTCACGGCCTTGTAGCGCTGTTCGGCAATCGCCTTGGTCGATTCCACGATATCGGCGACGCCGATGACCCAGTCGTCGGGCAGCGGCAGGTAAAGCGCCGGATCCATCAGGTTCTTGAAGCCCTCGAACACCGGCAAACCGTCGTAGAAGGCTTCCTGGCCGGCGGTCGCTGTCACGTCACAAACCTCTTGCCTGCAATCGCCGTCTGTTGTCATTCCATGCGATTCGATACGAAGTATCGTCGCCCGCCGTTTCCGCCGCCTTGAAATTACCACGCCGGATATGTTTCTGTTTATTGCCGCACGCGCCCGAGTCCGCCCGATTTTCCATGGGAGTACATCGAGTGCTGCGCCCAAGTGACGCACCACAATCCCCCCGATCATGTTCAGGCAATGCACCTGTATCAGATTGAGGGGCAGGCTGGGTCGCCCTTCGGAAGTCCTCTGAAATCCTCATCTTTTACGTCCTCATCATCGGAAATTGCTCTGAACCCCTCCCACGCCTGGGCGGCATCCCGCCCGCCCTCCTGACATTGAATGGCCTCTTCCCATGCGAATCCACGCCCGCCTGCCCGCTACCCTTGCCGCCTCCTTCATTCTCACCGCGACGCTGTTCGGCGCGGCCCGCGCGGCGCCGGAGGGCGGCCCCGCCGGAATCTGGCAAACCCAGGCCGGCGACGCCAAAGTCCAGGTCAGCCGCTGCGGCGGCTCGCTCTGCGGCAAGGTGGTCTGGCTGCGGCAGCCGACCGACAGCGCCGGCCGGCCGCAATTGGACGACAAGAACCAGAATCCGTCGCTGCGCACGCGGCCGATCATCGGCATTCAATTGTTCATCGACATGAAGCCGTCGGCGCCCAACACCTGGACCGGCCGCATCTACAATGCGGATGACGGCCAGAGCTATTCCAGCACGGTCAGCCAGATCGATGCCGGGCGGCTGGAAGTGCGCGGCTGTGTCGGCGCACTGTGCGGTAGCGAAACCTGGAGCCGCACGACGCGGTAATCCCGAACGACGACGGCCGGCGTCGCGACGCCGGCCCCCTTCACAACACTCCGGCCAGGCTGGTCGCCTGACCGGATTTGAGGATCTCGACCGTCGCCGACCGCCCCGCCACCAGCGCGGCTTGATCGGAGACCTGATCGAGCGCGATGCGGACGGGAACGCGCTGGGCCAGACGTACCCAGTTGAACGTCGGGTTGACGTTCGCAAGCAGGCTCGCGCCCTCGCCGCGATCGCGATCCTCAATGCCGGCGGCGATACTTTCCACGTGTCCGGCGAGCCGGCGCGCATCGCCCATCAGATGGATCCTCACGGCGTCGCCGACGTGAATGCGCGGCAATTTGGTTTCCTCGAAATAGCCGTCCACATGCAGCGTGTCGCTGTCGACCAGCGCCATCACGCCCTTGCCGGCGGCGACGTACGTCCCCGGGCGGAGATCCATGTTTGAGATCGTCCCGTTGACCGGCGCAAACACCTCGCTGCGGTCGAGATTGAGCTGGGCCACAGCCCGGTCGGCAACGGCCTGATCATAAGCCGCCTTGGCCTGCAACTGCGTGGCCAGCACCTGCTCCTGCTTCTGCTGCGAGACGGCGTCGGTGGTGAGCCCGCGATAACGCTTCAAATCGCTGTCCGCCTGATCGAGCATGGCATGCCGGCCCGCGACGGCGGCATCGGCCTGTTGCAGGGCCAACGCAAAACGCGCCCGGTCGATGCGGAAGATGACGTCGCCGCGACGCACCTTCTGGTTATCCCGCACCAGGATCTCGGTGACGAAACCCGAGACATCCGGCGCGACGGCCACGATGTCGGCGCGGACCCGGCCATCTCGCGTCCACGGCTCGTCCATGTAGTAGACCCACAAATGGCTTCCAACCACGACGGCAAGCGCGACGGCGGCGACGGTGAGCGCAAAACGGCGAAGCAACGCGACGATGGTGTTCACGACAGAAACTCCGAGGACAGATAAACGACGCCGCCAAGCAGGCAGACGAACAGGGCAAGATCGAACAGCGCGCGATGCCAGACCAGGCGATAAAGACCGCTTCGCCGCAGAACCGGACGCAACATCGCGCACAGGGCATAGGTCGCGGTCAGCCACAGCAGCAGCGCGGGCATCAGCACGCCGTAGATGTCGATTTCATATCTCATGCGACGAGCCTCCTGGGGATCGGGGCTTGCGGCTGATAAGCCGGCGCATCCGGAAACAGGCCGCGCCGGATTCCCACCAGGCCGATCAGCGCATCTTCCCTGACATCGTCGGCGGGTTCGTTCACCGCCTCGGACAATGCCGTGTCGATCCGCGCCAGCAGGTCCGGCGGCAGCGGGCCCGCCACGTGGTTGCGGCATGCCGCGGCAAGCCGGTCCAGCATGTCGTCCATCGCGCCCAGCGTATGCGACGCCAATCCATGGCGCGCACGCCTCAGGTCGATGATGTTGAGCCCGACGCGGAGCTGACTGAGGCTGTCGACGTCACGGCGATCGCTCATGGGAATGGCGGCAAGACGCGATGCCAGCAGGCCGAGACGATTCAGCATGACGCCCGCGAATGCCGCCCTGTCCCGCTTGCCGCGCCGCTCGGCCGCCACCGCGATCGTCGCCCAGTTCGTTCGCATCAGCCGGCGCGCGATCCATTCGGCGCCGACCGATCGTGCCAGCTGCGTCACCACCGCAGCAATCACCATTCCGACCAGGAACGACACGCTGGAATTGGCATAGGTGGCGAAGTCGGCGTTATACGTCGACTGCAGCGCCAGCAGCGTCGCGGTGTTGGCGGCAAGCGCCATGCCGACGAACGCGGTGGCCGGCCGCGCGATCAGGAAGCCGAACAGCAGGAACGACGGCGCCAGTGCCGCGATCAGCACCTCGAGATTCGAAACGCCCGGCAGCACCGCGAACAGGTAGGCCGCGACGATGACGATGGAGACAATCGACCACCAGCCGAAACTGCGGATGCCGGGGGCGGGATCGTCCTGGGCCGCAAAGAACGAGCAGGCCACCGCGGCCATCATCGGCGCCGAAGCCCCGTCCGCCCAGCCGGTGCCGATCCAGACACCGCAACAGATCAGGATCGCGATCATCGCGCCCAATGCCGACCACAACGCCATGCCGTGATCGCGGTGCCGGGCTGGCGCGGCCCCGTCCTCCCGGCGAAACGCGAGGTCGACGCGCGATACATCCTCACCCGCCGCAATGGCGCGGCGAAGCGCCCGGCAATCATGGGAGAGGTCGACAAGATCGCGGAGCCGGATCAGCAGGCTCGCCATCATGATCCGCTCCCATGGCGAACCGGCATCGAGCCTGGGCTGCAGCGCCGCGATCGCGCCACGCAGCCGGTCAGCCGGCTGCCGCTCACTGGAGTCGCTCGCAATCCAGCGGGCCAGTTCGTCGAGCAACCGCACCAGGTCGGTATGGACCACCCGCCAGCGATCGCCCAGCGCCGCCATCCGATCGCTGACCGAGGCGAGAAGCGGCAGCAACATCAGCATGTGCAGGCGAAGAGCGCGCAGTCCGCGCGCGGTGTTGGCATCGGTCGCACTGTCATAGGCCAGATGACTGGCCAGCGCGTCGATTTCGACGGCGTCGGTGGCGAGGCGCAACCGCAGAACCCGCCGCTCTTCGTCGCTGCCGCTCCCGCTCAGCATGTCCAGGCTCAGGTTTCTCGCGACGGCGAGCCAACCATCGACACGCGCGGCGACCGCCGGCGCCACGCTGCGCGGCAACACGATGGTCGAAACAAGAGTGGCGCAGATGATGCCGAGCGAAATCTCCTCGACCCGCGCCAGCGCCGTGTCGAACACACCGGCCGGCTCGGTGACGGTCGGAAAACCGATCAGCGCCACGGTGTATCCGGCCAGCATGAAGATGTAACTGCGCGGCGTGCCGTCGAGCAACGACAGGTAAAGGCAAAGCCCGACCCAGAGCGCAATGACCAGGCACAGCAATTCCGGCGCGTTGACGAGGTTGGGCACGATCGCGACGGTTGCCGAGGCGCCGATTATCGTTCCCAGCACGCGATAGAACGCCTTCGAACGGGTCGCGCCGGCCAGCGGCTGCGAGGTGATGTAGACCGTCGCCATCGCCCAATAAGGGCGCGGCAAATCCATCCAGAGCGCGAAAACAAGCGCCAGCATCGCCGCCGCGAATGTCTTGACAGCAAAGACGAGGTCCGCGTGGCGAACCAGCAGGGATCGATCGGCATTCACGGCTAGGTCGCCTCCGGCTCCATCGCCGCCTGAAGCATGTCCGCCCGCCGCTCGATGGCCTGCAGCGCTTCGAAGATCTGCACCAATGTCTCGCTCGGGATGTCCTTGAGCAGATAGGCGCGGACCCGGCGCAGCACCCGGTTGATCTCCTCCACCTTGGCTTCGCCCGTCGCGGTCAGATGCAGCATCTTGGCGCGGCGGTCGCTCGGATCTTCGCGGCGCTCCACCAGCCCCTCCGCCTGCAGCAGGTCGATGAGCCGGACCAGGGAAGGACCCTCGATGCCCATCTCCTCGGCCAGCACGCCTTGCCGGACGCATTTGCCGCGGCGTGACAGCACCCTCAAGGGAAGCGCCGTTGCCTGGGACAGGCCATGGTCGACCAGGGCCTGATCGACCTCGCGGCGCCACAGCCGTGCGATCCGCGTGATCAGGAAACCGATTTCGCCGTGAATGAACGATTGCGAGGGTGCCATGCGAAATTAGATAGCATCCTAATCATTAGTTTACAACTATATAGGCTGGAATATATCAATCACGAAAACGCGAAATTGGAACGCCCGTCATGAGCGCACCGCTCAGCACCGCCCCCCATAGCCCCGGATCCGGCGCCTCCCCGACCGCCAACTCGCTGGCGCTGATCCCCACGTTCGTCGTGGTGGCGGTGGACGCCACCGGGATGGGCATCATCCTGCCGCTGCTGCCGTTCTATTCGCAGCGGCTCGGCGCGACGCCGTTCCTGGTCGGTGCCCTGGTGTCGGTCTACGCCATCTGCCAACTGGTGGCCGGTCCGGTGGTGGGCATGCTGTCGGACCGCTACGGCCGCCGCAATGTCCTGATCGTCAGCCAGATCGGCACGCTCGCCGGCTTCGTGCTGCTGGCAGTGGCGGGCAACCTCACGATCGTGTTCCTGGCCCGGATCGTCGATGGCCTGACGTCGGGCAACATCTCGGTTGCGCACGCCTATGCGGCGGAGCACAGCGCGCCGGCGACACGCAAGCAGGCGCTCGGCGCGACAAGCGGCGCGATCGGAACCGGGCTGCTGCTCGGGCCGGCACTGTCGGGGTTCCTGGTCCAGTTCGGAAGCACGGCGCCGATCTGGGCGGCCGCGGGGCTCTCGCTGATCAGCATCCTCGCCACCATCACCCTGCTGCCGCCGGACCATCCGGGATCCGAGATGCTCTATTCGCAGCGCATCCCGGAGCGGAAGGCGACACGGGCCATCCTTGGCATGCGCTATGCGTGGGGACTGCTCGGCCTGCTGATCCTGTTCTTCGTCGTCAATTCGATGTTCCTGTCCCAGATCGGCTTGTTTCTCTCGGCGCGCTTTCGCTGGGACGGGCATCCGTTCGGGGCGCGAGAGCTCGGCGCCGTGTTCGCCTATGCCGGTTTCATCAACATCATCGTCCAGGGCCTGCTGATCACCCGCGCCAATCGTTTCGCATCCGACAGGATGATCGTCGCGGTGGCTTTCGCCGCCATGGGCGTCGGTTTCCTGGGCATCGCCCTGGTGAGCGGGATCGGCCTGCTCGCGCTGTTCCTGACCTTGATCATCCTGGGCAGCATGTTCATCCGCAGCACGCTGACCGCGGAGCTGTCGCGCAGTGTGGCGATCAATCGCCAGGGCATGATCATGGGCTTCAACCAGTCGCTGATGTCCAGCGCCAACATCCTCGCCCCGCTGGTCAGCGGCGCGCTGATCGGTCACCAGCTTTACCTTGGATGGGCGCTGGCCATGACCGCGATCGCGGCGTGCGGCGCAGTGATGGCCGCGGGCTTCGTGGCCCCTCCCCGCCCCGGTAGCAGCATGCCGGACACATCGCCTCTTCCGATGGAGACGATGTAATCCGTCATCCTGAGGTGGCCATTCGCAGAATGGCCCTCGAAGGACGACGGCCGCTGACTCTCGGGCCGTCGTCCTTCGAGGGCCGCGCTACGCGCGGCCACCTCAGGATGACGGATTACATTAAGTGAATCTTATCAGCGCAGGCTGGCGTTGATCTTGTCGAGTGCGGCCGCACCGGGACAGAGCGACGACGCATCCAGCTGATTGAGCGGCCTCTCGACCGTATCGAGATTGCTGTGCAGGTCGTCCGCGTCGGCCTCCACATACAGCAGGCCGGTCACGATCTGGCCTTGCGCCGCATGGCGCTGCAGGAAGTTCATGGCGGCGAGCCGGTCGTGCGGATCGTATTCATCGTTGAGCTTGCGCAGGTTGAGCACCGAGCCGTCGTGCTGGGTCACCGCGGCCACCTTGCCGGGCGCATAGTTCACCGTGATCGGATCGCGGCCGACCATGATATCCAGCGCATTCACGGCTTCGTTATGTTCCCGTACATAGTCCAGGCTCTTGGTCGAGCCGGCATGGTTGTTGAAGGCAATGCAGGGCGAGATCACGTCGATGAAGGAAGCGCCCTTGTGCTGGATCGCCGCCTTGATCAGCGGCACCAGCTGGCCCTTGTCGCCGGAGAAGCTGCGGGCCACGAAGGTGGCGCCGAGCTGCAGCGCGATCGCGACGAGATCGATCGACGAGTCGCTGTTCAAGGCGCCCTTCTTGGATTTCGAGCCGCGATCGGCGGTGGCCGAGAACTGCCCTTTGGTCAGGCCATAGACGCCGTTGTTCTCGACGATATAGGTCATGTTGACGGCGCGGCGCACCGCGTGGGCGAACTGGCCGAAGCCGATGGAGGCGGAATCGCCGTCGCCGGAGACGCCGAGATAGATCAGTTCGCGGTTGGCGAGATTGGCCCCGGTCAGCACCGACGGCATGCGGCCGTGCACCGAATTGAAGCCGTGCGAGGCGCCGAGGAAATAATCCGGGGTTTTCGATGAACAGCCGATACCGGAGATCTTCGCCACCCGATGCGGCTCGATCGACAGCTGGTAACACGCCTCGATGATTGCCGCCGAAATCGAATCGTGGCCGCATCCGGCACATAGTGTCGAGGTGGAGGCTTCGTAGTCGCGCCGAGTGAACCCGATGTCGTTTTTCGGCAACGACGGATGATGGAATTTCGGCTTGGCGAGGTAGGTCATGACAGCGCCTTTCGCAGCGGCGTGACTTTCAGCGTGTCGAGCCGGTCGCCGATCGTATTGGAGATGAAGCGGGCGGTGATCGAGGTGCCGTCGTAATGCAGCACCGGCACCAGCCGCACCGGATCGATGCCGAGCTCGTTGACGATCAGCGAGCGCAATTGCGCGTCGCGATTCTGCTCGACCACGAACACGAAATCATGGTCGGCGATGAAGCTCGCCACGTCCTGATGGAACGGGAAGGCACGAACCCGCATCAGATCCAGGCTGTGGCCACGTTTGCCGAGGATTTCCGCGGCCTCGTTCATCGCCGGCGCGGTCGAGCCGTAATAGATCACGCCGAACCGGGTCGGCTTGTCGGCATTGACCCGCAGCGGCTTCGGCAGGATGCCCTTGGCGGTCTCCAGCTTGCGCAGCAGCCGCTGCATGCCATCCACATAGGTCGCGCCGTTTTCCGAATAACGCGCGCGGGCGTCGTGCGAGGTGCCGCGGGTAAAGAAGGTGCCCTTGGTTGGATGGGTGCCGGGATAGGTGCGGTAGCCGATGCCGTCGCCGTCGACATCCATGTAGCGGCCRAAATCCTTGGCCTTGTCGAGATCCTCCGCCGACAGCACCTTGCCGCGATCGTAGGTCTTGCTGTCGTCCCAGCTCAGCGGCCGGCACAGCCGGTGATTCATGCCGATATCGAGATCGAGCATGACGAACACCGGCGTCTGCAGCCGGTCGGCGTAATCAAAGGAGCTGGCGCCGAACTCGAAGGCCTCGGTGGCATCTTCCGGCAGCAGCAGCACGTGCTTGGTATCGCCGTGGGAGGCGTAGGCGCAATTGATCAGGTCGCATTGCTGGGTCCGGGTCGGCATGCCGGTCGAAGGACCGGCGCGCTGGACATCGAACACGACAGCGGGAATTTCGGCGAAATAAGCAAAGCCGAGAAACTCCTGCATCAGTGAGATGCCGGGCCCCGACGTTGCGGTGAAGGAGCGTGCGCCGTTCCATGACGCGCCGATCACCATGCCGATCGAGGCGATCTCATCCTCGGCCTGGACGATGGCGTAACGCGCCTGCTTGGTCTCGGGATCATGCCGGAACTTGGCGCAATATTTTGCGAATCCTTCCGCCAGCGACGAGGACGGCGTGATCGGATACCAGGCGCAGACCGTGGCGCCGCCATAGACGGCGCCGAGCGCCGCGGCGGCATTGCCCTCGATCAGGATACGATCGCCGACCTTGTCGGAGCGCTTCAGCCGCAACCCGATCGGACAGGCAAAATTGGCCTTGGCGTAGTCACGGCCGAGATGCAGCGCATGGATATTGGGCGCGATCAGCTTATCCTTGCCCTTGTACTGCTCACCGATCAGCTTCTCGAGCTCGGCGAAATCCATGTCGAACAGCGCCGACAGCGCGCCGATGCAGATGATGTTCTTGAACAGCTGGCGCTGGCGCGGATCGGTATACTCGGCGTTGCAGATCTGGGTGAGCGGAATCCCGATCACGGTGATGTCCGAGCGTAGCTGCCCCGGCGGAATGGCACGGGTCGAATCGTACATCAGATAGCCGTCGGGCTCGATCGAGATGACGTCGGCGTTGAAGGTCTGCGGATTCATCGCCACCATGAAATCGGTGCCGCCGCGGGCGCCGAGATGGCCGGCCTCGGTGACGCGGATTTCAAACCAGGTCGGAAGACCCTGGATGTTGGACGGGAACACGTTGCGCGGCGCCATCGGAATGCCCATGCGCATGATGGCGCGGGCGAACATCTCGTTGGCGCTGGCCGAGCCGGAGCCGTTGACGTTGGCGAAACGGATGACGAAGTCGTTGACGGCGGCTAACGGCATGCTGGACCTGCATGAGTGACTTCAAGGAAGAACTTGTTCATGTCCCACGCACCGGTCGGACAGCGCTCGGCGCAGAGACCACAATGCAGGCAGACGTCTTCGTCTTTGGCCATGATGCGGCCGGTCTTCAGACCATCAGCGACATAAATGTCCTGCGCGAGATTCAACGCCGGCGCCCGCAGGCGCTGACGCAGATCACTCTCCTCGCCATTCTCGGTGAAGGTGATGCTGTCCATCGGGCAGACGTCGACGCAGGCATCGCATTCGATGCAAAGCGGCGCGCTGAAGACGGTCTCGACGTCGCAATTGAGGCAGCGGCCGGCTTCCGCCAGCGCCAGCTTGGCATCGAAGCCCAGTTCGACCTCGGCCTTGATGTTGCTGAGCGCCGTGGCGTTGTCGCGATGCGGCACCGCATATCGCTCGTCCGGCATCACCTCGCTCTTATAGCTCCACTCGTGGATACCCATTTTCTGGTTGACCACGGTGACCGCTGGCTGTGGACGATGCGCGATGTCCTCATCATGCATCAGCTTGTCGATCGACACGGCCACTTCGTGACCGTGGGCGACGGCCCAGATGATGTTCTTCGGTCCGAACGCGGCATCGCCGGCGAAAAACACCTTCGGGTTGCTCGACTGGAAGGTGACCTTGTCGACCACCGGCATGCCGTGATCGTCGAAGGCGATGCCGGCGTCCCGCTCAATCCACGGGAACGCATTTTCCTGGCCGACAGCCACAAGCACGTCATCGCATTCGAACAGCACGTCCGGCTCGCCTGAAGCCACCAGCTTGCGGCGGCCCTTGGCATCGAACTCCGCCTTGACCTTCTCGAACAGCACGCCGGTCAATTTGCCGTCCGCATGCCTGAATTCCTTCGGCACCAGGAAATTATGGATCGGAATGCCTTCGCGCGCGGCATCCTCCTTTTCCCACGGCGAGGCCTTCATCTCGTCGAAGCCGGAGCGCACCACCACCTTGACGTCTTCGCCGCCGAGCCGGCGCGCGGAGCGGCAGCAGTCCATCGCGGTGTTGCCGCCGCCGAGTACGATGACGCGCTTGCCAATGCTGTGGATATGATCGAACGACACGCTGGAGAGCCAGTCGATGCCGATATGAATGTTCGCCGCCGCTTCCTTGCGGCCGGGGATGTCGAGGTCGCGGCCGCGCGGTGCGCCGGAGCCGACAACAATGGCGTCGTAATCCTCGGCCAGCAGGGCTGCCATGCTCTCGACGCGGGTGCCGGCGCGGAATTCGACGCCGAGATTGAGCACGAAGCCGGTTTCCTCGTCGATCACGCTGTCAGGCAGGCGGAATTTCGGGATCTGCGTGCGCATCATACCGCCGGCCCGCTTGTCGCCGTCATACACCACACAGGTGTAGCCAAGCGGCGCGAGATCGCGCGCCACCGTCAGCGAGGCCGGGCCGGCGCCCACCAGCGCGATGCGTTTGCCGTTCTTCACCGCCGCAGGCGGCGGCAGCCGGCTGGTGATGTCGTCCTTGTAATCTGCAGCAACACGTTTCAGCCGGCAGATCGCGACCGGTTCCTCCTCGACGCGGACGCGGCGGCAGGCCGGTTCGCACGGACGATCGCAGGTGCGCCCCAGAATTCCGGGAAACACGTTCGAACGCCAATTGATCATGTAGGCATCGCTATAGCGGCCTGCGGCGATCAACCGGATGTATTCGGGAACAGGCGTATGCGCGGGACAGGCCCATTGGCAGTCGACCACTTTGTGAAAGTAGTCGGGCGCAGCAATATCAGTTGCTTTCATTCTTCCCCGTCCGCACGGGCGAAAGACCGCGCGGCCTTTATCGTTTCCAGCAAACGCTCATGCGGCGTTCTTATTTGTTATCCAACCGGATAATTAGAACCATTCAACATGATCCGCGCCGTCGTGAAAAGCCAATTTTGTTTGATTTGCAATTGCCCTTTGGTCGCAGTTGTGGCGCGTGCCGCACCGCCGAAGAATCATGCGGCAATGCAATATGATCAGCCCACGTCAATTCCGCTGTTATCGACCGCGGATGTCTGCGCCTGCAGATAAAGATCGTACCGGTCGGCCAGCACGTCGCCGCTCCTGATCTCCGGATCCAGCGTAAACAGGTCCTGCGCCTGCCCGATGCCGCGCAATGCGAAGCGTCCGGTCGACACGAAATGATTGCGGCCTTCGGCGTCGAGGCCGATCAGGAACGCCGAGGAGATCAAGAGCTCGCGATCGACCGAATTGCACATCGATGCAATGCGGCTGACTTCGTTCACCGCCGGCCCCACCACGGTGAAGTCGAGCCGGTCTTCGCTGCCGATGTTGCCGTAGAAGACCTCGCCGACATGCAGCCCGACATAGGCGGTCGTGAACGGCCGGCTTTCCGAAGCCCGGCGGCGGTTGATCTCCTGGATGTTTTTCCGGAACTGGTTTTCAGCACGCAACGCCGCATGCTTGGCTACCGCGAGATCCGCGGTGTTGAAGATCGCCAGCACACCATCGCCGATCAGCTTCAGCACATCGCCGCCCGCATCATGGATCGCGCTGATCGCCGCGTCCGCATAGTCGTTCAGGAACGGAATGATTTCCGCCGGCTCCATCGCCGCGCTGATCGCGGTGTAGGTGCGCAGGTCGGAAAACCACAGCACCGCCTTGATGCGATCGGCCACGCCGCGCGAGATCCGCCCGCTCAGCACGCGCTCGGCCGCATCGCGGCCAAGATAGACCTGGCCGAGGGTGCGGGCCACGCGCGTCAGCGAACGCGCCTTTACCGCGAGCCCGAGTACCGGCACGAGATCACGCAGCGCGCCGCGCGCCTGGTCATGGAATCCGTGCTGGTGGCGCAGCGTCCAGTAGGAATAGACGCAGTCCATCTCGCCGATGAAGTTGCGGGTCTCGAGCCGATGGACGAAGGCGACAAGATCCTTGTGGCCCTTGGCGGCGATATCCTCGATCTGGGAAAAATCATAGGCCGCGAGATTGCAGAGATCGATCCGCAGTTCGCTGTGGCCCTGTTCCAGCATGGCGTAGAACATCGAACGCCGCCAGTTCCGGGCCGCCTCGCCTTCGCTGGTGGAGCCGTATTCGAAGGTGTCGCTCTCCTCCACATTGCCGTCGCTCCAGCGAAAGCCCCGCCCCTCGAAGATGGGGTCCAGCGTGTCGATGAAAACGAGGCCGCGCGACAATTCCAGCCCAGCCTCGCGGCATCGCTCGCAGAAACCGCGCACGAGATCGGTCTCGGGAAGGCCCGAAAGCCCCGAACTGACAAGCCAGTTGGTGATATCGAGTCGTGCGGTTTGATCCATCGGGCCTCTGAAGAACGGACAGCCAAAATAGCCGGGATCATGGTCCGGATCCGTGGGAACGACCATCCCAGCCATGGCGCCGCCACGACTGTTCACAGAGGCGACAGATATCGCAGCGCACGCGCCCGGTCGAGCACGTTGTCAGGCGCCGCCGGACAGGGCTGATTAACGTTTCACCCGCGGGCAAAAACTGGTCAGGCTTGGAATGCAGGGCGGCGGTGTCGGCGGATCGGCGGCGACGAGCTGGGCCACACTGCTGAGGGGGCCGGAATCACGATTCGGCCAGATCGTATTGTCGTCGCCAAGCCCCAGCGGAAGGATGGTTTGGCCGAAGCTTTCATCGACGCTGACCAGATGCCCATTGTCGTCGATGCGGCTGATGGAAAAGGTTCCCGCGTCAAGTGCAACACCCGCATTCGACAGATTGGCGCCATTGAGGTTGGCGGCGGTAAAATCAGCCCCTTGCAGGCGAGCCCCCGACAACGACGAACTCTTGCCTCCCTCCGACGGACCGAGATCCACACCCTCGAAATTGCAGCGGACCAGGATGGAGCCGCTCATATCCACCCCCTTCATGTGCGCCTGGGTGAAGTTCATGTCGCAGAGGTTCGCATTGGACAGATCGGCGCTTTCCAGATGTGCGGCATCGACCTTGGCGTTGGCATAGATCTGGGCGAACGACAAATCGACCCCGTAGAGTTCGGCCTCGGTCAGAACCACACCAGGCATGAAGGCGTAGGACAGAACGGCTGACTTTTGCGTCGGGTTGTTCGCCACGCCGCCCAGTTTTGCGCGCGTCATATCGGCGCCTTTCAGCGTCGCGCCGGACAGATCCGCGGCATAGAGCGTCGTGCCGATCAGCTTGCAGCCGGAGAGATCGGCGTCATTGAGGTGCGCGGCGGTCAGATCCGCGCCGCTGAAGTCGGCTCCCTGGCACAGGCATCCGACCATCGGCGCCCTTTCGAACACGATGTTGACGGCGTTGATGCCCGACAGGTCGCTGCCGGGACCAAGACCGACCAGGTTGGCGCCGGTCAGATGCAGGTGAGACCAGTCCTTGCCGAGCGCGGTAAAAGGTATCCTGGCATTGTCCAGGACGGTGCGGTAACGATCGTCGCGCGACCATTTCGGCTGCGGGCTGAACGTCACCGCAGTGAGGTCGCTCCCATTGAAACGGGTGCCGTAAAGCGTTGCATCGGTCAAGTTCGCGCCGTCCAGGCTTGAGCAACGGATATCCGCGCCGCTGAGATCGGCGGAGCTGAAATCCACATCGCGAAGATCGTTGCCCGGGGCCGGCATTTGCGCGGGCAGCGATGCCCCGCTTGCCAGCGACCCGAGGATGGCTCCCTGCAAATTGCGGCCATGCAGCGGAATGCCGCGCACGTTCGCAAGCGAGAGATCCACCCCGGACAGGTCCATCGGCGCGACCGGCCAGGCCAGGTTGTCGCGATTCCAGCCTGGCCCGAGGGAAATGCCCAACATCCCGTCATTGCCCTGGCCAGATTCGTCGTGCACCGCGGATTGCAGCCTGCCGACAAAGCCAAGCGGCCAATACAGCAGCAATTTGGGATGCGCGGCCAGATAGCCGGTCATTTCGACCGCAAGCTGCTTGGGTGAGCGAACACCGTCCCAGATCCGGACCTCGGCAATCGATCCCAGCCCTTCGCGGTATTTCCCGGTCGAACTGCCGTCGCTGTCCTGGTACTCGTAGAACGGAAATCCGACATTGAACGGGCCGCCGGAGCCCAACTGCTCGCCGTCGTCCACCTGCAGTTCGATCTGGCCGGCGGACATTCCGTCGCGGATGATATGAACCACCACCGAGGGCGCGCGCTGCTCGACGGCAATGGCCAGATGGTGCCATTGGCCGTCTCCCACGCTCACGCCCGAACTTCCCGAGGTGCCCCCGAACCAGACCGTGATGTTGTCGGGGTCCTTGACCAGAAAACGCGGGCCCGGACTGGCGTTGGGATGATCCATGTCGCCCATGCCGTCGCAGTAGCCGATCAGTTGCGCCGCACTGAAATCACCGGGGATCCGACGCCACTGAATCCAGAACGAAAAAGTCACGTCCCCTTGCGGAAAATTTGCAACCCTGTTGCGGCTGACAATGACCTGCTTGCTGAAATCGACACGCTTGAGCGACCCATCCGGCGGCATTCGATTTTTCCTGTCTGACGGCTGTTGTTGCAGCGGTTACGACTCGACACCGCCCGTGTGACCGGGCGGTGTCGCAGCGACACATGTCATCCTCACCCGTTGGGATCGGTGCCGGCGGGTGTGGAAGGAATCCACTGGCTGATCGATGGTTCGGTGCGCTGCTGCGGCCCGAGCAGAACCTCGTAGTTGAGCGCGTAGACATCACGCCACATGCTGACAACGATCTTGGCCGCGTTCAGGCCATTGGTGGTGCACAGATGCTCCCCCGTCGGCTGATAGATGTCCAGATTGTAGTCGGTCTGCGCCTCGCCGCTGTTGAGACAGGAGAGAACGTAGATATAGCCCTTGGACTCGGTGCCGACGTCCAGATAGGTCACGGTCCCGGTCTGCTCCTTCAACGCCATGAAGGATTGCATCCCGCTGGTCGCGGTAAAGGCCTGGACCGGCTTGCCTGCGGTGTCGAAGGCCTGAATGCGGTTGTTCTTGGTCTCCAGAATCAGGAACTTGCCGTCCGGGGTGACGGCCATCGCGATCGGCCCGTTCATGAGGCCTTCACGCAGGCCCTCGCCGGAGCACAAAACCGCCACCGGCGCGTCGGCATCCGCCGACCCCTGGGCTGGAATTCTCAAAAGCTCCATCTTCGAATTGGCCCAGCTGACAGCGGCGACATAACCGGCCGGGTGCACCACCACCGCATCCAGATGCGGTTGAGTGAATTGCCCCCAGCTCTGCACTGTTGCGGTCAGGTCGAACGGCTGGCCGTCGAAATCGACGCGCCGGAGGTGATAGACCTTGTCGACCACATCCAGATAGAAGTTGTTGCCCGCGCCGGTCGCGCCTTCTTCGATCGGGCCGAACTGATCGTAAAGAATGTGCGGCTTTCCGGTCATTCCGCGATTGACGGCCTTCAGGCCCGTGTCCGGCGTGGCCAGATAGGAAATGTTCTGGAACGTATACATCTGCGCGTTGGAGGCGGCGGTGTCGCCAACCAACGGCAATCCCTGGCCGCCGGCTCGCCAGCAATAGCCGAGCATGTGCGCGTGATCGTTGATGGTGATATCGACCAGCTCGGCCAGCTTGTGGCCGTCGGGCGTATCGTCCAGCGCCTTCGCCGTGTCGGTGGGCGCAGCCAGGCTCGTCGTGTCCGACGACGCGCCGAGCCAGTAATGGCCTTTCGTGCTGTCGTAGGCCAGTTTCTCGTTGTGGCTGTAGAGCGTGTCCGCAGACAGCGGCACCAGTTGCTCCGTGATGACAAGCCCGACGGTCATGCTGCCATCCGCCCCCGGCCGCGCGTCGACCCAGTCGGGCGAGCTCGCATACCCGCAGATCCACCAGTTCTTCGAATAGATCACCGCATAGACCTTGAGCGAGCCGCCGGCGGGCACATTCGACAACAACTTGGAGAGCGTGGCACTGGATGTCACGCCATTGGTGATCTCGAACATCTCACCGTTCAGGTGCATGAACGTGCCGCCCTGATACTGCACCATCAGGCGATAATAATGCGCGGTGGACGGCCACACCGAGTGCTGCGGATCCGGCTGAACGCTGACACCGAGCGTCATGGTTCGCGCGATTTCGATCGAGGACTTGGATGGCGTCTGGATCACCGCCGCGGTGGTCTCCGCCAGATCCACCAGTGTTCCGGCGACGCCCAGCGCGGCAAAGACGAAGCCGACAAAAGGAATGCAGCGTTCGGCTTCCTCGACCACCATCTTCTTGACGATGTAATCCCGCAGCCGGCCCATCGCGCTCTTGAGCAGCGTCGCCATCAGCTTGTTGCCGATCATCAGCAGTGCGCCGACAGGATCCGACGAGATGGTCTTGGAAAGGACCGGCGAGACGAAGTCCACCGCGAGTGCCGCGATCGCGGCCATGAAATATCTATCCTTGAGGATCCCTTCATATTCGCCGTCGTCGTCTCCCTTCCAGACACCGGCGACAAGCATGAAGGTCGGCACCGCCATCTCGAACAGGCTGGTGCAGAACGTCCCCATCGCGGCCACGCTGCTGTCGAAATGACCGGTCCCCAGCGTGCCGAACAGGATGCGGGCGCCCGAGGCCTGCCGCGGCATGGTGAAGGAGAGCGTTGTCGCCGCCGTCGATATCGGGATGCCCATCAGGAAATTGCCCGGCGTCAGCAAGTCGAGCTGCTGCCGGGAATCTGCGATGACATTGCCCATGTCATCGAGAAATTCGACCCATGTGCCCATGTGACGGAGCGCGTTGTTTGTGACATCGATCGCGAACGAGTCCCCGTTTTGCTGCGCGGTTCCAAGCGTGAGGCCGTGAATTCCCGACCAGTCCTGCGGCACCCATTGGGCGTCCGCGTTCGTTGGCGGGGTGGGCTGCGGGGTCTCGCTCACGCCGGTCCCTGCCGTCACCTGCCCGGCGAACGACGATGTGCTCGATGCGGAATGATCGATTGAAGCGAGGCCGTAGCTTTGCCCCCACGTCTTGTCCTTCAGCGCAAGATCGTTCTTGCTGGTGCGCAGCGCTCCCTTGACCGGAGCGGCCAGAGCGGCCTGCGTGGCATCGGACAGGGCATAATGGTAGACCGGCTGACCAGCATCGTTGGTCAGCGTCGCGCCGTTCTCGTCGACACACGCAGAGATCGTGGCCCAGCCGCCATCGACATCGGCGGCGCCCTGCGCACTGATCGCCAGCGCCAGATCATTGACGCCGGGTGCCGAGACCAGATGAGTGTCATGGATGTGAGCCGCTGTTGCCGGATCGAGATGCATCAGTTCAGGATGCATGGACACCAGCGACAACGCGGTATCGAGCGGGGTCCTGAAGCTGTTGCCGTGATCGTCACCGGGATCGAGTGCCGGAGGCGCGGCCCCCAGCACCGCGAGCTTCCTGGCGGCCAGCGACGGCCCGGATGCGGCCGTGGGCGCCGGGCTGGCGCCGGGTGGAATATATGTCGCCATCAGCGACAACGCCGGCAGCGGCGCGTTGGCGTCCTTGGCCGGATGCTGCACGAACATCAACGCGACGCCGGACGGCAGTGCGACGTTTTCAGCAAAATGGCTGACGTGATGCTGCTGATCCACCGGCACCGCGGCCAGCATCGGATTGAGCGACGCGTGCAGTTGCAGCGTCTGCGGCGTATGCGCCGTCAGAACATAGTCTTGTCCCGCGATGTGGAGGGTGTGATCGACATCCTGCGGCGCGTGGGAGAGATCGAAATGAAGCGTCGTTACATTGGTCATGTCGCTGTCCTGCAAATGTTTTTTAAAAAAATGCGGTCAATGGCACCGCCGTAAAAAAACAAAATTCATCAATTCAAATAGTAAAATAATATTCCGGCGCGCGTTCACCCGGCACGATACACGCATTGCGATCATAGTCGGGAGTCGCCTGCGACGGAATCTCACTCCGCGCAAAAGTGCCAAATTTTAACGAACGTTTTATTTCACCGCGGAGCCCGGAACGTCGCGACGATGCGGCGTTGGGCTGTGATCGCCGACCCATTTAGATTGCTCGGTTGAGGTGGCACCAACCGAGGGTTATCGCGCCCGCAAACGGAGCGGACCCGGCTCCGTGGCGCCGAGCGCCACGCGGCGGTCGACCACCGCGTGGTGAAACTGCTCCAGCACGAGATTGAACGCCGACAGGTCCCCCGCCTCGAGCGCTCCGTCATCGTAACAATCGAGGGTTTCGCGCAGCATGCGGTCGACCTCGAGCTGCATCGTGGCCAGTTCATCAAGGGATTCCACCTGGCGCACCCTGGATAATGTCATCAGCAGCTTGTCGCGATGGATGGTGTTCTCTCGCTTTTCGTCCCGTTTCAGATAATGGCGCAGCCATGCGGCGCCGGATCCGAGCCCCGACAGCAGCAGGATGCCGGCCCAGATGTAGTCGCTGTACTGATCGAGAAAGGTCCGCTCGGTGCCGTCGATATAGGCGGCCGCTCCCGGATGTGCCGGCAACGCCGCGTCCTTGTCGGTGTCCGGCTTCTCGATTCTCCCGGCCGCCGGCAGTTCCTTGGCCAGCGACGGACGCACGGCGAACAGCTGCCGGACGAACGTGCCGACCGCGGTTTCGGACAGCGAGCTTCGGGCGATCAGCAGATGATTGACACTGACCGTCTCGATCTTGTCGCCGGGACGCGCCGGCGATGAACTGAAAGCGCTCCCGGGAATTTCCTCGGATTCGTACAGCGGATGCCTTTGCGCGATCGCTTCCGACACGTCGATCGGCAGAAACCTGGGCTCTCCCCTGGCAAGCGCCGTCGATGCGACGGCGTCGGCGGTGATCTTGCTGTTCAGCGGGCTGACCGACATGTAGGCGTCGATGCTCTCGTCATGCACCATCTGACTGATCTGCTCGGGACCGAATTGCACGATCGTCACCTTGTCGGGCGCGATGCCGGATTCCTTCAGGATGACCCGCAGCAGCGTGACATTGGCCAGCGATCGGCCGATCACGCCCACGCGATGCCCGGCGAGATCGCCGATCTCCTTGATTTTGGACGCCGGTGTCTTGTGCGAGCCCTTGCGCTGATGGCCCGATGGGGCCCACAGCACCACGACATTCTTGTGCAGGATCGCGACCGAGCGGGCGTCGCCCGGCATCTCCAGGTCACCGCGCGCGACCGCAAGATCGGCCTTTGCCGCGCCCAGCAGGGCGATGCTTTCAATCACCCCGTCGGTTGCGACCGGGGCCAATCGAACCGGACTTCCCGCGCGCGCAAACGCCTGCGCCAGGGCCTGAACCAGCTTCTGATCGCCGCTGCCCACCGGCCCGACCGCGACCCGCAAGATGGTCGGCCGATTGGCGAGATACAGCACGCCCGTAACGACGGCGAGGCCAAGCAGACCGACAGCAACGATCAACAATGGGACGCTCGTCCGCTGCTGCCGCCTGCGCGGCGCGGCTTCGGTTCTGCCGAGATCGTCCGATGAAGACATCAGTCTGGCACGCCGAATGAACCCATCAAACTTGTTGAGACACAGAACGCACGCATCTGTGCAAGGTTGCGACGATACCGATGCACCGACAGCGGCTAACGCCACAGACGGCCGCATTCACGCGGCGGATCGACCACCGGCCGCAACACCCAGCCTCAAGGTCAATAACATACTTCAAGCCGAGGCCAGTGACGCTTTCATGACCCGCCGTGTCCTGCCGGACATCTGCAGACACATTATCCGCAGGCCCATCGGACGGGATCAGGATGCAACGGCCTCACTGTCGACGCTGAAGGTTTTCGCCGCTTGCCTGACCATGTCGGCAAATCGGCGAACCGCCGCCGACGGCTCGCCGCGGCGGGTGGCAAGACGGAGCGGCGCCATCGGCTGGGCCGCGCCCTTGAGACGACGATAGACCACGCCATCGAGGTGCATGCGTTGCAGCGACGCGGGCACAAGCGAGATCCCGAGACCGGCCGCCACGAGGTTGAGTGTCGCCACGATGCGCGGGGCCTCCTGGCCGACGCGCGGACTGAAACCAGCGGCGTGACACGCGGCGATGATCGCGTCGTACAAGCCCTGCCCGTTGGGGCGCCGATAGACGATGAAGGTTTCCGCGGCGAAGGCTTTCAGCGGCACGGCCGTGTCGGTATCACTGGCGAGAGCGTGCCCGTCGGGCAATGCCACCAGCATTTTCTCCTCGATCAGGGGATTGATGACGAGCCCGGCGGGATCGGCCACCGGCGTGCGAATGAAGACCGCATCGACGCGTTCGTTGCGCAGATTGTCGATCAGGGTGTTGGTGCCGTTCTCCTGCAAGGTCAGCGACACCCGGGGATACGTCTCCCGGAATGCGCGGATGACCCGCGGCACAAAGGGATGAAACGGCACGGAGCTGGTGAACCCGACGGAAATCTGCCCCTGTTCGCCCCGCGCGGTCCGCTTGGTGGTGGCGAAGGCGTGGTCGACATGCGCCAGGATCGCCCGGGCATCGGCGAGCAAGGCGCGGCCGGCGTCGGTCAGTTCGACGCCGCGCGGCTTGCGGCGCAGCAACTGCACGTCGAGTTCGCGCTCCAGCGCCTTGATCTGCTGACTGAGCGGCGGCTGCTGCATGCCGAGCCGCTCGGCAGCGCCAGTGATGTGGCCTTCTTCCGCGACCGCGATGAAGTACCGGAGATGACGCAGTTCCATGACTCGTGTCCCGACATCAACATATCCAGAAAGTCTGGATAATGCATTTCCCATATTATGGATCAGCAATCGGGAAAAGCCTAGGTCTGCTTGCAGCAATTCACCTCGCGAGCAGAAGGGCCCGAACAATGCTGGACATCGAATCGACACCCGCCATGGCGGCCAAACTCTACGCCACGATGGAGCGCAACATCGCCGTGATCCGCCGCCGCTCCGGCAAACCGCTCACCCTCGCCGACAAGGTGCTGCTGGGCCATCTCGACGACCCCGAACACCAGGAGATCGAGCCGGGCCGCAGCTATCTGGCGCTGCGCCCGGATCGCGTGGTGTTTCAGGATGTGCTGGGCCAGAGCGGCATGCTGCAGTTCATGCAGACCGGGCGCGACCGCGTCGCCGTGCCGACCACCATCCATTGCGATCACCTGATCCAGGCGCGCACCGAAGGCGGCGCCGACCTGCGCGCGTCGGTCGCGGAGAACAAGGAGGTCTATGACTTCCTGCGCGTGGCGGCGGCGAAGTATGGCTGCGGCTTCTGGGAGCCCGGCGCAGGAATCATTCACCAGGTGGTGCTGGAGAACTACGCGTTTCCGGGCGAACTGATCATCGGGACCGACTCGCACACGCCGAATGCCGGCGGCCTCGGCGCCTGCGCCGTCGGCGTTGGCGGCGCAGACGCGGTCGAGGTGATTTCCGGGCTGCCGTGGGAGGTGCTCTACCCCCGGCACATCGCGGTGTACCTGACCGGTGAGCTCAATGGCTGGGCGGCGCCGAAGGATGTCATCCTGTATGTCGCGGGCCAGCTCACCGTGGCCGGCGGCACCAACGCGATCCTGGAATACATCGGTCCCGGCGCGCGCACCATCAGCGCCACGGGCAAGGCGACGATCACCAACATGGGGGCCGAACTCGGCGCCACCACATCGATGTTCCCCGCCGACGACCGGATGGCGCGTTATCTTCGCGCCACCGGCCGCGCCGACCTGGTGCCGCTGATGCAACGGCATCACGCGCTGCTCGCGCCGGATGCCGAGGTGGAGGCGAAGCCCGAAAAACACTACGACCGCGTCATCGAACTCGATCTCTCGAAGCTCGAACCTTATGTGGTCGGGCCGCATACGCCGGACCGGGCGCGCCCGATCTCGGTGTTCGCCGCCGAAGTCGCCGACACGAGCAATGCGTTTGTCGACGATATCTCCACCGCGCTGATCGGCAGCTGCACCAACTCTTCCTATGAAGACATGAGCCGCGCCGCTGACGTCGCCATCCAGGCAAGGGCGCACGGCATCAAGGCCGCGGTGCCGCTGCTGGTGACGCCGGGATCCGAGCAGGTCCGGGCAACCATCGCCCGTGATGGACAGATGCAATCACTGCAGGCGATCGACGCCACCGTGCTGGCCAACGCCTGCGGCCCCTGCATCGGCCAGTGGCGCCGGGCCGGCGACGCGTCCCATGCGCCGAACACCATCGTCACCTCGTATAACCGCAACTTCCCCCGGCGCAATGACGGCCAGCCGACCACCATGAACTTCATCGCCAGTCCCGAACTGGTGACGGCGCTGGCCGTCTCCGGCCGGCTCTCGTTCAATCCCCTGACCGACAGCCTGGTCGGCGCCGACGGTCACGCCTTCAGGCTGGACGCACCGAAGGCAGCGCCCGACGTGCCCAGCGACAATTTCACCGGCGGCCGCACCGCCTATGTCAAACCGCCCGAGCATGGCGAGGACGTCGTCCTCGAGATCGCCCCCGCCAGCGAGCGGCTGCAACGGCTGCAGCCATGGCCGGCGTGGGACGGCCGGGATCTGATCGAGATGCCGGTGCTGCTGAAGGCGAAGGGCAAGACCACCACCGACCATATTTCACCGGCCGGACCGTGGCTGCGCTATCGCGGCCATCTGGACCGGTTCAGCGACAACATGTTCATGGGTGCGACCAATGCCTTCACCGCAGAGACCGGCAAAGGCCGCAATGTGCTCACCGGTGAAAGCCACCAGACATTCTCGGCCATTGCGCGGTCCTACAAGACGCACGGACAGAGATGGGTGGTGATCGGCGATCGGAACTACGGCGAAGGCAGCAGCCGCGAACACGCCGCGCTCTCGCCCCGGCTGCTCAACGGCGCTGCGGTGATTGCCCGCAGCTTCGCCCGCATTCACGAGTCGAACCTGAAGAAGCAGGGCCTGCTGGCGCTGACGTTCCAGGACGCCGATGACTACGACAGGATTCGCGAGGACGATCGCATCAGCCTCATCGACCTGGACGAGCTTGCGCCGGGCGAACCCGTCGACTGCCTGGTCCGGCACGCGGACGGCACCACGGAGGTCCTGTCGCTGCYSCATTCCTTCAGCGCCCCGCAACTGGAGTGGTTTCGTGCCGGCGCGGCGCTGAACCTGGTGCGCGGGCGATAGCACCCGCCCCTGACCCGCAATTGCGTGCCGACGACGACCGAGGCGGGCCTGCTGCAACTTTGTTGCGGCAGGCCCTCGCCTATCTCGACCGGCGCGGCCGCCGCACCTGATCAGGACCGCATAGAGGGGTGTCCAATTTGGTCATTGACCCGGTGGCGCGCGTTTTGTATCTGTTTAGAATAATTCTAAAGTAACTCGAAAAGCTGAAATCATGAAGAATTTCGCGGACTTGACCGAACGAGAAATCCTGGCCGTCGCCATCTCGGCGGAGGAGGAGGACAGCCGGATCTATATGAGTTTCGCGGAAGACCTCGCGGAGCGTTATCCGGAATCTGCCAGGATTTTCCAGGAGATGGCCGAGGAAGAAAAAGGCCACCGCCATATGCTGCTGGAAATGTTCGAGCAGCGCTTCGGGCCCAATTTGCCGCCGATCCGGCGCGACAACGTCAAGGGCTTTTTGCGCCGCCGGCCGATCTGGCTGACCAAGAACCTGTCGCTGGACGCCATCCGCAAGGAAGCCGAGACCATGGAGCTCGAGGCCGAGCGGTTCTACGCCAAGGCCGCGGAGCACGCCCAGGATGTCGGCGTGCGCAAGCTGCTCGGCGATCTTGCCGAGAAGGAAAAAGACCACGAGCACCTCGCGTCCCGGCTGACGGACACCATCCTCAGCCCGGACGTGCGCGCGGCGGAGGACCGGACACGCCAGCGCATGTTTGTCCTGCAATATGTGCAGCCCGGCCTCGCCGGCCTGATGGACGGCTCGGTTTCGACGCTGGCGCCGCTGTTCGCGGCCGCCTTCGCCACCCACCAGAACTGGCAGACCTTTCTGGTCGGCCTTGCGGCGTCGATCGGCGCCGGCATCAGCATGGGCTTCGCCGAGGCGCTGTCCGACGATGGATCGCTCACCGGCCGCGGCTCACCCTGGCTGCGCGGCGGCACCTGCGGCCTGATGACGACACTCGGAGGCCTCGGTCATACACTGCCCTACCTTGTCCCCGACGGCTGGCCCAACGCATTCTGGATTGCGACCTCGATCGCCGGCATCGTCGTGTTTTTCGAGCTGTGGGCCATCGCCTACATTCGCGCGCGCTACATGGACACGCCGTTCATGCAGGCGGTGTTTCAGATCGTGCTCGGCGGCGTCATCGTCCTGGGGGTGGGCATCCTGATCGGCGCGGCGTAGCGGCCCGCAGGTTTGCTGGCCACTGAGGGCATCCGCTCAGAAAAACAGCACGTCGTCCGTTTCGTCGGCGCGTTGCGGAGCTTGCAGCGATGACGTCTCCTGGACAAGACCCAAACGCTGCAACAATTTCACGTGGACCTCCCTCTCGCCGGCCATCGTGTACTGGGCATAAAGCTCATCGAACAATGGCTGGACACAACGAGCTGCGTCCGCCGACAGGCCGTTCACACCCGCCCCGCCTGCATCCAGGCGCGTGACGACGGGCGGGAGTGCCGTTGACGTCTCCTTGACCGATCTCAGCAGAGACGTCGCGCTCGTCATCAGGTCGTCAAATTCGAGGTTCTCTCGACCGAGGCGATCCATCAACTGACTAAGTTGTTCATTGCCGATCTCGATCTGCCGGATCGCCTGCAGAATCGCCGGCTCCAGGGTCGCAATCCGGGTCGAATCTCCATCCGCCCGCAGATGCTTCAGATCGTGCGCAGAGCGTTCGATATCGTCCAAAACCGGCCGCAACGTCCTGGCACCGCCGGAGATGTGATCCGCTGTTATCTTGAGCTCATGCGCGATGACGACGAATGCTCTGCCCTTGACGCCGAGCTGGCCTGCCTTGAGGCCGGCGTTCATACCGATCAGATTGATATCGACAACGGCCTCGGACAACCCCGAGATCGCACTGCGAAAGTTCCCGAGTTTGTCCTCCACCACCGACAGTGCGGCATCGACCGATTTTCTGGCGGCCTCGCACGCAACGATCAACGCCGATGCGTGCGCCAGCGACCGCTTCATGCCGGCAAGGAACGATGTCATATCGCCCTCCTGCCCGCGATAGAGCGCACCTCCCTGATCGACGACACCGGAGGCGGCGGACGTCAGTGTCGCGAACGAGCGAGCGATTTCGCTGACATCGGCATCGAACTCGGAGAGCGCGTCCCGCAATTGCGCGGCCTGAAGCCGGCAGATCAACGGCGTGGCGAGAGCAACGGCATCGATCTCATCTGTCGGAGCAGGACCCAGGCCGGCTTTGGCGCCCACGACCATGCGTAACCCGCGGCCGACATGCTCCAGGCGCTGCCGCGTGCTGTCGCCTGCCTGCAGGGAGACGATTGAACGGCCGACGGCCGTGGCGATCTGCTCCGTGCTCTGCCTTGCCGCATCGGCCAATTGGACGCTCTCGGCCTGGCGGTCCCGCATCGTGGCGTGGGCCGAAGCAAGCTCGGCCCCGACCGAAATCAATTGTGCGTGGTAGTCGCGCTCGAACTCGCGCTGCCGGCTCAACGCAACGGCAATCGCCTCCGAAAGCCGCTCCTGCTCTCCGGCACAAGCTTCGATCGAGATCTGCACCGACTTGGCGAGATCGAAAACCTCCCGCGTGAAATCCAGAAAGTTTCCACGGTTTTCATCGAGCGAGGCCGCTTCGATCCGCGCGCTGCGCGCGATGATCGTGATCATCTGGATTTGCTTGACGAGCGCCTTCAGCAGCGCGGCTGCCTCTATGGAATTCCCGCTGATGGCGCCAAGCAGCGTACTCTCGGACGGCAGCGCCTCGGCCAGTTGGTTCAGCTTCGACGCGATGTCCCGCAGCGCCACGGAAGCACCATCGATTTTCGTCCCGGACAATTCCTGCGAAAGCAGAGCCAGGCCGCCATTGAGATCCTGGAACATGGCATGCCCGCGCCCGAGCCGGCTCCCGACCTCGGCGAACGTATCCTCGATGCGGGATGCAACGTCCTCGATAGAGGCCATGGCCTCTGTCAACATCTCTGGTGAAGACCCAACGGACATCACGATTCAACCTGCCAGCACGGCTTGCCCGGCATGATGCCAAAGCATGATTTCCCTGGGAATTTGGCTCAGCGAAACGATCTTCTCGGCCGCGCCACAGGCGATCGCTTCCTTCGGCATGCCGAAGACGACACAACTGTCTTCGTCCTGTGCACGCGTCGCAGCGCCCAGCTTGCGCATCTCGAGCAATCCCCTTGCTCCATCATCGCCCATGCCGGTCATGATGATTCCGAGCGCATTGCGGCCCGCATACTGCGCCGCCGACCGAAACAGGACATCCACCGAGGGACGATGCCGGGACACCGGCGGACCATCCTTGATTGCGATCTGATAACGCAGGCCAAGACGCTGCAGCAGCATATGACGGCTTCCCGGGGCGATGTAGGCGCACCCGGGCAGCACGGCTTCGCCGTCCTCGGCTTCCTTGACATTGATTTCGCAGAGCCCGTTGAGGCGTTTGGCGAATGCGGCGGTGAATCCCTGCGGCATGTGCTGAACGATCAGAATACCGGGACAATTGCGCGGCAACACCTCAAGCACATCGCGAAGGGCTTCGGTGCCGCCCGTCGAGACACCGAGGCACACGATCCGTTCCGTCGCCGGCCGCAGACGGCTCTGGACCGGGGGAGGAATAATGGCGTCCGCAGTCAGTTTGGCCTCGACCACCGTGCGGTGGCCGCTACGCGGGCGCACACGGGCACGCGCCGCCGACTTGACCGCATCCCGCAACCGCGTCGATGATTCCAGCAACGCCTGCCGGGTATCCACACGCGGCTTGGGCAGGATGTCGACAGCGCCGGCCTCGAATGCCTCGAACATCAGATCCGAACCCTGCTCGGTCAGCGTCGAGCAGATGATCACCGGTATCGGGCGCTGCGCCATGATCTTGCGGAGAAACGTCAGTCCGTCCATCCGGGGCATTTCGATATCGAGGATGATCACATCGGGCAGTTCGTCCTGCAGACGTCGCGCCGCAACGAAAGGATCCGAGGCCGCGGCCATCACCTCGATGTCCGGATCCTCATTGAGGATGGTCATGAGGATCTGACGAACCGACGCGGAATCGTCGACGATCAGTACGCGAATTTTCGGCTTGGGCATGCGATCCGCTCCGCGTCTCTAGACTTTGAAGATCGTGGGCAGGATCTGCTTGAGACCGCTGGAGCCGTGGTGAATCATCGATTCCGAATGCCCGACCATAAGGTAGCCTCCAGGCCTGAGATGGGAACAGAGACGATCCACGACTTTGCGCTGGGTTTGCTTGTCGAAATAGATCAGCACGTTCCGGCAAAAGACGATGTCGACGTCACGATCCACGGGATAAACCGGGTCCATCAGATTCATCCGCATGAAATTCGTCATTTGTCGCAACTCGGGAACCACGCGCACCTCGGCGCGCGATCGATCTCGCGACGACAGGAAATACCGCCTCGCCAGCGCCGGGGGGACAGGCGCGATCATTTCCTCCGAATAAATTCCGGCTTTGGCGAGACGCAGCACACTGGTCGAGATATCCGTACCCAGGATGCGAAACTCGAATCTGGCGCCGGACCGCAACGTATCGTCGAGCACGATGGCGGCCGTGTAAGCCTCCATGCCGGTCGAGCACGCCGCACTCCAGACCTTCAGCAACGGCGATCGGCGGCCACGCAGGCTCAGAAGCTCCGATACGGCGACCTCTTTCATGAAAACGAAGTGCGAAGGTTCACGAAAGAAATCCGTCTTGTTCGTCGTGACGCAGTCGATCAGATGGACGAGTTCGGTATCCAGCTGGCCACCGTCGAACAGTTGCTCGACATATTCATTCAGGTTTGAATAACTGAGTGCGCGAACCCGCTTGTGAAGCCGCCCTTCCAGCATCAGCCGCTTGGCCGCGGGCAGCTTGATTCCAACATGTCCCTCGATCAGCTCGGCGATCGACCGGAAATGTCGATCCGACAGGTGCGATACGGCTTCGGGCAAGGCGGATTGTCCTGCTCTAGGCCGCGCGGAACGTGTCGGGCGCAGCCTCGTACGCGGGCATCTCGGCGGACTTCATCAACTTCGCAAGGTCAAAAATGATGATGAACTTGTCCGCTTTCCGGCCGATACCCGCGAGATAATCCGATTTCCAGCGCCCTCCGACCGAAGGCGGCGGTTCGATCCGGCTCTCGTCGATGTCCGTGACCTCGAAGACGCAGTCCGCAACAAAGCCAACCCCGATCAAGCGGTTTTCCATCGGCACGTCGAGGATGATGATGCGCGTGGCCTCCGTCGCGGGCACGCTCGGCAAATCAAGTTTCGTGCGCAAATCGACGATCGGATAACCGTTGCCGCGGACGTCGATCATCCCGAGCAGAAAGTCCGGCGCGTGGGGCAATCTCGAAATCTGACGCATGTCGAGAATCTCGCGGACATTCCGGATGCTGATGCCGAAGGTCTCTCCCGCGAGACCGAGCGTCAGATATTGAGCCGGTTCGGCCATGGCACACTCCACGCGGTTGGGAAGCAAGGAAAGATTCCGGCCGCGCCCGCAGGGCGAAGCCGGAACACGTCTCAGCGTTGAAATTCGGCATCCCGATCGTCTTCGCCGTCGTCCATCGCGAAGGCAAAACCACCGCCGCCGGCCGCCTTGAGCGCCCGCGCGGCAGGCTTGGCGACGACCGGCCGCCTTACGCCCCGATCGGCAACCTGCATGCTGGCCGCCTTGGCTCGCAACTGGTTGACGGCTTTGTCGACCGGAAAGCCTCCCCGTGAGGGGGCCGCCTGCGAGACCTGATCGATCCTGAAATAAGCGATCGTGGACTGAAGCTGCTCGGCCTGCGAAGCGAGCTCTTCCGACGTCGACGAAACCTGCTCGGACGCACTGGCATTCTGCTGGCCGACCTTGTCGAGCTGCTGGATCGCCTGGTTGATCTGCGATGAACCGACGTCCTGCTCCCGGCACGCCGACGTGATTTCTTCGACCAGTTCGGCCGTCTTCTTGATGTTCGGCACCAGCTTGGAGAGCATCGTTCCTGCCTCCTGGGCGACCTTGACGGTCTCGGTCGACAGCGCTCCGATCTCGGCGGCCGCAGCCTGGCTGCGTTCGGCGAGCTTGCGGACTTCCGAAGCCACCACCGCGAAGCCCTTGCCGTGCTCGCCGGCCCGTGCCGCCTCGACGGCCGCGTTCAGTGCGAGCAAATCCGTCTGCCGCGCGATTTCCTGGACGATCGTGATCTTCTCCGCGATGGTCTGCATCGCTTCGACGGCACGCCCCACGGCAGCGCCGCTCGCCTCGGCATCCTTGGCCGACTGGGCGGAGATCCGCTCCGTCTGGCTGGCGTTCTCGGCATTCTGCTTCACGTTGGCGGCCATCTCTTCCATCGAGGAGGAAGCTTCCTCCGCGGAGGAGGCTTGCTCGGTCGCGCCCTGCGAGAGCTGCTCGGCACTGGCAGAGAGTTCCTGGCTCCCCGCCGAAACGTTTTGCGCCGCCGTGATGGCTTCGGCAACGATACTGCGGAGTTTCTCGATCATCCGCTCAAGCGCGATTCCCAGCGTATCCTTGTCCGACAGCCGCTTCGCCTCGATCGTCAAATTTCCGCCGGCGATCGTGTCGGCGACCTTGGCGGTCGCATCGAGGTTGACCGTCATCACATTCAGCGACTTGATCAGATCGCCAATTTCATCATTGCTGGACACATCGATCTTCTGGCTGAGATCGCCGATCGCGACGGCATCCGCCAGACCGACCGCGCGACCGAGCCCGCGGCTGATATTGAGCGCAATCCACGCAGCCGACACAACGGCAATCAGCGCCGACGCGAGGATGATGCTGATCAGCAGTGTTTTTGCGAAGGCCGCTTCCTCGGATCCCTCAGCCGAGATTTCCTGTGTCCGCTGCTTGGCATACTTGGCGTAATCGCCGAAGCCGGCGAGAGCCGCATCGAAAGCGCTGCGGCCGTCGCCGCCGGAGATCACCGCCGCTTTGATATTTCCGCCTTCCTGGGCGACCCCGACGACCTTGTCAGCCGCCTTGGCCAGCCGTTCGTACTGAACATTGATGCTCGATGAAAGACCGGCCGCCGCCAGCTGGGCAATGGCCGATTTCGCGACGTTGATCTGCGTCGCCGCATCTTTGGCTTCCGCACTGACATCTTCCATGGATGTTGCCGCGATTGCGGAGATCACAAAACGCCACAGGCGCTCGACCTCCACCTTGGCCGTCAGCACGGCCGCTTGGGCGCGCGGATTCTCGGAAGATGACGATGTCTTGCTCAGTTCGGCGGCGGCGGCATCCAATGCCGCATTCAGTTCCTTGACGGCGGGCTGCCCCTCGTTTTTCCAGAGCTCCGCGGCCCGATTGTTCGAATTCAGCAGTGCAAACTTGCCGATCTGCTCTTCCAGATCGTTCATCCGCTTGAGTTTGCCGGTCGCCTGATCGAGAATCCGCTTGCCCTCATCGCTGGCGGCGTTGAAGAGTTCGTCCCGCTTCTTCAGCACGATGTCCCGGCGGGCGATCATCGCGTTGTAGAAGTCCGCGGTGTCCTTGTCCGAGACGGCCGCAATCATCCTGGTTTCGGCGCGCTGCTGTTCCTGGATGTCATCGATCATCTCGGCGGCGGCTCTCATCTTGCCCGCCTGCTCGACGATATGATCCTGCCCCTTGTCCAGCGTCGAAAGCTTGGAATAGGCGACCACGCCGGTGATCATCGAAAGGGCGATGACCGCCCCGAAGGTGCTGGCCAGCTTTGCTTTTACCGTAAATCTCATATCTCAGCCCCCGTAGTCTTCGTCTCGGATTGGTTTCAATTCAGGATGCGTTCCATGTTTGGAACGATGACAAACTCTTCACGCCATTTCGTGATGAAGCTGATGAATTCCGGCTTCCAGTGCATGCCGACGCGCGGCGTCTGCTGCACATCGGCCCGGGAAATTTCAGTGACTTCATAGACCCTGTCGGCAATGATGCCGACGAGAACCGGATCCCCATTGACGGCGATCTCGACGACCACGAAGCGGGTGTCTGCGGATACCTCGCTCGTCGGCATCCCGAACCGGATCCGAAAATCTGCCAGCGGAATGACGTTGCCGCGCACATTGATCACGCTCGGGAGAAACGGCCGGGCGCCGGCGACCCGCGTCGTCGGAATCGGATCGATGATTTCCCTGACAAATCCCGCGTCGAGGGCAAAGATCTCCTCACCGACGCCGACCATGACGACCTGCATTGCAGTCTCGTCGTGGGCAGCCGACATGCCGTGTCCAGCTTCCCGATTCATCAGGCGGCCTCCCCGATCTGCTGCTTGTCCAGCTGGGATTGGGCGACGGCCACCAGTTGGGCAACGTCGAGGATGAGGGCCGCGCTGCCGTCGCCGAGAATGGTCGCACCGGAGAACATCGTGACGTCGGAATGCAGTTTCGACAGCGACTTGATTACGGTCTGATGGTTGCCGATGATCTGGTCGGCGACCAGGCCGACGCGGGATTCGCCGGTTGAGATGATGATCGTTTTCTGATGACGGTCGGGCGCCCCCGGAGCGCCGAACAAGTCTCGCAGCCTGACGAACGGAACGAGGTCGCCTCGCACGTTGAGAAAGTTGCGGCCACGCGACCGTTCGTCCGCAGCCGTCAGCTCGACACACTCCTCGACCGCCGACAGCGGCACGATATAGCGGCCTTCAGCGACGCGGATCAGCAAACCTTCGATGATCGCCAGCGTCAACGGCAAGCGCAACGTCACCGTTGTGCCCTGACCAAGCGTGGTCGAGAGATCGATCGATCCCCGCATGGCCTCGATCGTACGCTTGACGACGTCCATGCCTACGCCGCGTCCCGACAGCGCCGATACGGTCTGCGCCGTCGAAAAGCCCGGATGAAACAGAAACTGATGAATGTCGTGGTCCGACATCGCGGCTCCCGGCGCAATCAGCCCCTGCTCTTCCGCCTTGGCGCGAATCCGCGCCGTGTTGAGGCCCCCGCCATTGTCGACCACCGTCACCAGCACCTGCGCGCCCGAGTGAACGGCGGTCAGCTGGATCCGCCCCTGATCCGTCTTGCCCGCCGCGACACGACTGGCGGTATCCTCGATGCCGTGATCGATCGCGTTCCGAATCAAATGAACGAGAGGGTCGGCGAGGCGTTCGATCATCGTTTTGTCGAGTTCGGTGTCCTCACCCAGCGTCTCGAACGCGACCGGCTTGTCGAGGTCGCGTGAGAGATCATGAATCAACCGCCGGAAGCGTCCGAACAGCGAGCCGATGGGCACCATCCGGGCGCCCATCGTCGTGTCGCGCAGGCTCGCCGCCAGGCGCTCGATCTCTTCGGCAACCATCTTGATGGAGAGGTTGTCGCTGGCCGCTGCCAGTTGGCTCAGTCGCGCCTGGGCGATCACCAGCTCGCCGACACGATCCATGAGCTCGTCAAGACGCTCGGCCTGGACGCGAACGGTCGCAATGCCGCGATCGTCGCCCCGCTTTGGCTCATCCCGCCGGGTTTCGGGCCTGACTGCAACGTCGAGGGCGGCAGGAGCGGCATCGGCCACGGGGGGCGTGCTCGCCTCGGGCTTCACGTCCGGCAGTTGCGCCGGCAACACCACGGCGTCGGTATCGGTCAACGGCGCCACGACGAGCTTCATTTCGTCCAGCACGAACATGAAGACATCATCGATTGCGGCCCTGTCGCAATTGCTATGAAGCGTAACGTCCCACTTCAGGTAGCAGTACTCCGGCTCCAGTTCATCGAGGGACGGCACATCGTCAGTCAGCGCAACGACGAAACAGGTTCCCAGCTTGCGCAGGTCGTCCAGGAAATCAATCGGGTTCGACCCATTGCGAAGAATATGGCTGTCGAACTCCAGATGAAGCCGCCAACCCCATGTCCCGCTCTCGTTCGAAAGCGGCGCTTGCATATCGGGCGGCACGCCCCCCCGACCACTGCCGGTGTCCATGAATTGCTTGAGATCGTCCAGGATCGCGGCGCCGATAATGGGATCCGTGGATTCCGGCGTCTCGATCAGAGCGCGAATATAGTCTTTCGCGGCCAACGCCACCGAGATGAGATCGTGCGTGGGCCTGATCTCGCCTTTTCGAACGAGGTCGAAGGCGGTTTCGAACTCGTGGGTGAACGCGGCGACCTGATCGAAGCCGAACATCGCGCCTGAGCCCTTGATCGTATGCAGGGCACGAAACGCAGAATCAACCAGATCCCGGTCGTCCGGACGGAGACCCAGATCCAGCAACGCTCCTTCCAGGGTCTCGAACAGTTCGCTGGCTTCCTGGCGAAAGATGTCGGCAGGATCCAGCGCAGTCATGTTCGCACCAGCTTGCCGACCACTGCGAGGAGTTGTTCCGGCTTGAAGGGCTTGGTGATCCACCCCGTCGCGCCGGCGCTCTTGGCCTCCTGCTTGATGGTATCGTTGGATTCGGTGGTGAGGAAAACGATCGGAAGCCCGGTGAGCGACGGCACCTTGCGCAACGCCCTGATCAGGTCCAGCCCGTTCATCACCGGCATGTTGAGATCGGTAATGACCAGATCCATCCGGCTTGATTTGGCCTTCTCAAGTCCCTCGGCACCATCACTGGCCTCGATCACGTTGTGGCCCGCGGGTCCGAGCACCAGTTTGATCATCTGGCGAATACTTGGCGAGTCGTCGACCGTGAGAATGGTAGCCATTACGAACCGTCTTTGTGCTGAGGAAGCTGATGGTCGATCATCGCGTCGCTGGAAAATCCGGCGCGCTGGAATGTGTTGCGAAGAGTTTGCGAGAATGCAGTCAGGACGATCCCGCGTCCTTGAAGGTCTGCCGTTTTCGCCGTCGACAGCAAAAGCTGGACTGACGTGACGTCGGCCTTATCGACACCGGAACAATCGATTTCCAGCTTTTCCGGACGTCCGAACGCGTCTCGGATCAAACTATAGACGCTGCGAATTGCAGCGATACTGCAGTCCGCCGGAAGCCGCAGCAACCGACGCGAATCTGACGGCTTGTCCATGTAACCAGTGCCCACACCCCATCACCAGATGCACGCGGCCGACACCGCCTGAATCTCGTTCATCCTCGCCCGGTGCGGTAATATGTAACGGCTTGGTCAATAAAGTCTTAACCATAAGCCTGCAGCCCCTCCGCGCACCCGACGGTATTCAGGCACTTAGGCCGATGTTAAGCCGCGTTGACTAGCTTCCTGCGACTTGTGCTTTGCGGATGAAATCTGCCGGCTAGAAGGGCCGTCATATGGTTGCTGAATCGTTAACGATCACTCAAGCTCTGTTGGTCGACGATAGTCGCTCGGTCCTCGACTTGCTCAAACGCCTCGTCGAACATGACGGCTCGGTTCAGGCCGCTGCTTTCCTGGACCCGCTCGCAGCGTTGGCAGCCGCCCGCAACTACGATTTTGACATCGTGCTCGTAGACTACGAGATGCCGAAGATCGACGGGATTTCCTTCATTCGCGAGCTTCGTTCGCTTCAAGCCTATGCGGATGTGCCGATCGTCATGATCACGTCGATCGAGTCCGAGGACGTTCGCATCCGGGCTCTGCAAGCGGGCGCGACCGACTTTTTACCGAAACGCCCCCATGCGACCGAACTTCGCGTCAGGCTGCACAATCTCATCAAATTGGGAGCCGCTGTCAGAAAGCTGAACAATCAGGCTGCCCACCTCGCCAACGAGGTCACCGCAGCCACGCAGAAACTTCAGCAGCGCGAGGAGGAGATCATCCTACGTCTCGCGCTCGCTGTCGAATACCGCGATAACGATACCGGCGAGCACACGCTTCGGGTGGCGAAGTACAGCCGCATCATTGCCGAGCAACTGGGCCTCAGTCAGCGGCTCTGCCGCGACATCTACCTTGCGGCACCGCTGCACGATGTCGGAAAGGTTGCGGTGCCCGATAAGATCCTTCTCAAACCGGGACGGTTGGACGCCGATGAGATGGCGATTATCCGGACCCATGCCGCGATCGGCGGGCGAATCCTCGCGGACAGCCATTGCGAGCTGATTCAACTCGCAGCCACAATCGCCAACGCCCACCACGAAAGATGGGACGGCAGCGGCTACCCGAACGGCCTCAAACAACAGCAAATCCCGATCGCGGCCAGAATCGTAACCGTGGCCGATGTCTTCGATGCCTTGACGACACAGCGGCCGTACAAGGAGGCCATGCCGCTCCAGGTCGCCCGGGCCTATCTTGAAGACAAGACGGGGAGCGAATTCGATCCGGCCTGCGTAGAGGCCTTTCTTTCGAAATGGGAAGATGTCGTCGACGTTTGGATGGCGCATCGTACCACCCTCGCTCCGTCGGCAGCGCCTGCTGCCGCGATGGACACCCATCGCAAACCGGCTGGAGATCGCAGCCCCCTCGCGCCGACAGCGGCAAGTGGAGTGAGCGCGATGGAAGCGAGCTTTGGATAGCGCCCGGACCATTGGCCTCCGGTCGGGCCGAATCCGCGCACCTGCCGAAGCTGCCTTTGCCTGTTTCGCACGGGATGCGATGCCAGATCGCCGCTGAGCTCTTTTCCGTACTGCCTCGCCAGGTGACGAGCATCGACGCTGCATCCGAGCTAATGCGGAGTGCGCCGCTGCCCGCACAGCGACAGTTATGTGACAAAAATGCGACGAGCCTTATCGCAGAAGCCGCCCGAACCAGTTTCGGCTGCTTCGTCTAATCATCATTTGCCAGTCGTTCGCAAGAAGCCGCCCTGGGGCGCCGGAGTGACAGTTGTGTCACGCAAGTGTCACGAACCTATTTTAATCGAGCTCTATTGGTGAAGCCTGTCCTCTTGAGTGCTGACGAATTCAACAAAGGATTTTAGCGATGCACACGAGTCACAATGGTCATGATGAAAACCCTGCCAACGGCCCTGCCGATGAGCTGCATGATGACCAGGAAGGTGGCGGCCTGAACAAGACCGTCGCCACCGTCGTCGTGGTTGCCGCTGGAGCCGCCTTGTTCGAAGCGGCGCTGTTGCCGGGTCTTGCGCTTGGCGTCGCGGCGATGGCTGCGCCGAAATACCTGCCCAAACTGGCCGGCGCGCTGAACCCGCTGTTCAAATCCACCGTTCGCGGCACCTACAAGTTCGCCCAGAAGTCCAAGGAGATGTTCGCCGAAGCCCATGAGCAGGTGAACGACATCGTGGCCGAAGTGCATGCCGAGAAAGACGGCTTGGCGACGAAAGAGCCACGGGGCAAGGCGCGACCGGCGGCCTGAACGCCTGTAGCGACAACAACCAGCCCCGCGTGCGCGGCAACAGGCTGCACGAACGCGGGGTCTATGCTGGTTGCAGCATCGTCGAGCATGTGAAGGGCGACCGAACTCTGCCGGAGCGACCTGTTAGGGCCGCGTGACCTCTTGGAGCAACAAGACCTGCAATGTCGACAAAGATGAAACTGCAGATCGCGCACCAGATTCCGGGCCGCATTCGCATGAAGGTCCCGTCGGCGAAGGACAACCCCGATCTGCTCGAACAGATCAAGCAGACCTTCAGCGTCATCCCCGGCATCGAGCAGGTGACCGTCAACCCGGCCACCGGAAGCGTGGTGCTGCACTACGATACGGAGCGGCACGACGAATTCCACGGCCGCCTGGAACATCACACCGGTGGCCACTACAAGCCGCCGACCAACGAGATCGACGCGCTCGCCAGCAAGATCGAACAGGAAGCCGAATATCTTGCGGAGCACTCCCACAGCGCCAAGGTGATCGTCGACTTCTTCAAGAGCGTCGACATGCAGATCAAGGCCGCGAGCGGCAACGTCGTCGACCTGAAGATCCTGCTCGCCGCTGGCATTGCCGGCTTCACCATTTTCGAGGTGGGCGCCAGTGCGGCGACCCCCGTCTGGGTCACCCTCGCCATCTTCGCTTTGAATCACATGATACAGGCCAACATGCCGAAGGCCGACGACGATGATGCCGAGACCGAGGCCGTCGCCACGGCCTGAGCGGGCGTGCCGGCCCAACGCTCTGGATTGCAGGTGAATGGAATATTCTTTTCGTCATTCGATGCCCGGGCGTGTCCGGCTCAACGTTCCGGAACTGTGCCGTAAACGCCCACTCGCCGAGACGTTCCTGAGCTGGCTGCGCGCGCAGACCGGGGTCAGGACCGCGCGGATCAATTATGATTGCGCCAGCCTGGTGCTCGAATACGATCCGGCCCAAGAGCCGCTGCTGTTCGCGCTGCTGGAGCGCTTCAAGAGCACGAGTCTCGCCGAGATCAGGACTTTCCTGGCGGGCGCGAAGACCGAGGCGGCGCAGACCAGCGCAAATCCACCGCCGCCCGCCATCTCGAAGCGGTCGCCGCTGGCGCTCCCCACCCTGTCGCTGATGATGGCGTTCAGCGCCAATCCGGTCATCGCCGCGATCAACATGCCGCTGATGCTGTGGAACGCGATCCCGATCGCCCGGCGCGCGTGGAAGGTGTGGGACACCGAGCGCAGGCTCAATATCGACGTGCTCGACACCCTGGCGATCACCGCGTCGGTGCTGCAGGGCAATCCGCTGGCCGGCTGCATCGTCACCTGGCTGATCAAGCTCGGAGACTGGATCCGCGACCTGACCGCCGCAGGCTCGCGCCGCGCGATCAGCGAACTGCTCGAGTTCCAGTCGAAGACCGCCTGGGTGCTGGTGGACGGCGAGGTGGTGTCGATCCCGGCCACCGAGCTCAGGGATGGCGACCTCGTCGTGGTCTATCCCGGCGAGATGATCCCGGTGGACGGCGAGATCATCGACGGCCAGGCCACCATCGACCAGAAGACCATCACCGGCGAAGGCCTGCCGGTCAGCCGCGGCAAGGGMGAAGCCGCYTTTGCMGCSACCGTCATCCGCGAGGGACAGATCACCGTGCGGGCGCTGCGGGTCGGCTCGGCGACSACCGCGGGCCAGATCGTGCAYCTCGTCGAGTCCGCGCCGATCGGCGATACRCGSATTCAGAAYCATGCGGAGCGGTTTGCCGAYCGTCTCGTCACCCCGACRCTGGCGCTGGCCGCCGGCACCGCGGCSGTCACCGGYGATTTCAACCGCTTCCTGTCGCTGGTGATCGTCGATTAYGGCACCGGCATCCGCGTCGCCGCACCGACCTCGGTGCTGTCGTCGATGACCCAYGCMGCACGGGCCGGCATCATCATCAAGAGCGGCGGACACATGGAGCGYCTKGCCGGYATCGACACCGTGGTGTTCGACAAGACCGGCACCCTGACCCGCGGCACGCCGGCCGTGATCGACGTCGTTCCCTATCTGGATCACATCACCCCCGGCCATCTGCTCGGCCTTGCAGCCGCCGCCGAAACCCGCCTGCAGCACCCGGTCGCCGAGGCGCTGCGCAGCAAGGCGCGCGAACTCGCCGTCAACGTTCCGCCCTGCGACGAGACCACCTACCGGATCGGCCTCGGCGTCGAAGGCCAGGTCAACGGCTACTACATGCATGTCGGCAACGAGCGCTTCATGCGCCAGAGCGACATCAGGGTCGACAAGGCCGCGTCGGACCGACTGGCGCTCGACGAACGCGGCTATTCCAGCCTCTACATCGCGGTCGATGGCCAGCTCGCCGGCCTGATCGCCCTGCGCGACGAGCCGCGCGAGGACGCTGCCGCCGCCATCGCCGAGCTCAAGGCGCTCGGCGTCCGCTCGGTGATGCTGACCGGCGACAATGCCGTGGTCGCGCGCGCGGTCTGCAACGAAATCGGACTGACACGCCACTTCGCCGACATGCTGCCGGCGGACAAGGCCAGCGTCATCCAGGACCTGCAGCGCGAGGGCAAGCGGGTCGCCATGGTCGGCGACGGCATCAACGACTCCCCGGCCCTGAGTTTCGCCGACGTCGGCATCGCCATGAAGCATGGCGCCGAAGTCACCCATGAATCCGCCGACGTCATCCTGATGGAGGATTCACTGTGGAAACTGGTCAAGGCGGTCGAGATCTCCCACGGCGCGGTTCGTCTGATCAAGCAGAACTACGCGATCGTCGCCGGCCTCAACACCCTGGCACTGGGACTGGCACTGCCCGGCGGCCTGATCACCCCCGAGATCACCGCACTGATCAGCAACGGTTCCGCGATCCTGGCCAGCATGAACGGGATCCGCCCGATCCTGCGGTATCAATGACCGCGGACCCGACCCCGCTCGTCCTCTCCCAGGCCGACCGCGAGGCGTTGAAGCAGGCGGTGAAAAAACTCGAAAACCCGAACTTCGCCGCCAAGCTGGCCGATTACGCCGGCGTTCCGGTCAACCGCATCCTGGGCATTCTGCCGAAAGCTGCCAACAGTCAGCTCAGCACGCTGGTGCGAACAGCCGTCCTCAAAAGCCTCGATGTCGCCATCGACACGCTGCAGGACAAACCTCCTCCCGCTCCCGCAACCTGGTTTTCATCGTTCCTGGCCGGCGTGACCGGCGGCGTCAGCGGCCTGTTCGGCCTCGCCGCGCTTCCCGTCGAGCTTCCCCTGACCACCACGTTCATGCTGCGCGCCATCGCCGAGATCGCGCAGCATGAAGGCGAGGATCTTTCCAGGATCGAGGCGCGGCTCGCCTGCCTGGAAGTGTTCGCGTTCGGGACCAAACGCCCGGCCGGCAGCGTCGACGTGGGGTATTACGCGGCTCGCGCCCTGATCAGCAAGTACACCAGCGACGTCGCCGCACTTTTCGTGGAACGCGGCGCGGTCGATGTCTCGGCACCCGTGGTCACCAGCCTGGTCAGCGAGATCGTGTCGCGGTTCGGCCTCGTGGTCTCCGACAAGGTGGCCGCGGGCGCGTTGCCGATCCTGGGCGCGGTGGGCGGAGCAACGGTCAATGTCATCTTCATGGATCACTTTCAACGCATCGCGCAGGGGCATTTCACCCTGCGCCGGCTCGAGCGCGCCTATGGCGTGCCGGCGATCCGTCAACATTATGCCGCCCTGGCCGCACCGCCGGCGGCGGCGACTGCTTGAAACAGCCGCACAGGCGACGCGGGCGTGAGGCAGGAATCATTCCCGCAGGCGATCGTCGCCGGCCCCACCCCGGAAAGCCGGCTGCGCGACTTGCGCCGGATGCGCGTTCTCGCGACCTCGCTGCTGGTGCTGATGTTCGTGCTGTTCGTTGCAACGTCGATGGCGCAGCCGCAATGGCCGTGGCTCGCGTACCTGCGGGCTTTCGCTGAAGCGGGCATGATCGGAGCCTGCGCCGACTGGTTCGCCGTCGTCGCCCTGTTCCGTCATCCGTTGGGTGTGCCGATTCCCCACACCGCGATCGTGCCCAACAGCAAGGAGCGCATCGGCGGCGCGATCGGCCGCTTCACCGCCAATAATTTCCTGTCCCCCAAGGTCCTGACCGCGAAGATCAAGGAGGTCGATACGGCGGGATGGATCGCCCGCTGGCTGACCCATCCCGGAAACGCCGCAGGCATCGCGCGGCGCGCCGCGGTGGCGATGCCCCAGATCCTGCGTTCGCTGTCCCGCGAGGACCGCAATGCCTTCCTGACGCGCGCCGTGCGGCACGGCGTCGAAGCCATCCCGGCCGCTCCGTTCGCCTCGAAAGTGCTGTCCCTGCTGTGGGCGCAGGGCGCGACACAGGAGCTTGTCGAGTTGGCCATTGTTCGCGCAACAGCGGCCCTCGCCGACAACCGGGAGATGATCAAGCAGAAGGTCTCGCAGAAATCCTCGCGCTTCATCCCGAAATGGGTTGACGGCATCGTCGCCGACAAGGTCATGAGCGGCCTGGCCCAGATCCTGACCGAGATGCGCGATCCGGCTCATCCCTGGCGGATCGACCTTTCGACCGCGGTCGATGGATTGATCGACGATCTCGCCGTAAAACCCGAGATGTATGCGCGGGGCGAGGAACTGAAGGCCGAGATCCTGCGCAACCCGGTGGTGCTCCAGCAGATCGGCACGCTGTGGACCGAGATCGAGGCCAAGCTGGACTCCCCGTCCACAACCACTCAACTCTCCGACGCGCTCGAACACACCCTGATTGCGCTCGGCCATCGGCTGGCAGGCGACCAGCAGATGCAGACCCGCATCAACACATGGCTGGGGATCGCGATCCTGCGTACCATCGCACCGCGGCGGGCCGAGATCGCCACCTTCATCAGGCAGGTGGTGGAAAAGTGGGACACCGAGACGCTGGTCAACCGCATCGAACTGCAGGTCGGGCGTGACCTGCAGTACATTCGCATCAATGGCACCCTGGTGGGCGGTCTCGTCGGCCTGATTATCTTCACCGTGACGCAGTGGTTCTGACCGGCGAGCGAAAGCTCACACCTCGAACCGGATCTCTTCGGTCCCGGTCATCTCGCGAATAGTGTCGTCAAACGACAGGCGGTCCGGATTGTCGGCCGACTGGCTGCGCAATGCGCCGACAAGTTCATCCTGTTCGAGAAGAAAGCGCCGGCCGTCGCGGAGACCGACATAGGCCGCCCATGGCACAAACTTGGTGAGGGGAAACGGAACCTCGTCGCGTGGCGACACATCGATGTTGACACCGGCGATGAACAGCAGGTTCTTGTTCCGATAGGCCTCCTCGCGCAGAATGCTGCGATAGGTGCGATCGAATTCGACCTGGGTGTGATAACGGGCGGCATCGAGCGCGGGATGTGGCGACGTCACCAGCGTCGGCATCGCCGGGCCGAGCGCCGTCTCGAGAATGTCGTGGCCCTCGATTCCCTCCGTCGGCGTGCGGCGGAACAAGAACATGTCGGGGGACAGCCGGGGGCCGATCGCGCCGGGCTTTTCACCCCACATATCCGACACGCGCGCGACAAGGGACGGGGCGGCGCGAAATATCTTCGAGGTGCTGAGCGCCCTGAGAGGCTCGTCCATCCGATCGATGATGCCTTCAAAGCTGAGAAAGAGGCCTTCGGACCGCTTGCCGTCGAGAAACAGATTGTCGATGACGACAACGGGCTCGCCGTCGAGCGTGCCGCACAGGACGTGCTCGCAGGCGTAACGATATTCGTGCTGATACCAGTGCAGCACCGCGCAAAGCTTGCCGCAATTGTCGCCGAAGCCGCGGCCGACGGTGCGCTCGCGCCGATAGACGCCGAAGCGTTTCGCATCGGCATCGTACCCCACGTGGCTGGCCTGGATGATGACGAGGTCTTCACCATGGTGGGCATACGGACCGTGACGGTTGATGGCGACCTTGCCACCCACCCGGCCGTGATCGAACGGGAAGGTCCCGAAATGCTGAGCGATCAGGATCACCGGATAGCCCTGGCTTTCGTCGGAGCAGAACGCCCGCGACGGCATCATGCGATCGCGCTCGAATCCCAGAGATCGGCAATAGTTGTAAAGCCGCGGGACGAACTGGCTGTAACGCATCGCACAGTCGGCGATCCGCAGGTTGTCAATCATGCGTCGCATGAAACAGTCTCCCGGCAAGCCACAGGTTCAGCGAGGTTCGCATGCGAGCCGAGAGAAGAGACATCGCCAGGCTCAGCCGCTTCGACCGCACCTAGCACACCGATTTTTACAGCCGTGTGACCGATTCCAGAGCCGCGCTGCACCGAACCGGAGACGTGGCCGCCGGCATCCTGCCGCACCATCGCCGCACCGCAACAAGCTCGCGGGCGTTTCTGATCGTCTCTTGTCAACCAACTTCAGAAGGATCAATCTGATGTGTGCAGACAATAAAAATTGTCGCCTTGCGCCATGAGCGCACCTTGGGAGGACACATATGGACAGACGCGAGGCATTGCAGTTGATCGGAGGCGCCGCGCTGGCCGGCACCTCGAGCCTGACCGCGAGGACGGCCTGGGCCGCGACGCCGACGATGGTAACGGTCGTCAAGATCGCCGGCATCCCCTGGTTCAATGCGGTGGAAAAAGGCATCAAGAAAGGCGCAACCGATTTCGGCATCGATGCGACGATGGTCGGGCCGGCGAATGTCGATCCCGCGCAACAGGTGAAACTGCTGGAAGATCTCATTGCCCGGAAGGTCAACGTCATCGGCCTCGTTCCTCTCGATGTGAAGGTGTGCGAGCCGGTGCTCAAACGCGCCCAGGCCGCCGGCATCAAGGTCATCACCCATGAAGGACCGGAGCAGGAAGGTCGGGACTGGAACGTCGAACTGATCGACTCCGTCCGCTTCGGCGAAGTCCAGATGCAGCGCCTCGCCAAGGATCTCGGCGAGGAAGGCGACTATGTGGTGTATGTCGGCACACTGACCACGCCGCTCCACAACAAGTGGGCGGACGCGGCGATCGCCTACCAGAAGCAGCACTATCCCAAGATGAAACTCGTGGCCGATCGTTTCCCGGGCGCGGACGAGATCGACACCGCCTACAAGACGACGCTCGACGTGATCAAGGCCTATCCGAACCTCAGGGGCATTCTGGGCTTCGGCTCCAACGGCCCGATCGGCGCCGGCAACGCCGTCAGGGAAAAACGACTGGGCAAGAAGATCGCGGTCGTCGGCACGGTGCTTCCCTCCCAGGCCAAGGACCTGATCGCCGACGGCATCATCCGGGAGGGCTTCCTCTGGAATCCCACCGAGGCCGGTTATGCGATGGTTGCCGTCACCCGCCTCATGCTGGACGGCAAGGAGATCAAGGACGGCGTCGAGATTCCCGGCCTCGGAAAGGCCAGCGTCGATGTTCCCGGCAAACTGATCAAGGTCGACAAGATCATGAGGATCAATTCCGAGACCATCGACGGCCTGATCGCAGGCGGACTGTAGGCATTCGGTTCGACATCGCGGGCGGAACAACTTCGCCCGCGATGTGCTGTGCAATCCCCGACGTTCGGGCGACGTGCTTCCGCAACATTCACCGCACCGCCCGCTCCGCTGACTTCAAGGGCTGTTCCATTTGGCCGAATTCGTCGACCTCCACGCGATCTCCAAACGATTCGGCGGCGTGGTTGCCTTGCGTCACGTCGACATGTCGCTTGAAGAGGGCGAGATCCATTGCCTGGTTGGTGAAAACGGCTCGGGCAAATCGACCCTGATCAAGATCATGTCCGGCGTCCTGAGGCCGGAACCAGGCGGCCGCATCGTCATTGCCGGAACTGAATATCCGCATCTCGACCCGGTGCAATCCACTGCCTGCGGCATCCAGGTGATCTATCAGGACCTGTCGTTGTTCTCCAACCTCACCGTCGCCGAGAACATCGCCATCGGCCACCACCTCGGCGGCCTGCATCTCGTCAACTGGCGGACCATCCATGCGACGGCCGAAGCCGCCATGGCCCGCATCGGCGTATCGCTCGATCCGCACGCGAAGGTCGAGGACCTTTCGATCGCGAACCGGCAACTGGTGGCGATCTGCCGGGCGATGGCTGCCGACGCCAGGCTCGTGATCATGGACGAGCCGACGGCCTCGCTCACCCGGCACGAGGTCGACGCCTTGATGCGCCTCGTTGCTGATCTCAAGCGGAAGGGGATCTGCACCGTTTTCGTCTCCCACCGCCTCGACGAAGTTTTGGAAGTCGCTGAACGCGTGACGGTGCTGCGCGACGGCGCCAAGGTCGGCGACTTCGCGGCACGGGACATGGACGACAAGAAGCTCGCGCTGCTGATGACCGGAAAGGCCTTCGCGTACGAAACCAGCGAGATCGACTTCTCCCAAGCGGCAACCGTGCTGTCGGTAAAACGGCTGACGCGGACCGGTCATTACCACGACATCAGCATGGACATTCGCGCCGGCGAGATCGTCGGATTGACCGGCCTCTTGGGATCGGGCCGCACTGAGTTCGCCTTGTCCCTGTTCGGCATGAATCCACCGACCTCAGGCGACATCCTGCTCGACGGCAAAGAGCTCCGGCTCAGGACCAATCGGCAGGCCATCGATGAAGGCATTGCCTATGTCTCCGAGGACCGGCTGACGCTCGGACTGGTGCTGGAACAGCCGATTTCGTCGAACATCCTCATCACCGTGCTCGACAAGCTCGCCAATGGTTTCGGGCTTGTCGAGGAAACGACGCGCCGGCGCGCGGCGCAACGCTGGATCGACGACCTCGCCATCAAGGCGCCCGAACCGGAGCGTCCGGTCAGGACGCTGTCCGGCGGAAACCAGCAGCGTGTCGCGCTCGCCAAATGGATGGCGACCAAACCCAAGCTGCTGATTCTCGACAGCCCGACGGTCGGCGTCGACATCGCCGCCAAGGACGGCATCTACGACGTGGTGAAGGCGCTGGCGGTCCACGGCGTCGCTGTAATGCTGATTTCGGACGAAATTCCCGAAGTCTTCTATCATGCCCACCGCGTCCTGATCATGCGGCGGGGACGCCTGGTTGGCGAATGTTTCCCTCACGCCTCCACCGAGCTTGAACTGCGGGCCGCCGTCAATGCATAGATCCCGGCGTGAACCCCAATGAGCTTGACCGCCGAACGCCCGTTTCTTGCGCCGGCCCTGCAGCGCTTTCGCCGCAGCCACGAGTTCTGGCTGCTCGCCGTCGTTGTCGCACTGTCCGCGATCCTGTCGCTGGCCACCGACAGTTTTCTCACACTGCAGAATCTGTTCGATCTGCTGACGTCGAATGCCTTCGTCGGCATTCTCGCCGCGGGCCTGCTGGTCGTGCTGGTGGCCGGCGGGATCGACATTTCGTTCACGGCAACGGCCTCCGTCGCGCAGTACGTCGCGCTGACGCTGGCCATGAGCCACGGGCTCGGCTGGCTCGCCATCTTCGCGATCGCCGGCGCCGTCGGCATCGCCTGCGGCCTGATCAACGCCGTCTTCATCACCAAATTGCGGATTTCCTCGATCATCGTCTCGATCGCGACGCTGAACATCTTCTACGGGCTTCTGATCTTCGCCACCGGCGGCAAATACATCACCTCGCTGCCGAAGTTTTTCCGCGACGGCATCTGGTGGTTCGCTTACGAGGACGCCAGCGGCGTGCCGTACGCGCTGAACCTGCAAATCCTGGTGCTGACGCTGACGTTTCTCGTCACATGGCTGCTGTTGAACCGCACCAATGTGGGTCGCCAGATCTATGCGATGGGAAGCAACAAGGATGCAGCGCAGCGCCTCGGCTTCCACGTATTCCGGCTCAACTGCTTCGTCTACGGCTATCTCGGCCTCATCGCCGGAGTCGGTTCACTGGTGCAGGCGCAACTCGCCCAGTCCGTGACACCGACCGTACTCGTCGGCAAGGAACTCGACGTGCTGGCCGCGGTGGTGCTCGGCGGCGCGAGCCTCACCGGCGGCGTCGGCACGGTTCTCGGCACGATCCTTGGGGTGGCCTTGCTCGCTATCATCCAGAATGGCCTGGTTCTGATCGGCGTCTCCTCCTACTGGGGGCAGTTGTTCGTCGGACTGATCATCCTCGGCGCGGTGTCCATCACGGCCTGGTCCGAGCGGCGACGCCGCCGGGCCAAGGCCATCAATTGACGAGAAGCGCGATGAGCACCGCAACATCGACGCCGCGAAGAATTTCACTGCTGGCGCGCGCGGGACGGGGCGGCGCGGTACAGATGCTGGCCCTGGTGCTGGTTGCGCTGCTGCTGGTGTTCGGCCTGCTGCTCGGCGGCCAGCTGTTCAATGCCGGCGCCCTGCAATCGATCGCGTTCCAGTTGCCGGAACTGGGCATCCTGTCGCTCGCCATGATGGTCGCGCTGCTGTCCGGCGGACTCAATCTCTCCATCGTGGCCACCGCCAATCTCTGCGCGCTGACCATGGCCTGGGTGCTCACCACCCATGTGCCGGGATCACAGGGTTTCATGTGGATCGCCTGGCAGGTGATCGCGATCCTTGCCGGCATCGCCGTCGCGATCCTGATCGGCCTCATCAACGGTGCCGTCATCGCCTATCTCGGCGCCTCGCCGATCCTGGCGACGCTCGGCACCATGACCATGTGCAAGGGCCTGTCGATCGGCCTCACCCGCGGCAACGTGATCTCCGGCTTTCCCGAGCCGATCGTGTTCCTGGGCAACGGCACGGTATTCGGCATCCCGGTCGCCATGATGATCTTCCTGGCGCTCTGCGTTCCGATCGCCGTGCTGCTGGGCAAAAGCCCGTTCGGACACAAGATCTACATGCTCGGATCAAACGAGAAGGCGACGCGGTTTTCCGGCATCGATACCAGGCGGGTGATCCTCGGGGTCTATGTGCTGTCGAGCCTGCTCGCCGTCGTCGCGGCCCTGGTCATGATGGCGCGGTTCAATTCCGCGAACGCATCCTATGGCGAAAGCTATCTGCTGGTCACGATCCTGGCCGCGGTGCTCGGCGGTGTCGATCCGTTTGGCGGTTTCGGCAAGGTCGGCGGCGTGGTGATGGCGCTGATCGTGCTTCAAGTCATCTCCACCGCCTTCAACCTGCTCAATTTCAGCCCTTTCCTGACGGTCGCGATCTGGGGCGCCCTGATCATCGGGGTGACGGCGCTTGGCGTCCTGCGCGAGACGCTCGGTGGATTCCGGCGATAGAGGCGCGGCGAACAGTCAAGCTGCTGCGATCGGACACAATGAGGAGACACCATGATACGGTTTGGCATGCATTCGAGCCTCTGGACGTCCGAATGGACCCGCGAAGGCGCTGAACTCAGCGTCACCGAGGCGGCCCAGCATGGGCTTGAGGTCGTCGAGATCGCCCTGCTCGAGCCCGACAAGGTCGACGTGGCGCATTCCCGCGAGCTGTTCAAGCGGCATGGCATCGCGCCGACCGCCTCACTCGGCCTGCCGATCGACGCGACGGCGACACTGCATCCGGAGAAGGCCCAGGCTTTCCTGATGCGGGCGCTCGAAACCGCCCATGCCCTGGGCTGCAACACGCTGACCGGCGTCACCTATTCGACGCTCGGTTATCGCACGGGATCGCCGCCGACAAGCCGGGAGTACGACAGCATCGTCAGCGCGCTGAAGCCCGTTGCCCGGCGCGCCGCCGAACTCGGCATGACCCTCGGCCCGCGCTGAAGCCCGTCGCCAGGCGCGCGGCTGAACTCGGCATGACGCTCGGCCTGGAGCCGTGCAATCGCTATGAAACGCATCTTCTGAACACCGCCAGGCAGACGCGCGAACTGGCCGCGCGCATCGACGAACCGGCGATCATGATCCATCTCGACACCTACCATACCAACATCGAGGAAAAGAGTTTCACCGAGGCG
>BFBZ01000133.1_pt1 | contig 103790 bp, 115 predicted proteins | sample 1888401 | NCBI WGS metagenome assembly BFBZ01 (sample SAMD00112614, study PRJDB3348) | symbiont metagenome | host: Chara braunii
TCGCCGCCGTCAAAGACGTCTTGCCATGGTCAACGTGACCAATCGTGCCAATGTTGCAGTGCGGCTTGTTCCGCTCAAACTTCGCCTTCGTCATGGTGTCACGACCCTCGTGATGCTTTCCGTACGACTGACCGGCCTCGCGGCCGCCTGGCCTTGCAAACTGGAGCGGGTGACGGGAATCGAACCCGCATAGCCAGCTTGGAAGGCTGGAGCTCTACCATTGAGCTACACCCGCACACTCTTGAAACGAGCTAAACCCGCGCTGTGTCCGTTGGTGGAGGGGGAAGGATTCGAACCTTCGTAGACGCGAAGTCGGCAGATTTACAGTCTGCTGCCATTGACCGCTCGGCCACCCCTCCGAACCTGCGGTACGCAGCGCGAGTTTAAGCCCGTTCAACCCGCTTGCGCGGGCGGGCGTTGCTCGCAAATCCAATGAGTTACGTCAAGACCCAAATCCCAAAAGGCGATCAGATTCACCTGCTTGTGCACTGCATCGAGCGCGACAACCTCGCGTTCCCTCGCCCAAACGACCTCTCGTCCGTTTGCCCATGCCCTCCGGCCGCCATAGAAGGGCCGGCATGCGCCAGCGCTCCCCTCGTTCTCACCGGCCCGCCCCTCACCGCCCGTCGCGTGGCGGCCACCAATCGGTGTGGCTCTACGGCCGCCATGCCGTCGTCGCCGCCCTCGCCAACCCGGAGCGGCGGATCGAGCGCGTGTTCGCCACCCGCGAGATGGCCGACCGGCTGGCCGCCGAGATCGGCAAGACCGATAAGGCCATCACTACCCGCGAGGATCTCGCTCAGCGCCTGCCGGCCGGCGCCGTCCATCAGGGCATCGCCGCCCTCGTGGCCCCGCTTGAGGAGCCGATGCTGGAGGATCTCCTGGCGCGCTGCGGCGAGGATGCCCTGGTGCTCGCCCTCGACCAGGTGACCGACCCCCACAATGTGGGCGCCATCCTGCGCTCGGCTGCCGCTTTCGGCGCCGCCGGCGTGATCGTGACCGACCGGCACGCCCCTTCCGACACGGGCGTGCTGGCCAAGGCCGCGTCCGGCGCCCTCGAAGTCGTCCCCCTGGTGCGCGCCGTGAACCTCGCCCGGGCCCTGGACCAGCTCAAGGAAGCGAATTTCTGGCGCTACGGCCTCGACGAGCGCGGCGAGGCCGCCCTCAACAGCCTCGACTTGCGCGGCCGGGCCTGCATCGTGCTGGGCGCCGAGGGCGAAGGGCTGCGCCGCCTGACAGCGGAAAAATGCGATCGCCTGATCACCATCCCGACCAGCGCCGCGCTCGCCGCCCTGAACGTTTCCAATGCCGCGGCCGTCGCCACCTACGAATGGGCGCGACAGCGACAGTCGGCCTGATGCATCCGGCCGCGCCTTCGATTATGGTGCGGCCCCTTTCGACGGGCCGGGTTAGCACAGCGGTAGTGCAGCGGTTTTGTAAACCGAAGGTCGGGGGTTCGATCCCCTCACCCGGCACCATTTTTTGGCGCATTCGCCCACTTGGTGGGGACTCTCGGTGGGGACTTTCCCGTCGATCGGCGTGACGCCCGCCCCCGTTCTGTTCCCAGATGCCCAAGTTATCCACAGACACCGCATATCGCAGGCCTTGTAACATTTCGCATCGGTAACGAAGTGTCATCTGGCGTACCGAGTATCTCTCACAACAACTACAGGGATGGCTCCACATGAGCGCGATGTACGAAATGCAGTATCAGGGCGTTGCCGGCGGCGGTCACGGCGCGATCTATATCGGCAAGGGCAAGATCGTGGGTATTGATGTCACTGGCGCCCGTTACAGCGGCACCTACACCAATGGCCAAACCCTGTCGGGCTCTGCGACCCTGACATCGGCAGGCGGGGTGCTCGTGACGGGCGCGCCGATTCCTCCGGGCACCAAGGTGCCGATCACTTTCGCGAACCTGCCTCTCAACCTGGGAAATGGGCAATTCGTCCAGGTCAGCGTCGGTGGAAACCCAGTGAACGTGGCCTTTCACAAGATCGACGATATCCCCTAGCGCTTTCGGCTCTACAGGCCTCGTCACAACGGCGCTCCTGCGGAGCGCCGTTTCTATGTCCGGCGCCGTTCGTCGCCCCTTTCCGGGCCGGTGAGAACCGCGCCGATCGCGTTCTCCGCGGTTTTGTCGAGCAGGAATTCCCGCTGACTCGCCCAGCCTGGGTATCGCCCGATCGCCCGCGCCTGGACGGCGCCGGCGAAGCGATCTGCGTCGCTTCTGGACTCAAATGCGATGTGCGCATGGGCCAAGCCGTCCGCCTCCTTGACTGACGTCGCGGACCAATCGTCGCGTAAACACAGGGCTTCGCCCAGACGGCCGAGTAGCTCCTCCCGGTGCGCTGCGTGCCGATCGGCAGCTCGGCCGCGGGCGCCTCGAGCTGGCAGTCGGCCAACGACCAGGTGCGCCGCAGGGTGCGCACACATCATCCGGGACCAGGACAGTCTAGGCATGGTCCGAGAACGCTTCGGCGGCCTTTACGCTCCCACCCATCATGCTTGCCATACCGAGCCCGCCGCGAGACGGTTCGACATGGCCGATGAACAAGTTTCGATCACCGAGGCGACCCTTGTCGAAGCGGACGACCTCCTGCGCCAACGCTTCGGCGACGAGGACATTTATCACCTGATCCTGGCGATCGAGTCGGACGGGACGACCGTTGTTCGATCGAACTGTGGACCGAGGCTCCTACGGCACATGGCGAAGCTTCTGGTCGAGATCGCCGACCAGAACACGCCACCTGGTGACCGGCGGAAGCGACACTGACAACTAGAGCAACGCCACCCGCTCCATCAGATCCGGCCGGTTGTTCTTCACCTGACCGACGTCGGCCGAGACTTCCCAGATATCGACCTTGCCCGGATAGGGCCTCATCATCTCGGCTGCGGCTTCCGGCGGCAGTCGCATCCAGTCCTCGAACTGGCTCTCCTCGAGCACCAGCGGCGCACGATCGTGATACTTGGCGGTGCTGGCCGGCGCCGGCGTCGTCACGATCGAGAAGCTGGTAACTTTCGATTTGCCGTCGGCGCTCCACTCGTCATAGACGGCACCGAAGGCAAACGGCTTCGCCGACGGCTGGAAATGAAATGGCTTCTTCTTCTTTCCGGCAGGATCGAGCTTTTGCCATTCATACCAGCCGGTCGCCGGCACCAGGCAGCGCCGCTTCTTGAACGGCTCACGATAGGTCGGCGCGGTCTGGATCCGGTCTGAGCGGGCGTTGATTGTGCTGTAGGCTTGCCTGGCGAGTTGCTCGGGCTTAAGCCAAAACGGGATCAGGCCCCAGGCTGCCATCATGAGCTCGCGGCCGTTGCCGGCCGGCCGGATGATCGGCATCACGTGCGTCGGCGCGACGTTGTAGTTCTCACGCAGACGCTCGGGCTGATCCTCCGGCAAAGTGATACGGTACAGATTGACGATTTCCTGCCAGGTCAGCTTGTAGGTGTAGCGTCCACACATGGTCCCTCGCCGCCGATCGACCTGCGACCTAATGTCGAACTCCGTCGTTCGCATCATGGGCCGCCTCGGCTGCAGCATACTGGCGCCTGAATTCGCCGTCGAACGCGGCCCGCTTCGCCTTCTTTGTCGTACGGCTGCTGAACTTCACTTGGGCGAAGGCCGCGACCAGGCCGACATGCATAGATCTGGCCTGGGTATCGAAGTGCTTAGCGTATCTCGGTTCTTCGATCACTTCGAAGAACAGCATCAGCCTGCCATAGAAGCTGATCCGCTTGGCATCATCGGCAATAGTTCGGCCTACGGCCTGCCAGGCGCGATTGAAACGCGTCGGCTCCACCTGGGTCGGCTGGCCGGTAAGGGCATCGAAAGTGGTACTTTCGAAGTCAGCCGGGAGGGGCTCGAGCCCCGTTGAGAAAGCCATGAATCGCCCAAAGCCGTGGCGGAATTCGTCGACCGTGAGCGGCACATAGTCGCCGGCGACCAGGCCGGGAGTGATCGCGCGACGTGGATCTTCGGCTTGAACAGGCTGGATCGTATTGGCCATCACGACACCCTCGCCGCCGACGCGGCGCCTCTCGGTTGCTGGATCATCGCTACAGCCCTTGCAGCCTCGCGGCGCTGCAGTTCCTGCAGGTCGTCGTGCAAGGGTTGATCGTAGATGAAGGTGGCCACGACGGGGCCAGGCTGGCCGTTGCGCGCCGGCGTCGCCCGCGTAAGGGCGCAGAGCCGCGCCGCATCCTCGCGCAGCGCGAAGGCGAGTCGGATGGTCGACGTCGCGGGATCCACGGTGGCGGCGAACTCGCCGACGTTGCCGACGGCGTCGATCGCCGTCGTCACCAGGTCGAGGCAGGTTGCGGCACTTGGCTCGCAGGCTGGCCGGAACGCCGGCGCAAACTGCGCCACCACGACATGCAGGGTCGAATGCCGGAGCTCGAGCTCGGCCAGGTCAACGGCACGCGCAAAACCCCTCATGTCAGATCCCCGCCAGGCGCAGCAGGTACTCCTGCAGCTCGGCCGGCGCCCTGTGCCAGCCGTAATGCATCACGCGGTGATGACAGGGCAGCAGCGGCAGCTCGGCGCCGGGCCGCATGCGGGTCACGATCGCCGTCGAGCCCGGCCCCCAATCCATACCCTCGGCCTTCGTCTCGATGTAGACGCGGCCGCCGGAGTGGAGATCCAGCACGAAGCCGCCGTGCCAGTCGTCCGATTCGTGATCGCCCCACGCCCAGGCGACCGAAGCAATGTCGCTCGGATCGAGCCTGGTGCAGCCTGGCGTCGGCATATCGTCGGCAACCAGGAACCGGAGAGAATCGCTGAAGCCGGCGACGAAGAACAGGTCGAGGCGCGGCGGCCGCTCGGCGCCCATCTGGACCAGGGTTCGCAGGTATTTCGCCGCCGGCTTTTCGAAGGGCCAGGGCGGCCGACGATCGGTCGGGATCGTGACGAGGCAAGTATCCATACGACGCTCCCCTTGGGCTGTTCCGGGATCGGGGCCGAACGCCGTTCGGGCTCGTTCCGGTCCGCGAGTCGTATGAGAACAAAAATGGAACGTCTAGAAAAAAATGTCGCCACAACAGGCAGTTAGGCTAGCAGCGATTGCCGCCCAAGATGTTGCGATTCGGGGGATTTGCCAGCACTGCATGCGGGCTATTGGACAAGGTCGGCGGCGCGACAGGTCTGAATTCCGCTGCTATCAGCGGCCTCCCGGAGACACGGGGATGCGGGCCTGGAGTGGGAGCTGGGCTTGAGCAGACGCAAGGGTGAAGACACGCTGGCGCGGAAGCGCCGGCGCATGCCGCATATCGCCGAACTCGGACGAATCGAGCCGCTGCGCGCGGCTGATCGCGCCCAGCTCGAGCAGACCTGCATGCGGATCACCAACGGCCAGGAGTTTCTTTACGGCGCCGAGCTCATCCGGGGCGACTGGCGCTACCTGGTGCGCTTCAGCGAGCCGCACCACGCGGAAGCGCTGCGCGACTGGCTTCGTCGCGAAAACTTCAGCGACCGGCCGGCGCCTAAGTTCGGCCCGTCGGCCGAAGAGAAGCGGGCCTTCGAGGAAGTGGCGATTGCCTGGGGCGTTCGCACCGGCGCGCTACGAAGGGTCGTTCAAGCCTACAGACGTGCCATGTTCGCGAACGAGACGATGATGCGCTGCGATACGGCCGCGCAGAAGGCGCTAGGCGCCTACCTGCCGCCCGAGCACGGCTTTCACAACATGGCTCGGGTGATGGTCAGCTGGGCGATGAAGCATCACACCAGCTGGTTCCACGGCTGGCGGCCCTGGGCAGCCAATCCGTTCAGTCCCCCGGACTGGTACCCGCCAGAGGATGCGTATCCTCACAGTGAAGAGTAGCCGGGTATGGGCAGGCTACTTTCGGTGGTACCACCCCAGAGACGATAGGATAGATTGAAGTAATCAATCCTTGCTGAGCCGTAGTGATGAATCTCGACCTAACGGATGCCCTTGGCTACTTGGCCGGGGGGAACTGGGCCATTGTCATTGCCGCATTGAAGTCGTCATACAAACAAACCATCGCCGCCTGGATCGATGCAGCACGGGCAGTTTGGGGCAAAGAGGAAACGCCTGCCCAGCTAGCAAAGCTCAACCCTGACAAGGTCTTGCGAGCACTCGTCGTCGTTGCAATGCTGCTCTCGCTCTGGTGGGCAACGTTTTGGGGAATGGGGTGGTTTTCTATGAAGCTGATGCCGGCGGGCCTGATTTTCGGTGGGATCTGTCTGATCACGGGCGGCACGCTATGGGCAACGTTTGGCCCTGCACCCAGCCCAGCCAACACCAACTCGACGGAGAGCGCCCTCAATCAACAGCTTGAGGTAGAACGCGAGTCGCGGAAGAAGTCAGAAGGCGAAACCAGTAAGGCCAACAAGTCGCTAGCCGCCCGCGAAGCCGAGATTGAAAGCCTTAAATCTCAGCTGCGTACTGCGGAAGCAGAGAGAGAAGCGGCCACAACTCACAGTGCCAAAGACTCCACCGACGTCAACGACCTTCGACAGCAACTTTCACGTGCTACCTCCCTGTCAGTTCTTTCGCCGTCAATGGTCAGCTTCGCAGTGCGCCTCGGAGACTTGATCAACGATTACAAGAAAAAAGCTCAAGAGGCGATGGAGGCAAACGAGAAGCGGAAGGACCAGCCAGGTTGGATCAAAGGATATCAAACCGGCGTCAGAATCGTCGTGACCTCACATGCGCCGAACAAGGATTTTCTCGAGATCATGAAGTTTGTTGGACGCCTGAAGGGCTTTCCAATAGTAGAGCCGGGGCCGCCGGCCGAGCCAGGACCGCATCTCGATGCAGACAATCCGCCCCTTCCCCCTCAAGAGCCACCAACGCCATCCGATTACGTCGTTGTTCGCTACCCATCAGAGGAGCGAGCGGCGCAGATGCAAGAAGTTCAAATCGCCGTAGTTCTTCGCACAATTCCATCGGACGCTGCCGTCGCAAGAATCAGAAATCAATTTGCAGATCAGCTCATGTACATGTTTCGAGGTCTTGGCGTTGATGCTCGTCGGAGCAAGAAGGAAGAGGGTACGATCATGACCCAGGCAGTTAACACGATCTTTATTGACCTTGGTTCCGTCAAACTGCCTCGCTGACGTCCTATTCGTGCGCCCGCCATTGGACGGCAAAGCTCTCATCTACCTCAAAGCTGCTACGTAGGCCCCCCAGATCCTTTCAGCGAGCTATGGATGCCGGAAGCGAACTCCGTGCGGCTGACTATGTCGCTGCCCCGATACGTCCTCACCCGATCATCGAGGCTTTCACCAACCTGTCCTAATTTCCCACAATGCCCACAACCGGGTCGGTCTTTGCGGGCCGGGGGCATGGAGATAATGTACTTGGTATGTTGGGGGGAAACGACTTTTTCAATGGATCTGACTGAAGCAATATCCCGTATTCCGCCTGGGGCACGAGGAAAGATCGAATGGCACGGAGACAGCGAGTTAACCTTCACCTGCCATTTATGGTGGATGAGCGGGCACGTGCCTTGTAATTGCTGGGGGACGGGACCTGACCCGACTAAGGCTGTCCTCGCTGCCATAAATAACATGGCCGCAATTCGGGCGCCCATTTCCCAGCGATCTACCTGAAATCAAAAGGGCGTCGGCGCCAGGCATTGCCGATCTCGAACCTTGTTGAAGCTTGCCAGCCAGTCGACCAGGCTTTCCCATCTAGCGCGGTCCGCCTTGAAGCCCTCTACCTGAGCGTCCGTCGCATGGTAGCGGGTCGTCGAACTGCAGAGCGTATCGACAGCCACCACGGTCGGCGGCGGAGGCTCACCGCAGGCCGTCAACGCGATCGTCGTAAGGAGTGCGGCGCACTTCCTCATCGGCTTTCTCCTTGGCTTTGCGGGAATCGTCGACCTTTCGGATCGTCTCGGTCTGGACGGCCGAGCTGACCCCAGCCGCCCCAGCCTTTTGGCCCTTGCTGAACTCAGACCGCAGCACCCATACGGTGCCGCCAATCAAGATGAGGGCAACCAACGAAACCGCGATGCCCTTGGCCAGCGGCGTAGTCAGGAAAGTCGGGAGCGGCATCTCAAAGCCCCAGTGCTGCGCGTGTCATCGCGCCGACCATGCCGTCGACGACCAGCGCGTACGCCGTCTGGATCCCTCGCACGGCGGCGTCGGTTACCGGTCCGAAGGTGCCGTCTGCGGCGATCCCGAGGGCAACCTGCAGGGCCGCGACGTCCGCGCCACGATCGCCTTTCCGCATCACGCGCGGCGTCGCCGGCGCACCGATCCCGCCATAGACCGCCACGGCCGCGCGCAGCTTCTGGGCATAGGCGCCGCCGAAGCCGCCGCCGTTATAGAGCTGCTCAACGACGTCCCACAGGCCAAGACGCATCGCTCGGTGCAGCGCGGGATCGGCCTCGACGAAGCGTACGAAGGCATCCATCTGGCCGTCGTCGCCGTGGCTGCTCATGCTGAAAACGAACGAGCGGACGCTGTCGTAGCGCAGCCGGCGCGAATGGAAGCCCATCACCTGGAAGGCGCCCCAGCTCGACGCCGCGTCGGCGGCATCCCGATCGAGCGCCCTCGCCCGCTCCACCTGGTCCCAGGCGCCGGCCCGCGTGCGCGCGGCCAGGCTCGGCGTCCAGTCGACGCACGACAGGTTGGGATGGCTGGTGTTGAAGCGGTAGCCAGTCAGCTTGCCGAACCAGTGCGCCTCGAAGCGCACCGGCACGACCTGGCGCCCATTCATGTCCCAGAAAGTTTCGCCCGAGCTCTCGACCGCGGACATCGCCTTGACGTGAGGAATCGGCATGTCGAGACGCGCGGCCGCACGCCGATAGTCGAGCTCGTCGAAACCCATCGGAGATCCTTTCAGGAGGAAGACGCCGAACGCCGTTCGCTTGATGCCATATCCCGGTCAGCCATCAGTCATTGGCCGCCGGCCTGGATCACGGTCCCTTTTTTGCGAGGTCCGCGATCGTCACGTCCTTGGCGTTGCTGCTGCGGCTTGTGCCGATCCAGTACTGGATGATCATGCCCAGGGCGAGGTTGATGCCGCCGAACATGATGTTCGCCAGCTCTTTGTTCTCTGGCGGAATCTTCTGCGTGAACAGCATGAAGGTGAGCGCGCAGTCGGCGACCACGACGACCACACTGACGATGACGACGCCGACAAGAGAGATCCTGTCCGGCATCATCGCCTCGTAAGCAGGTGAAACGTAACTCCGGCTAGCCCAAGGACGGCCATGCCGCAGACAGTGCTAACGGCGATCCACATGCGGTTCGAGATCGTGTTGAAGCGCTCGTGCATCGTCATGAACTGCGTCTCGATCGACCCAAGGCGATCCCAGATGTTGCCGTACCGCTCTGCGCAGACCTTCTCGTGGTGCTCAATTTTCATGTGCGCCATCGCTGCGTTGGTTGCCTCATCCACCATACTCACGCCTCCACCAGGGCCCTGATTTGCCTTGTCTTAGGGGCATACCTTCAAGGTGCCGCTGTCGTTCCAGACCTTGCCTGTCGGCTGTCCAGAGCAGCTGGCGGGGATCGTGGGTACCCCTCCGTCACTGATCTGGTAGATGACCGCGTTGTAGGCGTTGTTAGCGATCTGATACGCGCCATTATGGGCCCGCACGGTCTTGTTCGGCGTGGTGACGCCGTCGCCCTGCAATTGGATCGCCGCGCCCCCATTCAAGTTACCCACCCCATTGATGTACAGGGCAGCGTCTCCAGACGTCGTGTCTACGATCCGGAGGGGCGCCTGGATGATATGATCACTAGCGCCGATATTGCCTAAGATGGCCTTGTGGACGGCGTTCACATCGTAGGAGATTCCGTCAGTGGCGTTGCCTGTGACGTTCACGCCTTGGACGCTGTAATAGTCGGCCGTCGCGGCAATTTGGACGCCGTAGGTTTGGCGATTAACGGTGCCCGGGAACTGCTGCGAGCAATCCGACGAACAGCCACCAATGACCGAGAATTTGGTCACTCCAGCGCCGAAGTAGATTCCCGGTCTTTGGTCGCCGCCAGCATTGGCAACGTTGTTGAATGACACCTTCGGATTGGTCAGATAGATGTGAGAGGTGTTGGAGCCAATAACGCGAACACCATCCTTGTAGTTGAGCCCAGATTCCAGATTGGTGAACGAAATCCCTTTCACCATTCCGCCACCAGTGCTGTCGATCAGAACGCCAGGACCAGCCTGTGAGTACGCTGGGCGGACGTTTACGAACGAGAGTTGCGATACCAGCCCACAAAGCGGCGGGGTGTTAGTCGTCCACATCGTGCAGGCGGATCCTGTGGGCGCGATAACCAATCCGCCGTTGGTGTTGGCATCCAGGAAGCTGCCTTGCCACAATACACCGTCCACCTTCTCGCCATTGCCTGGAGCAATCACGAGCCCCCGGTCAACGTTCAGTGCCTCACATCCAATGCAGCCCTGCACCCCACCGACATTCTGCAGGTAGAAGGCCTCACCAGACACACCTGCTACGCTAATGTTGCGCATGGTGACGTTCTGCACCAGCTTCGGAACCCCGGAGACCCGGGGGCCGATCCAGATGCCGCGGCGGCCAGAGCCGATCTCGATATCCGACAAAAAATAATTGTACTGCTCGGTCCCGCCCTCGAGCACGATACCGTCATAGGCGTTTACGCCGATACGGATATGCTGAAGCGTGATTGCGTGGCCGTTTCGGACCTTGATCGCCGCACCAGAAGATTGGGCGTTGGCGAACTCGATAACGATATCGCGAACGACGTTGTTGTTGGGATTATCGGACCCATTGCCGACAGAAATCAGAACCTGACCGCTGGTCCCCGTACCCTGAATCATCGTGGCAACTGCGCCGCTTGTCCCGGTCGACCACGCGTTCCCACACAAGCTCACCCCCGAGGGAAGCGTTATGGACCCAGCGACCCTGAAAGTTCCGATCCCGAAATTGATACAGCCGCCCTTAGTGCCGCTGGCCGACAGAGCCGTAACCGCGACGGCAATGGCTGACGTGTTATCCCAATTTGTTGGGCTCACGCCAAAATCCTTCGCGTTCACGAAGTCGGAAAACCGGTCAGCGAGCGGCCGCCCGGTTGTCGCTCCAGTCGCCGTGACCAAGGCCTTCGAGACGGCTTGCCCCTGCAGATCGGGCTTTTCGACCAGCTGGGCGAGCGCCGACGTCGCGACAAGAACCCCCGCCAGGAACGTGAGTGTACGCTTGATCATCCGATAATCCTCCAAGCCGCGGGGCCGACAGCCAACAGGTGCAGATAGCCGTAATTGACGACGATTTCGTACGAAGCGCCGCCGTTGATGGGACCGACGACCGTGATCTTGTTCGCCTCAGCATCGCCTTTCACGTCCAGCACGCTCAACGGCTTTCCCGGGAATGGAGTCGCAGGGAGATTGAGGATCGTCGGACTTCCCGCCCCTTTGTTGACGCCAATGATCGTGTCGAGGTTTGTCGCCGCGATGACGCCGGCGGCTGTCACTTCACGATAAATGGGCACGTGCCCCTGACGCCACCAGCGACGGTCGAGGCTGTCTACCAGCACTCTCCAGCCATCATCGACCGAACTATAGTCACCGATCTTGACGGCGAAATTGCCGCCGGCGCCGTCGCCGGGTTCGGCACGGCCAGCTAGAACACCAACCAGGGCGGGGCCGTCGAAGGCACGAACCGCGTCCATCGTAGCGAACTGAACTAGCAGCTGACCATGCAGCGCCTCGCTCAAGTCTTCTGCGCGCAGCGGCCCGAGCTCCGTGACGCGCCCATAGATGTCGACGGTTGGGCGTGCCCCCGCGCCGGCGGGATTCACTGCTCCGAGAGAAAGGGTTCGATTCGCGGTGAGATCGCCGCCGCCTTCCAGCCCTGTGCCGGCTCGGACTTCACGTTCCGAGCGTACCCATCCCAGGCCATCGACTGGCGTCGGTACGGGCGGTGCCTCGATATCCGACATGTTGGCCAACACGTGTTTGGCCGGCACATTGGCTAGACGCAGCTCGGCAGAGCCCGGCAGCGGACCACCGGTCAACCCCTGCCCCGTCTGGATCATTGTCGCCGACGTCACGGCGCCGATCTGTTGCAGCAGCGCCAGTAGTTGCCCGTTCGACGGCACGATACCCCGGGCGACCATGTCCTGCAGAGTCTGCCAGGGGGCCGGCGGCGACGCCGCGGGCCAGAGCGGCGTGTTCATACCTTGAGCCTCCCGCGCCTACCGCATCAGAGCTTGATGATGAAGGTCTCGACGGTGAACGGATTCATTATCGACCGCTCGTCCGTATTTCCGGCGAAATTGTGCGTGTGATCCGCGACGTACGGATTGGCCGCCGGCGTCGCAGGCACGAGCCCGGCCGTCCCAGAGGGACCGGTCACCCCGCTGAAGGGGAAGGTCCTAGCCTCGAGACCACCGGCCGCGCCGAGCTTGGTCGTGTCGACGTCGGACTTTGCGACCGTGATCCGGTTGACCGGAGCGCCGCCCATGTCGCCGCGGCCAACGCCCCCACGATCATTGTAGTCCGGCACCTTGAGCTGCTTGTTGGCGTCCCAGTCCACCTGGGGAGAGACGCCGCGGACGCTTGGTGCGCCGGCGGACGTGTAGATCGGCAGCTCGCTATCCAAGTAGTCCTCGTGCAAGAGGAAGAAGAGAGCCTTGCAGTCTGGATTGGCACGCTCGGTCGCATTTGAAAGCGCGTTGCCGATGGTACGACCACTGCCGAGGATCCATCCCGACGGTGCATTGCGGCCCGTGAACCCGATTCTGGATCCGGTTGGCACGACCCCAGCGACGATCCTGCGAATCGCCTGGAGCAGCTGCGAATCGTCGGCCTTATTGGGCGCGATGCCGCCGGCATCGAGTATCGACAGCATCTCGCCCTGAAGCATGTTCATCCATTCGCCGGTCACCACGGTGCCGGGCGACGAACCGGGCGACTGGTTGTACCAGCCGGCAATCCCCAGCGCCGTGCGCGCCGGTTTGGCGTTGACGATGCCGGCGCCGTCGATCTGAAACATTAGGGTTCCTCCGGCGGTACATAGAAGATCAGGTTGGTGTGCGCCGGCGCCGCGCGGCGCAGCACGCATTCGAGGGTCGAGAGATCCGGCCAGGTCCACAGTGGATCGCCGCCGGCGTTGCCGCCGGCGCGGAAGAACGAGATCGACTGATCGAGCACCGTCACGATCCAGGTGTGATCCGACTCGCCGACCGGATCCCCGGCCATCGAGATGCCGGCGATGAAGTCGCGCTGCTCGCGGATGGTGATGTTCCAACCGGCGCGGGCCGCCAGCGCGATCATCAAGGCCGGCGTCGGCGTGTGATCGCCGAACAGCTGGTCGATCAGTTCCGAACGCCGTTCGGCCAGGGTGCCCGGCGCCGGCCGGCAGGGATCGGGAAGGCCAGCCACCCGCTCCCATTCGGGCAGGAGATCGACCGCCGACGGCGGAAACGACTCGACCTCGAGCAGAACCAGCTTGCGGTCGTGCCGTTGCGCCCGCTCGTCGGCGATCACCTGCAGCACCTTGCCGACGTTCGACGTCGGCTCGCGCGGCCAGGCAATGCCGAGCGGCAAGAGATCCATCGTCGCCTGCAGCCAGTCGGCGATCGAGGGCCGCGGCGCGCTAGACATAGGTGACGATCCCCGGCACGGCGATCGCGCCGGCGGGCACGGGCATGTTGCCGGCCGGCGCCGTGAGATCGTGGCTGTTCTCGCCGGCGGCCCGCGCAACCGCCTCGGCCACCCAGGACCGCGAGATGGTCTGCCCCGGCGAGGCGCGGCGCCGCAGCATGCGCTGCAGCTCGCGCGCGATCGCCGATCGAGTTGCCGCGCTGTCGTTCGTCAGGCCCGCGATCGTGAGATCGAGGGGCTCCGGCTCGAGGGCGCGCACGTAGACGTGGGCGCAGACCGGCCGGCGATCGAGCAGGCTGTCGAGGATCGCGCGCTGATCGCCCGTGCCGCCGATCTGGCCCGGCCCCGTGCCAGGGCGAAACCAGGCGTCGGTCCCGGCGGGGATACCGTTGGCCCGCAGATCGTCCAACAGCGGATAGAGCGTGACAGCACCGGGGGACGGCACAGCGGCGACCGAATAGACCCGGGTCACGCCGGCAACGGCTAGCACCGCCCTCTCCCAGTCGTTTCGATTGCCGCCAAAGCTGGGCTCCGCGAAGGCGCGCAGCACGCGCAGACGCAGCGCTTCGTCGCTTTCAGCTTCGTCGCCGCCGGCGAAGACTACGGCAACGGTCGCGGTGTCGGAGATCCCGAGCGGCGTCGCCACGAAGGACAGGGCCGCCCCCAGTCCAAGGTTTCCGGCCGCACCGCCTGCGATGGCGCGCGCGGCGACCGTCAGGCTACCCTCCGGCGGGATCGTGGCGTCGTTCACGGTCTCGATCTCGACGGCCCCGGCCAGGAGCCGCGATCCTTGCGGCACCATTGCGCCACCGGCGCCGGCGACGACGATCATGCCTTGGGCGCGGACCGCTGCCTTGCGGGCCAGCCCCTTCGCTGCCGCCCAACGCTCGAGGTATTCGACCGCGGCCGAGAACGGAAAGAGCTGATCCTTCTGCCAATCGAGGTAGGCCAGATCCTCGTCCGTCGAACCGGCGATCAGCTCGACGAAGCCGCGGTCGGGCGACTGGCGCAGGTTGGTATCGGCACCGGGAAACCGCGTGCGCCAGGCCGCGGCCACCCGGTCGCGCAACTGCTGCAGGGTGGGCCGCGAGAACGGCATGTCGTCGTCCTTCCTACCGGGCCAAACCCGACCATAAGAGATCCACTTTCCAGTCGCGCCGAACGCCGTTCGGTTCGACCAGCACGACCTGCAGCGCGATCGCGTCGCGCGGGCGATCGAGCAGGGTCGCCGTCACGGTGACTGACGATGCCAGGCCGTCGCGCGCCAGCCAGTCGACTGAGGCCTGCGCGGCGCGCTCGATCGCCAGCCGCGCTGTCTCGGTCCGCTTCTCCCGCAGATGCAGCCAGATCTGGCTGCCCATGCTGTCCTCGACCGCCCGGCCGGCATCGGCCCACCAGCCACGGCGGTCGGTGCCGAGGTCGACGGTCATATCCTCGAGCTCGGCCAAGGCATCAGTGAAAAGCGATACCCAGACGGAGGCCTCGAGGGCGCCGCCGTTGCCGATGCCAGGGTCGAGGCCTCCGGCGGGCGCGAGGGCGAGGTCGAAGGTGCCGCGGGAGGGGTCGTACTGGAGTCGCACGGTCCGTCTCCCCGTTACTTCTGTGTGGGCTCTCGGCGTTGACTACAACGCCTGCCGCCCACCAACCTGCCGGTCATACCGGCAGGTTGGGATCACTCATCGGATGCGTCCCACTATGAGGACCGGTGTCGGCGTCGAGCACCGAGTAGTAGTCGCCGGCGCGCATCTCAATGCGGCGCGCGCGGATCTTGATCGTGCCGGGTTTGGGATCGTCGGTGCAACGAATCCACTGATACGGCAGCTCCTTCGCCGCCTGGCCGTAGAGGATGACCTCGCCGGCCTTCAGATCGTCAGGGCGATAGCGTCGATCGTCGTTAGCGATGGCAATGCCGGCGCTGCGCTCGCCGTTCGCGAAGGCAGCGAAGACTTCGGCACCGGGCTTCAGGGCCGCGGCAAAGCCGTAACCTTGCGGCATCTCAACCCGACGGGTCTCCCCTTTCAGAAACTCCGCCTGGGCGGCCGCCAACCCCTTCACGACGTCGGCGTGGCGCACAACGCCGCGCGCGAACAGCAGACGCAGGCGATCGTCGACGCTGGTCATCCCTCACCTCCGCTCGTGGCCTTCGCGAAGCCGCCCCAGCGCAAGCCGGAGCCACCGCCCGTCCCTTCCGGCTCCTCCGGCGGATCGGGCGTGAAGGCTTCGGGCGGCATCAGCTCGAGCTCGCTCACTGTACCCGACGCACCCTTGCGATAGGTCACTTCGCCCAGCGCGAGCTCGGCCTCGAGGTTCATGATCGGCAGCTCGCACTTCACCAGGATGTTCGGCCGCCACAGCGAGCCGTCTCGCTGCCGCCAGCCGACGCGAGTCGCCTGGGCCTGCAGCCCGCGCCCGATACTGCGCCGGGCCTGGTGCTCGGCGCGGGCCAGTACACCCTGCTTGTTCGCCGCGCCCTCGTTCAGCATCGTCTTCGGCCGGTAGCGGGTGACGCCGGTATCCTTGAAGCCACCCTCGACATGGGCCAGGGCCGACGGCACGTCGCCCTGGGTGAACGATGCCCACCGGCCACCCGCCTGCGCCTTCACCTTGTAGTCGGAGTAGCGCTTGCTCGAGTCACGCTTGGTCGAGATCTTCACCAGCCCCTCAGACGGGTGAATCAGAGTATCCGTCGCGCGCTCAGTCGCGAGTTGCGTCAGCACCAGCCGGCCCTCCGGATCATCCATCACCAGGATGCCGCGCTGCCGCGCCAGACGTTCCACCACTTTCCACACCGTCTCGCCGTGATTGGCCGAGGTCACGGCGAACGCCGGGCCCGAGGCGCGGGCATCGACTTCGATACCGAACGGCGCCGCGAGCTTGCGCGCCACGGCCGCGAGATCCAGGCCGGCGAGCTCGGCCAGCTCGAAATCAGGAGAGCAGTCCACCAGGTCGGCCGTCTTGCTGCGGCCGGCAATCGTTAGCGCCGCACTGGTCGCATCGCGTTCGTGGGCGACCACGTCGACATAGCCGGTCAGGACCTTGTCGTCGCCGATCCGGATCTCGCAAGTCGACCCCTCCGGGATCTCGAAGCGCTCGTCCTGGCCGGGCCAGCGCTGCGAGCACTTGATCTCGAAGTCGCCGGCGGCGCGCTCGATGCCGCGCGTGACGCGCACGTCCAGCCAACCGCCGAATTTCTTGCCGCCGACGATCAAGGTGAGCTCGTGATTCTCCAGCATCGTTACCGGCTCAGTCTTTCGCCAGAGGCCGGCAGGAAAGCCGGATGGATTGCACCGGTGCGCTCGCGCAACTCAACGGCGCGCGACGGCACGTCGGCATCGTCGGCGTAGAAGAGCTGCGCCAGGACCAGTGCCGGCCGCGGACGCGGCACGGCATAGGTCACCAGCTGCGCCTTGTCGGCGCCGATGCTCGAGATCGCCTGCAGCGCCGCGGCACGCAGGTCCTGCAGGTTGCCGCGCGCGCCATCGGGCGACGCGGCGGCATCGATCTCGACGTCGAAAGCGATGGCCAGGCGCTCGCGCAAGGTCGCCGCATCGTCATAGGTGGCGAAGTCGAGCGATGCGGCCTGGCGCGAGATCTCGGCCAGCACCAGGCGCCGCACGCCGCCGGCATAGACCGCGCGGTTGGACAGCATGTCCTCCTCGAGCGGTGTCGCCTCGTCTTCCGGCGACCAGGCCGGCACGCTCGAGGCGTCGTAGACCTGCCACAGCGCGTCGATCGCGCGCGACCGGGCCCGCCGATCGGGCGATGGCCCAGCCAATGCGTCCGTCCAGCCAGCGAGCAGGCGCTGCGTTGCGATCGCCAACGGCAGCGTGGTCATCAGCACGCCGAGGCCGCCGGCAAACTCGAAGGTCAGCCCGGCCGCGGCGGCCAGGGCGCTCGACGGCGACGCGCCGAAGGCCAGCAAGGCGGCCGTGTTCATCACTTCCGCCAACGCCATGCCACCCGCGGCGAGATCCTCGAAGGCCTCCTGCCCCAGCCCGTCGAGCTGCAGTAGGTCGCCCAGCTCGGCGGCGAACGCCGTTCGGGCGTCGAGTGCGGCGTCGAGCAGCTTGTGCGGCCAACTGGTCGACGGCGCCGGCCAATGATTGCGACCGGCCTCGACGAAGGAGACCTGGATCTCGACCCAGTTGGCCTTCCCGACCTCGCGCGCGAGATCCCAGCTCTGCGCGACGACGGTCTCGCGCACGAAACCGGGCAGCACCAACGTTCCGGGCTTGCCCTCCCACAGCAGGCGCTCGAACCGCTCGGCCAGGAGATCGGCGCCGGCGCCGATGAAGTAGATCTTCTGATCGAACTGCTTGGCCTTACGACCAAGCCCCTCGAAGAAGGGCTCATCACGGTCGGGATACTCGTGCAGCGGGCCGCGCTGACCGCCGCGGCGGCGATCGCCCGCCACCTTGAAGGGGATGCCGCGAAAACTCCCCTCGAGCGCGGTCAGCGGATCGAAACGCATGCCGCCTCCTCCTAGGCCGTGAACTCATAAACGTTGCGCGGCGAGCGCGCGCCTGCTCTGGTGGCAGGCAAGTCAGCCTGCGAGACCGCCGATGCGAAGCGAGAACGTCGATATACTGTCGGACCTGACCAACGCCGCCATCATGCGGCATCCTGGCCGGGCTTTTCCGGGAGTTCTCATTCAAGGCGACAGCCTCCATGTGCTGTGCCAGCGAGCGGACTTGGCCTGTAAAGAGGTTGGGCGAGGCAAACCGGGCTTTGACGAACTGAACAATCTTCGCAATGCGCTCTGGTCCTACCTCAATCATTACAAGACGACCCTTCTGGAGCACGGCATAGCGCTGCCCTTTTCCGAACAGCAGGCTCCCTGAAACTGGCCTTTCAATGACGTCGCGCCTGTGATTCAGCGCCGGCATGAGCCGATATGATCTGACCGACTACGAGTGGCGCGTGATCGAGCCGCGGTCCAGCTGGCCTCCATGCGCCTGTGGCTCCGTGCTTACGAGTCTACGGCCTAATACGCCGTCATCGAGCGGCCGACGTCGAGCTGGTCGACGCCTTGGCGCTCGGCCTGCACGGTGGCCGTCGTGCCCGGATCGGCCTTTACGCGGATCTCCGCCTCGATCCGCGCCCGTTGCTGAACACCGGCGCCGGCCAGGCCCGCCGCCGATCCCGGCGACGGAACGGCCGGCAGGGTCATGGCCGGGTTGAAGTCGCCCGGCATGTTGCCAGCGGCATACCCCGCATTGAGACCGGCGGCGCCGGCTGAAACACGGTCACCAACCCAGCTCATGGCACGGTCGATCGGCGCCCAGAGCGCGTTGAAATCCGGCAGCAACGACTTGATGCCGTCGATCAGGCGCTGAATCAGCCGCTGCCCGGCCGCAAACAGATCGAAATCGAACAGCCATTTGGAGAGGCCGTTCAGCGCATTGGCGATCAGGGTCACCGGGTTGAGACGCAGGAAGGCCTCCCACAGTCCCGAACCGAGGCCGCGATCGAAGGCCGCGTTGATCTCGTCCATCTGTGCGCCGAACCAGGCCGAGATCGGCCCCCAGTTGGCGTAGATCGCGTAGGCCGCGCCGGCGATCGCCGCCGCCAGCAACACGAAAGGATTCGTCAGCAAGGCGACATTCATCGCCCACACCGCCTTCGTGACGACGGAGATCGCTGCGAACAACGGGCCCGCCATCGTCAAGCCCAGGGCGCCGAGCGCCACGTCGAAGGCTGTGCCGACGTCGACCCCTTTCAACCACTCGGCGACGAGCGGCACGGCGAGGACCTTGTCGATCGCCGACGACACCAGATCGAAGGCGCGCCCGATCGCGGCGACTTTGCGATCGAAGTACAGGCCGATGAACTCGCGGTTGGCGACGACCCAGTCGGTCGTCCAGCGCACAACGCGGACCAAGGACGGCGCCAGCGCGACGCTGATGCGCTGCGACAGGCCGGAGCCCGCCTTGTCCAACTGCTTGTACGCCGTGTCGAGCTCGCCGAGCGACTGCGCCTGTTCCTTCGTGGTCGCCTTGAAGCGCGCATTCTCCTCCCGCCACTGCCGGATACCGTCGCGTCCTTTGTTCAGGAACGGCAGCAAATCGGAGCCAGCCTTGCCGAACAGCACCATCGCTGCCGCGTTCTTCTCCTGCTCGTCCTCGTTCTTCGAGAAGGCCTCGGCGATATCGTCGAGCGACTCCTCGAGGCCCTTCACTTGCCCCTTGGCGTTACGCAGGTTGATGTGCATGGCGGCGAACAAGGCGACGACGTCCTTGTTCTTGCCAGTGCCGGCGTCGTACATCGCCTTCTTGAGCTTGATCAGCCCCTTCTCCAACGCCTCGGCCTCGACGTTGGTCTGTCGCGCGCCATAACGCACGCCGCCTAGCCAGGACATCGAGACGCCGAGTTTCTCCGCCGACGTCGCCGCCCCGTCGAACCCATCGGCCGCGCTGCGCGTCATCGAGATCAGGCCGCCCAGACTGAGGCCGGCGCCGATCGCGCCCAAGGCCGGCAGCCAGCTCGAGATCGAGCCCAGGCCCGCACGGAACTTCCCGGCTACCGAGTCGACAGCCACGCCGACACGTCCCAGGGCCGAGCTGCTCGGCGAGGCGATGGCAGAGTTGAAGGCCTGCACCGGCCGGAAGGCCGAGCGTGCGCTTTCCCCGACCTTGCGGAAGACGGACGAAAGCCCGTCTTCACCGGTGATCTTGGTGAAGACGGAGAAGCCGACCGCCATTTACTTGTCCCTCCGGGCCGCCTCGATCTCGTCCGCGATGCGGTCAGTCTCGTGCAGCCAGGTCACGAAGCGATCGACCGGACAGTCCCAGACTTCGCGCGGCGCCAAGCGCCAGAACCAGGCCAGATTGTGGACGGCGCGGCTCAGCTCTTCTTCTTGGTAGGCGCCGGCAATTCCAAAAAAGGCTGGAGCCGCTCCGCGCAGAGCTGGAAGTCGATGAAGTTGATGCGCTCGACGTCCGGCTCAGTGAGCTTGTCGTTACTCAGCAGCGTCATCATGAGCACGGCGGCGGCAGCTTCGCCGTCCTTCGTCGTGCGCTGCGCCACCTTCTTCATCTCGCCGATGGTCGGTGGCCGAAAGCTGAGTCGGGTGATGATCTCGCCGCCGCCGGCGACGCGGCTAAACGGCTTCTTGAGATCGTAGACGATCTCGTCGGGGATCTCGAATGCCGGGTCGCGCGGATCCGTGGGCGAACGGCGTTCGCCTTCCTCGTAGTTGTCCATGTCCTTCTCCCTTTACGCCGGCGTCAGGCCGGCAATTCTTCACCGTCGGAGCCCTCCCACTTCAGGGACAGCTCGCCGGTGTCGCCGTTCGGCTTGATCTCGCCGGCGATGTAGGCGCCGCGCAGCACCAGCACGCGGCCGTCGCCCAGACGAACGACGACAGTGGCATCCTCGATCGCCTCGAGATCCCTGATTGTCTTGCTGCCGTCATGGGTGAACTTGCCCTCGATGTGGGGCACGCTCGGCTCGGCGGTATAACCGTGCACCTTGCTGTCGCGGCCGGCGTAGCCCGTTTTCACGTACCGCTGGAAATTCCAGGTCAGTTCGGACCGGAACAGCAAAGTCTCGCCGTTGTAACGGACCTCGGCGACGCCGCCGATCAGCTTTACACGCGCCATCGCGATCTCCTTCGGGCGGCTTACGGGCCTAATTCAGGATGTGGAACTGGCTTAGCACCGCCAGGATGCGGAGCTGACCGATCAGCGGCGGCGGGAAGAGCACGTCGAGGCGATCGGGGTTGCCGGCATTCACCTCGCAGCGCACCTGCTCGACGATCGCGTCTACATTGTCGAGCAGACCATCGACTTCCATGTTGCGCATCTCGGCAATGACGAAGGCGCGGGCCGTCGACGGCGTGAGGATCGACTGGCCGAGCGCAACGCGCGTGCCGTCGTGCGCCAGCTTGTGCCGCGGAAAGTTGGCCTGCAGCGACCCGCGCAGCCGGCGCATCACCAGCATCAGGGTGAAGGTCTTCTCGACCGACAGCCAGGCCTCGTCGATCTGCCCGAACTGGTTGACCTGGTAGGTCGAGATCAGGCGCTCGATCCGCACCGTGCCGTCGGCCGCGGCGGTGAACGTGCTGCAGCCCGAGTAGAGCAAGGTCTGGCGCTCGGACATCGTGAAGCGGCCGGCCGACCCGAAGGGCGGCGCCAGCACGCCGGGCACCTCGATCCCCTGCACTGGCCGGGCCGGGTCGTTGCGCAGCACGACGGCCGAGGCGCCGACATAGGCCGCCGCCCAGCGCCAGACCGGCGTCGGCGACAGGGAGAACGGCAGCACCGTGACGTGCGGATCGTTGCGCGTGAGGCCGAAGGTGGTGGCCTCCGACGCCGTGGCGCGCTTGGCCGTGAAGACGTGGCCCCAGACCATGCGATTGTAGGCCCATCGGCCGGTCATGTCGTTCATGGCATCGCGCGCGGCATTGAGGTTTGCCGTGTCGGTGTAGGGCATCACGATGTAGTCGAAGGTCTGGTCCCCGAGCGCGGCCATGCCGTTGCTGATCACGGGATCCGTGGTGCCGCCGGCCATGGCGACGATCGTCGCGGCAAAGCCGGCCGGCAGGGCCTCGCCGCCAGCGGCGCCCAGCCAGGCGAAGCGCAGGTCGACGTCATTGCCCAGCGTGCCGGCATTGCGCGCGGTCACGGTGACAACCGCGGCGGCCGCCAACGCCGTGACCGGCAGGCTCGAGCGGGCGTTGATGGCTGCCGCGATCGCAGCGGCGGCAGCGTTGATCGCCTCGGTGCCCGCGATCGGCACGGCCACCAGCTCGCCCGCGACATAGAGAGGGATCACGCCCGGCGCGGTCGGGGCGGCCGTCACGGTGATCGTGCCGCTCGCAGCCACAGCGCCGGCGGCATCAGCCAGAGGAAGGGCCCAGAGCAGGCCGAAGGGATCGGCCAGGCGCACGGCGTCGATCATGGCGGCGAGCTGCGAGCCGACGCCGAACTGCACCTGCGCATCGAGCAGCGACACGACCGGCGTCGGCACGTTCGCCGCCGTGCTGCCGGTCGCCGTCTTCTGCCCGATCAGCAGAATGCGGCCAGGATCGTCGGCGCGCCCGGCCTTCGAGGCGTCGACCTCGATGAACACGCCGGGCAGGCGCAGGTTCGACGGGATGCGGTTGAACTGCACGGCCATGGCGAGCTCCGGTCAGGCGTGAAAGGGTGCGCGGCGAGATCCGGGAGAAGGAGATCTCGCCGCGCGGGCGGCGGTTCATCGGGAGGAAGGGGCCGCCGCAGGGAATGCGGGAGGGACTAGACGTCGGCCTCGGCGCCAGGCGGCGGCGTATCCGACAGCTTCCCGCCGCCGTCGAGCTCGCGGCGCAGGAAAAACTCGTCGGACGCGAACACCCACTTGCCTTCGGGCGGCACGACCTGGCGCGTTGCCGGGTCGATGATGCTCATACCCTCGGTCGGCACGAACCATTTTCGCTCGGACATTCATTCCTCCGGTTCAAAGCGCAGACGGACGGTGTGATCCTGCGGCGGATCAGACCCGACGACGGGTCCGATATCGGTGGTCATGTCCACCTGGGCGAAGTCATTGGGCGGCAGGCGCGGCTCGAACTGGGTCTGCCCTTCGGCCATGACCAGCTCGATCTGGACCAGCACGACGTCGAACTCACCGCCATCGCCACGGGCAATGCCGTCTTCCATCGAGACACGCAGCGCCTCGACATAGGCGAACTGCTCGAGGAAGGTCTGATCCTCGAGCAGCAGCAGACACACGGCCTGCGTCAGTTGCGCGGCCTTGACGTCGAGATCCACGGCGCCGGCGCGACCCGAGGCCAGGAGGATGTTGATGTGCAGGGTCCCCACCGACGCGACCAGCGGGAGCTCGTGCGACAGCCCCTCCCCGCCGTCGGTCTTGGCGACGACGTGCAGGAGCGGTGCGCGCTCGGGCCCCAGCTTCTCGAAGCGGTGACGCGGGATATAAAGAGTCTTGAGTGCCGACGGATCGGCGTCAGGCGCGTTCGCCGCCGCCACGCCGGCGCGCAGCCTAGAGAGCGCCGCTTGCCGCAGCACCTCGATCGGGAGGATCGGTAGCGGCTGCAAGGCCATGACATTCCCCTTCGGGTCAGAGGCGCTTCAGCAGCACCTGGGCGCCGGTCATGTCCGAGTTCGGCTGCACGTCGTCGACGGCATAGGTGCCGGCTGCCTCGCCCGACGCGACAATGAAGCGATCCTCGATCTCGATCGTCACGCCGGTCGGCAGATCGGCGTAATGGACATAGAGCGCCTTGCCGACCGTCGAGATCTGGTTGCCGTCGAGCATGTCGAGCGACACGTTGGTCGCGTCGAATTCCGCCGGCAGTGGCACCGGCGCCCCGTCCGCGACACCGTCTACCATCTTCTGGAAGGTGACATCGCCGCAATCGAAGGTGTGCACGACGGTGCGGTCGAGCCGCTGCGCCAGATCGCGCCAGGCGGGCATCAGACCAGCGCGGCCTGGGCCGACTCTCCGTCTTCACCGGCGACCGGCCGGCGGGCGATGCCGCGGTCGAGGAGGCCTTGCTCCTCGTCCGACGAGCACTCGAAGGGCTCGTCCTTCTGGACCGAGACAGGCTTCTTCGGTGTGCCGGTCTCGATCGTCACGTTGGCGATCAAGGTCGTGGTCTTGGCCATTGCAATCTCCGGGGAGCGAACGCCGTTCGGGATGGTTGCCGGGATCTGCGACGCCTGTCAGTTGACCGTGGCGCAGAAGCTGGCGTTCGGGCGGTACGGCACGACCAGCGGTGCCGACTGCAGCAGCAGCATGCGCACTGACGGATCCTTCTCCAGCCAGGACTTGGAGAAGAAGCGGGACGCCTGCCAGTTGGCTTCCTCGTCGAGGATCGAGCCGTAGCAGCGCGTGCCCTCGATCGAGCCGGGCTCGCCGCCCGAATCGCCCATGATCACGGTGTAGTCCGGCAGCAGCTTCTGGGTGACGCCGTCTTCGTCGACATAGGTGTCCTGGTAGACCCAGAAATCGAAGTCGCCGATGAAGCCGACGTAACGCGACCGCTTCTTGGCGTTGCCGCGGGCCTGCGGCCCGAGATCCATGGTGCCGCGATTACCGCTGATCAGTGTGCTGAGGCGCTTCTCGACCACGGCGTCGTTGCGGAAGATCGCCCATGCCTTCGGATCCATGATCACGTCGGTTCCGACGGCACCCGACTTGTCCTGGATGAGGCCCGCCCAGGTCTCGATGTTGTCGAGCGGCAGGACACCGGCCTGCCCCCAACGCTGCCCGCCCGCCAGGGCGACCGTCAGGGCGGCGTCGCGCCCGAAGTCGACGACGACTGTCGGATAGCCTTCACCGGTTACGGTGACACGCCCCGTCCGTAGCGCCTCGGAGGCCATCACCTCCTCGCGGCGATCGAGCATGATGAGCTGATCCTCGAGAGATTGGGCGAGCTGAGCGGCCCGCCGCTGCGACGGCGTCATGCTGCCGCCGATGCGCTCGCCGGCGCGACGACGCAGCGGCTGGTTGGGCAGCAGGACGCGCTTGTCCTTGGCATAGCCGGGCTTGAAGCTCTTGGTGGCCACGCCGCGATCGGCGACGACCTTCCCGGGAAGCATCGGATGCACGAACGGCGTGATCCGCGGCTTGCCCTGGTCGACGTCGAACAGGATCTCCTCCACGCCGGCGGTGCCGGGCTGGACGAGCGGGAAGAACGTGTCGAGCAGGAACATGGCGGGCAGCGGCATCTGCTCGACCACGCGCGCCAGGACCTGCGTCGTGTAGATATCGGACATGGACTCTCCTCCTTCGGGAGCGGATCAGGGGATGGACGCGCGCGAACGGCGTTCGCCGGCTAGGCCGCGACGACCTTGCGCAGGAAGATGCCCAAGCCGCGCAGGGTCTTGCGCACCGAGGCAATGGTGTGGCCGGCGCCCAGCACCACGGCGCCTTCGTTGAACTCGCCGGTCTCGCAGATCAGCGCCTTGACGTCGGCCGCCGAACCATCGGCGTCCTGGTCGAGGATGGCCTCCGGCGCTTCGCTGCCGTCGCCGGCGGCCGAGGCCGAACGCGTGTATTTGCCCGACGCCGTGACGACGCCGAGCAGGGTGCCGCGGACATAGGGTCCACCGGTCAGGGTAACGACACGCTTCACGCGGGGCATGGTGTCGCCCGCGTAGAGCGCGTCGACGCTGTAGGTGCCGACGGACGTGATGCCCGCGGCCAGGTTGTTGTCGGCCATGTGAACCTCTCTGTAGGTTGGCGACGCTGTCAGTCGTCGCTGCGGTGACGTCGGGCGTGCTGCAAGACCGAAGTGGCGAGCGCGTCGACCTCGTCGCCGGCGCCCGGCGTCTTGCCGGCAGCACCGATGCGCGGCTGTCGGCGGGCGGCCATGTCCCGCTGCAGGCCGAGGCGACCGCCTGACGGGACCTTGCTGCCGGTCGCCTTGAGGAAACCCAGCGCGTCCTTCGCCGGCATGTCGGTGTTCAGCGCGACATGCAGGGCTGCCGCGACATTGTCAGCGCCGGCGCCGTCGACGATCGCATGGATGCGCGCCCGCTCGCCGCCGACGATCGACGCGCGGACGGCCGACGATACCTTTGAGGCCTCGGCCTCGATCTTCTCGTCATCGTCCTCTTCCTCGTCTTCCTCGTCTTCCTCGTCTTCGGCCTCGGCTTTCGCCTCCTCCTCCTCGTCGTCCTCGTCGTTGTCGGCCTCGGCCTTGGTCTCCTCCTCCTCTTCGTCATCGGCCGCAGCCGCAGAGTCCTTCGCCTTGGCGCCACGGCCCCACAGGCTGAACGGCTTCCTCATGATGCTCTCCTTCTTCAGCTCACGAGCTCGACGAGCTCGAGCAACGCATCCGTCGGCGACATGACGTCGTCGCAGAGTTTGAGATCGACCGCGGCCTTGGCGAGATAGGAACGCGCCTCGGTGGCGCGCACGTCCTTGTCGGCGAGGCCGCGGCCGGCGACGACGACGGGGACGAACTGGTCGTAAATGGCGTCGATCTCAGCCTGGAAATCGGCACGCACCGAATCGGGCAGCGGCTGATAGGAATTGCCGTCCGCCTTGTGGGCACCGGCATAGACCAGCGAGACCTTCACCCCAGCCTCGTCGAGAAACTTCGAATAGTCCCAGTGCGCGGCGATGACACCGATCGAGCCGGTGTAGCCCACCGACGAGCAGGTGATGCGCCCCGTGCTGCAAGCCAGGGCATATCCTGCCGAGCAGGCCATGCCGTCGACGATGGCCCAGATCGGCTTGACCTCGCGCGCTGACCGGAACTGATCCGCCAGATCGAAACAGCCGGTGACTTCTCCACCCGGCGTATCGCCGATCACGGCAATCGCCTTCACGTTGGAGTCGTTCATGGCCGCAATGAGCTGCGTCCGCAGCCCGTCATATCCCGTCATCCCGCACCACGGGTCGACGGTGCCCAGGCTGTTGACCAGCACGCCGTCCATCTTGAGGACGGCCACATTGCCGACCTGGGCATAGGCCTTGTTGTAGTCCCGCTCGACCAGGCCGACGGGCAACGACGCATAGACCGGACGGCTCGGGCCGTCGTCATCCTCCATGGCCTGCATCGCTATCGCCGACGACGGCTGGCGGCTGCCGATCAGGTGGGCGAAAGCGTTGAGCCAGGCAACGCCACGCTGCGGCTCCAACAAGAGAGGACGGCCGAAGGCACGGCTGGCGACATAGGCATATCTCATGACACTGCCGCCCTCTGTTCGTTATCACTCGTGCCCTTCACGCCCATGATCGACGCGGTCGAGGCGAGCTGCACCCCGAGCCGCTCGAGATAACGATTCTCGCGGGCGATCTGTCGGGCGGTTTTGCGCCAGTCGCGCCCCTGCTCCGCCCCGGCCGATTGCAGCGAATCCGTGCCGGTCTCGCGGCCGAGCTGGTAAGCCTGCCGTTCCTTCACCGGGTCGATGTGGCCGCGGCCCGGCCCGATCCAGGCGCAGCGCAACCAAGCCGACCGCTTCTCGTAGAAACCCGGCGTCACACCGTTGCGCCGCACCGGGAGTTCGATGCGGCCCCGATCGACAGCCTCTTCGAACCACAGCCCGTAGACTGGGTTGGCGAAGCTCCGTTCCATGAACGCCGATCGACCGGTGATCGCCTTCCAACCACCGAGCAGAGAGGCCCGTGCGCTCGAATAGTTGGTGCGCGAGTAATCCCGGCTCAGCTCCTCGAACGACATGCCCAGCCCGGCGGCCAGGCGGCGCAGGAACGAATCGACGAATTGCTGGTAGGCGGCCGTCGGTGTCGACGGCGAGTGGAACTTGATGCCCGTGCCGACCGGCATGGGCACGACGCGCGTCCGATCGGACAGGCGCATCGCCGGGCCGCCGATCGCGAGCTTCTGCGACCCGTCGGTGTTCAGCTGACCGCTGACGCCGAAGATGGTCTCGAGCGCCTCCTTATCCAGGCCGCTTTGCGTCTCGATCGTCGCCGCGAGCAGCGTGTTCAACAGGTAAGCCTTGACGGTCGCGCGCTCACCGATGTCATGAAGGCGAAAGGCCTCGGCGATCGACGTCATCGGTGACACGCCGCGCGTCATGCCGTCGCCTTCGACGACGAAGCCGTGCAGCACCTGCGGACGGCCGTATTCGTCGACACGTTCGATCCGCTCCCACTGGTAGCGATCGGCGCCGAGCCACGGGTCGTAGGGATGCGCCTGCCGAATGTGGTAGGCCAGCGGTTCCCCGTAGAAGCCGAGGTCGATGCCGTTGCGGCGAGAGATCGAGTCCGTCTCGCCGTTGGGATTGCTGAGACGATCGGGATCGATCATCTGCAGCGCCGTCGCCATGGCCGCCCTACCCGGACCGACGCGATCATCGATCCAGTGCGACACCGACAGATGTTCGCCGGCGTCGAACCAGGACCCGTAGGCCTGACGCATCAGGCCGATGAACGGCGAACGCAACGTCGCGTCGATCCAGCAGCCCGGATCGTTGGCGTACTCGTCCCACGCCTCCTCGACCTGTTCGCCGAACTGATCCTTGTCGTCGTCCGGCATGTCGGCCAGGCCGAGAGCATGCCAGTTCGGCTCGACCGCCAGCATCCAGTTGGCGCCGATGACGTTGTCGATCTGGCTCTGCCGGGCGCCGGCGGCATAGCCGTTGTTGCGGCCGATATCGCGCTGGCGGGCGACGACGTCGTCACGCAAGCCCCACATCGCAGCGTCGGGCGACGACAACACGGCGTCCCAGCTCGCGAGCTCCTGGCTCAGCCGGTCGCCCGCCCGATAGGAGGCGTCGGCCGAGACCTGGCGCAGCGGCGTCACGCCGTCGGCGGCGACAAGCGTTGACGGCATGATCGGACCTCAGAAGACCGGAAAGAAGGGACCGCTCAGACCGGTCGCCTGGCCGAGCTGCGCCCGCAGGCTGGCGATGTAGGTGTCGAGCTTCGCGAGGTCCGACGCCGTGAATGTGACGGACTTGCCGCTGCTGCTCGATACGCTGGCGGCCTTGTTCCCAAGGATCAGCTCGTGGCGCGCTTGCTCTGCCTCTGTAAGCCAGGCCTGGAGCTGGGCTTGCGTTGCCATGTCACCGCTCCGGACTGCTGACTTCCTCGATCCGAGCGACGTTGGCCTTCGGTACCACCGCCAACGTGAGATGCGCGGCGATGCGCGCCTGCTCAAGTTCAACCTGCCGGAAGTCTTGGCTCATCTCCTCGAACGACATGTTGATCCCCGACGCCAATCGACGAAGGAGTGAATCGCTGAACTGGCTGTACTGCGTTGCCATGCTCTCACCCTAGAATGATGGTCTCTTCGATCTCGAGCATCGGCGGCATCACGGACCGAACGGCGTTCGGCGGTGGCATCGCCGGCGGAGCAGAAGACCCCAAGGGCGGCTCGTCGGGCAATTCCGGTGTGTCGAACAACGAACGCTGCTCGGACGCCAGGCGCTGCCACTTACGTTCCAGCCACTCCCACTCCGCCGGCGATTTCGTGCTCATGCCCAGCTTCTCGGCCAGAGCCAGGCCGTAGACGGTGCAGTCGAGCAGATGGTTGTCGGTTTCGACCTGATGCCAGCCCTGTGTGACCTTGCCGGTTTTGCGATGACGCTGGGTCGTGAAGACCTCGGCCAGCAACTGTGTGAAGTCGGCCTCGGTCCAATCCTGGTTGAAGTGGCAATAACTGGCCGGATACAGGATTTCGTCGGGCTGCTTCTTCACCTTCAACGCGCCGAAGTGACGGCGCTTCAGTGGCCACGTGCCGACGGGATAGGTACGGGCTCCCTTCCGCCGAGCCTTGCCGCGCTCGCTGTACTGTCGCGCCGTCGGCTTGTTCGTCCATGCCGGCTGCTTCCAGCCGTCTTCGCCGCGCAGCGGAAAGCAATTGGGCCGCTTGCTGCACCAGTTGACCACCACCTCCGTCTCGAAGTTCGCATCGACGCCCATGATGTCCACGGTGCGGTCATTGCCGTAAACGTCCCGGAACTTCTTCTTGCGCAGCTCGTCGAGCTTCTTGAAGGCAGCGCCGGTCTCTGTGCCGGTCTCGCCGTCGAGAAAGCCGTGCTCCAGTCCCCAGGTCTGCCGATCGCGACCATGGCCCATGAAGCGGTACCAGATGCCGTTTCCCTGCACGTCGGCCGACAGGGTCATCAGCAGCACGCCGAGCGGCACGGTGCCGACCGGCCAGGTCTCTCGGCGCTCGAGGAGCTCGGCCGCCTTCGGCCGATCGCCACTTTCGTCCCATGGCAGGCCGAGCTGCAGATTGACGAAAGTCTGCAGCTTCTCAGGGTCACCCTGGGCGTCGATCCACTTGCTGACCATGCTGTCCCAGGTGGTGAACGGGCTGATCAGCGAGTTGAGGTGATAGCTCGGCTGCCTCCCTGGGAAGGGCATGGCATGGATCCAGCGCCCGCGGGCGTTCATGCCCTCGAGCTGCCAGTTTTCGATCACGCAGCCGTTGCCGCTGCGGCAAATGTAATGCGCGCGATACGGCGCTTCCGTGTTGAACTTCAGGCCCCAGGCGACGTCCTTGCCGCCCCACTCCAGGACCTGCTCGTGACCGCAGTGTGGGCACGGCACGTGCCACTTGCCCTGCGTGCCGGCGAGATACTGCTTCCAGATCCGGGACGTCGACAGCAAGGTCGGTGTCGAGATCGCCAGTTCCTTGTCCTGGCCGGATTTCTCGAACGAAGTCAGGCGACCGCGCGCGAGATCGATGACATCGCCCTGCCCCGCGATCTTCAGCGGGAACTCATCCAGGTCGTCGAGGATCAGCAGACGAACAGAGTGCTGACGCAGGCCGGCGCCAGAGTTTGCGCCGGCGAAGATTACGCTGCCGCCTGGAAAGATCTTGCGCTTCAGCGTCGAACCTTTACGGCCGCGCACCACGACGTCAGCAACCTTGCGCTTCAGCCGGCTCGTCGACTCGATCGCCGGTTCGAACTTCTCGACCGTCCAGTCACGCACCGCCTCGACAGTCGGATGCACCAGCATCGCCGGCCCAGGCGTCGCATCAATCGTCCAGCCCAAGACGTTGTTGACGATTTCCGAACCGACGATCTGCACCGACTTGACGATGGTGCAGCGGCGCGCCCAATGGCCCGGCGCCATGCAATCCATGGGCTCGACGGCGAAGGGCGTGCGCGCGTTGCGCCACTTGCCAGGATGCGCCGACGTCCCTTCGCCGATGACGCGATGCTTCTCGGCCCAGGTCGACGGCAGGATGCCCGGATCGCTGCGCAGGCCTCGACGCCAGGCACGGCGCACGGTGCGACGCGCCGAGCCAAGAGCCGGCAGCTGCTTACGAAGTTCCAGCGGCGTCAGTAGCGCCAGCGCCTCCGTCGTTGTCGCGGGCATCGTCGTCGCCGAACTCATCGTCATCCTCGAGGGCGAGTTGCGCGGCGAGATGGTTGAAGGCCTCGCGGGTCTGTTCGGTGAGCCAGATCCGCCATTCCGCTTCCGTCCGCGGCTGGCCGGCGAAGGCATAGGCGTTCGACGCCTTGTCGGACATGAAGGCCAGGACGGTGTCGCGCGTACGGCGCGCCATGGTCGTCTGGTCGAGATCGACGACGCTGCGCAGCACCGTCAGTCCCTCGCGCTCGGCGATCTCGCCGAGGAGCTTCCGTCCCTTCAGTTCCTTCTCGGCGATCGCGGCGCGCTGCAGCGCCGACGGCTCACGCGGCGCCGATGGCGTCGAACGACGTTCGGCCTTCGCCTCGACGTCGTTGTCGCTGCCGACGCCGCCTTCCGGCGTGCGCCGCATAAGTTCGTTGAGATCGTCGCCGTAGCTCGCCCTCACGGCCTCGACGTCGAAGAGCGGTGCGCCTTTCTCGTCATAGCCGGCGACGGGAATCTTCTTCGCCGCCGCGTGCTTGCTGATCGTGCTCTTCGTCTTCCCGATCGCCCGCGCCAGCGCGGAAACACCGACCAGCGTTTCCGACCGGGCCCCGGAATCGTTTCCGTTTCCCAACATGGAAACACCGCCGTTTCATCAATATTTTCAGCCAGTTACTACCGAACCCGAGCGGTGCGCGTTACCCGTTGGCGGGGTGGCGGCGGGAAGGACCCGTCGACATGCTGCGCTGCAAGGTCACGATGTTGCGTCGCAGCGCAACTTTGTTGCGCGATGCGACCGCCTCGCATCAGCCCCGGTGGCCCATGGCGTCGCTCAGGGAGGCGACGAAGTTGGGGCCGAAGCGCTCCTGCACCGACTTGCCGGTCGTGCCCTGGAAGCCGAAGCGTGGCTTCACCTGCACGCCGCGCTTCAGCCAGTACAGGATCTGAAGTGGATAGCGCTTCTTGCCGACGCGCCGCATGATCCCCGCGCCCGATGCGGTCTTCATCAGGAAGACCTTGGGCTTACCCTTCAGTGCAGCAGGCCGCTGACCGCGTGGGATGATCTCTCGCTTGTTGCGCTTGGCGTTGACGGGCACGGCGACGCGGCTGTGCGAGCGCGCACGCTTCACACCACCCGTCTCCTGCCGCTGCATGAACGACTCGAGCGAGCCGACGATCGCTTCCGGTGCCGTCTTGGTCGCCGGTCTGATCCGGATACCGTTCGGCACCCAGTTGTTGCGGATGGTGAAGCGCCGAGGCAGCTCGTCCTTGACGTCGCCCTGCGCATCCTTCGCCGTCATGGTCAGCGCTCGCGCTAACGCGAACGGAACATGCCGACGACCCGCCTCGTCCATGTTGCGCGTGAAGCGATCGATATCGTCGATCACTCGAATGCGCATCACGACCTCAATGAAAAAGGCCCGCTGCGGATGCTGCGGGCCTCGTGTGGCGCTCCTGTGTCGAGCGTAGCTGAAAACCTACTCCAAATCGGTCCATTCGGTCCAGCCTATTTTTGGCGCTTCTCGAAAAGCCCCTCCCAACGGTCGAAAGTCAGGCCGTCGATCTTGGCCTGCGTCTCTGCTCGGCGCGCCTGCCAGTGGCCGGCGAGGATGCGGCGCTCATCGAGATACCAGCGCTGCACCGTGGTCTTGCTGCCCGACTGGCCAATCGACCGCAACGCCTCGGCGATCTTCTCGAACGACAGGCCGAAGGCCGCGGCCAACAACATCTGTTGGCGATGACGGCGGGCCATGATCTCGGTCAGCGTCCAATCGGCCATCGAGATCTCAGCAGGCGACGGCGGAATGCGGCGCGCGACGCTCATCTCGGAAATCGCGAGACTGCCGAGCTGCGAGACGTAACCGCCGCGCAGGACGGGCGGCATGCGACGCACGATCTCGCCGACCACGACCAACCGGCAGTGCACGAGGTCCGGTGTCCACTTCGAACCGCCGCGATGATCCCAGATCGGATCGGTGATGCCTTCGACTGGATCGGCCGCTGTCGCCACTGTGGCAGCCGGCCGATCGAACACCGTGGCGCGCTCGCTAACCTGATACGCGCGCTTGCCGTCGGCGCGCGGCGCCCACGGAATCATAACCGGCTGCTCCTGTACCGCCTCGTCCCGCTGCTGTACCGCCTGCTGTACCGCCTTATTCATCTTTGTTTTCCTTGCTTAGAGAGAGAAACGGTACGGCGGTACGGACAAAAGGCGTGACGCCACATACGCACACGCGCACACATGGGCCGCCCTCCTCTGGAGCCGTACCGCTGTACCGATTTGGGGTGAAAGCCAATGAAACCGGGCTCTTGGCGGCGGTACGCCGCGCGGGACTCGCCCCGGTACAGGCCCGGTACGCGCGCCGATCATGGGCCGTGCTCCGGGGGTACGGGGCCCACGGTGTCCTTCTCGTCGCTGAGCCAGGGCAGGAAGATCGGTGGCACGAGGAGCGCGCGCGCCTGCGGCCCGGCAAAGCGCAACGGCCGGACGCTGGGCTTCACCTCCCACCATTCCTGACCGTCGTATTGGCGGAGCGACGACAGGATCTGCGCCCGCTTGGCCCCCCGATACTGCGGATAGTCGACGAACAGCCGATCGAGCCCCGGATGCTTGTTCGCCACCGCCAGCCAGGCGTTGCGCCAGATCTCGTTGGGTAGCTTCTCCAGGCGAAGCCCGTACGGCAGCAGCGCCTGCCGGAAGTCGCCGTTGTCGTGCTCTCGGGCACGCGCGATCATCTGGCCGATCGTCAGCCGTTCGCCGCCCCGCCAAGCATCGGCCGGCAAGCCGAGCAGGGTATTGAAGAGGTTACTGGCGTCGTCCTCGCCCTCCTCCTGGTCCTTCAAGGTGACGATGTAATCCTTGAAGCGCGCGAGCCGGCCGAGTTCGTCCTCGTCGATGACGTCATCGGAGATCATCGTCCACCAACCGGCAACCAGGTGGCCGAGCGTATCGCCGTCGCGTGGGCTGCCGCCAATCTCGATGATGCGATCCCGCACCCGACCCAGGTTCTCCTCGAAGAGATCGAAGCGCGCGATCGCACGAGCACGCAAGCCGGCGCTGAGCTGGTGCGCCTCACCGATCATCGCCTCGACCGTCTCCAGGGGTGCCAGGGGATGGTTGAGACGCGTGCGCAGCGGCTTGAGCTCGAGATAGGCCATGCGCGTGCGGATGGTGGCGCGCTGATCCTCGGCCAGGGTCGCCACCATGGTGATGATCCCGTGAAGATCGATATCGCGCTTGAAGCGGCCGCCGGTGGCGCCCTCGTCGGAGAGCAGCAGCACCAGGTCGAAGATCTGCCGGATGCGATTGGGATCCGTGTCGCTCTCGGCCTCTTCGAGCAGCAGCGCGCAGGCTGTGTGGGCGAAGCGATCCTCCAGCCGTGCCTTCGAGAAGGTGCGCTGGATCGGATGCGCCGCACCGCCCAGCAAATTGCGGGCGTATTTCAGCATCGTCGACTTGCCGGATCCGGCCTCGGCACGGACGAATTTGTGCGGCTTCCAGCGCAAGGCCTCGCCCAGCATGTCGCAGAACAGGCCACCCTGGAACAGATCGCGCGCCTCGAGGTCGGCCCAGTGCCATTCGTCGAGATGCGCCGTGACCTTGCGACCGGCGTCGGGCCCGGCCGGCTCCCATTCGAAGCCGTCACGGCCCTCGTTGACGTAGCTCGGCGCGACCCGATCGGCGCCGACGACATAGAGATGGTCACCGATCTCGAGGCCGGGCTCATGGATCACGCCGTCGGCGAAGATCCGCTCGCCGGCATGGACGATCGGCCGGCCGTCGGGGCCGCGCCAGGTGCCGACACTGCGCAACGGCGTCGAGCCGTCGTAGACGCCAGCGGCAACGCAGGCACGAATGACCGCATTCATGCAGCGCTGGATCTGCAGCTTGCCGGCGTGCAGCTTCTTCTCCAGATCGTACTTCCGGAAATGACGCAGCGGCCACCACAGCGAGCCGCCGAACAGATCGGCGACGCCGCCTCGCCCGTGCAGCTGCCCAGAGGTGAAGCGCCGGATCTCGCGCGCACCGGAGATCATGAAGTATTGGCCGTCCTGGTACCCAAGGAAGCGCACGGGACAGGGATCGCGGCGGCCGAGCCACCACCAGTCATTGTCCTGGCGGTCGTACCAGCTGGCGAACGGCCAATCGTCGGGCGGTCCCGGCTCGCCATCCTCGCGCGGCGACGGGTCGATCGAGTCGACTGCAAAATCGTCGTCGTCGTCTTCTTGCTTGGCCATGCGGCGCTACGCTCCCCCTACTCAACTGCGAACGGCGTTCGACCTGGTCAGGCCGCCGCCTTCGTCTCCATCCCGGCCCTCAACACCCGCTCGGTGCCGACAGCGAGCGAACCGCCGCCGCCGCCCCTCGCCAGCGCCGAGGCCTGGCCGAGCAGATGGTCGAGATCGGTCGCCTGCAGCACGGCCCGCAAGCGCTCCCGGCTGTGCGGGCCGGCGACGATGCGGGTCAGCGCCGAGATGGTGGCGCTGCGGAACGCGCCTGGCGTCTGACCGTGCGTTTCCGCCAGAAGATGCATGGCGTTGCGCACCGCGCGCACCCCGAAGCGCTGCACCAGCCGCTGCGCGACCAGGGGGCCGAGCAGCGCACGCGGCGGCGTCGCCTTGCCCGGCGAACCGCGCAGAATGGTCACCTGGGCGGCGTCGCAGATCTTCTTGAGGGAGACAGCGGTCTTTTCGCCGGCGGCAAGGCTGGCAAAGAACTTCTGCGAGCTGGTCAGCGAGCGACGCGCGCTGTTGACCTCGACGAACACCTGCGCCTGCACCGCGACGTCGGGCGCGTCGATGATGTAGCAGGGCAAGGAATCGATCAGCGGATGCTTGCGCGCCGCCTCGAGGCGATGCTGGCCGTCGATCACCGCATAGCGGCCGTCGGCCCGTTCGGTGATGATGATCGGCTGGTAGCAGTTCCAGTTGAAGGCCCGCACGATCCGGTTGATGTGGGTTTGCCCCCCCTCCCCGATCTCGCGCTGATAGGTGTGATCGACCTCGAGCAGCTCGAGCCCCAGCCAGACGATCCGCGGCTGCGCGCCCAGGTCGGCCGAATGCTGCTCCGACTTCGCCTTGGCGGCAGCAGCCGCACCGCGCAACGCCGGCGGTTTGACCGCCTTGGGCCTGGGGAGCACCACGGCGATCGGCTTCACGACTTTGGGAGTGAGTGCCGCCTTGTCGCCGACGCGAAGCCCGCTCGCCGTCGCCACCACACGCCGTACTGCGGACGACTCGACACCATTCAGGCGGCGCTCGCGCGCCGCCTTCGTTGTCAGTTCGTCGGCACTAAAGGGCCGGCCGTTGACCAGGATCTGCTGGCCGTCCTTGACGACGGTGTCGCCGCGCCGACGCAGGTAGTCGACGTCGGGCAGCAGCGCACCGTAACGCGCTTCCTCTTCAGCACGCTCGCGGGCATGTCGCTCCGCCGACGTTTCCGGAAGGCTTGGTCTGGTCATTGTTTCCTCACAACGAATTCCGGTCCGGCGATGCGCACCTGGTCGCGATCGGCCAACCACACGCCCGGCCAGAACTTTCCGACCTCGCGCAACACCAGTTGACCCGTGCTGCTGTGCTGACCGACGACCTCGACTTCACGCCACTCCTGGGAGCGGCGCCGGCGGTACACGGCATCGATGGCGGCATCCGTCGTCACGCCATCCTCCTCTCGAGCAGCTGCCGCGTACGCGCGCAGGCCTCGCTCCAGGCAGCCTTCGCCTGCTGCATCGCCACGCGCGACGCCGTCCATTCCGGCGATCCGGCTATCGCCGCCACGACGGCGTCCTCGGCCGCGGCATAGGCCAGCCAGGCCTCGCGCTCCGCCGCCTTGGCGAGGCGCCGTTCGTCGTGCAGCGCCTGCCGATCGGCGGCGATTCGTTCGCGTGAGGGCAGCACGGCCGGCAGCTTGTCGACGACGCCGGGGGAGACAGAGCGTCGTCGTTGGGGCTGTCCTGCAGGGGAAGGACGGCCGCCGGCCGTGCTGGCAGGCGCGGCCGGTACGCTGGCGGCAGCCTGCAATTCGTCGTTGAAGTCGGCCTTGTCGCGGCCTGCCCGCGAGATCCTCGGGACCTTCACAATCACGCGCCGTCCGGCACCGAAGGCCTTGGCGCCCTTCCAGGCGGCGCGCTCGCCCACCCGGCTCTTGGCATTCCAGTCCGCGGCGTAAATGAAATCACTGCAGAGGAACGGCGGCTCGACCCTCTGCATCGCACCCGCGGTGCCGAAGGCGATGCCGGCGCGCTTGTATAGCTGCATGGCTGAGAGCGTCGTCTCGATGCCCTCACCGCCCAGCATCTGCTCCCGATCCTCGGCGAGCCGGATGAAGGCGCCGCGTACGTCGCCATACATGGCCTTGTCGCGCTTGGTGCCGGCCTTCGTCACACCGACACCGGTGATCTTGAGATAGGTGCGATGCACCGCCGCCAACGTACCGTCCGGGCGCCACATGGCCGCGACCATGCCCGGCATCCGGCATTTCTCTTCGCCGTGCCAAAGCTCGGGAGCGAACCGCAGATCGGCCGGCCAACCTGCGTTGACCGACATGTTGCCGAAGCCGTACTCCGCCGGCGGCACCATCGCCCGCCCACGCAGGTACTGGTCGACGAAGTTGCCCGAGTGGATCTCGTAGGCGCCGGCCCAGATTCGTCGTACCCGCTCGGCCTTGTCGATATCCTGGACCTGGCGGGCCTGCGGCCGCGGCGGCGCTGGAGAGGCCGCCTGCAGGGTGCGCAAGCCATTCTCCGACTCGAGCAGCTCGACGGCCGCCCTGAAGTCGAGGTTCTGACGGCGCATCACGAAGTCGATCGCGTTACCGTGGGCGCCACAACCAAAGCAGTGAAAGAACCCCTTCTTGTCGTTGACGGTGAAGCTGCCCGTACGCTCGTCGTGGAACGGACAGAGCCCAATCCAGTCCGCCGCGACCTGCTTCATTGCCACGACGCGACCGACGACCTTTGACACCGGCAGGCGGTCACGGATCTCCTCGGCGCGGCGCGACCAGGTCGCGCGATCGAAGGAGCGAGCGTAACGGTCGGTCCTCACGCCGCCACCCTTTCGCCGGCGCCGAGCGCGGTCATGGCCATCGAACGCCGTTCGGCCGCGTAGGCGATCAGCGCGTCACGATCGTACCGCTTGCCGTCGACCGACCAGGTGACGCCCCAGGCCTTGCCGGTGAGGACGGCCACGTCGAACACCGAAGCGTGGCCCATCCGGCGCAGGGTCGTCACCGCCTCGGTCGCGGCATAGTCGATGCCGAGCGGCCGCTTGCTCGAGCCGCCCGGCCAGGCGGTGGCGCTACCGTCCGGGAAGATGATGCGGCGCTGGCCTCGGCGCGCACGATCGACCTTGAAAGCACCCTGCTGCTCGAGCTCACGCAGGATGCCGGCGGCACGATCGCGGGAGCGACGGATTCGGGCGGCTAACACCGCCGTGGTCGGACAGGGTTCACCCTTGAGCGCGGCCCGCATGATGGCCCGCAGCACGATCTCGCCACTGTCGCGTTTCTTTTTCGCAGCTACCTGAGGCGAATCGAGGTTCACCAGCACAGACCAAGCAGTGACCCGTCCGTCCCGCAGGCGCAGGCGACGACGCGGCCCGTCACGCTCGGTAATGATCTCGCCGGCTTCGACGAGGCCGCGCACGATCACGCGCACCGTGGTGACGCTGACCTTCAGCTTGCGCGCCAGGGATAAGTTGGAGGGGAACGGCCGTCCGCGTGATGCCGCCCGTTCGATCGCCTCGCCGATCTTCCTGGCGACGTTGGCCACCTTCTGCCGACGATAGGGTCGCCGCTTGGTGTACCAACTCGGCCGCCGCCACCCGAAGCGCTTGCGCCAGCCGTCGAGCGTATGGGGATGGATGCCGAGCGCGGCCGAGATCGCGTCGCCGACCATGCGGGCGCAGTCGTTCGGGCCAAGCCCGATGCCGCAATAGAGGCGCTTCGCCTCGACGATGGTTTCCGGGGGGATGCGAACGTCGCCGGGCATGACTACGGCAGGTCTCGTGGCTTGCCGACCAGTACGGCCCAGACGGCATCCCGCGCATTGGTGGCAGGCGGGGCGTGTTCGAAGGGCAGCAGGCCGGCGAGGTATTGCCAGTACTTTCGGGCGATCACCCGCATCATCAGCTCGACGGACCTGAAGACCCGGCACACCGCCGACGGATGCAGGCCGGCACGCAGCGAGATTTCCTTGCCGCTCGGCCGGAAGTTGCCCTTTTCCATCAGCTGAAGGGCGGCCTTGATCAGCGCCAGCTCGGTCTCCTCACGGCGCCGCAAACGTCCATCCCGGTCAGGATGGAGCACGCGTCCGCAATTCGATTGCGGAAGTGTTTGACGTGAAACAGCGGTCACGGCGTCGCCCTTCTCAGGGCCCAGCCCAGTGGTGCCTTCTCCCACCAGACCGTATGGCTGCCGGTGTCACTGAGATACGGCGAATAGGTCACCGTTCCATGGCTGTCGGCCTCGGCCGAGACGTCCCGCAGGAAGCCCCACTGCTTCGCGCCGTTGGCGCCGGTGATGAACAGCGACCAGCTCGTGCGTTCGCCGAGCACGACCCGATGGAAGTCGTGCCCTGTCAGGCGGTAGGGCATGACCGGCCGGCGCCGACGAATCACCTTTCGCAAGGTCCGGCCGATGCTGAGCAGGCGCTCTTCCCGGTAGCCGCCGGCCAGGGGCAGCGCGAGCGCCCAGAGCCACGGGTGATCGTGCAGGCCGCGGTCAGGGTCACTCACCAGGTAATGGTGCAGATAGACGGTGACCTCGCCGACGACCGGCAGGCGCCCGTGGAAGACGACACTGCGCTCGAACAGCGGCGCGCCGTCGTGTTCAATGATCTTGGTGGGCAGGTTGCCTGCCCAACGGTGCAGCCTCCGGCGCCAGGGGGTCATTGGCGGATCCCCGTGACAGGGTCAATGGCGGTGACGAACAGCTCGCCATCCACGTCATCGATGAAGACGCCGGCGCCGACGCGGTGGCTTACCTCGTTGAACTTGTCCATCACGGTCTGGCCGAGATCGACGCCGAGCCGGAAGGCCAGAATATCGAGATAGGTCGCAACGTCGGCGCATTCCTTGCCGCCGCTTCGCGTGCCTCGTCGAGCGTGAGATCGCCCCGCTCCACCTTCTTGATCAGGTTGGCCAGCTCGCCGAGTTCACCCAGCACGGCGTTGCACCAAGTCGACAATGCCCAATCGGAACCATCGGGCTTCGAGTGGGCAGGCAGCCCCTTCTTGTTCTTGAAGCGCGGCAGCCGCACGATGTTCGCTTCGCGCAGCGTTGCAAAGGTCATCCTCTGACTGGTCGACATGCAGCCTCCTCTTTGAAGTCAGGATTCGCTCGGGCGACGAACAATCGCGCTGCGCAGCTGCACCAGGGCGCGAATGGCCTCGTCGAGCTCTCGGATGGCGTTGGGCCGCTCGTGTTCCTCGATGACGCCATCGGCCATGGCCTGGACGATCTCGGCGCAGGCCTCACCGCTCTGCTTGATCGATTCCGCGGTGTGCGCGCCGAGATCGTCGCTGTCGGACGGCGCGATCGGCACGAAGACCCCGCCGGCGCGCAGCGACAGGTATTCCGCACCTGCCGTCGCGGTCGGTGCCGTCAACGCTACCACCTGGGCGAACGTCATCTCGTCGCTGACGGCTTGATCGGCGTAGGCGTAGGTCTGAGACAGTGACCGGCCAATGGCGATGCAAACGTTCTTCGCACCGCCTGCCTGATCGATCAGCCTGGCAATCGCCGCCTTCGGCAGCTCGGGATCCTGCCTTTTGACGGGCTTGAAGGCCGGGCGGCTCACGAGCACACCTCGAGAGGCTCTTTTGCGAGCGCACTCCAGTCTGTCGTCACGACGTCGATCCACTGCTGCCGCCAGCTCTCGAGGCAGTGGCAGTCCCATTCGTCGTACTCGTAGCTGGTCTTTACCCAGACACACTTCGTGCCAACCGGCATCAAACAGTCCGGCTCGGCTTCATGAGCCGGGCAGTAGCAGGACCACCTCGTCGCTTCGGTCTGCACGCCGATCGATTGGCGTTCGAGGGCTGCCACCTCCTCGCCGGTATACGAGTCCCACCGCCGTCCGTTGGCATCGTGAACAAGCGAAGGGCGGAAACCTTGTCCCGCATTCTGCTCGCGCGAAGCGCCGGGCTCAGTGATGCTCGTGTCCATGCGAGCGCCCATCACCCCACCTGCCCTTCCGACGCCGTTGCGGTGGCGGCTGGGTCGGCGTCAGCGGTGGATGCTGCGGCTTCGGGCACTGCATCGCCGGGTGACCAGTTCACGGGGATCAGCGCCTCGAGCGCCCGAACCGTGCTGCCTGATGGACGCCAGTCACCGCGCTTCATGCCCCGAGTCGTGGCATCGGACAGGCCGGCCTCGCGAGCAAGACGCGCTGGTGGCCACTTTCGGGCGTCCGCGAAAGAGCGGATCCGGTCGAGCACCGTGTCGAAAAGAGCCGGGGCGGAAGACATGAGCTGTGCCGTATCCCTCGGGAGCGTTAATTTTAACGACCATAGGCAAGAGACAGCGTTAAAGTCAACGCTTCGTTTATTTCCACGCTCGGGGCACTCTAAGAGCGTGAAAAAAACCGCTCCAAGATCGAGGGACGACAAGGAGGTCGAACGGCTGCGCGATGCGCTGCGGACGTTCATGGCCGAGCGGAATCTCGTGCGCACGACTTGGTGCAAGGACGCGGGTGCTAGCGAATCGACCTTGCGCTGGTTCCTGTCGGGCCGAACGAAGTCGATGAATGACATAACCTACCGCAAGCTGGCGGCGCAGCAGAACGTGCCAGTCGCCCGCCTGCGGGGCGAGAAGCCCACGGTTCTCGAAACGAGCGAAGTGCCGGTCCTTTCCTACGTTGGCGCCGGAGCCGAAGTGATCCCGGTGGCCGGCGATGGGCCTGTCGATCATGTGGACGTGCCTGTCGGGCTCGAAAAGGTGACCAGCGGCGGATACCGCGTGCGTGGCGACTCGATGATGCCGATGTTCGCCGACGGCGACGTTCTCTTTCCAGAACAGCATCCGTCACCACCTGAGCGACGTATTGGAAGCGTCGTCATTGCCGACCTCGGCGATGGACGACGCCTGGTCAAGAAGCTGTTGCGCGGCAGCAAGCCTGGGCGATGGAACTTGCTCAGCGTTAATCCGAGCGAACCTGCTTTTGAGGATCAGATCGTCCTGCGCGTCGCCGGATTGCCCTGGATCAAGCGCAAGATCTAACAGCGCCTTCGCTTCTCCCTCGATAAAATCGCTGCCCGTTTGTCATGAGGTTGCAAGCCCTTATCGGTACAGCTGTGGGCCGTGACCGTTTATTTTAACGTTTTCATTTGACGAAGCGTTAAATTTAACGATCATGGCGTCACCGCCCCACGGTTGGGTCGGTCGGCTGCCCGGCCGGTACGCGCCTCACGACCGCTTCCCCACCGGCCGGGCCGCCGCTCCCCCTCTCCGGAGCGCCCATGGACCTCGACGCCTATCTCGCCGGCCACTCGACTGAGCCCGGCGACGTGCCGACCCCGATCGTCGTCACCGTGAACGGCCGCCGCGAAGTGCGGTCCCTCTCCTCGATCCTCTACACCGCCCCGCCACCCGAGCCGGCCCGTCGCCTGCAGAAGCGCATGGCCGAGCTGATCGTCTGCCGCGTCAGCGCCAGCGGGCAGGTGACGCGCGACGACCTCAAGGCCGGCGGCTTCGCTCCTGCCGAGATCGACCAGCATTTCCGCCACGCCCTGCGCCGCGCCAACGTCGCGCGGCTGGGCATCGACCTGTGAGGAGAAGCGTCATGCCCGACAGCCTGCCCATCACCGAACGCCGTTCGCCCGGGTCCTTCGAGTACTGCAACGCCGGTGCGCTCGATCACGGCGGTCCCGAGCTCTATCTCTTCACGTGCTGGCGGCCCGATCACGAGTCCTGCGGCACGCACAGCGTCTATGCCCCGGAGTTCGCCAGTAATCTTGCCACGCTCGAGGGCGGCGGCTGGATCAACCGCACCGACCGCGGCGAGTATTGGGACTGGACCGCCAAATGCTGGCTGCAGGGCTCCGGCGCCAGGCGCGTCGCCCCGAACGCCGTTCGGCCGGCCTGTCGCCCCGCTGGCCTGCCGATTCTCTCGACGGAGAAACTGACCGCCGCCGAGCGCGAGGCGATGCGGGAGCTGCGCCGGCGTTATCAGCTCGCCGTTGCCACGATCGATGACTGCCTCGAGGCCGGCCGCGTCGATCGTGCTCTCGACGGACTGCAGCATGTCGCCGGCGAGACCGACGGCCTGGCGCTGCGTGTCATCGCCAAGCTCGGGAGCAACCGGTGATCGAGGCCGGCGCCCTGCTCCTGGCGGTGCTGTTCGTCATCGCCGGCCTGATCGCGCAGGCCTCGTCATGAGGCTGCTCGACCGGGCGGCACTCGTTCTCGCCGGCGCAGGCCTTCTCTGCCTCGCCGTCGCGGCGACGAAGCTTTGGCTGTCGTGAAGCCCCCGCCCCTCACCCTCGCCGGCGGCCCCATTGCTCTGGTGGCGCGCCTGCCCGACGGCCGCGTGCGCTGCTGCTATCTCGACCGCGCCGGCGCCCACACACGCCATGGCCGCGACGCTCACGCCCACGAGCTGCGCGGCGTCGGCTGGCACCTGGCCGCGATCAAGGCGGCGATCGCCGCCCTGCCGCTCGCCGGCGAGCCCCTTCCCCCTTCCGATCTCCAGGCGTCCCCCGGTCAGCCGCGCGCCTGGCTGCATGCCCATCACACCGCGGCGACCGAAGACTGACAGGGACCCCATGACCAGCTTTACCCAGCCCGCCAACGCGCACACGCCACCGCCCGGCGTACCTCTCTCGAGCCTGCCCGACCTCGCGCCTTCAGGTGCCGCCGTGCTCGTCAAGCTCGCGCAGATCGATCCTTCTCCGTTCAATCCACGGAAGGAGTTCCCGAAGGACGAGATCGCCGAGCTCGCCGAGTCGATCAAGGCGCAGGGACTGCTCGAGCCCCTGGTCGTTCGCGTGAAGCCCGGCAAGCAGGCCGAGCGGTATGAGCTCATGGGGGGCGAACGCCGCCTGCGCGCGCTGAAGCTGATCGGCGCCGACGCCGCCATGTGCATGGTCCGTAACGCCGACGATGCGGCGGCCATAGCGATCCAGATCGTCGAGAACCTGCAGCGCCAGGACCTCGGCCCGCTCGAGGAGGCCGAGGCCTTCGCCAAGCTGCAGGCCCAGGATCCGAAGACGTGGACGGCTCAGGCAATCGCGAAGGCCGTCGGCAAGACCGACCGCTTCGTGCAGCAGCGGATTGCGATCGCCGGCGGCTTGTCGGCGCCGCTCAAAAAGAAATTCAGCGAGGGAGAGATCAGCGTCGAGATCGCACGCACGCTGGCGCCGCTGCCGGCAGCCGTCCAGTCGGAAATCCCCACCTGGGCTATCCAGCGAAACGATGCGGCTGAGGTCCGGCGCCTCGCCTTCCAAATCTGCATTCCTGAGACGGCCGCCAAGTTCGACGTCGCCCTCTACAAGGGTGACTGGATCGAAGGCGACAAGAAGCGGCGTTACTTTGCTGACACCGCGCAGTTCATGAAACTGCAACGACCTGCGGCCGAAAAGAAGTTGGCCGAGGTTCAGAAGGACTGGCCGAAGGCCGAGCTGGTCACGGCGGAGCAGGCGGACAATTGGCACTGGGCCGACGAGCAGTATCTCTACAGTCACTCGAGCGTCGCCCAGTCTCAAAGGAATGGCGATCAGCCGGTTCGCTACTACGTTCCGAAGGAAGCATGCACGGCGATCGTCTGGATCTCACTTAATGGCGAGATCCGCAAGGCGCTCGGCGTCTGCTCGAAAGCCGCCATCACCGCAGCGGCGAACAAGCGGCAACAGGCCTCCTCTGCGCGGTATGCCCGCCCGACGGCCAGGGAAACACCCGACCACAAGAAGGCGCGCCAAACCTTCAACACCGCCGTCGCGACGGCAGCCGCAAAGCAGCCGCCTGCCCTACTCGGTCGCCTTACACTCCTCGCGTTGTTGACGGGCGGGTGTGATCTTGAGGAGGAGCAGCTCAAGAAGCTGACACCCAAGGCCCTACACGGCCTCGCCGGTCGATGGGTGCCCGATACGACCAAAGCCAAACTCTGGACGGCCATCGCCGCGCTGCGCGCCGACGATGTGGTCGACAGCATTCGCAAGCTCCTGCTCGCCGATCTGCCAACCTGGGATGACCACGAGTGGCAATCCAAGCCCCCGCTGATGCTGGCGATGGCGGCAACGCTGCAGGTAACGCTGGCGAAGGTCGAACCGAAAGCTGCGGCCCCGAAGGCCAAGGCGAAGAGGCCGGCCGCCAAAAAGAAAGGCGGCAAGAAGTGAGCGCCGCCGAGGCCGCGCCGTGGCCCGGCGTCATCATTCCCGGCGAAGATCCCCAGGCGGCCGAGGCTGCTGGCTTCAGCCGCTACATCAATGTCGCCGGCGGCGAGGTCCTGATGGTCCCCGACGCGCTATGGCAGGCGATCGACGCCGCCATGCTCGAGTCGGCGAAGGTCGAGGAGCTCGGCGCGTCACGGATCGCCTTCGGCTACGCCCTGGTCGCGCAGATGTTCGCGGGCGGCCTGGTCGTGGCGCCGCGCTGCTTTTCCAAGAGCCGCGAGCAGGTCGACGTCAACGTGTACACGCTCGCGCTCGCCGCGAAGCACAACGTCGAGCGGCGCCTGTCGGCCGTGGCGCGTCTCTTGGGGGCGCTAAACACCGAGCTCGGCCCACTGCTGCTCGAGCACCAGCGCGTGATCGACGCGCTCACCGGCCATGCACCTCCGGCCGGCGCCTCCCGGCTCGGCTCCCTCGACGAGCGCCTGCGCCTCCTGCGTCAGGTCGTGCTCGGCGTACCGGAGGACGCGCCGGCGGACTGCATGGACAGCGGCTGGCAGGCGCCGGCCGAGACGCCGGCGAGCGAAGGAGATGCGGCATGACGAGACAGCACCACAGGTCCGATCCACAGAAGACGGTCGACAGGTGGAACCGCGCGTACCCCGTCGGCACGCCCGTCGTGGTCAAGAAGGACAGTCTCGAGGGCGTACGCGGCAAGACCACCAGCGAGGCCTACGTGCTCGGTGGCCATTCGGCCGTGATCCACATCGACACCATCCGGGGCTGCTATGCGCTCGAACGCGTGGCCGCCGACGTCGCCCTCTTCGCCCGGACGGAGGGGTGAATGGCGCGCGACTGCATCCGGATCAGTGACCGTGATCTCGACGACCTGCTGTCGGCACTGCGCCGCCATAGCCGTGGAGACGCTGCCCGGATCCTCGATCTCTGGGCGCGCGACGAGCGTGAGATCGACGTCGATGCCGAATACGACGACGACTTCGATCCCGACGACTTTCCACTCCGGTTCATGGATCACGAGCTGACAGCCTGGGTCCATCGCGAAGTCGCGCAGCACGTCACTGCCGACAGGTTCGAGCACGCCCTGTGCCTGGCCGAAGCTTACCGCCGGCCGCTCACGGGCGCCGACATGGCGGCCCGCATCACCCTCTCGGAGAACGCTCAATGAAGTTCGTCATGGAACGCGACGCCGCGCTGCGCGCGCTCGGCTTCACCAACAGGGTGGTGGCGCGACGGAATACGGTTCCCATCCTGGCCCACGCCCTGGTCACGGCCGGCAAATCGAAGATCAGTTTTAGGGGCACCGACATGGACCGGCTGCTCGATGCGGAAGTCGTGGGCGGTGGTTCGGCGAAAACGGGCTCGACGACCGTCAACGCCGCCAACCTGCTCTCCTTCGTCCGGGCAACTGCCGACGGCAGCCAGATCGAGGCCGAGCTGAATGGCGACAAGCTTACCCTGCGAGCGGGCCGGGCTCGTGTGCTGTTGCCCACGCTGCCGGTCGCCGATTTCCCGACCCTGAAGGCCGATGATTCCTACGTCGAGGTCGACGTCGCCGGCGAGACACTGACCAAGGCAATCGATCGCGTTGCCCATGCTATGAGCAACGAGACGACGCGCTACTATCTCAATGGGATATATCTTTATCGGCATGGCGAACGGTTACGCCTGGTCGCCACCGATGGACACCGTCTCGCCTGGACCGAGTTCGTAGCCAGCAGCATCCTCCCCGAGCAGCTGCCAGGCGTCATCATTCCACGGCAGTCAATCGGCGAGCTCAAGGCGCTGGCGACGGAAGCGAAGGGCGACGACCTCTCGCTCGAGATCTCGACGACCGGCCTCCGTTGTGTGGGGCAGAACCTCGAGTTCCACACCAAGCTGGTCGACGGCACCTTTCCCGACTACCAGCGAGTCATCCCCGACCAGCACGACTGCCAGTTCACGACCACCAGCGCCGCCCTGAGCGCTGCAGTCACCCGCTGCGCCTCGCTGGGCGACAACACCCACGGCGTGAAGCTCGAGATCAGCAAGGGCACGGCGCAGCTCAGTCGCAACCATCCCGATGCCGGCAGCATCTCCGACGAGATCGACGTCGAGCTGACCACCAAGCCGGCCGCCACCGGTTTCAATAGCGCTTACATGCTCGAGGCGCTCCATGCACTCGGCAGCCAATCGGTCGAGATCGGGTTCACCCCTGGTGCCCCAATCCTGCTGCGGGACCCCGCCCATCGGGACGGCCACATGCAGGTCGTCATGGCAATGCGGGTTTGAGGAGGAGTGAGACAAGATGGCAAGCCGATCAGCCGATACGCCCCTACTCCCAGTCGCAAACGAGTACCTGCTGGCTGTCCACCGGATCCAGCCTGGTGACCGTCTACACCGGCTCATTTCCAGGCTGATGGATACCTACATCGACGATCTCGATGACGATCGGATCTCGGAGCTCGAACGCCACGTCGACACCTTTCGTCTCACTCACGCCGATGGATCTAGGACCGATTGAGGGGCAGCATGACCAACTTCGTCATCGCGACGGCTGTTGTCGCCTTGATCCTGATTGGTGGCGCGATCTACGACCACCTCTCTGTTGCCGAGCGTCATGCCGCATGCCAGCGCGCCGGCGGCGTCTATGTGGTCAGCGTGTCGGGACAGGTCTGCGCGAAAGCGTTGCGGGATTGATCGTGGACGACAGCACTCTCACGGCCGCGTTCCGCGCCCACACCGTCGGCCAAACCATGTTCACCAGGCGCATGGCGATCACGATCGGGTTGGCCGCCGGCCAGTCGCCGCGACAGATCGTGCTGCGGCTCGAAGGGCTGGGATTGCTTCGGCGCGGTTCATGGGACTGGTTTGTCCACAACGGCGGCATCACGAGGGACCAGGTTGCGGAGGTTGCTGCGGAGATCAGGGCCTGCGCGAAAGCACCTCCGCGATGACCCCGCGCCTGGTCGACCAGATTGAGGAGGCCGAGGCCTCCATTACGGTCGACCGGGCCGCGATCATGCTTGGCTGTGATCCTTCGACGGTACGCAAGCTGCTCCGGCGCCAGCAATTGACCGGCCATCGCGTCGGCCTGGGTGACCAACCGAACGGCGTGCGGGTGCATCTCGAGTCAGTACGGGCCTACAAGCGACGCCACGCCATCGGTGGCGACCCCGAGCTCCCGAAGCCGCCCCAGCCACCGCGTCCACCTAAGCGCGCCGAGGGCGCCGACTACCGAGAGGCCCTGGCCTACCTGAAAGCCGCCGGCGTCCGCTTCTGAGCGGAAACGCGGTCGACCTTTCCACCGCAGCAGACCTTCCCGGCGGCGCCGGCTACGTCTACCGTCCCGCCCGACATGACGGTCTACAAGCGTAAGGATCGCGGCGGCGCCTGGTATTTCGAGTTCCAGCGGCACGGGAAGCGGCATCACCGGCAGTGCTTCAAGCCCGACGGGCGGCCCTGCGAGGGCAAGAAAGAGGCCGAGGCGGCCGAGACCCGAGCCAAGGCCAAAGCGGACGACGATCATCGCAAAGAGATCGCCGCGACGTCGCCGGAAGCCTACGCCCTGGGCCTGCTGGCCGCTACATGGCTAAAGCGGCGCGGCGGCCGATCGGCCAGCCACCGGAACAACGCCCGGCTCTATGCCGGCGAGATCCTGTCCTTCTTCGGCCCGGACAAGGCCGTCGCCACGATCCAGACCGGCGAGCCGCCCGACGACCCCGCCGGTGAGCTCGAGCGCACCGTGCGCGGCTACGAGGCCTTTGCTGCCCGCCAGACCCTCAAGGTATGGCGAGGCGGCAAGGGCCTGAAGCTAGGCGACGTCGAGGACCCGACCGCCCCAGAACTCTGGCAGGACACCGGCAGGGTCCGCTCGGCCCGTACCGCGAATAATTACCTTGCGGCCTTCGAGGGGATTCTGGAGATCGCCACCAAGACGGTGGACAAGGAGACCGGACGCCGGATCCTCGAGGTGGTGCCGGAAATCAACTATCACCGACTGCCGCGGCGGATTCCCCGGCCGATGCCGGACGCCGAGCTGGACGCCCGGCTTTCTGTCGCGCCGCCCTGGACGGTCGACGCCGGCGAGCTTACCCGCCTGTTCAGCCTCCGCCTGAACGAGGCCCTGAACGCCCAGATCCACCACATGGACCCCGAGCTGCAGGGCCTGCGCTTTGGCGCCGGCGAGACGAAGAGCGGCAACGAGGAGGTGGCTTGGGGCGGCAAGGCGGGCTGGCGCCTGCTGCAGCGACTCGAGCGCCAGGCTAGGAAGCGCGGGGTGACCTACCTGATCAGCTGGCCCGGGCCGAAGCACTGGCAGGCGCTGCTGTTAGGCCGCATCAAGCCGGAGGAGGCCGACTGGCAGCGACTGAAACATATCCGCTCGAGCTGGCGATCGAGCGCCAAGGCGGCCGGCGTCAAGACGCCGCACCGGTTCCATGACATCCGGGCTCGGGGAATAACTGAAGTTGCGCGAGTCATGAAGGGGGCGGCCCAAGGGGCGGCCCGGCACCAGAGCCCCCAGTCGACGGAGTTCTATATCGCATTCGCCTCGACCGAAGTGGCCGACGCGGTCGACCAGGCGACCAGCCGCCGGCGGCCGTCGGCAGCCAAAGCGGACCGGGCGGCGAACGCCGTTCGCCTGGTGGGGATTCCGGAGGGGAGTCGCGCCGCCAAAGTCGTCCGGGCGGGCCTCAAGCGTCGCGGCAAAAATCAATAAAACCGGGCACTCACGGCCGGTTCGGACACTTTGTAAACCGAAGGTCGGGGGTTCGATCCCCTCACCCGGCACCATCTCCTTCGAAATCGACTAGCCTTGCGGGGCCTACTTTCCGGGACAGGTCGGCGCTTCGTGCATCTTCAGATCCTGAAGATCGGCCGTCACGGTGAACATGCCGGCATCCACCGTCAGCCGGTCGAGCACCCCTGAGCTGAATACCTTGGCGCGCACCGACGCTAGCGGCTTGGCATCGGACTGGCCGGGGCGCTTGAAGGTCATCTCGACTGGCCAGAATCGCGCGGACGGAACGGCCACCGGCTTCACCGCTGGCGGCGGCGGCGTCAGCGCATCGGTCGGCAGTTCCTTGATGTCGATGGCGTAGGCTTCGTTGCCGGCTTCGGCGGCGAACAGCAGCGCGGGAAACGTGCCCGCGCCGGACTGCAGGCTGTCGATCAGCTGGTTGACGGCCGACACCGGCAGCAGGGTCGCGGGCGGCAGCAACGTCTTCTCCGTGGAGTCGCCGGAGAGGATCTCCACGCGCGTTTCGCCTTCCTTGCGATCGACCTCGCCGCGCAACTCGCGCACCACGCCGTTCTGCGACTGGCGGGCGTGATAGCGGAACGTCGTGCCGTGTCGGCCTTCCTCGCCTTCGAGCTTGGACGCGACGTTGATCTTCAGCGACGGCGTGAAGGCGATCTCGGAGGTGATCTCGCGCCTGATCTGCCAGCCCGAGCAATCGAGCACGATGTCCTGGACAGCGCTGCCGATGCGCGGCGCATTGGCCGCCGTTCCCAGCCGCAAGGCGTACTCGGCCCGGTGCGGCAGCATCTGCGCCTCCGCATCGGCCGGCACCAACAGGGTGCCGAACGCCACGGCCGACGCGATCGCGCCGAAGAACCCAAGGGACTTGTCGGATATCACGCCCACACCACTCGCTGATCTCCTTACCAATGTCCCCAATCGACGATGATTGAAACGTCACGAACGGCAGCGGGTCAAATCACAGATGAGCTGGATGGTTTTCTTCCGGCGTGCCTCGGCGAGAATTACGCGACATAATGCCGCCACGCGGCGATACCAAAGGTTGCAGGAGGTCCTGCTGCCCTCGTCAATCTGCGGGTGTTCAAAGCAGCCGACGTAGGCTATGCCCTCGCCTCGCCGCCGGGACCGTTTCGTGGCTCATCGAACGGAGCTGCCGCAAGACTCCCTGGCCAAATACCTCTGGCAACTCAGCCTGCGAATGCCGACATCCGCCTGTAGCGCCCCCGTAAGGAGAAGTTTTGGATGAGGGTTCTGATGGCTCAACCCCGAGGATTTTGTGCCGGGGTTGTAAGGGCGATTGAGATCGTGGAGCGCTCCCTCGAGAAATTCGGCGCTCCGGTCTATGTCCGCCACGAGATTGTCCACAATCGCCACGTGGTTGAGCGCCTCGAACGGATGGGTGCGGTCTTCGTCGAAGAGCTGCAGGAAATTCCCGACGGTGCCGTGACGATTTTCAGCGCCCACGGTGTGGCACAGTCGATCATCGACGAGGCGAAATCGCGCGGCCTGCCGGTGCTGGACGCGACCTGCCCGCTGGTCTCGAAGGTCCATGCCCAGGGCAAGCGATACGTCTCCCGCGGGCGCGTGCTGATCCTGATCGGCCATGCCGGCCACCCCGAGGTGGAGGGCACCATGGGCCAGGTCGGCGCACCGGTTCACCTGGTCTCCACGGCCGAGGACGTCGCCCGGCTCGATCTGGCCGACGACACGCCCCTCGCCTACGTGACCCAGACGACGCTGAGCGTCGACGACACGCGCGGCGTCATCGCCGCCCTCGAGGCGCGCTTCAGCGACCTCGAAGGGCCCGACGTTTCGGATATCTGCTATGCGACCCAGCATCGCCAATCGGCGGTGCGCGACCTCTGCAAAGTGGCCGACCTTTTGCTGGTGGTGGGCAGCCGCAACAGCTCCAACTCCAACCGGCTGCGCGAGATCGGCCTCGAACAGGGCATCCCCAGCTACCTGATCGCCGACGGCAGCGAACTCGATCCGGCCTGGCTGAATGGTGTACAAACGGTCGGATTGACGGCCGGCGCGTCGGCACCCGAGGATCTCGTCCTCGACGTGATCGAAGCCCTGCGGCGGAACGGTCAAGTCGAGGTCCAGCAAATGGACGGTGTGCGCGAAGACATCGAGTTCCGGCTGCCGGCCGAACTCAGGACGCCCTCTCAGCGCGAGACGGTCGCGCCATCGGTTCGATAAGGAAGCGTATCGTGGGAATTCCTCTTCAGCAGGCGGCTCGTATCGGCACCTACCTGGTTCGCCAGCATCTCAGCGGGCGCAAGCGCTACCCGCTGGTGCTGATGCTGGAACCGCTGTTCCGCTGCAACCTGGCCTGCGCCGGTTGCGGCAAGATCGACTATCCGGACGAGATCCTGAACCAGCGCCTGTCCTACGACGAGTGCATGACCGCGATCGACGAATGCGGTGCTCCCGTCGTCTCGATCGCCGGCGGCGAGCCGCTGCTGCATCGCGAGATGCCGGAAATCGTCAAAGGCTTCCTGGCCCGCAAGAAGTTCGTGATCCTGTGCACGAACGCCCTGCTGCTCGCCAAGAAGATCGACGACTACAAGCCCCATCCCTCCTTCACCTGGTCGATCCATCTCGACGGCAACGAGGCGATGCACGACAAGTCGGTGTGCCAGAAGGGCACCTACGACAAGGCGGTCGAGGCGATTCGCATCGCCAAGGAGAAGGGGTTCCGCGTCAGCATCAACTGCACGCTGTTCAACGATGCCGATCCGGCTGCCGTCGCGGATTTCTTCGACGACATGAATGCGCTCGGCCTCGACGGCATCACGGTGTCGCCGGGCTACGCCTACGAACGCGCCCCGGACCAGAAGCACTTCCTCAACCGCAACAAGACCAAGGAACTGTTCCGCGGCATCCTCTCGCGCGGCAACGGCGGCAAGAAATGGCCATTCAGCCAGTCGCTGAACTTCCTGAACTTCCTCGCCGGCAACGAAGCCTACAACTGCACGCCCTGGGGCAACCCGACGCGCACGGTCTTCGGCTGGCAGAAGCCCTGCTATCTCCTCGGCGAAGGCTACGAGAAGACCTTCCGCGAGCTGATGGAAAACACCGAGTGGGACAAGTACGGCGTCGGCAAGTACGAGAAGTGCGCCGACTGCATGGTCCATTGCGGCTTCGAAGCCTCGGCGGTGAAGGACATCCTGCGCCGTCCGCTGAAGGCCGCGAGCATCGCGCTGCGCGGCATCCGCACCGATGGCCCGATGGCCAAGGACATCCCGCTCGACGGCCAGCGCCGGGCGGATTTCGTCTTCTCAAACCACGTCGACCGGAAGCTCACCGAGATCCGGGCCGCCAAGGTGGCTGCCAAGGCGGCGGTGCCCGCGGAGTAACGCCCGGAAGCCGCGCTCGGCCTCGAGGCCGGTGCGGATCAGTGCGGGTAATTGCAGCGGATCGGCCAGCAGCGACCGCAGGACGGCAGGTAGATCGATCCCGCCGTCGGGCCGCATGCCGACGCGCGCGGCAGGCGGCAATGTCCGGTCCGCCGCATCGGAAATGACCCTCGCTACAGCTAACGGCAGGCGATACCGCGCGGCGACCCGAGCGGCGACATGCGTTTCCATGTCGACGGCGATCGCGCCCGTGGTGCGATGGAGGTCGGCTTTTTCCGCTGCAGTGGCCACGATCGCCTCGCCCCCCAGCACGAGGCCTTGCATGGCGCCCGGCAGGCGCGCGAGCAGCCGCTCGCGCCACGCCTGATCGGTCGGCATGGCAAGATCGACGCCGCGGACCGCATCAGCGACAACCCATGCGCCTGGCTTCAATTGGGGGGCCAGCGCGCCGGCGATACCGATGCTGATGATGCCGCTGGCATGCCCGGCAGCGCGATCGACCTCACGTTCCAGCCGGGCAGCATCGCCACCGCCGACAATCACTTCGATCCCCTGTCCTGCCCCCGATCCGGTGAGGATGCGCCGCTCCCGCTCGAGTCCGGTGACCGCGAGGATCATCACATGCCGTACGCCACCTGCCGACTGTTGGTCCGGCTGAGGTTGCGATATCGGGCCAGCGCCCAGAGCGGGAAGAATTTCGGATAGCCGTGGTAGCGCAGGTAGAAAACGCGCGGGAAACCGCCGCCGGTATAGGCGTCCTGCTGCCACAGCCCGGTCTCGTCCTGGGTCTGCCGCAGATAGGCGATGCCGCGCGCCACCGCGGGATGGTCGACCTCGCCCGCCGCCATCAGGCCAAGCAAGGCCCAGGCCGTCTGCGATGCCGTCGAGGCTGCCGGGTCGTAACCGCGATAGTCGAGCTTGTAGCTGGTGCAGTCCTCGCCCCAGCCGCCGTCCTCGTTCTGGATGGCGATCAGCCAATCGGCTGCCTTGCGCACCATCGGCGTCGTGCCGTCCAGGCCGGCGGCGTTCAAGGCGCACAGCACCGACCAGGTGCCGTAGATGTAGTTCACGCCCCACCGGCCGAACCAGCTCCCATCGGCCATCTGCTCGCGCTCGAGATAGTCGAGCCCGGCCCGCATCGCCGGATTCGCCGGCGTCTCGCCGAGTTGCGCCAGCATGCTGACGCAGCGGGCGCTGACGTCGGCAGTCGGCGGATCGAGCAGCGCGCCATGGTCGGCGAAGGGAATGTTGTTCAGATGGAGGTCGAGGTTGTCGGCATCGAAGGCGCCCCAGCCGCCGTTGCGGCTCTGCAGTCCCGCCACCCACTCGGTGCCGCGTGCGATGGCTTCGCGGTAGCGCGCCTCCGTCCCGCCGCCGCCCTGCTGCACGCGATCCATCGCCATGACCACGACGGCCGTGTCGTCGAGATCGGGATAATGGGCGTTGCGATACTGGAAGGCCCAACCGCCGGGCCGCACGTCGGGTCGACGCTCCGCCCAGTCGCCCTTGACCTCGAGTTCCTGCAGCGGCTTCAACCATTCCAGCCCCCCGCGGGCGGCCTCGGTCGCTTCCGGACTGCCGACTTCGAGCATCGCATGAGCGGCCAAGGCGGTGTCCCACACCGGCGAGACGCAAGGCTGGCAGTAGGCTTCGTCGTCGCCCACGATCAGCAGCTTGTCGATGGAATGGCGGGCGATGGCGCGGTCGGGATGATCCGGCGGATAGCCCAGCGCATCGTACATCATCACCGAGTTGGCCATGGCGGGATAGATGGCGCCCAGGCCATCCTCACCGTTCAGCCGCTCCGTCACGAAGGTCCTGCAACGCTCGATGGCACGACGGCGCATGCCTTTCGGCCATAGCGGCTCGACCAGCTTCAGGACGCGATCGAGGCCGCCGTAGAACAGCGCCCAGCCGCGATGCTGGTGCGCGGCGATGCCCGGCGCCGCGCGGGCCTCGGTCGCGAAGAGCTCGGCGATTCCGATGCCGCGCGGATTGCGCGCCCGCAGCCTGAGCGACGCCAGGACGAGGAGCGGCACCAGCACGGTGCGCGCCCAATAGGACATGCGCGAGAGATGAATCGGGAACCAGCGCGGCAGCAGGATCAGCTCGACCGGAATGGTCGGCACGCGCGACCAGGGGAGCTGGCCGAACTGCGCGAGCAGGATGCGGGTGAAGACGTTGGCGCGCTCCGCTCCGCCATAGGCGAGGATCGCCGCGCGTGCCTTCGCCATGTGCGGCGCGTCGGGGCTGTCGCCGATCATCTTCAGGCAGAAGTAGGCCTTCACCGATGCGCTGATGTCGAACGCGCCGCCATGGAACAGCGGCCAGCCACCATGCGCGCCCTGGATACGCCGGAGATAGACGCCGATCTTGCGCTCCAGATCGAGATCATCCGGTTCGGCGAGATACTGGCGCAGCAGGACATACTCGGCCGGGATCGTGGCATCGGCTTCCAGCTCGAATACCCAGTGCCCGTCCTTGCGCTGCTGCCGCAGCAGCGCGCCGGTCGCGCGATCTATGTCGGCCTCGATCCCGTCCAGCGGTCTCGCGTCGGCCACGGCGTCACTCATCGACATGCCTTCAAGTAACACAGGTCGGCCTGTCTCCGTGACCCCTTCGGCACAATCCGCGCGGTGGCAGAACCGATCAGGGCCTCGCCAGTCTTGCGGCGGTTTCACCCGATCGCAGCGCCCCTTCGATCGTCGCAGGCAGGCCGGTGTCGATCCAGTCACCCGCCAGGAACAGGTTGCGCCATGACGTCGCCGCCGGCGGTCGGCGCGCGGCCTGTGCAGGCGTGGCTGCGAAGGTCGCGCGCTTCTCCTTGACGATGCGGCCGGCCGGCGCCGGCCCGCTGAGGCCGTGCACGCGCGCCACGTCGCACCACAACAGGTCCACGAGTTCGTCGGCATCGCGATCGACCAGGTGATCGGCTGCACTCACCGTGACCGAGTAACGGTCGTGGAAGGCAAAAACCCATTCTGCCGTGCCGCCGACCACGCCAACCATGGCCGGCGCCCCGGCAGGCGGCGCGGCGCGAAAGTGTGCATTGACGATGGCATGGAAAGCATCGGGCGCGTCGAGGCCGGGCAGGAGCTTCTGCGCGATCCAGGGCGGCACGGCCAGCACCACGCGATCGCCTGTGCCAAGCGTTTCCTCGCCGTCGTCGAAGACCAGGCTCCTCACCTGCATCCCCTCGAGCTTGATCTCGCGCAATGACCGCCCCAGCCGAACCTCAGCGCCGTGCCGGTACAACAGCGCGAGGGCGGGATCGACAAACGCTGCCGCGAGGCTGGGTGTTGCGACCAGCGGATGCATGTGGCGGCCGCCCTTTGCCAGGGTCTCCCGGACGATGGCACCGGCGAGATCGGCCGATGCCTCCTCCGGCGCCGTGTTGAGGGCCGAGACGAACAGCGGGCGCAGGAACTTACGCCACAGCACGCCGTCGCAGCGCACGACCTCGTCAAGGCGCCCGCCGGGATGGCGCTGCAGCAACGGCAGCAGCGCGAGATAGTCGCGGAGGCCCGTGCCGGGGACGCGGCGCGCGGCATCGAGGATCCACCAGGGAAGGACGCCTTCGCTCGGCCGCAAGGTCCACAACCGACCGAGCTCGACGTCGAAAAAGGGAAACTCGGCGCGGCCCGGTCCTGTCAGCCTGTCTTGGGCGCCGATCGCGCGCATGTATCGGATGACCGCCGCATTGCCCGACAGCACCAGGTGATTGCCGTTGTCGATCACCATGTCGAGAACGCCGTCATGGTACGACCGGCACCGTCCGCCGGCCTGCTTCGCCGCCTCGGAGAGAGCGACGGTGTGGCCGCGTCCGGCAAGCGTGACGGCAGCCGACAAACCGGCAAGGCCGGCGCCTACGACATGGACCTTCCCCGGCCCCTCGAGTCGTGTCATCCGAACACGCAGCAGCGTGCGACGATGTAGAGAAGCCGCGGCTTGCTGATCTTGACGCGGCGACGCGGCGGGCCCCAGCCGACCTTCAGCATGTCCTGCAGCAGCGCCCCGTACACGGCGGCCATCAACCGCGGCGCCAGCAGGTGGCCGCGCGGCTTGGCGCGCAGCAGCCGATCGGCAGCGGCAAAGTAGTCGAGCGCCTCGGCGGCGATCTTGCGGCAGGCGACATCGACCCACGGATCGGCCACCACCGCCAGCGGATCGGTCGTCTCGATGCCGGCTTCGACGAGACGCTCCCGCGGCAGATAGAGACGGTTTATGTCGGCATCCTCGTCGATATCACGCAGGATGTTCGTGAGCTGCAGGGCATTGCCGAGATTGTGCGCCAGCTCGAGGCCGGGTGCCTCGTCCATGCCGAAGATGCGCGTCGACAACCGTCCGACGGCGCAGGCCACGCGATCGCAGTAGAGCGCCAAGGTCGCGCGGTCGGGCGCATGGATGTCGGCCGCGACATCCATGTCCATACCGTCGATGACGGCGAGGAAGTCCGCCTGCTTCAGTCCGAAGTCCCGCACCGCGCCCTGCAGGAAGGCGGCCTGCCCCGCAGGCCGGCCGGCATAGAGCGCGTCGAGGTCGCGGCGCCACTGCACCAGTTCCGTGGCGCGCACGTCGCGCGGCCGCGTGCCATCGTCGGCGATATCGTCGACGAGGCGGCAGTACATGTAGATCGCGAACATGGCCTCGCGCTGCGCCTTCGGCATGAGCAGCATGGCCGTGTAGAAGGAACTGCCGGAGACCCGCGCCTTGAACTGCGCGGCATCGGGGTGCGTGAGGTCGATCATCTGCGGCTGCCCCGCAAATCGGGTTGCTTCTGCCCGAACCAGCGGGCCAGGCGCCGGGCAGCGACGCCGGCGCTGCCGCGCAGGGCGAGGGCCACAGCCTCGACGGGACGGTGATGGACGCGCTCCGACAGCGGATCCCGACGCATCAGCCGTTGCACCAGGCTCTCGGCCAGGGTCTGGATGACGCCGACCTCGAAGGCCAGCCGCCGATCGACGATCCGGTTGGCGAAGGGCCGCGACTCGTCCAGCAGCGACGCCGTCCGCTGCGCCAGCCCCGCAATCACCGCGCGCAAAGCAGGCGACGCCCGACGCTCGGCGAGCGCTTCGGTCTTCACGTCGTGCGCTGCCAGCGTGTCGGCGGGGACGTAGACGCGATCGAGAGTGCGATAGTCCTTGCCGCAGTCCTGCAGGTGATTGATGACCTGCAGCGCCGCACAGAGTGCGTCGTTCAACGGCCATACCGTCGACGACTCGCCGTGCAGGTCGAGCACGAAGCGGCCGACCGGCGCCGCCGAATAGCGGCAATAGTCCATGAGCTCGGCCCAATCGGCATAGCGCAGCTTGGTGACATCGCGGCGAAACGCCTCCAGCAGATCCAGCGCGTGCCGATCCGTCAGCCCGCGCTCGCCCAGGACGGCGCGCAGGGCTTCGCCTTCCGCACTACCGCCTGCCTTGCCGAGCAGCCCGGCTTCCAGCCGGTCGAGCTCGGCGAGCTTTTCCTCGGGCGCCGCCGTCTCGTGATCGGAGACGTCGTCGGCCGCGCGGGCGAACCGGTAGAAGGCGAGGATTGCCGGCCGCAATTCGGCGCGAACCAGGCGCGAGGCCACCGGGAAATTCTCATCCTGATGTCCCTTGCCCGAGGCGAAGTCGACCGCCTTCTTCATGCGCCCTCCTTCACGTGCTCTTCGCCATGGCCTGGGCACGCCCCTTCCACATGCCGCCGCGCCCGCGCCACACATCGATCGCGGACTGGAAGGTGAAGAGCAGGTAGGCGGCGCCGATCAGAGGAAGCGCCAGCCCCCAGGCCGGCGAGACGCGATAGAAGCGCAGCATGGGCTGGAACGAGAGAGCCATCATCAGCCACGCGCCGAGGCCGGCCCACCGCGCCAGGCCTTCGCCGAAAAGAGCAAGAAGCGGCGGCGCCAGGTAGGTCAGCAGCATGCCCAGCACCGTGCCGGCGAGCATCAGGGGCGAGTAGCCGAGCTGGGCATAGGCCGAACGCGAGATCATCCGGCCGATCTGCCGGAAACCGCCATAGGGGCGCAAGCTCGTCGCGCGCTCCGTCAGGCCGAGCCAGATCGATCCTTCGGCCTTCAGCCGCCGCGCCAGGGAGCAGTCGTCGATGATTTCGGCTCGAACCGAGGCGATACCGCCCGCTCTTTCCAAGGCGTCGCGCCGTACCAGCACGCAGCCCCCGGCAGCGGCGGCCACCTTGTTGTTGCGATCGGCAACCCAGGCGAACGGGTAGAGCATCTGGAAAAAGAAGACGAAGGCGGGAATGAGAAAGCGTTCCGACAGACTCACGCACGACAGTTTCGCCATGAGCGACACCAGAACCCGACCTTCCTGCTCCGCACGCGTCACGAGCTTGCGAAGATTGTCCGATGCATGGCCGATATCGGCATCGGTCAGCAGGTAATAGTCAATCGCCTCGGCCTGCGAGGTCTTGGCATGGCGCGTGCCCTGCTCCAGCGCCCAGAGCTTGCCCGTCCATCCGGCCGGAAGCGCCGCGCCCGTCAGCACGTCGAGATGGCGTCCACGACCGGCCTGGTGGGCCGCCTCGCGCGCCACCTGCAATGCCGCGGCGGCCGTGCCGTCGCTGCTGCCGTCGTCCACCAGCACGATCCGGAAAGGCCCGGGATAATCCTGCCGCATCAGGCTGCCGATCGACTGCGCGATCACATCTGCTTCGTTCCGTGCCGGCACGACGGCCGCGACCGCCGGCCAGTGCGCGCCCTGTCGACCGGCGACCGGCGAAAGATCGGCGCTGTCGTCTCGCTCGCGCGCCAGCCAGAAGCCGCCGCGTGCGACGAGCAGGTAGAGCCAGATCGCCGCTGCGACCAGGCCGATCACCGCCCACACCATCATGTCAGGTAACCGGCCACGCGAAACCAGGCCAGCGCTTCGGACACGGCCTCCTGATAGGGGCGGCTGCGATAGCCGAGCTCGCGCTCGGCCTTGGCCGAGGTGAAGAACATGCGATAGCTCGACATGCGCAGGCCATCGATCGTGAGCAGCGGCTCCTTCTTGGTCAGCCGGGCCAGCGTCTCGGCGCCGAACGCCAGGGGATAAAGCGGTATCCGCGGCAGCTTGAGGGTCGGGGCGCGCCGACCGGCCAGCTTGGCGACAGTGCCCAGCAGTTCCTGCAGGGTGAGGTTCTCGCCGCCCAGGATATAGCGCTCGCCAATCCGGCCTCGTTCGAAGGCCAGGAGGTGGCCTGCCGCCACGTCGTCGACATGGACGAAGTTAAGGCCGGTATCGACGAAGGCCGGGATCTTGCCGCGGGCGGCGTCGAGCAGGATGCGGCCGGTCGGCGTCGGCCGAATGTCGCGCGGGCCAATCGGCGTCGTCGGATTGACGATCACGGCCGGAAGCCCCTCCCGGCGGATCATCTCCTCGACCGCGCGTTCGGCCAGGGTCTTGCTGCGCTTGTAGGTGCCGATCGCCTCTTCCGGCAGGAGCGCCGCCAGTTCGTCGACCGGGGCCGTCGCGCCGGCGACCTTCAGGGCGGCCACGCTGCTGGTGTAGACAATACGCTCGACCCCGGCAGAAAGCGCCGCGCGGAAGAGGTTGGTCGTGCCTTCGACATTGGCCCGGACGATGACCGCAGGGTCGGGCGCCCAGAGCCGATAGTCGGCCGCGACATGGAACAGGTAGCGGACACCCTGCAGGGCCGACTCGAGCGAGGCCGGGTCGGTGAGATCGCCGACCACGATCTCGCAATCCAGGCCGGAGAAATTACCCCGCGGACTGGTCGGCCGGACCAGCGCGCGCACCTTCGCCCCGCGGTCGAGCAGGGTCCGCACGACGGCCGAGCCCAGAAAGCCCGATCCGCCGGTTACGAGTGTGAGATCGCCAGGCCGCAAGGATACGTACATATGAGATTAGCCTTCGGCACCGCGAAGGCGTCGGAGTATGACCAAATCCGACGCCCGTTCAATTCATGTGCTGCGCTCTCGGTTCAATGATCAGCTGACCATCGATCGCTGGCCGTACATCGCACGGACATGCCTTATCTTTTCGATGTCAATTTATAATATTTACAGTCACTTAGCCGCATCTTTGCAGCTTTCCAAGCGCCCACCCGCCGATCCGATTCAGTCGGCGCCAATTTTCATGGCGGCGCACGAATCATCGCGCAGCAGCGGCAGGCTTCCGCAAACTAATCCCACGATATCCGCAGCTTAGGAGCAGACGATCAACCGTCGACCATACGCAGCGGCAACGAGCGCAGGCGTTTTCCTGTCGCCGCAAAGATGGCATTGGCAACGGCCGGAGCGATCGGCGGCGTGCCGGGCTCGCCAACGCCCCCGATGTCGGTGGCCCCACTGTCGACCAGATGGACCGCCATGACGGGCGCCTCGGCCAGCCGCACGGCGTCATAGTCGGGGAAGTTGCCCTGCTCGACCCTGCCGTTGGTCAGGGTGATCTCGCCGAAGAGCGCCGCCGACAGGCCGTAGATGATGCCGCTCTCCATCTGTGCCCGAACGATCGCCGGGTTGACCACCGGCCCACAATCGATGGCGCAGGTCACGCGTTTCACGGCGATGCTCCTGCCGTCGGGGACCGAGACTTCCGCGACCTGAGCCACGATCGAGCCGAACGAGGCCCGGAGTGCAATGCCGCGGCCGGAGCCCGGTGGCAGTGGCGTCCCCCAACCGGCTTCCCGGGCCGCCGTCTCCAGCACCTTGAGATGGCGCGGCCGTCCGGCCAGCAGGTCGCGGCGCAGGTCGAACGGGTCTTTCTTCAGGGCAGACGCCAATTCGTCGACGAAGCTCTCGTCGAAGAACGCCGTGTGCGAATGGCCGACCGAGCGCCAGAAGCCCACCGGCACCACCCCGTCCGCCACCATGGCGTCGAGCTGGTAGTGGGGAAAGGCGTAGGGTGGGTTTTCGACGGCATTGCCTTCCGGCTGCTTCTGGGCCGGCAGTCCGACTGTCCGCACCGGAAACTGCTCGGACGGAGACTGTGCCACCTGCCGCTTCGCCACACTCACCAGCTTCGGCTTGTCCCCGGCCATCTCGAGCACCGCCCGCCAGCGCGCCAGCGCCATCGGCCGATAGCAGTCGTGCCGGATGTCTTCCTCGCGCGACCACAGAACCTGCACGGGCCGTTCCGGCAGGACGAGCGCGCAGGAAACGGCCTGGCGGACCAGATCGACTTCGGCGCGCCGGCCGAACCCGCCCCCCAGAAACGTCGTGTGCACGCTCACCCGGTCCTGCGGGACGCCGGCCGTCCGCGCGGCGGCCAACCGCATCAAGGTCGGTGACTGGTTCGGCATCCAGACCTCGACGCCCGTCGGGCCGACCCGGGCGGTGCAATTCATCGGCTCCAGGGTCGTATGGGCCAGGTAGGGCGCGCGATAGGCCGCGGTCAGCGTCTGCTGCCGGTCGGACGTCGTCGTCACCGCCGTCCCCAGGGTGCGTGTCAGCGCCGGCTCGCCGTTCTCCAGGAGATCTTCGTAGCGTTTCCAGAGGCCCAGCGTATCGAGGCCCGGCGCCGGCCCGGGCTGCCATTTCACCTCGACGCCCTGGTCGAGGAAGCGCTCGGCCTTCCACCAGCTCGTCCCCACGGCCGCAATGCCGCCCGGCACGATCACCACCTTCTCGATCCCCTTGGGCAACTTGCCTTGCTTCAGGGTGAAACCCAGCGCCTCGCCCCCGAAGGTCGGCGAGTTGCGGACGGCGGCATAGAGAAGGCCAGGCTGGCGAACATCGATCCCGAACGTCGCCTGCCCGGTGACCTTCGCGAGGATATCGAGACGCGGCAGCGGCTTGCCGATCAGCTTGAACTCGGCCGGCTTCTTGAGCGGCGGCGGCGGACGTTCGGCCAACCCCTCGACGGAATCGACCAGCGCACCGAACGTCGCCACTTTGGCGCCGTCGCGCTTGCGCACCTCGCCGTCGACAATCGTGAGATCGGTCACCGGCAGGCCGGCCTTGCGGCTCGCCGCGCGCAGCAAGAGGTCGCGGGCGACTGCCCCCGCGGTGCGCATCGGCAGCCAGGCATCGCGCACCGAGGTCGAGCCGCCCGTTGCATTGACGCCCAAGACGCCGCCAAGCTTGCCGGCAATCCAGTGCGCCGCCTCGACGACCGAGCCGCTTTCCTCCGGCGAGAACGGCAGGCTGTCGATCAGAATGTCGACGTTGCGGTAGACGACGCTTTCCGGCGGCTCCTCGACGCGGATCTGGTCCCAGCGCGCGTCGAGCTCCTCGGCGACCAGCATGGCGAGCGCCGTCTGCACGCCCTGCCCCATCTCGGCCCGCGGTATGGCCACCGTCACCGAATCGTCGCGGCCGATCTTCACCCAGCCGTTGAGCCCGGCTTCGTCCGGCTTGAGGTTGAACAGCCGACGATCGCCCAGCCGGTCGCGCTCCCGCGCGAACCAGAAGCCCACCCCCAGCACCCCCGCACCGACGAAACCGCCGATGATTGCCAGGCGCCGGCCGAGACTCACGGGGCACCGCCCAGGATCGCGGCTGCGCGATGCACGGCGCGGCGAATCGCGCTGTAGGTGCCGCAGCGGCAGATGTTGCTGAGGGCATCATCGATGTCGGTGTCGCTCGGCTTGGGATTTTCCCGAAGCAGCGCCACCGTCGCCATGATGAAGCCGGGCTGGCAGTAGCCGCACTGGGGCACCTGGTTCTCGATCCAGGCGCGCTGCACGGCGTGAAGCTGGCCGTCCTGCGATAGACCCTCGATCGTCACCACCGTCTTGCCGACGGCGTCGGCGACGGCAAAGGAGCAGGACCGCACGGCACTGCGCTCGACATGCACTGTGCAGGCGCCGCAGGCCGACACGCCGCAGCCGAACTTGGGCCCGACGACGTTCAGGTCCTCGCGCAGGACCCAGAGCAGCGGCTTGTCAGGCTCGACGTCGATCTCGTGAACCTGACCGTTGACGGAAAGTGAGATCATCGGCGGATGAGCGTATCACCCAGCACGAGAACGTCCATCTTCGTCCGCAGGAAGCAATCGATCGCCTCCTCGGGCTTGCAAACCACCGGCTCGTTCTCGTTGAAGCTGGTGTTGAGCACGATCGGCACGCCGGTCAGCTCGCGGAAGGCCGAGATCAGGCGGGCATAGCGCGGATTGCCCGACCAGGTGACGGTTTGCAGCCGCCCTGTGCCGTCGACATGGGTGACGGCGGGGATCTCTTTGCGCTTCTCCTTCCGGATGCGAAAGACCTGCATCATGAAGGGCACGTCTTCGTCGGTCTCGAACCAGTCGGGAACGGCCTCGCGCAGGATCGAGGGGGCGAAGGGACGGAACGATTCGCGCCGCTTGATCTTGAGATTGAGGATGTCCTTCATGTCGGCGCGCCGCGGATCGCCCAGGATCGACCGGTTACCGAGTGCCCGTGGCCCCCATTCCAGGCGCCCCTGGAACCAGCCGATCACCTTGCCCTCCGAGATCGCCTGCGCCGTATGGCGGCAAAGCGTGGCCTCGTCGGCGATCCGCTCGATGGTGCAGCCGGCGGCCTCGAAATCCGCCCGACGTCCGGCAATGGCGGCCGCGATCTGCTCGGGCGTCGACGACGGGCCCCAATAGGCATGGTCCATCACGAAGCGCCGCTTGGCCTCCGCCCCGCCCAGCCTGTGCCAGATCGCAAAGGCCGCCCCGATCGCGCCGCCCGCGTCGCCGCCGGCCGACTGGACATAGAGCTTCTTGAACGGTGTGCGCTCCAGCACCTTGCCGTTGGCCACCGAATTGTAGGCGCAGCCGCCGGCCAACACGACGGCATCGGCACGGTAGCGCCCGTGCAGCGCCGTCAGAAGATTGAAGAAGGCGTTCTCGTAGGTGACCTGGGCGGAGCGCGCGATGTCGCGATGGCGATCCTCGAGCGGAGCCTCGGGATCGCGGGCCGGCCCCAGCAGCTCGGCGAGCCGCTCGCTCCACAGACGGCCCCCCGAGGGAATGCCGTCCTTCACCTGATAGTTCGCGCCCTGCCCCGAGGCGTGGCGAAAAAAGCGCAGGTCCAGCGCGAAGCTGCCGTCGTTGCGCAGACGGACGATCTCCTTCATCTGCTCGACCTTGGTCGGCTGGCCGTAGGGCGCCAGTCCCATCACCTTATATTCGTCGCCGTAGTGCGGGAAGCCGATGAACTGCGTCATCGCCTCGTAGAAGACACCCAGCGAGTGGGGAAAGTAGACGCGGCCGTCGACGGCGAGCTTGCCGCCCTCGCCCAGGCCCCAGGCGGCCGAGGAGAAATCGCCGAAGCCATCGACCGATACGGCAACGGCCTTGTCGTGGGGCGACACCAGGAAGGCCGACGCGAGATGGCAGAGGTGATGCTCCACGGCATGCGTGGTGCCGCGGAAGTCCTCGCCCGGCAGGTGCTTCTTCAGGTTTCCGGCAATGTCAGCGCGTTCGCCGCGATTGCGCAGGCGGTTCAGGACATAGCCGGGGCTGACGCCGGATGTCAGCACGTAGCGGAGCTTGCGCCACCGATTGGCGCGGTTGTCGCTGTTGATCGCGACATGATCGACATCGCCCAGCGACAGGCCCGCCTCGGCCAGGCAATAGCGGATCGATTCGCTGGGAAAGCCGCCCCAGTGCTTGACCCGGCGGAAGCGTTCCTCCTCGACGGCGGCGACCAGTTCGCCGTCCTTCACGAGGCAGGCTGCGGCATCGGCATGATAGGCGTTCAGCCCCAGGATGACGGTCATCGTGAGAGCTTTCCGGGAAGAAGGCGATCGAGGTCGCGGCGCAGAAGATGCATGGAGAGGATCAGGTCGGCTGTGATGCGCTGCGCTGTATAGAGAAGACCCGCCCTGCCGTCGAAGATCAGTCCCTTGCCGAACAGGCAGTGCATGGCGACCGCCGGCGGCCCCAGCACGCGCGTGCAGCGCAACCGGTCGGCCCAGCCGAGTTCGCCCCAGGGCCGGGTCGCGAGCTTGTCGGCTTCGTAGGCCTGATAGCGTGCCTGCGACTGCAGCCAGCGCTCGAGCGTCTTGCGGTCGTCGTGCAGAAGGCGATGGCGCAACCGGACGATCGGCCCGTCGATGCGAAGCTTCTCGGTATGGCCGTCCTGCACGAAGCTCGCCCGGCCGCGACGGAACAGGACCGGCAAGGCCGGATAGAGCGAGCCGCGCAGAGGCTGGCCGTCGATGCAGTAGGTGAAGGCGATCTCATAGGCCGCCGTCGCCGCCTCGGGCGCCAGCGCCGCCAGTTCGTCGCGCAGCGCCGGTTCCAGCATGTAGTCTGCATCGAGGCGCAGGACCCAGCCGGTCGTCACCCCGGTCTCTTCGGCGGCGAAGCGCCATTGCCGGGCGTGGCTGTCGAAAGGCCGGTGGACGGCACGGGCATTGGGAAAGCGGCCGACAATGGCCAAGGTGTCGTCGGTCGAGCCGCTGTCGACCACCACCACCTCCCGTGCCCAGGTGAGACGTTCCAGTGACCGGCCGATGTTCGCCGCCTCGTTGTAGGTCAGGATGACTGGGGTGATATCGGCCAACACGGGTGCACGGTCCATCCGCGAGCGGCGGGCGAAAAAGCGGCTATGTCGCTGGTATAGATGATTTTTTGCGATGGACCATCATTTTCACCGGCCTTGCAAGAAGCAGCGTCAGTCCACCGGCCCGGCATTCACGGAGGGTGCAATTCTGCAATAATGCACATCCCGTGCGGCACGGGGGCAACTTGACGACAGGGGCGCATGCGAGCAAACGACCCCTCGCGCGGCCGTCCGACGGCCGCTTCGCGCCCTGGAACGGGGTGCGACGCCAATTCTCGCAAGAGCAGAAAGACACAACCAGTTCCCCCGCTTCGATACATAGGGTGCCGTTAATGTCCAAGAATGATCTCGTCGTCGTCACTGGCGCCGGTGGCTTCATCGGTGGCCACTTGGTGCGCGTGCTGCAGCAGCGCGGCCACACCAAGATCCGCGCCGTCGACGTGAAGCCCCTCAACGAGTGGTACCAGAAGACTCCCGGCGTCGAGAATCAGGTGGGCGATCTCGCCCTGCTCGAGCCGTGCCGCAAGGCCGCCAAGGACGCCAAGATGATCTACAACCTGGCGGCCGACATGGGCGGCATGGGCTTCATCGAGACCCACAAGGCCGAGTGCATGCTGTCGGTACTGGTCAGCACCCACATGCTGGTGGCCGCCAAGGAAGCTGGCGTGCCGCGCTTCTTCTATTCGTCGTCGGCTTGCGTCTACAACGGCGACAAGCAGACCGATGCCAACGTGACGGCGCTGAAGGAAGAAGACGCCTACCCCGCCCTGCCGGAAGACGGCTACGGCTGGGAGAAGCTGTTCAGCGAGCGCATGGCCCGCCATTACCGTGAGGATTACGGCATGGCGACCCGCGTCGCGCGCTATCACAACGTCTACGGGCCGGAAGGCACTTATGACGGCGGCCGCGAGAAGGCGCCGGCCGCGATGTGCCGCAAGGTCATCGAGGCCAAGCTCTCGGGCAAGCACGAGATCGAGATCTGGGGCGACGGCGAGCAGACCCGCTCCTTCATGTACATCGACGACTGCACCGAGGGCACGATCAAGCTCGCCGAGAGCGGCATCATCGAGCCGCTGAACATCGGCAGCGACGAGCTGGTCAGCATCAACCGCCTGGTCGACATCGTCGAGAAGCTCGCCGGCATCAAGCTGAAGCGCAGCTACAAGCTCGACGCGCCCAAGGGCGTGCGCGGCCGCAACAGCGACAACACGCTGATCAAGAAGCTGATGAACTGGGCGCCCTCCATCCGTCTCGAGGACGGCATGGAGAAGACCTACAAGTGGATCTACGACGAGATGACCTCGGGCAAGGCCTCGGTCGTCAACGCCCCGCCGCGCGCCGTCGCGGCCCAGTAGAGCAAAGCTCGTTGTCCTGAGCGCGGCGCGAGATCTCGCGCTGCGCTCAGGCCGACCTCGCTAGAGCACGACCTTCCGCTCGACTGGAATCAGTCGAGCGGAAGGTCGTGCTCTAGATTTTATATTTTCTAGAGCAGCTTATGCCCGGGAAGATGGAACCGCATGCGGTTCCATCTTCCCGGGCGCTGCTCTAGCGCCCGACGCGGCTCACCGTCGTGTTGGCCTTCAGCAGGTCGTCGAAATAGGCGATCGTCTTCGCCAGGCCCTGGTCGAGGGGCACCTTCGGTTCCCATTTGAGTTCACGGCGCGCCAGCGAGATGTCGGGGCAGCGCTGCATCGGATCGTCGACCGGCAGCGGCTGGAAGACGAGCTTCGACTTGCCGTTGACCATCTGCAGCACCTTCTCGGCGAGATGGCGGATCGGCATCTCCACCGGATTCCCGATATTGACCGGCCCCGTGAAGTCGTCAGGCGTGTGGTCCATCAGGCGCTGCCAGCCGTCGAGCAGGTCGTCGACGTAGCAGAAGGCGCGGGTCTGAATGCCGTCGCCGTAGATCGTGATGTCCTCGCCCTTCAGCGCCTGGACGATGAAGTTCGACACCACGCGCCCGTCGTTGGGGTGCATGCGCGGGCCGTAGGTGTTGAAGATGCGCGCCACCTTGATGCGCAGCTTGTGCTGGCGGTGATAGTCGAAGAACAGCGTCTCGGCGCAGCGCTTGCCCTCGTCGTAGCAGGCGCGCGGGCCCAGCGGATTGACGTTGCCGCGATAGTCCTCGACCTGCGGATGGACGGTCGGGTCGCCATAGACCTCGCTGGTCGAGGCCTGGAAGATCTTGGCGCGCACCCGCTTGGCCAGTCCCAGCATGTTGATCGCGCCGTGCACGCTGGTCTTGGTCGTCTGCACCGGGTCGTGCTGGTAGTGGATCGGCGAGGCCGGGCAAGCGAGATTGTAGATCTCGTCGACCTCGACATAGAGCGGAAAGGTCACGTCGTGACGCATCAGCTCGAAGCGCGGATTGTCCAGGCAGGCGGCGACATTGGCCTTGGTGCCCGTGAAATAGTTGTCGACGCAGAGCACGTCGTGGCCGGCCTCCAGCAGGCGTTCGCACAGGTGCGAGCCGAGAAATCCCGCACCGCCGGTAACCAATATCCGCTTGCCCATGTTGCCCCTGAACCTGGCCGATGATCGCCGCCGACACTAGGCGATCAAGCTCTTGAATTCACTCCCAAACCACCGAAGGATGGCCTCGCCTTGCCGCGTCGACGGCAGGCCAAGAGAAGCAATGGAACGGCAGAGGAAGCGTCGAATGAGCGTAGGGATCTCGGGCCTCGCGGACATCACCCGGCACCATGCCGCCCGGCAGCCGGACGTCGCCGCCCTCGTCTATCAGGGCCGGACGACGAGCTATGGCGCCCTCGACCGGGCCGCCTCCCGCGTCGCCAACGGCCTGATCGCCGAAGGGATCAAGCCCGGCGTACGGGTGGCCCATCTCGACAAGAGCAGCAACCTCTACTTCGAACTGCTGTTCGGCGCCGCCAAGGCCAATGCCGTCATGGTGTCGGTCAACTGGCGGCTGGCGGCGCCGGAGATCCTGTACATCCTGAACGACGCCGAGGCGGAGATCCTGTTCGTCGGCGAGGAATACTTTCCCGTCGTCGAGAAGATCCGCGACGAGCTCAAGACCGTTACCAAGATCGTGAGCCTGGATGCCCGCCACGGCGCCTGGCGCTCGTTCGACGAATGGCGGGACGGCTTTCCGGATGCCGATCCGGGGCTACCGGTCCGCCCGGCCGACACTGCCGTCCAGTTCTACACCAGCGGCACCACCGGCCTGCCCAAGGGAGCCGAGCTCACCAACGCCAACTTCATGTTCACCTTCGAGCACTGGAGCCAGAGCTGGCTGATGAAGCCCGGCGTGACCACGATCGTCTGCCTGCCGATGTTCCATATCGGCGGCTCGGGCTGGGGCCTCGCCGGCCTCTATGCCGGCGCCACGAACCACGTCATGCGCGAGTTCGTGCCGGCCAACGTGCTGGCCACCATCGAGCGCGAGCGCATCGAGGTGATGCTGCTGGTGCCCGCGATGATCCTGTTCCTCGTGCAGGCGCCGCAGATCCACGAGACCGATCTTGGCAGCCTGAAGCTGATCGTCTACGGCGCCGCGCCGATTCCCGCGGCATTGCTGAAGCAGGCGATGTCGATCTTTCCCTGCGGCTTCCAGCAGGTTTACGGCCTCACCGAGACGACCGGCGCCATTACCCTGCTGCCCACCAAGGATCACGACCCGTCCGACGCCAGGAAGCTGCTGTCATGCGGTTTCGCGCATACCGGCGTAGAGCTGCGCATCGTCGACGATGCGGGCAAGGACCTGCCGGCAGGCGAGGTCGGCGAGATCGCCGTGCGCTCGCCGCAGGTCATGCACGGATACTGGCGGCTTCCGGACGCCACCAAGCGCGCGATCCACGGCGACTGGTTCTACACCGGCGACGCGGGCTATCTCGACGACAAGGGCTATCTCTTCATCTACGACCGCGTGAAGGACATGATCGTCTCCGGCGGCGAGAACATCTACCCGGCCGAGGTCGAGAGCGCCCTGTTCGGCCATCCGGCCGTGGCCGACGTCGCGGTGATCGGCGTGCCCGACGAGCGCTGGGGTGAAGCGGTCAAGGCCATCGTCGTGAAGAAGCCGGCCGCCGCGGTCACCGCGGGCGAGTTGATCGGCTGGGCCCGCGAACGTATCGCCGGCTACAAGCTGCCCAAGTCCGTCGACTTCATCGACGTCCTGCCGCGCAACCCCACCGGCAAGATCCTGAAGCGCGAGCTGCGCAAGCCCTACTGGGGCGACAAACAGCGCCAGATCAACTGACCGCCCAATTGACCGCCATGCGGCTCGCGCCGCAAACGTTCCTCGAAAACCGGCCAGCCCCACCCTAGAAGGCTCAGATGTCCAATCTGCCCGACAACCTCACCCCCGTCCGCGCGGCCCACGTCTTCGACCAGGCCCGCCTCGCCGACTACATGAAGGCCAATGTCGAGGGCTATCGCGGCCCCCTCACCATCCTGCAGTTCGAGGGCGGGCAGAGCAATCCGACCTTCCACATGACCGATGGCGGCGGCCGCATGTACGTGCTGCGCAAGAAGCCGCCGGGCAAGCTGCTGCCCTCGGCCCACCAGGTCGATCGCGAATATCGCGTCATCAAGGCGCTCGCCGACCACACCGACGTGCCGGTGCCGAAGCCTTACGCGCTTTGCCAGGACGATGCCGTCATCGGCACGGCCTTCTACATCATGGAGTTCCTGCCTGGCCGCGTGCTGGCCGATCCCAAGATGCCGGGCATCTCGCCGGCCGATCGCGGCAAGATCTTCGATTCAATGAACGACGTGCTGGCGCGCCTGCACAATGTCGACTATCGCGCCGTCGGCCTCGCCGAGTTCGGCCGCGAGGGTCAGTACATCCAGCGCCAGGTCGCGCGCTGGTCGAGCCAGTACGACCTTGCCCGCACCGAAGACATCGAAGCCATGGAAGCCCTGAAGAAGTGGCTGCCGGAAAACATCCCGCCGGGCGACGAGACGCGCATCAACCATGGCGACTATCGCCTGGGCAACACCATCGTGCATCCGACCGAGCCGCGCGTCATCGCCGTGCTCGACTGGGAGCTGTCGACGCTGGGCCATCCGCTGGCCGACCTCGGCTACAACTGCATGATGTATCATTTCGGCGAAGGCTTCGGCGCCTCGGGCGGCTATGCCGGCATCGACCTCAAGACCTTCGGCATCCCGACGGAGCAGGAGTATCTCGCCGCCTATGCCCGCCGGACCGGCCGCAAGGAAGTGCCGTCGTGGGACTTCTACCTCGCCTTCTCGCTGTTCCGCCTCGCCGCCATCGTGCAGGGCGTCTACAAGCGCGGCCTCGACGGCAATGCCTCGTCGGAGAATGCGACCAAGTACGGCAACCGCGCCCGCGCAATGGCCGAGCTTGCCTGGTCGATGGTGAAGAAGCGGGCCTGAGCGCCGGCTAAGCGTTAGGACACATCGTCCGCACATGAGCGCGACTGGAGTCGCGCGCTCCCAGCCATGAGCGTCTTCGCTGGGAGCGCGGCACTCCAGTGCCGCTCATGATCTTTGCGTCGAAACGCCCTACTCGTCCGTGAAGGGCACGTTCGACGTGTCGTTGCCGACCGGGCAGTTCTCGCTGTCGACCACGGTGTTCTGCGGATTGCGATAGCGGCCGATATCGTAAGGCGCCGAGTCGCTCGGCGGCTGCGCCGGCGGCGTGCTGAGCGTCCAGGCGACCAGCCGCTTCATCACGCTGCCCAGCGCCTGGTCGAAGGCATCGACCACCTTCGGCACCTTGTCGGCGCGGGCGCGCACGCAGCGCTCGAAGGAGGCGACGCCGATGATCTGCCGATCCGGCATACGCACCAGTTTGGCAATGATGCGCACCTTCACGATCGGCGGCTGACCGTAGAAATACATCGCCTCGAAGTTGCGAAGGTCGGACTGCAGTACGTAGTTGGCACGCAAGCCGATCGATTCGCGCGACACCGCCACGATCTTGCGGGTGTTCTCGAAGGAATCGATGATCCGCGTCTGCACCATGAGCGGCGCCCGGTCGGTCCACGCCACCTTGGCGTAGTAGTCCGTCGAGGTCGGCGTCATGGCGAGCGCGATGCGGCCGGTGTTGAGATTGGCCGCCGCCACCGGCGCCTCGACGGTGAGCTGCCAGTACACACTCGGCAGGCCGGGCTCGAAGGTGCTCTTGGGAGAGATGGTGTAGAGGTCGGTCGGCTCGGCTGCGGAATCCACCGCGTTGACGAACGAACATCCCGCGAGAACAGCGGCGGCCGCCGCACAGACGGCCCAACGAAGCATCATTTCGGCGTATATCCCTGCTTGCCGCTGAACACAAAGGCAGCCGGATCGCGTTCCAGCTTGGTGGCGATGACGTTCAGGTTGGCGGTGAGCTGACGCAGCTCGCGGATGGCGAGCGAGATCTCTGGCAGCCCGGTCTCGGTGAAGCTGCGGATCGGTCCCTTGCTGTCGGTGATCAGCTTGTTGATCTGGCCAGCCGCGCCGTCGATGTTGGTCAACGCATGGCGCGCCTCCTCCAGCGTCTTGCGCAACTCGCCCGGATCCTTGCCCGCCAGCGCCTTGCGGGTCTGCGCATCCTGCGGCCCGATCTCCATGGCGATGAGGCTGAGCGTTTCGGAGAGGTCGTTGAGCTTGGCGAAGGTCTTGCGGAATTCGCCGATCGCGGTCGGCAACTCGTTCAGGGTCGACTGGATCGCGGCGTCCGACTTGGCGAAGGCAGAGGTCGCGGTCTGGAGGTTGCGCAGCGTCTCGCCGACGGCGCCGATATTGTCGGGACTGAGGAGGTCGTTGAGGCGGTCGACCGTGACGCTGGCCTTGGTCAGAAGTTCCTGGGCCGAGGTCGAGGTCGCCTGCAGGAACGAGGCGCCTTCCCGGATCTCCGGATAGGGCTTGTCGCCCAGCTTCTTCTTCGGCTTGACCTGATCGGACTCCAACCGGCCGGCGATCTGGATGTACGGCGAGCCGGCGATGAACGGCTTCTCGAAGACGGCGTAGGAGCGGTCGCGGATATCGATCGACCATTCGACCGCGACAGTGACTTCGATCTTCTCCGACACCCGTTCACGCCCTGTCGAGCGCTGGGTATCGATGCGCGAGGTAAGCTGGATATTGGCCACGCGGCCAACCCGCAGACCGCGGTAGAAGACCGGCGAATCGATCGTCAGCCCCTGCACGTCACCCGAGAACAGGATCACGTAATAGGCATAGGACGTCCGGTCGCCGGCGCGCAGCTTCCAGATCACGAATCCTGCAACCGCTGCGAGAAACAGCAGCATGGCCGCGCCGATCAGGACATAGGGCGATCTTCTTTCCATCCGACGCTGCCTTTATTCGTGCCTGGCGGCCCGGCCGCGCGGGCCGTGGAAATATTCCCTGACCCAGGGGTGATCGTACGCGAGCATCTCTTCCATGGTACCCACCACGACGCGCTTGTCGAGCAGGACCGCGATGCGGTCGCAGATGGCGTTCAAGCTGTCGAGGTCGTGGGTCACCATCAGCACCGTGAGCCCGAGGCTGCGGCAGAGATCCTTGACCAGTTCATCGTAATGGGCTGCGCCGATCGGATCGAGCCCGGCCGTCGGTTCGTCCAGGAAGAGCAGCTCGGGATCGAGCGCCAATGCACGGGCGAGACTCGCGCGCTTGCGCATGCCGCCGGAGAGCTCCGACGGCTTCTTCTCGCCGGTATCGGCCGGAAGACCGACCAGCGCCACCTTGAGGGCGGCGATCTCGCGCATGGTCAGTTCCTCGAGCTCTGCATGCTCACGGATCGGCACGATGATGTTTTCCGTGACATTGAGGGACGAGAACAGGGCGCCGTCCTGGAACTGCACGCCGGTACGCGCCAGCAGCCGTCGCTTGTCCCGGCCATGCACTTTGCTGGCATCGACGCCCAGCATTTCGATCGTCCCTTCGCGCGCTGCGTTCAGCCCGACGATGGTCCGCAGCAGCACCGACTTGCCAGTGCCCGAGCCACCCACCAGGCCGACAATCTCGCCCTTGAATACGTCGAAATCGAGATTGTCGTGGATGACGTGGTCGCCGAACTGCGTGCGTATACCGCGCAACTTCAGCGCGACCGGCCGGCCGTTGCCATGATCGGTGATCTGTCCGCCCTCGGCCATCACACGCCCGCCAGCAGGAAGATGACGGAGAAGATCGCATCGAGCACGATCACGCAGAAGATCGCCTCGACCACCGACTTGGTGGTGAGCTGGCCCACGCTCTCGGCGCTGCCGCTGACCTGCAGTCCCTCGAAACAGCCGATGGTGGCGATCACGATGCCGAAAACCGGCGCCTTGATCATGCCGGTGTAGAAATGCCAGGGGCCGACCGTGTCGCGCAGACGGTCGAAGAACTGCACGAAGGTGAAATCGAGATAGACGGTGCAGGCGACCGCGCCGCCCAGAACGCCGGCCATATCCCCCCAGAAGGCGAGCAAAGGCATGGAGAACAGGAGTGCCATGATGCGCGGCAGGACCAGCCACTCGATCGGGTTTAGGCCGATCGTGCGCATGGCATCGACTTCCTGATTCACCTGCATGGTCCCGATCTGGGCGGTGAAGGCACTCCCCGACCGGCCGGCGACGATGATCGCGGTCAGGAGCACGCCGAGCTCTCGGAACATGCCGATGGCGACGGCTTCGACGGTGAACGTCTCGGCGCCGAACTGGCGGAGCTGCTGCACACCCTGATAGGCGATGACGACACCGATCAGGAAGCAGAGCACGCCGACGATCACCAGCGCACGGATCCAGACCTCGTACATCTGACGGATCACGGCGTTGAAGCGAAACCGCTTGGGCTGCAGGCAGGCCTCGACGAAGACGACCAGGATCTCGCCGAAGAAAGCGCAGAGATTGACCGCCTGTGTATAGAAATGGACGGCGCCGCGGCCGACCTCTTCCAGCCAGTGGGCAAGCCAGTTTTCGCGGTGCTCGGGCGCGGCCGCGCACATGTTGTGGCGCACCAGGTCGAAAAGGTCGGCCTGAGCCTTGTCCTTGGCGGCGATCTCGGCGCTGGGGCCGCCGCCGGCGAGCGCCAGGATCTCGAGCGCGCCGGCGGTGTCGAGCTGCTCGACCGCACGCGCGTCGACGCTGCGCGTCGTCGCCTTGGCCGCACCGGCCGCCTGCAGCGCCTTCTCAGCCTTTTCGCGGATGCCGCGGACACTGAATACCGTCCAGGTCCCGCCGACTTCGACGACGGGCTTTCCTGAACGCATTGTGCAACGGATTGTCGGTTCGGCTTCGGCCATCGCGGAGATTAGTCGTCGGGCGCGTTCGCGCTGTCAATCACTCTGCATCGTGTATGCCGTGCATTGCCATACTCTGGAGCCGCTGGCACCATCGCCGACCGGAGGATTCGATGGGTAAATGGCCGCGGCTCGACAAGATCGAGATGATCGACGAGCAGATCGACGATGAAAAATACGATCATCAGCTCAAGAAGCTGCAAAATCGCCTCCTCGACCTCCAGGTCCACCACCTGCGGACCGGCGGCCGCGTCGTCATCGGCATCGACGGCTGGGACGCCGCCGGCAAAGGCGGACTGATCGAGCGCACGGTAGCCGGCCTGGAACCGAAGTCAGTCCATGTCTGGCGGATCAGCGCCCCTACTCCTGAGGAACAGGGCCGCCACTACCTCTGGCGCTTCTGGAATCGTCTGCCGGCCCCCGGCAACTGGGGGATCTTCGACCGCACCTGGTACGGCCGCGTCCTGGTCGAGCGCATCGAGGGATTCTGCAGCAAGGATGCCTGGAAGCGCGCCTACAGGGAAATCAACGAGTTCGAGCGCCAGCTCACCGACGACGGCGTGCGCGTCGTGAAGCTCCTGGTCCATGTCAGCGAGGAGGAGCAGAAGCGCCGCATGATCGACCGGCTGACCAGGCCCTACAAGCGGCACAAGGTCGGCCTCGAGGATTTCCGCAACATGGCCAAGCGCAAGGAGTACATCGAGGCCTACGACGAGATGCTGGAAAAGACGGACACCAAGAACGCACCGTGGCATGTCATCGCCTCCGACGACAAGAAATACGCCCGACTGACGGGGCTCGGCATCATCGTCGACGCGCTGAGCGAAGGGGTGCAGCTCACCGAGCACGCGCTCGATCCCCTCATCGCCGAAGCCGCCTACAAGGCCTGGGGCTGGAAGCTCGAAAAGCCCGGCAAGGATAAGGACGAGGACAAGAAGAGCCAGGACAAGGCTGACAAGACGAAGTAGCGGCTGAAAATCAACGCAGAAGACCCTTCGGTGGCGAGCGAAGCATCGTCCGGCGAGCAGACGCTAGTTTTCGATGCGTGGCTGAGAGTGGAGTTCGTTCATGTCGGTGTCCGTCGGCCAAGCCCGAATCTTCCCCGGTTGGTGGGTCGTCGCCGGCGCCTTCCTCTGCATGATGACGGGCTTCGCCGTCGCCTATTCCTTCGCCGCCTTCTTCGGTGCTCTGGAAACCGAGTTCGCCGCCCGGCGCGGCGAGACCTCGCTCGTCTTCTCGATCTGCGCTTTCCTCTATTTCACCCTCGGCCTGCCGGGCGGCCTGATCGCTGACCGGGTCGGGCCGCGCCCCGTGGTGTTCGGCGGCCTGCTGCTGATCGCCGCCGGGCTGGTGCTCGCCGCCGGCGCCACCAGCCTGTGGCAGGTCTATCTCGGCTACGGCATCGGCGCCGGCGTTGGTGTGGGCCTCTCCTACGTGCCGAGCGTGGCTGCCGTACAGCGCTGGTTCGTGCGTAAGCGCGGCGTCGCGGTCGGCCTTGCCGTGGCAGGCATCGGTGTCGGCACCCTGATCGGGGCGCCGCTGGCCCACGAACTGATCGCCCGGGTCGGCTGGCGGCAGACCTACCTCGTGCTCGCCGGCCTCACGGTGCTGGGGGCGATCGCATCGGGCTTCCTGGTGCGCCGGCCGCCCGAATTCTACGGCCTCGCACCCGATGGCGATCCACCGGCGCCTGCGGGCGCACCCCCCGCCATACCGCCGGGCCTCACCTTGCGCGCGGCGGTCCGCACAGGCCCCTTCTGGGGAATCTATGGCGGCGCGCTCCTGATGTCGTTCGGCCTGTTCGTGCCTTTCGTGCACCTCGCCCCGTACGCCGCCGACATCGGCCTGGGGGAAAGCTTCGGCGTGCTGCTGATCGTCCTTCTCGGCGTCGGCAGCACGGTCGGCCGCTTCATGTTCTCGAGCCTCACCAACCGGTTCGGCCGCCGGCTCTCCTTCGCCTGCATGTATCTCGGCGCGGGCCTGATGATGGTCCTGTGGTCGCAGTCGAGCAGTGCGCCAGCCCTGATCGTCTTCGCCCTGCTGTTCGGCGCCTTCTATGGCGGCTTCGTCGCCATCGCGCCGTCGCTTGCCGCCGACTATTTCGGCGGTCGTGCCCTGGGCTCGGTGATCGGCGCGCTCTATAGCGGCGTCGGCATCGGCGCGCTCCTGGGCTCGCCGGCTGCGGGCTACGCCTACGATTTCTTCGGCAGCTATGCCGGCGCCATTCTGGCCGGCGCCGCTCTCTGCGTCGTCTCCTTCGTCGTCACTCTCCTGATGCCGGAGCCGACGCACTGGCTGCAGGCGCGGAGCAGGTCGCGCTGACTCCGGGGCCGAGCCGACCGGCAATCCACGGCAGCGCCTCGCGCATCGCCTCGTCGAAACGCCAGGGCGGATTGACGACGACCAGCCCGCAGGCGGCGAGCTTGCCGGGCGGTGCTTCAGCGCCCAACCGCAACTCCATCGCCAGCAGCTTCAAGTCGCCCAGAGCCGCAATGAACTCGGCGGCGGCCGCCTCGTCCTTGATCGGGTACCAGACCGCATAGCAGCCCGTCGCGAAGCGCCGCAGCCCCTGGCGGAGGGCGCGCAGCAGCACCTCGAACTCGTCAGTCGCCTCGAATGGCGGGTCGATCAGGATCAGGCCGCGCCGCTCGACCGGCGGCAGCGACGCCTTGAGCGCATGGTAACCGTCAGCCTGTCGCACCTCGACGGCACGGTCGCCGGCGAATTCGCGCTTCAGGGCCAGGGCCTCCTCGGGGTGGCGCTCGCAGGCAACGAAACGATCGCCAGGACGCAGCGCGGCGCGGACCAGGCGCGGCGAGCCGGGATAGCGGCGCAGCGCCCCGGCCGGCGCCCCGAACTTGCGGTCATAGGCCTGGACGGCCGCGAGGTAACGCACGACGGCCGCCGGTGCCCCCTTGGTGCCGGCGGCCAGGAGGCGCGAGATGCCAGCCTCGGCCTCCCCGGTACGCCGAGCCTTGTCGGCGGTGAGGTCGTAGCCGCCCGCGCCGGCATGCGTGTCGAGCACGAACAGCTTCTTGTCCTTGACCGTCAGCAGCCGCAGCAATTCGCACAGCGCGGTATGCTTCAGGAGGTCGGCGAAATTGCCGGCGTGATAGCCGTGGCGGTAGTTCATGGGCCTGCCTATAGAGCATCGTGTATTCGACTGGAATCAGTCGAATACACGATGCCGAAGGCCGAGATGCCCGAAACCACGCATTTCCGCTCAATTGGCGCCGCTGCGCAGTGCCAATTGAGCGCAAGCCGCTCTAGCATCCGGGGTACGGATTGTGCTTCAACCGCCGCACAATTGAGGGGGACCGAAATGGCCACGCACGAGCTTCATTCTTCGCCGGACACCTGTCACTGGGGCTATTTCGACAGCCAGCTCGCCCCGCAACTGCGCATCAAGTCGGGCGACGTCGCCACCATCCACTGCGTGTCCGGCGCCGCCGAGATCCTGCCCGGCGAGCCCTTCAACGTCCTGCCCGAGCACCGCGAGATTCTGGCCAAGCTGAAGCCGCATATCGGCCGGCACATCCTGACCGGTCCGGTTCATGTCGAGGGTGCGGAGCGCGGCGACGTGCTGGCGGTCGAAGTGCTCGACATCAAGTTCCGCACCAACTGGGGCTGGAACGTGCAGCGGCCGCTGATGGGCACCCTGCCCGAGGACTTCCCCTTCTACCGCCTGACGCACATTCCGATAGATTCCAACCGCGGCGTCTGCACCATGCCCTGGGGCACCGAGATCGAGCTCAAACCGTTCTTCGGCATCATGGGCGTGGCGCCGCCGGCCGAATGGGGTCAGTGCAGCTCGGTCGAGCCGCGCGCCTTCGGCGGCAACATCGACAACAAGCACTTTCGGGTCGGTACGACCGTCTACTTTCCGGTCTTCGCCGAAGGCGGCCTCTTCTCCACCGGCGACGGCCACGGCGTGCAGGGCGACGGCGAGGTCAACCTGACGGCGCTCGAGACCTCGCTCTCGGGGACCTTCCGCTTCACCGTGCGCAAGGACATGAAGCTCAACAACCCGCGCGCCGAGACGGCGACGCACTGGATCACGCACGGCTTCGACCAGGATCTCGACGACGCCGCCAAGGAGGCGTTGCGCGACATGATCCGCCTGATCTCGACCAAGACCGGCCTGTCCGCCGCCGACGCCTATATGCTCTGCAGCCTGCAGGCCGACCTGCATGTCACCCAGACGGTCGACGGCAACAAGGGCATCCACTGCATGATCGAGAAGAAGTTGATCGGCGGCTGAGCAGTCGGTCGCTCGGCCTCTAAGGGGCCGCTGGCTCTTCGCTGCTTTTGGCTGCCGTCGCCGCACCGGGGCGCACGAGCGAAATCGCCGCGGCCAGGGCGGCGAGGCAGATCAACAGCAGGACGACATCGCGGCTGGCTGCAACGAGCTCTGCCGCCGGGAGGCCGAGCGTGCTTCCGCTGCTGCGGCCCAAAGCGACGACGAACAGCGTCGAGGCGCCCGCAATGCCGGCGCTGATGCCGAGCAGGCGCACGACGTTCAGCACGCTGCCCGCCTGTCCGGTCTTGTCGGGAGGTGCGGTCGCCATGATGGCGCTGACGTTGGGCGAGACGAAGAGCCCCTGCCCGGCACCGATCAGACCGAGCGACAGGGTGACGAACGGCAGATTGGCAGCGGAGCCGTCGAGGAATACGTAGAGCATCGCAAGGCCTGCGATGCAGGCCAGCATGCCGCAGCAGGTGGGTATGCGTGTACCGAGCCGGTCGGAGAGCATGCCGCCCAAAGGGGCCAGCAGACCGAGCATCACCGGGAGAATCGACAATCGCAGGCCCGCGGTCAGCGCGGTCTCGTCGTAGAGGCGGACCAGTGCGAAAGGAACGAGAAAGAAGACGCCGAACAGGGCGGCATACGACAGGAAGTTTGCCGCATTGCCGAGCAGGAAGGCAGGCTTGCCGAGAAGTTCGAGGTCGAGCAACGGCATGGCGGCGCGGCGTTCGGCGCGCCAGAACAACAGAGCGCAGGCGATGCCGACCACAAGGCAGCCGATCAGGACCGGAGAGGTCGGCCCCCAGGCATGGGCCTCGTTCAGGACGGCCACGAAGGCCGTCAGCGTCGGGGCAATCAGGATTGCGCCACGCCAGTCAAAGCGCTGGCCGGCCGGCAGGTGGCCGGTCTGTGGCAGGATCAACCAGCCGAGAACGACCCCGGCGATCCCGAGCGGCACGTTGATCCAGAAGGTCCACTGCCAGCCCAGCGTGTCGAGGATGAGCCCGCCGATCACCGGGCCGGCGCCGAGCCCGATCGCCTGGGCTGCCGATTGCAGGCCGAGCCCGCGGCCGCGCTCCTCGGGGCCGGTAGCCATGACGACGATGGCGACGCTGTTGGCGGTGATCAGCGCCCCGCCGACCGCCTGCAGGACGCGAAAGAGGATGAGGCAGGGTAGATTCGGCGCGAAGCCGCACAGGCCGGACCCGACGATGAAGAGCGCGAAGCCCGTGGTGTAGAGAAGCTTGCGGCCGAACATATCGGCGAGCCGTCCGAAAATCGGCGTGAACGACGCCATCGCCAGCAGATAGGCCACGGCGACCCAGCTCACGATGCTCAGGCGGGCGCCGAATTCCAATTCGAGCCGCGGCAGGAGCACCTGGGTCATGCTGGCATCGATCTGCCCCATGCAGGCGCCGATGCAGACGGTGCCGACGACGAACCACCGATAGGACGCGTGCCGTGCGATCGCCGGCAAAGGGGGCGGCTCTCGCCCTTCGAGAGCCGCAGCGCGAAGGGCCCCGAGAGTGAGCGGACCGGGAGAAAGCGGACCGCGAGAGGTGTCAGTCACTGGCAGAACCCGTCCCGGGTGATCGCTCCGTCTGCGTTGACTGTATCGGAGCGCCGCCTCGGCGCTAGCCGATTAGCGCACAATTCTCGACCGCAAAGAGCAGCCGACGACGGACGGGACGGATCGAACGCAACGCCTTGAACTCGGGTCGGGCGCCGATCAGGCCGGCTGCGCCGCCGTCCGCTGCCGTGCCGGCAGCGGCGGGAAGGCGAGCGCCATCGCCACGGCGGCAAGCCCCATGCCGAAGGAGGCGATGTATAGGAAACCGTAGCCGTTGAAGGTGTCGAAGATCCAGCCGCCGACGGCCGGTCCCAACGCCATACCGAGACTCGACACCATCGCGGCGGCGCCGAACACGGTGCCCATGATGCGCATCGGGAAGTATTCCCGAGCGATCACGGCATAGAGCGGCATCACGCCGCCATAGGCCATGCCGAACAGGACGGCGACGGCGTAGAACTCGCCGATCTGGCGGGTGAAGTAGTAACTGCCGGCCCCCAGCGCCTGGACCATCAGACCAAGCACAACGACGCGCCGCGCGCCGAACCGGTCGCCCAGCAGGCCGAACACGATGCGCCCCCCCAACCCCGCCAGGCCTTCGACGCTGTAGATCGTCACCGCGGTCATGGCCGAGAGACCGCAGGTCAGCGCGTAGCTCACCGTATGGAAGATCGGGCCGGAATGGGCGGCGCAGCAGAAGAAGAAGGTCGTGGCCAGGACGATGAACTGCGGCGAGCGCAGGGCCTGCGCCACCGTCAGCCCCTCGCCGCCTTCCGCCGGCATGCCGGGCGCACCGGCGCTTGCGGGCGGCGGACGACGGACGAGAAGAGCGGCCGGGATCAACAGCGCCCAGGCGAGGATGCCGATCACGAGCTGAGCAGTGCGCCAGTCGTAGGACTGGATCAGCCAGCTCGCGAAAGGCGAGATGGTCATCGGCGCCACGCCCATGCCGGCCGAGACCAGCGAGACCGCGAGGCTGCGGTGCTGCTCGAACCAGCCGGTGACCGTGGCGATCATCGGCGCGAAGACCGCGCCGGCCGCGATACCGACCACGACGCCGTAGATGATCTGGAATTCGAGCAGGCTGGTGGCGCGGCTTGCCAGCACGAGGCCGAGGCCCAGCAGGATCGCGCCCGCCAGCACGACGATGCGCGGCCCGAAGCGATCGGTGAGCATGCCCCAGCCGAAGGCGGCAACGCCCATCGTCAGGAAGTCGAGGGTCATCGCGCTCGAGATGCCGGTATGCGACCAGCCGGTCGCCTCGGACATGGGTTGCAGGAAGACCGCGAGCGAGAACAGGGCGCCAATCGCGACGCAGCCCATCAGCGCCCCCGCGCCGACGATGACCCAGCCGTAAGAACGTTCCATGGCCGAACCTCTCGAGTGATCCTACCGTACGATCCAAAACTTAACCGAAAGGTTAAGTGTTAAGACGGGACTTGGCAAGAGGCGAAATCCACCTCCGTCTCGACCCGTCGGAGACGGTCAATCGGGCTTGATGTTCGCTTCGCGGATCAGCCGCCCGAAGCGCTCGTACTCCTGGGCGTTGAACCGGGTGAAAGCCTCGACGCTCATGGTGCCGGGCTCGCCGCCCAGGCCGCGCAGCCTGGCCTGGACGTCGGGAATGGCGAGGGTGCGGGCAAGCTCGGCCTGCAGCCGCGCGACCACGTCGGGCGGCGATCCTGCCGTGACGTAGACGGCGTACCAGGTCGTCATGTCGAAGCCCGGCAGACCGGACTCGGCCAGCGTGGGCACGTCGGGTAGCTCGCTGCTGCGGCGGTCGGAGGTCACGGCCAGGGCCTTGAATTTGCCGGCCTTGATCTGGCCCATCGCAGACGACGTCGTGTCGAACATCATCTGGACGTTGCCGGCAATGATGTCGAGATGCGCCTGGGCGCTGCCCTTGTAGGGCACGTGCATGCCCTTCACGCCTGCCGCCGTGTCGAAGGCTTCGCCGGCGATATGCTGCGTGCTGCCCACTCCCGACGAGGCGTATTTGAATTCGCCCGGCTTGGCCTTCATCAGGGCGATCAATTCCTGCGCCGAGTTGGCCGGCACCGATGTGCCGACCACCAGCACGTTGGGCACATTCACCACGAGGCCGAGCGGCGTCAGGTCCTTGATCGGATCGAAGGAAAGCTTGAGGAGGTGCGGCGCGATCGCCTGCCCGGTGTTGGTCGCTACCAGCAGGGTATGGCCGTCGGCCGGCGCCTTGGCCGTGAGATCGGCGGCGATCGTGTTGGAGGCACCGGGCTTGTTCTCGACGACGAACGTGCCCTTGAACTGATCGGCGAACTTCTCGGCCAGAAGACGGGCCACGATGTCTGTGCCGCCGCCGGCATTGGCGCCGACCATCAACCGGACGGGCTTGGTCGGATAGGCCGTCTGTGCAGCAGCGGCGATCGGCGCCAACAGGACCGCTGATGCCAGCAGGCCCCGGCGCTTCAGGGCGCGTTTCAGGGTGGGTTTCATGGCGCCGGCTCGACAGAGAGCTCGGTCCCGTTCACGGCCTTCACGCGCACCTTCGCGCCCTTGACCATGTCGGGGCCGACCACGAGCCAGCTGCCGTCGCCCAAGGTGACCCGACCGCGGCCGTTCAGGATCGGGGCGTCGAGCACGAAGATCCTCCCCACCAGGGCATCTCCACGCGCATTGAGGGTCGGCGTCGGCCCGTCGACATGCTGCAGGCGTTTCAATGTCCGCCGCAGCCCCACGGCCGAAGCCACCGAGACGACGGCGAAGATCAGGAGCTGCAGCTCGAGCGACAGGTCGGAGGCGATCAGCAGCACCAGGCCTGCTGCCGCCGCCCCGAAGGCCAGGAACAGGAAGACCACGCCGGGCAGCATCATCTCGAAGACGAGCAGCACCGCAGCCAGCGCCCACCAATACCAGAAGAGGATCTTGAAGCTCATGGATTACCCTGCGCTCGGCACCGAGCCGCGCGCTCTCGACGCGGCGTCGGCCGCACGCCCTTGCGCTTCCTTGGCAAGCTCGCCGATACCGGCGATCGACGCCATCACGCCGGCTGCCTCCACAGGGAGGAAAAAGACCTTGGCATTGTTGCTCGAGCCCATGCGGGAAAGAGCTTCGACATACTTGGTGCCGAGGAAGTAATTGGTCGCCTGCACGCCGTTGCCGGCAATCGCCTGGGCGACGACGGACGTCGCCTTGGCTTCGGCCTCGGCCAGACGCTCACGCGCCTCTGCGTCGCGATAGGCGGCTTCACGCCGGCCCTCGGCGGTCAGGATCGCCGATTGTTTTTCGCCCTCGGCGCGCTGGATGCTCGATTCGCGGACGCCTTCGGCTTCGAGGATGGTGGCGCGCTTCTCGCGCTCGGCCTTCATCTGCCGGCCCATCGACGCGACCAGATCCTCGGGCGGCGCGATGTCCTTCAGCTCGATGCGCAGGACCTTGACGCCCCAGGGACCGGTTGCCTGGTCGATCACCGCCAGCAGGGTGTTGTTGATTTCGTTACGTTTGGAAAGCACCTCGTCGAGCGCCATGTTGCCCATGACCGATCGGATATTGGTCAGCGCCAGGTTGGTGATGGCGAGATGCAGGTTCTGCACCTCGTAGGCTGCCCGCGCCGCGTCGATCACCTGATAGAAGGCGACCGCATCGACCTGCACGGTGGCGTTGTCCTTGGTGATGACCTTCTGCGCCGGGATGTCGAGCACGTTCTCCTGCATGTTCATCTTGCGCCCGACGGTGTCGATGAAGGGCACGATGAGGTGCAGCCCGGGCTGCAGGGTGCGCGTGTACTTGCCGAATCGCTCGATCGTCCAGTTCGTGCCCTGCGACACGGTCTTGACGCCGGCGAAGACCAGAACCAGCGCCACGACGACAAGCGCCAGGACGAATATCAGCGCACCAGACATTCTCAACCTCCCCGACTTCGAAAGGACCCTAACCCAAGCGGGTGCGCCGGGCCAACGCCGCAGCTAGAGTCGGACGACCGTTGTGGAGGATTCTGCGTGCTCGAACCGGTATGGGAACCGCTCACCAGCTACCGCGCCTACCCGCCCGACCAAATGGCGGCACGGGCGCAAGCTTTCCACGCCGACTTGCGCCGCCGGCGAACCGTGCGCGACTTCGACAGCCGCCCGGTGCCGCGCGACGTCATCGAGACCTGCCTGCTGGCCGCCGGCACGGCGCCGTCGGGCGCCAATCTCCAGCCCTGGCACTTCGCCGTCATCGAAAGCCCGCAGGCGAAGAAGCGCATACGTGTCGCCGCGGAAGCCGAGGAGCGCGCCTTCTACAACGGCCGCGCGCCCCGCGAATGGCTGGAAGCACTGGCGCCGCTCGGGACCGACGCCGACAAACCGTTCCTCGAGGAGGCGCCGCTCCTGATCGCGATCTTCGCCCAGAAGTCGGGCACGCGTCCCGACGGCAAGACGGTGAAGCACTATTACGTCCCCGAGTCGGTCGGCATCGCGACGGGCTTCCTGATTGCCGCCCTGCACGATGCCGGGCTCGCCACCCTCACCCATACGCCGAGTCCGATGGGCTTCCTGAACGAGATCTGCAGTCGACCGGCCTGGGAGAAGCCGACGATCCTGCTGGTGGTGGGCTATCCCAGGGCAGATTGCCGGGTGCCCGTCCATGGGGGCCTGCGCAAGGAGCTGAGCGAGATCAGCTCCTGGATCTAGGCCGCCTCAATGGGGCTGCCTCAATGGCGCGTGTCGGTCGCCAGCCAGCGGTCGAGGAAGTCGTTGATCCAGCGATCGAGCGGTGGATCGTACAGCGGATGCATGGCGAGGTGCACGCCACGCTGCTGGGCGCCCGGCATCTTCAGCCGTTCCGACGCCTTCATGGTCCAGATCTCCTTCATCTCGAGCGTGACCTCGGGATGGAACTGGAAGCCGAAAGCGTTCGGCCCGCAGCGGAAGCCTTGGACGGGGTAACGGTCGTTGGTGGCCAGCAACTCGCAGCAATCCGGGATGGTCATCCCCTCGCGATGCCACTGATAGACTTTCATGGGCGACTTGAACCAGGCGCGGCCGGCTTCGGTCGGCTCGACATCGACATAGCCGATCTCGACCAGGCCCTGCGGGTGCGGGCCGACGCGGCCGCCGGCGGCCCGGGTCAGGAGTTGCGCCCCGAGGCAGAGCCCGAGATAGGGCACGCCCGCCTCAACCACCTTGGGAATCCAGTCGAGCTCGCACTTGATGCCGGCAAGAGTGCCGCAGTCGTTGGCCGACATCGGACCGCCGAAGATCACCACCCCGGCATAGTCCGAGAGATCCTCAGGCAGTTCGCAGCCGAGATTGGGGCAGAGCCGATGCAGCTCGTAGCCGCGCTTCTCGAGGAGGGCACCGACCCGTCCGGGCCGTGAATGCTCCTGATGCACGACGACAGCTATCTTCTTGGGAAAGATTTTTTTGGGCTTTTCGGCCAGCGCAGTCATGGATTTGCAAAATATGCGCGGCTTGTGGCAACGACAAGGCGAACCGCCAGCGGAGGGACGAAATGGCGCGGCAGCTCGACTTCTACTTCGATTGCTCCAGCCCGTGGACTTACCTTGCTTTCCACGCGATCCAGCCGCTCGCAGCCGAGGTCGGCGCCGAGATCGTCTGGAAGCCCATTCTGGTCGGCGGCGTGTTCAATGCCGTCAACCAGACGGTCTACGAGAACCGCAGCAATCCCAATCCGCGCAAGCAAGCCTACATGCTGCAGGACCTTGCCGCCTGGGCCAATCTTTACGACATCAAAATAACCTTTCCGCCGAAGGTCTTCCCGGTGAACAGCGTGAAGTGCATGCGCGGCGCCTTCGTGGCGCTCGACGAAGGCAAGCTGGTGCCCTACGCCACCGCGGCTTTCGAAGCCTATTGGGGCGGCGACCTCGACATTTCGAAGGAAGCCGTGCTGGCCGACATCGCCGCGCGCGCCGGGCTCGAACGCCAGCGCTTTTTCGCCGGCATCGAGACCGATACCTGCAAGGCGCGCCTGCGGACCAATACCGACGAGTTGATCACCCGCGGCGGGTTCGGCAGTCCGACCATTTTCGTCGGCGACCAGATGTTCTTCGGCAACGACCGCCTGCCGCTGATCCGGGCGGCCCTGACCAAAATTTGACGATGCCAAAATGAACGCCAACGACGATCCGCAATTCTGGGCCAAGGCGCGGGCTCACCTCGTGCGTTACGGCGGGGCGTTCGCGCCGCTGATCGCCGAACGCGCCGAGGGAAATTATTTCACCGACGCCAGCGGCCGGAAGATACTCGATTTCACCTCTGGCCAGATGAGCGCCATCCTCGGCCATAGCCATGCCGAGATCGTCGAGGTGGCGCGGCACTACGCCGGCGAGCTCAGCCACCTCTACTCCACCATTCTCTCCCGCCCCGTGGTCGAGCTGGCCGCCCTGATCGCCGAGATCTCGCCGGGCAGGCTCGACCGCGTTCTGCTGGTCTCGACCGGCGGCGAGTCGAACGAGGCTGCGCTGCGCATGGCAAAGCTCGTGACCGGCCGCCACGAGATCGTGGCCATGAGCCGATCCTGGCACGGCGTCACCGGCGGCGCGGCCTCGGCAACCTACTCTTCGAGCCGCAAGGGCTACGGGCCTCCCCAGCCGGGCTCCTTGGTCCTGCCCGCCCCCGACACCTATCGCTCGCGCTTCATCGATGGGCAGGGCGTCTACGATTGGAAGGCCGAACTCGACTTCGGCTTCGATCTGGTCGACCGGCAGTCGAGCGGCTCTCTGGCCGCCTGCATCGTCGAGCCGATCCTGAGTTCCGGCGGCGTGCTCGAGCCCCCCGAGGGCTGGATGGCGGCACTCGCCGAGAAGTGCCGCGAGCGCGACATGCATCTCATCTTCGACGAAGCGCAGACCGGCCTCGGGCGCACGGGCCATCTGTTCGCCTGCGCGCACGACGGCGTGGTGCCGCAATACCTGACACTGTCAAAAACCCTGGGGGCCGGCTTGCCGCTGGCCGCCATGCTGACGACGCCGGAGATCGAGGATGTCGCGGCCGAGCGTGGTTACCTCTTCTATACGACCCATGCCTCCGATCCCCTGCCGGCCGCCGTCGGCCTCAAGGTCATCGAGGTGATCCTGCGTGACCGGTTCACGGAACGCGCGGCAATCCTCGGTCGCCGCTTGAAGGATGGCCTGCAGGCCCTGCAGCAGCGCTACGATTGCATCGGTGATGTCCGCGGCCGCGGTCTGCTGCTCGGCCTCGATCTGGTGAAGGACCGACGCTCGCGCCTCCCCGATCCCGAACTCGCCCAGCGAGTCGCACGCGAGTGTCTCGACCTCGGCATGATGACCAGTGTGGTGCGGGGCGGGTTCGGCATCTTCCGCATCGCCCCGCCGCTCACCGTGAGCGAAGCCGAGATCGATCTCGGCTTGGAGATTTTCAACCGGGCGATCACCAAAGCGTTACAGTGAAATCAGCGGATTTCCCGACCTTCTTGGCGCATGCGCAGTATTTGAGTTTGAAACGAGCCGCTATCTGTTGTACCCGCTGGCGGTTTCCGGGCAATGTGTTGGGAGTCGGCGGATGATCAAGGTGCTCACTCAGGTGGCAGTTCTCTCGGCATGTACCCTGGCTATCGGTGCCTGCACGCTCGGAAGCGGCAGCAGCACGGCGCAGGCTCCGAGTAAACCCGCGGCCCCTGACTACCAGGCCCCTGTTCCGCCGACGCCGCCCGCCAACACGATCCGCGCCACCTGCTACAACGAAGCCGACCTCGCCCATGTCCGTGCCCGCATGGTCCAGCAGGAGTTGCAGGTTCTCACCCTGCAGTGCCAGGGCCCCGGTGGTGTGCGCGCCTTCGAACGCTCCTATGCCGACTTCGTCGGCAAGTTCCGCGCCGAGTTCGCCACCAACTCCCGCGCGCTCGCTCAGATGTCCGGACGCAAGCGCTTCAACGTCGACACCCTGGTGACCGAAATCGCCAACCGCACCGCCCAGCGCGCCCAGACCGACAAGGAATTCTGCTCGCGCGGCCGGCGTACCCTCGACTGGGCGCTCGACGCCAAGGTGAAGTCGCTGGACGAGGTCCCGCCGCCGTACGATGTCGGCCCCGACATGAACATCTGGCCGTGCCCGAAGCAGTAAGCCGCGAGACGGCCGAGGAAACCAAGGCGACCCGTCGGGTCGCCTTTTTCTTTTGAATCTCAGATGTGCTGGGCCGCCCCGCTGCGGCCGCCCCGCGTGCCGTCGACCGCCGACGACGTCGCCGCTTTCAGAACCGCCAGGTAGCTCGGCTTGATCTCCATGGCCGCGCGCCGACCGCGCGCCAGAAGAAGGCGATGGGCCTGCGGCAGGCGCCAGCACGGCACGAACATGAAAAGGTGATGCTCCAGGTGATAGTTCACCCAGTAGGGCGCCAGGACGAGCCGGGTCAGCGGATCGGCGTAGGTCGTGCGGGTGTTGCGCAGCGGGTCGTCGTTGTCGGGCACGACCGCATGCTCGGCGATGTTCCGGATGCGGCTCACGAGCTGGTACCAGGTCGCGAGCGGCAGCAGCCACAGGACGGGATAAAGCCACCAGTAGCCCGCGATGCTGCAGGCGATCAGGAGCGCGGCGTTCACCAGGAGCGAGCCCTTCTCGCGCTGCCACAGGCGGCCAAGACGCAGCGCCCGCGGCGCGTCGGCCGGTCCGAGGCCGCGCCGGATCTGCTCGCCGCGGCGCAGGAAGGCCGTCCGGCCGGTGAGATCGCGCACGATCTTGCGCCCCAGGCTGGAGCGGCTGATGGGAAACGGTGCCGACAGGCCGAGATCGGGGTCGCCGCTCTGCTGCGTGAAGCGATGGTGCTGCAGATGGTAGGGCCGGTAGAGCGCCAGGCTCGTGAACACCGGATAGGCGCAAAGCCAGGTACCGACCCCTTCGTTGAGGCGGCGGTCAGCGAACAGCAAGCCATGCGCGGCGTCGTGCATCAGGATGGCAAGCCCGAGCTGGCGACCGCCGATCACCATGACCGCCAGCAGGAAGGTGAAGGGATTGGGCCACCACGCGAAGATCGCCATGCTGCCGATGATCAGGGCCCAGGCATGCAGCACCAGCAGCGCCCCCATCAGGTTCGACTTGGCGCCGAGCCGACGCTTCTCCTCGAGACTCAAAAGGTCGTTTGCCGCATTCATCTCGCGAAGGCTGCGCGTGGCCCCGGAGGCTGTCAACGTTGACGGCAACCCGCTATCGTCCAGCGATGCAACATAAGATTGTGCGGACGGACGTCCTCGACCTCGCCTACGAAGAACACGGCCCCGCCGATGGCGCCGCCGTCCTTCTGCTGCACGGTTTCCCTTATGACGTGCGTGCCTACGACGAGGTCGCGCCGGCGCTGGCCGCCGACGGGTACCGCGTCCTGGTCCCTTACCTGCGCGGCTACGGCCCGACCCGCTTTCTCTCCGGGGCGACACCGCGCTCGGGCGAGCAAGCCGCACTTGGACACGACCTGCATCAGATGATGGATGCCCTCGGCATCGGTCGCGCGACCCTCGCGGGCTACGACTGGGGCGGCCGCGCCGCCTGCATCGTTGCAGCCCTTTGGCCGGACCGTGTGCGCGGCCTGCTGAGCTGCACGGGCTACAACGTCCAGAACATCGCGACGTCCGGCGAACCGGCATCGGCGGCGGCGGAACATCGCTTCTGGTACCAGTATTACTTCCATACCGAGCGAGGCCGTGCAGGCCTGACCAGGAACCGGCGCGATATCTGCCGACTGCTCTGGGAACTCTGGTCGCCGGAGTGGACGTTCGACGACGCCACCTTCGAGCGGTCGGCGCCTTCGTTCGACAATCCCGACTTCGTCGAGGTCGTGATCCAGTCCTACCGCCATCGCTACGGCTACGCGGCGGGCGATCCCGCCCTGGCGCCGATCGAGGCCAGGCTGGCCCCTCAGCCGCAGATTTCCGTGCCAACGATCAACCTGCATGGCGGCCATGACGGTGTCGGGCCGGCCCCCAAGGTCGACCGCCAAGGGAGCCATTTCACCGGCCCCTACGAACGGCGGATCCTGCCCGGCATCGGCCACAACGTCCCGCAGGAGGCGCCGGCCGCAACCGTCGAGGCGCTGCGCGACCTGATGCGGACGACGCCGACGTAGAATATCGGCGCCGACCGCCCAGGGGTCCTTATTCCCCAGAGGATCTTATTCCAGCGTCTCCAGCAGGCGCGTGCAGAGGTAGGTGCGCGGCACCAGTGACGAATAGTAGATCTGCTCGTCGATCGCGTGCGCGCCCTTGCCATCGGCGCCAAGCCCGTCGAGCGTGGGGATGCCGAGCGCCGCCGTGAAGTTGCCGTCGCTGCCGCCACCGGTCAGCGGCACATCGTGCAGCTCCTTGCCGATCTCCCGGTAGATCGCCTGCGCCTTCTCGAACAGCGCGGTGATGCCGGCATCCTTCTGATACGGCGGCCGGTTCATGCCGCCCTCGACCGTGAGCTCGACGTCCTTGCCGATCGGTTCCAGGTTCAGGAACCAGTGCGTCATCTCCTCGGCGAGCTGCTGGCTCGGGACGCGCAGATCGACGTCAGCCACGCATTCGGACGGCGTCACGTTCACGCCGGTGCCGCCGCGGATCAGGCCGACATTGCAGGTGATGCCGCGGGCATAATCGGTCTTGCCTTCGATGCGCTCGATCTGGCGGGCCATTTCGAGGATGGCGCTGCGGCCGTCCTGGTGGCGCACGCCGGCGTGCGCGGCCCTGCCCTTCACGCTGAGCGTGAATCGGCCGACACCCTTGCGCGAGGTCACGACCTTGTCGCCGTCGCGGCCGGGTTCCATGACCAACGCATATTTGTGGCCGCGCGCCGCCTCTTCGATACGCGACCGCGAGGTCGGGCTGCCGACTTCCTCCTCCGGGATGAACAGGAAGGTCACGGGGAGCTTGGTGCGCTTGCCCTGGCGGATCAGGTGGCGCAGCGCGTAGTAGGCGATGTAGCCGCCCGCCTTCATGTCGTAGATGCCGGGACCGAAGATGCTGTCGCCTTCGCGACGCACCTTCAGCTCCTTCTCGATCATGCCGAGCGGATGCACGGTATCGAGATGGGCGAGGACCAGGATGCCCTTGCCCTCGCCCCACGGGGTCTTCGCCTCGAGGATGTCGCCGAACCCGTCACGTCCCGGGATGCGCTCGAGCTTCAGTCCGAGGTCCTTGAACTGGCCTTCGACATGATCGACGACCTTGTTGACCGACTTGGCATCGTGGCTCGGGCTTTCAATGCTCACCCATTCCACAATGCCGCCGAGCACTTCGTCGGCATCGATCCGGGGTTCGTTCTTCATTCTTTCTGCAGCCATCGATACTCGCTCTCCAACGCCGATGCACGACAGTCGCACCGAGGCAGGCGGTCATGGCTACCTCAGTTGCGCATTCATTTGGCGTTCCTGTTGAAAGCTATCCCACGATCGGCCGGCCTGCGCGGCTTTTCTCGTCGCGGGCCGTGCCCTCCGGCAGACACCTCGCCCCCCCTTCTCGTCGTCCTAGCTGGCCGGTCCAATCGGTGCGATAGTTACACGCTCCCTGAAAGTCACATTGGCGTCGCGTCGGTTGGTTCCGCAGCTCTGAGGAGGAACACCATGCCGATTCTCAAGGACTGGACTGCTGCCAGCAAGGCCGTGTGGTGGGAAAAGGTCGGCGATCCATCGACCTCCGTGCAGACCATCTCTTTGCGTCACCCAACCTATCCTGCCGAGGCAGAGTGGGACGATGACGACACGGAGACGCTGAAGAAGATCGTTGCAACCTATCTCTCGAAGGTAGGAAGCACGCTCGACCTTCCCGAGCTCGTTGACCCGAGCTCCGACGACTTCACGGTCCACCTCGCGTGGCTCAAGCTGCCCAAGGTGAATGGGAGCCTGGATCCAGACAAGTCATTCTGGCTCACGCGCTACGGCGATCCGGTTCAGAAGACGGAGATAGTCGATCGCACGATTGTGTTCATCGCCAGCGAGGCATGGCGCGCTGGCGATCCCGATACGATCGTCGGCAGCCGGTCGGGCATGCGGGTCGTCGCGCATCTCGCCCAAGGCCAGTCCGGCTCATGGCAAGTCCGGATCACGAGCGTCGCGCGCTCGATTGCTCTGCCGCAAGCCCTCGAGGCGCACGCGCTCCAGCCCAGTCTCGTGCAAGGTTTCTATGCGTTCATGTTCAGCCCAAGCAACTTCGCAAATCTCAAGCCCTTGATCCGAAGCTCCGCCGGGCTGAGTGATGAGACGCCGCTTGCGATCAATGGCATGCGCGCCATGCCGGTGCCCGACGATCGCGCGATCTCTGAAGTCTATGCAACCGCTTCACGGCCCGACGACGGACCTCGAGCATTAGCCTACGCCCTGACCCTCCAGTTTGCTTTCGATCAGAAGGGCCAACTCGGCAAGCCCACCGTGGAGCGGGTTCCGCTGGTGGCGAATGCCGCGCCACCTGTGAAGGCGGATCTCTTTGCGCAAGACCCGGCTTCCAAGGCAGGTCTGGGCGGTCTGATCAACGCACGTCCAAACCGCTCGCGGCAGCGTCTGGACAGATTCAAGGACAACGCCATCGACCTCGATGGAATCAACCTCGACATCAACGGGAAGGCTACTCTCCTGGACGACCATGGTCTGGTCAACGTGCTGCAATCCAGGCTCGTAAAGGAGAATGCGAACGAGTCGGCAACCCAGATCGTCGACCCGGCACTCGTCAGGCATCCCCGGACGAGTGGATTCGTCGAACTCAGCGCATACCAGCATGTGCGCGCGCGATTCGGTGATGGTCACCTGCGGCCGCTGTTCGACACCATTATCAAGTACGGCCTTTCGCCGTCGGACTATTTTCTGTTTGCGACCAAGCCGCTGCTGGTTCGCCACCGGGCTGGGATCTTTCCCGGACCTGGAAAAGACGGCAAGACGGTGAACGCCCAGGTGGATTTCGATCCCCCGAGCTGCGATCTGATCGGCCCACAGAAATCGTGGAGCCAAGACAATCTGAAGCCGTTGCAAGTGCGATTTGCGCTCGCCGACGTGAAGCGTACGACATCGCGCCACGACGCGCTCGGTCTTGCAACCGATCCCCGATGGAGCTGGCACGAGTATTGTCACGTGCTCCTGGCAGGTCGAACCGGCAAGCTGGAGCTTCATTTCGCCCATAGCGCCGGCGACGCACTTGCCGCCATCATGGCGGATCCGTGGTCCAAACTGGCGGACTATCGGGGACTGCGCGGCTACACGTTCCCTTGGGTGTATCTGCACCGCCGCCACGACCGGTCGGTCTATATGGGATGGAGCTGGTCCGGGCGACGCCACCGGCCGGCGCGGTTTCCTGCAGCCAACTGCAATTGCCGGCACAAGGGCTACGAGTCCGAGCAGATTCTGTCGACCTCGCTGTTCATGCTCTATCGAGCGCTCGGCGGAGACACCGTGAGGGCCAATGACAGGCCCAATCGGCCGATCCGGCAACGCGCAGCCGACTACGTCGTCTACCTGATCCTGAGAGCCATTGGACTGATGCCGCCGCACCATGTCGGGACCGTCGAGACTCCCGATCAGTTCGTTACAACGCTGATCGAAGCCGACATCGGAACCTTACCCGTCACGACCGGCCCGCTCAGGCATCGTGTCGGCGGCTGGGCGCACAAGGTCGTGCGCTGGGCCTTCGAAGCCCAAGGCCTTTACGCAACCTCGAACCCGTTGGACGTCGTCGACGCACCAGGTCTGCCGCCGGAGGTCGACATCTTCATCGACACCAGCCGGCCAGACTCGGAAGGGGGCTTTCCACGAGGCGGCTACATGCCGGTCTCACTCGATTGGGGCGGTGCCGCCACCCCTGCGCGCTGGCATGCAGCCCCCGACGCGCTTGCGATCGCCGCCAATCAAATACAGGTCGAGGTGCGCAATCGCGGCCAGAGCGCAGCCACCGGCGTGAAGGTCGCCGTCTGGTACATCGTATGGCCCAACACTTCGGCCAGTCCTCCACATTGGTCGCCCGCCACATGGACCAGGATCGACGAAATCGGCCCGCGTTCCGTGCTGCCTCAGGGTAGCGAGTCGTTTGGCCCGTTTGCCTTGCCGGCCTACCCGTCAGGAACGCGCCTCTTGATCCTGGCAATCGCCGATTGCGTCGACGACCATGCCAATACGAGTGCGGCCTCCAGCCTCCCCTGTTCCAACTATGCAGTACCGATCGTCGACCTCGTCGCCGGCGACAACAACCTGGGGCTTCGTCTTTACGTCGTTCCCTAAGTCCGGAGCACCGTCCGCTCAGGACTTGAGCTTCATCGCGAGGGTGCCCCAACGATGGCGAAGGTTCGTCAGGGCAGAACCGACCCTAAAGCCACTCGGCCCGGGCCAGGTTGAGGACCCTGCGCAAGGTCGGACAAGTGATCAGGTCGCTGTTCTTGACGGTGAAGGCCGCACCAGCATCCGGAGGCGTGGCGCCAGGCACCGCTGGGTCGGGAGCCGCCGCCGTCGCCGCTGCTGGCCCCATGGTCAGCAGTGCCCAGATTGCGCCCGCAAGCCAACGGCTGGCCAGAGAATCCGATGGATAGTGTACCCCTGCCCGTTCTCTGTTCCTGGCCAATCGCGTGCCGAGCCAGAGAAGCGGACCGGTGAACACATAGTTCGTGCTCATTACCTGGGCGAGTGTCGCCTGAATGAGCGGGCCCGCTGCATTCGTCTGGGGCCCTGGGGAGTTCGGCGGGACGCCCGGTGTCGTTGGCTCGCCATACCGCTCCCTGACCTGGGGAATCTCGAGCAGCAGCAGCGCGATGAAGTGGCCCAGAAACGAATGGCCGCTCGGGAATGACGGGTGGCGTGGCGGCCCGAAGGGCGGCACGAGCGCCGGGCAGATCGTCGAAGGCCGGACCCGGCGAAAATGCTCCTTGTAGTTCATGTAGGCGATGTTGCCGATCGCGAGGCCACACCGGATCAACTCGATGGTCCATGGACGGCGTTCGCCATCAATATCGATGAAACTGATGAAATACGCGGCCAGACCGTCTGCTTGGGCGTTGATCTCCGCCATGTAGCGATCCCGGTCGTCTTCCATCAGGTCGAGCAGCTCATTGATTTCGTTGACGATGAAGGGGTCAAATTCCTCCTGCCACTTCAGATGGGCATTCTTGGTAAGCCATCCTCTGTCGATCAGTTCCTGGTCTGTCTTGAACCGCCACCTCTCGTATTCCGCAGCGAACTCGCATGCCGCCAGGATCGACGGCAGCGACGTGTCCTGGCCTCGCAGCCAGACACCGAGGTGAGGGTCCCATCCCAATGTCCAGAAACGAAGCGACGGGTCCCAGTCGTCCGTCTGCCACGTGAGCTTGCGACCAATCGCCGTGGACGGGACCGGATCGAAGATAAAGGCCTTGTCGGTCGGAAAGGCCGTGCCGCCGTAGTTGTCCGGCGCGAAGTCGAGCGCCCAGGGTTTGAAGCCCAACTCCAGCGGCGTGGCGTAGTAGCTCCAGGGAATCGGTCCCATGCCACCAATGCCGGTTCCAGTGCCAGTGCCAGTGCCAGTGCCAGTGCCAGTGCCAGTGCCAGTACCCGTTCCTGTACCCGTGCCGGTGCCAGTTCCAGTTCCCGTACCGGTTCCAGTACCCGTACCTGTTCCGGTTCCCGTACCTGTTCCTGTTCCCGTTCCAGTTCCTGTGCCGGTACCAGTCCCTGTGCCGGTACCCGTCCCACTCGCCGTTGCGGTCCCCGTTCCCATTTTCTCCTCCCCTTCTCAAATCGTCATCGATTCATCAGCCATCCCCCACTTACTCATTCACGCAACAGAGCCCGGGTGTTTCGAGATCACTCCGGCAAACCCGCAAGCCTAAGCCCATCGGCGAATCGCTCGAGATCGCCTGGCCGCCTGAGCGGATACCAGGACGCAAATACCGAAACGCGGAATCCCGGCTCGATCTCGAGAACGCGCTTGGACGCCCCTCTGGCCGCCGCCAGGTCGCCTGCGAGCGCAAGCGACGCCGTGAGCGTCCGATTGCAGGCAGAAAACCTTGGATTGAGCCGCTGCGCCTTCCGCAACCAGCCGATCGCCTGATCGTAGCGGCCCGCCACGAACTCGGCGAGTCCGGCGACCGTACAAAACCAGAAATTCAATGGATCGAAGGGACTCAATCGCCAGGCGTTTCGCAGACGTTCAAGCGCCTCGTCCGGTCGCCCCAGAAAGCAATAGGTCGAGCCTCCTATTCCCCATGCGAAAGCCGAGTTCTCATTGAGGTGCAGGGCGCGTTCGAAAAGATCGACTGCGGTGTCCAGATCGTTGTTCAGGAACCCCTGAATATGCCCCGCAACGGCGAGGCAAAACGCGTCATCCGAGTCCAGCTCCACAGCGCGCGTCGCTCCCGCAATCGCCCGCTTTGCGTCGCCTTCATAATCGGTCGAACGCCCCTCGCCCCTCTTCATGTTCAGCCACCAGGCCAGGTAGGCATGGGCCTGGGCGTACAGAGGATCGAGCGTCACCGCCTGTTGCAGCAAGGCACCTGCGTCGTCGAACTGCCGACCATCGAGCGAGTAGAACACCGACAATGCGCGCAATACGCAGTCGTAGGCGTCGAGACTCTCGGTCGGCTTGGTGAGAGCTCGTGCTGATTCGGCCTGATAGACCTTCGGTTCGACTTCCGCCGCAATCCTTGTGGCAATCCTGTCCTGAAATTCGAAGATCTCGCTGTCCTGACCATCGAACTTGTCTGCCCACAGCGTCCTGTCGTTCATCACGTCGATCAGTTCCGTCGCAATGCGCATGCGCGCCGCACGCCGCCGGACCGTCCCTTCAAGAATGTAGCGAACGCCAAGCTCGGCGGCGACGCTGCGGCTGTCCATCATTCGGTCCCGATAGCGGAGCGTCGAATTCCAGGCGATCACGTACATGGCATGGCTGCGCGATATGCTTCTGATGATGTCTTCGCTGATGCCCTCGCTGAAATACGCCTGGTCGGCGTTGCCGCCGAGGTCACGGAAAGGCAAGACGGCGATAGCGGGCCGCTTCGTCCAGGAGAGATGTGGTTGGCGCCGAATCGGGATTCCGCTTTCGGCCTGAGGCGGATCGATTCGAAAGATTCGAATTGGCCGGCTGATGTTCTTGAGCTCGCGCTCTCCAAGGTCTCCGAAGCCGACCGTCATCTTGTTCCAAACGTAGTCGCGAACCGCACTTGTGACGACGACTTCGCCTGGTTTAGCGAATGGCAAGATGCGTGCAGCGATGTTGACGCCATCTCCGATCACTGTCTCTTCGTCAACGATGACATCCTCGACATTGATCGAAATCCGCAACGACAAGTGAGGCAGTTCTTCCCCCGCAGCACCTTGCGAAACGCCGTGCTGCGCTTCGAGTGCCCATGCAACCGCGTCCACGACGCTGGGAAATTCGACCAGAATATTGTCACCGGCGGTCTGCTGGACATGGCCGCGACGCTCTCGGAGCTTCGGCTCCAGCAGTTCGGTGCGCAGCAGCTTCCAGGCGCGCAGCGTTTCGAGATCGTTGCGCTCGACATGACTGCTCCAGCCCACCACATCCGCAAATGCAATGGCCGCGAGCCTCCGGGTGACAGAGGACACTTGTTCCATACCACTCCCACACTGGCCTGCTGCGCCCCCCAGCGGAGAGCCAGACCTACAGTTAATGGACGCGGAACCAAAAAAGCGTGATCGCGATTGCAGCGGCGATTTGCTCAGCCGTCGCATCGAACAGAGGGTGCAACCTAGCAGCCTCTAACGAAGGGCACTAGCGTCAACTCCAGAACCTTGAAGAAGCAGTGCGTCGGGGCCACAGAAGAATCACCGCACGAGTTCGCTGCGCACTCCAGTGGAATGATCCTAAGTATTGAGTGAAGCAACGAGCTGCTACCAGAGCGCGCACTGCCCCGCTTCAGGCGTGCCGATTGGCACAGCAAATGCATCGCATTTCGCCTAGCGCATCGCATCCTCGGCGTTGACCGAAGCGTCTCCGAAATGGCGGCGACCCGGCGTACCATGGCCCCGGCCGACGCAGCAATTCGACCGATGGGAGCCGGTGGTGCCTCACTCTTGAGGAAGTCGCTTTGCGGCCCCTCTAGAGTGAGGCGTTCGGTTCGTCAGATCGGATCCCAGGTGAAGTATTCCGGCGAGCGCTTGAGGTCGGTGAAGAAGGGCTTCATCGACGGCACTGCATGCTCGGCGATCGATTCCAGCGTCCAGCCGTCGGAGTTGTGCACCGAGCGCACCGGGCGGTTGGCATTGAACAGCATGATCTCGTTCATGCGAACGCCGAAGATCTGCGAAGAGATGTCCTTGGCCGCGTCGGAGAGCAGGAACACCGCCATCGGTGCGATCTTGGCCGGCGTCATCCGCTTGGAACGCTCCAGCCGCGCCTTCTGCGCGTCGGTATCGGCGGGGATGGTGCCGATCATGCGCGTCCAGGCGAACGGCGAGATGCAGTTGGAGCGGACGTTGAAGGCCGCCATGTCGAGGGCGATCGAGCGCGACAGGCCGATGATGCCCATCTTGGCCGCCGAATAGTTGGCCTGGCCGAAATTGCCGACGAGGCCCGAGGTCGAGGTGAAATGCACGAACGCGCCCGACTTCTGCTCCTTGAAGTAGTTGGCGGCGGCGCGGCTGGTGTTGAACGAGCCGTTGAGATGCACGTCGATCACCATCTTCCAGTCCATGTGGCTCATGCGATGGAAGATGCGGTCGCGCAGGATGCCGGCGTTGTTGATGACGCCGTCGATGCGGCCGAAATTCTCGACGCCGGCCTTGATCATGCGCTCCGCGCCCGCCGGATCGGCCACGCTGTCGCCGTTGGGCACGGCCTGGCCGCCCATCGCCTTGATCTCGTCGCAGACCTTCTGCGCCGGCGAGACGTTGCCGCTGCCTTCGCCGTCGACCGCACCGCCGAGGTCGTTGACCACGACCTTGGCGCCTTCCTGGGCCGCCAGCAGCGCCATCTCGCGGCCGATGCCGCCGCCGGCGCCGGTTACCAGGACGACCTTGTCCTTCAACATGTTCGCCATTGTCTTCTTCTCCTCCTGCTATGAATCCAGTTTCGAGGCAGGCGGTGCCTTGCGCAACAGCCGACCGCTCCAGAGCATCGCGATGGCGAAAGGCGCCAGCCCGATCACCAGCGGCATGGCGACATAGCGGCTGCCGATGATGGTCAGGACCGCAACCGTCACCGTGCCCATGGCGCCCATGCCCATCTGCGCGAGGCCCGCCAGCGACGACGCCGTGCCGGCGAGCTTGGGATACATGCCGACAGCGCCAGCATTGGCGTTGGCCACGATCATGCCGGTGCCGAAGCTCAGCACCATGTGCGGCCCCACGATTGCCCACCAGGTCACGACCCCGGAGAGCGAAAGCGCCGCCATGCCGATCAGTGCCGCCACGTGGAACCAGCCCGAATGCTGGATGATCGTAGACGGCGCGACCCGGCCCATCAGCCGATTGTTCACGAAGGTGCCTGCGGTGAAGCCGCCGACCGAAAGCAGCACGATCAGCCCGAACTCGCGTGGGCTGAAGCCCAGGCTCTCCTGCAGGATGAAGGGAACGCCCGCCAGCATCCCGAAATTCATCGCGAAAGCGAAACCGAGCGGCAGGATGTGCCCGAGGAAGCGACGGTCGCGCAGCATCTCGCCGGAGCCGCGCATCAGGCTGCCGAGATCGAGCCGCTCGCTGCGGAACTTGTTGGTTTCGCCGAGGCCCGCCAGGACGACCAGGAAAAGGATGGCGCCGAAACCACCGACGAACCAGAAGGTCGCCCGCCAGCTCGCCCATTCGCCGAGGAAGCCACCGATCGTCGGTGCCAGCGATGGGGCGATGTTCTGGCCGAGCGAGATCCAGCTCATGACCAGCGGCATTTCCTGGAAGGTGTAGGCATCCCGCGTCAGCGCGCGCCCCAGTACCGAGCCCGATGCCGCGCCCAGCCCCTGCAGGATGCGCAGCCCGATCAGCCCCCCGATCGAGGGCGCGAAGGAACAGGCGAAGGTCGTCAGGGTGAAGAAGAACAAGCCGCCCAGCAGGACCGGCCGTCGGCCGTAACGGTCGCTGAGCGGCCCGTAGAAGAGCTGGCCGACGGCAAAGCCGATCATGTAGGTCGTGAGCGTGAGCTTCACATTGTCGGGGGTCGCCACGAGATCGTGCCCGACCGAGGGCATGACCGGCGTGTAAATGCTCATGGTAAGCGGGCCGAAGCTGCCCAGCGCCACCAGAAGCGCGATATAGGCGGCGGACCGCGGCTTCAGCGTCACGACAGTGTCACTTAGGCATGACGTCTAAGAGGGGCATCACGTCGACTTGGCTTCCGCAGCACCCTCGGCGCCGAAATCGCCTCCCAGCGGCATCTCCTCCTGTGCCCTGGTCATGCGCGGATAGTAGTGACGAAAGGCACCGCGAATCTCGTCGAACGGAATGTCGGCGAACACGCCGCGATAGGCGAGATATTCCATGTGCCGCCGGCCGCTGAGGTCGAACGGGTGGTAGATCGAATCGCCGACGGCATCCCAGTCGAGCGGCTTCAGTCCGAACTTCTCGGTGAGCTCGCGGTTGAAGGCCGGCGTGGCCTTGACCCAGCGCCCCTCGAGCCAGACGTCGGTGTAGCCGTGATAGTAGAAGACGTCGCTGCCCATCAGCTCGGCCAGCCGCTTGGTCGTCATGTGATTGCGCACGTCGGCATAGCCGACCCGCGCCGGAATCCCGACGGCGCGGCAAACCGCGGCCATCAGGCCCGCCTTGTTCACGCAGTAGCCGTGCCCGGAGGCGAGGGTCGCGCTGGCCCGATAGGCCTCGCGCTTCATGGGCGTGTTGTACGGGTCGTAACGCAGGTCGTCGCGCACCGCGTAATAGAGGCGCAATGCCCTTTCTTTGTCACAGCCCTCCCCCGCGATGCGTGTTGCATAAGCGACGATCTCAGGGTGCCCTGCATCGATCAGGTCACCTGGCTGCCGATAGGCCTCGAAGCCGGCGCCGTCGCGAATGACGTCGTCCTGGGCAGTCTTGAGGGTGTCGTAATCCATACACTGGGTTCTTTAATGCAAGAGTTGGGAAAGTCCACGAGTGACGACGCGCAATTCACCCATGCGCATATGGTACGCTTCGAACGACTGCTGTCCGGTCCGCCCGAACGGACCTGGTCGGTGCTCACCGACGTCGGCAGCCTCCCCGGCTGGTACGGTGTCGGCCAGATCGAACCGCGCCCAGGCGGGGCGGTCGAGTTGATGGGAGGCCACATCAAGGGGGTCGTGACCCAGTGGCAGCCGGCGCAGCGTCTGACCTACACCTGGAATGTCTTCAATCCGGGCGACGCGGTTTCTCCCTATCCCGAGTCCTATGTAACGTTCTCGCTGGCCACCGTCGGCGACGGCACGGTGCTGGTGCTCGACCACCTGCCGGTCCTGGAGCAGTTCGTGCGCCTGAATGCCGTGGGCTGGCATACCTATCTCGACATGGTGGCGGCCGCCGTCCGTGGCGGCCCGGTCGAGGCACGCGACCTCTACATGCGGGCCAATGCCAAGCGGTACGGCATCGACCTCGCCAATCCGATCGGCTGACCGATCGACCACAAGACCTTCCCACTTGGCTGCTAGGGAGTGGACACATCGCTCATCAGTCCTCTCCCGTGCAGCGGGAGAGGAAGGGACCCGTTGCGTAAGCGGCTTGGTTACAAGCCGCGGAGCAACGGGGAGGTGAGGGTATGCGAGACGGAAAAGGTGTGCGGGTAGAGAAATCCCCC